>Ga0209239_1000708_pt1 | contig 19381 bp, 21 predicted proteins | sample GraSoi013_2_20cm_FD_185824 | JGI IMG/M metagenome (GOLD analysis project Ga0209239, IMG submission 185824) | Grasslands soil microbial communities from the Angelo Coastal Reserve, California, USA - Sample 10_02_2013_2_20cm (SPAdes) (version 2) | ecosystem: Environmental > Terrestrial > Soil >...
CGGGAAGAAAAGCTGAAGGTCGCATCGAGCTCGGTTTCCTGCGGCGGCTCGGCGGGCGTTTCCTTGGGCTTTTTCGGCTTCGGGTATAGCGCGTCGGCGACGCGATTGGACGCCGAAGGCTCCTCGTTGCGGCCCGGGCGTCCATAGACCTGCGGGAGGAACATCGCCATGACGCGCTCGAGCAGCTGCGGGTCGCGCCAGAAGATGTGGAAGGCCTGGTCGTAGATCTCGAACTGCTCGCGCCGGCCGAGAAAGACGCTCGCGAGAGTCCAGTAGAAGTCTTCGCGCCGCTCGACTCCGGCGACTTCCAGCGCGCGCACCGCGTCGAGCACGCGATCGGGCCCGATCGGCAGACCCGCGGCGCGCAGCACGCGGGCGAAGTGCATGACGTTCTCCGCGAGGCGGCCGTCCTCGGTCGATTCACCCAAGTTCACTGGTTTTCCGCGCGCCACGGCGACCTCATCCCGGTGGTCATCGTCATTTTCCCGAAGGCTCGCGCAGCTCGGTGTCGATCACTACGCTTACACTCTTGGCCCCGACGTTCACGGGAGCGCTCAGGCCCTGCAAATCGCCGGGGCTCGCGGTGGCGTTGGCGGATTTCGAGACGCGCGCGCCGACGATCACGCGCGGGAAGGCGGAGAGCTTCATCTGCGGCGCCATCGCCATCGTATCGTCGAGGGTGAACTCGGCGGGAAGATCGCCTGCGCGCTTGCGCAGGATGGCGAGCGGCATGCGCGGACCTTCGGCCGCCCGGGCAAAAATGAAAACGATGTCGCCGGGAGCGACTTTCCCGGCGAGCTCCGGGGCGAGCCTTTCCGCCCGGAGAGCCGGCCAGAGAGCGCGCCTGCGCGATGCTCGCCTGCACCCTTTGAATCATGTCGGACTCCTTCGGCAGAAGCCCCAGCACGCGTTCCCAATGGCGTATCGCAGCGCGGGGGTCGCTCCGGTTGAAGGCGGCGGTGCCTGCGAGGAGCAGCGCCTTCACGTTGTCGGGGTCGATGGCGAGCGCGCGCAGGATTATTTTTTCCGGCTCTCCTTGCAGCGTCCTCCCCTGCGCCATCGCGAGAGCGTCCGCGTAGTCCGCGAGGAGCTGGGCGTCGCGCGGCATGCGCGCAGCGGCCTTGGCGTAGGCTTCGCTGGCCTCGCCGAAGCGCCCCAGCACCGCGTACGAGCGTCCCAGCATCATCCAGCCCTCGGCATCCTCGGGGTTGTCCTTCATGCGCGCGGCCAGGCGCACGACCGCGGCCTCGAACTGCGCCACGGTCATGCCGTGCGGGTTCGCACCCCCGGCTGCCTGCGGCAAAACCGCGCTCGGATTGCCGACCGACAAGTAGACCGCCAGCGCGCAGATCGGAATCGCCAGACCCAGCGCGAGCGCGGCGCCGCGCGCGCCGCGAGGGGTTTCCGCCGGGGCTTCGCCCGTGCCCACGTCCGCGATCAGACGCGCCTCGATCTCGAGGTGCGCCTTTTCGTACTGGTCCGGTGCAAGTGTTCCGGCGCGCAAGTCGGCTTCCAGCTCGCGCAGCTGGTCGCGATACACCGCGGCGTTCACGGCGTCGCACGTCTCGCTCGGGCGCACCACGCGTCGTGCGAGCGGCGGCACGATGAAGAGGAGCGCGACCGCGATGAGGACGACGCCGAGAACAACGAAAATGGTCAGCGTCGCTCCCCTTGAGTGCCGGCGAGTAGCTCCGCCGCGCGCTTTCGATCCGCCGCGGTCATCTCAGTCACTTCCATGGACCGTCGACGCAGCAGGCGCCCGAGCAGCACAGCGAACCCGGCGGCGAGCAGCAGCAAGGGTCCGAACCACAGCAGTACGGTCGTTGCCTTGAGGGGCGGCCGATAGAGAACGAAGTCGCCGTAGCGCGCAACCAGGTATTCGACTACTTGTGCGTCGCTGTTCCCTTCGCGCATCCTCTCGCGAATCTGATTCCTCAGGTCCTCGGCGAGCGGCGCGTTCGAGTCGGCGAGGGTCTGGTTCTGACATACGAGGCAGCGTAGCTCCTCGGCGAGCGTCATCACCCTCTTCTCGAGCACCGGGTCCTGCGCTGCTGGAGCGGCTTCCTTCGCTGGAGCCGCAGCCGTTGCGATGGCGAGCAGCAGGAGCGCGAGCAGCCTAGGCACGGCTGAGCTCTTGCACCAGCGGGAGCACCTTCTCTTTGACGATCTGCGCCGTGAGCGGGCCGATGCACTTGTAGCGGATGACCCCGAGCTTGTCGATCACGTAGGTCTCGGGCACGCCGTAGACACCGTAGTCGATTCCGACCTTCCCGTCGAAATCGAAGATGGAGACCTTGTAGGGATCGCCCATTCCTTTCAGCCACGCCAGGCCGTCCTCGCGCTTGTCTTTGTAGTTGAGTCCGTAGACCGGCACAGCGCCGCTTGCTGCGAGCTCAAGCAGCACGGGGTGCTCCTCGCGGCAGCTCACGCACCATGAGGCCCAGACGTTGAGGATCCAGACCTTGCCGAGCATGTCGCGCTCGGTAAACGTTTGCTTCGCCTCCTGCAGCAGTGGCAATTCGAAGTGCGGCGCGGGCTTGCCGATGAGCGGAGAGGGCACCTTGCGCGGATCGAGCGTGAGCCCGACGGCGAGCAGCGCGACCAGTGCGGCGAAGATGGCGATCGGCAGGACGAAGCGATTCATCGGATGCGCCTCACTCCGTCATCGCACCGGCAAGGCGGCGTACTGTTCCTGCGGTCGCTTCGCCGCGAGGCGGTAGCGCCGGTCGCTCGCGGCGAGAGCGCCCCCGAGCGCCATGATGAGGCATCCGCCCCAAATCCAGTCGACGAAAGGCTTGTGATACACGCGGACGATCCAGCCCGTCGCGCCCACCGAATCGCCGAGCGACACGTACAGGTCGCGGGTCAGTCCGGGATCGATCGCGGCCTCGGTCATCGGCATGTTCTGAACCGTGTAGAGGCGCTTCTCCGGATAGAGCGTCGTGACCGGGCGGCCGTCCCTGGTCACCGCGATCTGGCCGCGCCCCGCGACGTAGTTGGGCCCCTGCACGTCCCTCACGCCGTCGAAGCGGAACGTATAGCCTCCGGCCTCGACGGTATCGCCCGGTTCCATGCGCACGTCCTTCTCTGTCTCGTAGCCCTTCACCAGCGTGACGCCGACGACGAACACCGCCACCCCGAAGTGCGCGAGCAGCATGCCGTAGGTCGAGCGCGGCACGCTCGAAAGGCGCGTCCAGGCGTTCGCTCCGCTCGCGGCGTTGCGTATCTTTTCGTACAACTGGACGAAGCCGCTCGCGGCGACCCAAGCCGCGAGCAACATTCCCAAGGCGACGAGCGCGCCCCAGCGTCCCATCGCGAACGGCAGCGTGAGCGCCGCGACGACGCTCGCCGCGAGAGCCCAGCGAAGGCGCGCGGCGAGATCGGGGAGGCTCGCTTTCTTCCAGCGCGCAAGCGGCCCCACGCCCATGAGGAAAAGCGCGGGCGCCATGAGCGGCACGAACACCGTCTCGAAGTACGGCGGCCCGACCGAAATCTTGCCCAAGCCCGACGCGTCGAGCGCGAGCGGATACAGCGTTCCGAGCAGCACCGAGCCGGCCGCCGCGACGAAGATCACGTTGTTCGCGAGCAGCATCGATTCGCGCGACAGCGGCTCGAAACCGCCGCCCAACCCGATCTTCGGCGCGCGCCACACGTACAGGAGGAGCGAGCCGCCGATCACGATCACGAGCAGCGCGAGTATGAAGATGCCGCGGGTAGGATCGGTCGCGAAGGCGTGTACGGAAGTGAGGACCCCCGAGCGCACCAGGAAGGTCCCGAGCAGGGAGAGCGCGAAGGCGACGATCGCGAGCAGCACCGTCCAGCTGCGGAAGGCGCCGCGCTTTTCGGTGACCGCGAGCGAATGGATGAGCGCTGTCCCGACGAGCCAAGGCATGAAGGAAGCGTTCTCCACGGGATCCCAGAACCACCACCCGCCCCAGCCCAGCTCGTAGTACGCCCAGCCGCTGCCCAGCGCGATGCCCACGGTGAGAAAACACCATGCGGCCGTTGTCCAGGGGCGCGACCAGCGCGCCCAGGCCGCGTCGAGCCTGCCGGAGAGGAGCGCCGCGACGGCGAAGGAAAAAGCGATAGAGAAACCGACGTAGCCCATGTAGAGCATCGGGGGATGAATCACCATGCCGGGGTCCTGCAGGAGCGGGTTCAAGTCGCGTCCGTCTGCGGGGACCGGGAAGCGCCGCAGGAACGGGTTCGAGGTGAACAAGATGAACAATAGAAAGCCGGTGCTCACCAGTCCCATCACTCCGAGCACGCGGGCCACCATCTCGCGGGGCAAGTGGCGGCTGAAGAGTGTGACGCCGAAAGTCCACACCCCGAGCATCAGGAGCCACAGCAAGATCGAACCCTCGTGCCCACCCCACACGCCCGAGATGCGATAGTGAAGCGGCAGCATGGAGTTGGAGTTGGATTCCACATAGGCGACGGAGAAATCGTTGGAGGCGAAGGCGTAGCCGAGGCAGCCGAAGGCCGCGGCCACGAACACGAACTGTCCTCGGGCCGCGGGCCGCGTCGCGTCCATCCATACGCTGTCGCCGCGCGCCGCTCCCGCGAGCCCCAGTATTGCCTGGGCCAGCGCGAGACACAATGCGACGGCCAGCGCCAACTGTCCGAGTTCGGGAATCATTTGCGTTCGGCGCCACCCTCCACGAGGGTGTGCGTCGCCTTCAGGTTGATGGATTGCGCCTGTTTGATCGCGTCGGCTGCGGCCGGGGGCATGTAGTTCTCGTCGTGCTTGGCGAGCACCTCGCTCGCGTAGAAGACGCCGTCGCCGCCGAGCTTGCCCTGCGTCACCACTCCTTTGCCCTCGCGGAACAGATCGGGCAGGATCCCGCGATAGACCACCGGTACGTTCTTCGCCGTGTCGGTGACGACGAATTGAACAGTGAGCCCGTCCGTCTGGCGCTTCAGGGTGCCGGGCACCACCAGTCCGCCGATGCGGAATGCGCGCCCCTGCGGCACCTCTTTCGCCTCGACTTGCGTGGGCGTGAAGAAAAATACGAGATTCTCGCGGAACGCGGCGAGCACGAAGGCTGCCGCCACGCCGAGCGCAACGAGGCCGCCCGCGATCATCGCCAGCCGTTTCTGCCTGGGCTTCATCTGTCGCCTTCTGCGGTGCCGTGGAGGCGAAGGCGTGCGAGAGCGCTGCGCTTACGCAACGCGAGCAGCACGATTTCCGCACTCACGAGACCGAACGCCACGAGGTAGGAGCCCCAAACATAGAACGCATAGCCGCCCATTGCAAGAAAATTATCCAAGCTGCCCCAGTTCACGCGGATCGCCTCGCGTAGTCCCCAACCCACTCGCTCGCGCGTTCGCGCTCGAGCATGATGCAGCGCGCCCGCGTCAGTGCAGCTGCGATGCTGTAGAACCAGAAGCCGAAAGCCATCACCGCCATGCCGGTCAGCATCGTCGCCGCCATGGTCGGGGCCTTGGTAAGGCTCACCGACGCGCCCTGGTGCAGCGTGTTCCACCACTTCACCGAAAAGTAGATGATCGGGATGTTCACGACGCCGACCAGAGCAAGCACCGCCCCGGCCTTGTCGGCGCGGCGAGGATCGTCGATCGCCGCCTGGAGAGCCATGAAGCCGAAATAGAGAAAGAGCAGAATCAGCTCCGAAGTCAGCCGCGCGTCCCACACCCACCAGGTGCCCCAGGTGGGTTTTCCCCAGAGAGAACCGGTCCAGAGCGCGAGAAAGGTAAACAGCGCCCCGGTGGGGGCGACCGCGCTCGCCATCATGCCCGAAAGCCGGGTGTTGAACGCGAGCCCCAGCCCCGCCCAGAACGCCATGACCAGATAGAGGAACATCGACATCCAGGCCGCCGGAACGTGGATGAAGATGATCCGGTAGGCATCGCCCTGCTGGGCATCGGTAGGGGCGACGAAAAATCCCAGGTACAGGCCAGCGGCGCAGGTGATCGCCGCCAGAACGCCGAACCACGGCGCAAGCTTTCCCGCCAGGGGGAAGAAAGTTTGCGGAGACGAGTACTTGAACCAATTCACAGCTGCTCCTGCCTCAGGCCGGGCCTATCACCTGCATTAGATGACGTTGCCGGCCGCTTATTCCGTCGAAATACGCAGCGCCACCGCTGCCGCCCATGGCGCGAAAGCTCCCGCGAACACGAGGAGCGCTCCGAGCAACAGAAGCTGCGCTTGTCCGCCGAGTCCCGAAACAGCCGCATCCGCCGCGCCCGCTCCGATGATAAGAACCGGAACGTACAAGGGCAGTACCAGCAGAGAGAGTAGCGCCCCTGCGCCCCGCAATCCCAGAGTCAGCGCCGCGCCGATCGCGCCGATCAGGCTGAGGACCGGGGTTCCGAAAGCCAGGGATAGGGTCAAGGTCCAGAGGAACTCTCGAGGAAAATCAAATTGTAGCGCTAAAACGGGCGAGATCAGGACGAGCGGCAGCCCGGATATCAGCCAGTGCGCCAATATCTTTGCCGCGACCGTCATTCCGAGGGGCGTGGCACCGAGCAGCATCTGCTCGAGCGTTCCGTCTGCATGATCGGAGGCGAACATCCGGTTGAGCGCGAGCATCGAGGCGAGCAGCGCCGCGACCCAGATGACTCCCGGCGCGATCGTGCGAAGGAGCGCCGGATCGGGGCCCACGCCCAGCGGAAACAGGCTCACGACGATGACAAAAAAGAGCAGCACCGTCAACACGTCGGAGCTGCGCCGCACGGCGAGCAGCAGGTCGCGGTAGATCACGCATCGGAGCGCGGCCAGCATCTCAGGTCGCCTCGAGATCGATGCGCAGGGCCGCGGCGGCCGTTATCCTCGCCTCTAGGTGCGTCGTGAGGATCACAGCGGCGCCCCGCGAAAGCTGCTCCGCAATCAGATCCTGCACGTGCTCTACGGCCGCAGCATCGAGCGCCGCAAACGGCTCATCCAGGATCCAAAGCGGCGCCCCTTTGCTCAAGGCCAGACGCGCGAGAGCCACCCGCCGCCGCTGTCCCTGCGACAGCACCCGAGCGGGCAGGTTTTCGCAACCGGCAAGGCCCAAGCGTCGCAACGCCTCGCCGATCTGCGCAGCCTGCCTAGGAACGCCGGCGAGCGTGCACGCCACGTGCAGATTCTCGGTAGCGGTCAGGTCATCCTTGATTGAATTGGCGTGTCCGACGTAGACGAGCTGCCGCCAGAATTCCTCCTGAAGCCGCCGGATATCTTTTCCGCCCCAACGCACTTCGCCGCGGGTGGGTTCGAGCAGGCCGCATGCGATGCGCAGGAGGCTCGTCTTGCCGGAACCGTTGGCTCCTGCGATCCGGAGCAGCTCGCCGCTGCGCAGCGTGAAGTTCAGCGCGCCGAAGAGCTTGCGCTCGCCGCGCACGCAGTGGAGATCGACCGCCTGGAGCGAGGAGGTGCCCGCTATTTTTCCCACCGCAGCGGCCTAGGCGGCCGCGAGCTCCGCCCTGACCTCCGCGAGGAGGCGCTCGGCATCGCTGCCGCGTACGCGGGTGATGTCGTCCTGGTACTTGAGCAGGGTACCGAGGGTGTCGTTGACGGTCTGAGGGTCCAGGGTCATCTTGTCGAGGGCCACCAGCGCCTTCGACCAGTCGATCGTCTCGGCGACGCCGGGGAGCTTGAACAGATCCATCTTGCGCAGACGCTGCACGAAAGTCACGACCTCGCGCGAAAGGATCTCGGAGGCCTCCGGGGCCTTTCGTTTGAGGATCTCGAGCTCCCGCGCGGCGTCCGGATAGTCCACCCAGTGGTAGAAGCAGCGCCGCTTGATGGCGTCGTGGATCTCGCGAGTGCGGTTGGAAGTGAGCACGACGATCGGAGGCTCCGTGGCTCTCACCGTGCCGATCTCTGGGATAGTGATCTGGAAGTCCGACAGTACTTCGAGAAGATACGCCTCGAACGGCTCGTCGGTGCGGTCCAATTCGTCGATCAACAGCACCGGCGCCGCGCCCTTACCGCCTTCGAGGGCCTGCATCAGCGGGCGCTTGATGAGAAAGCGCTCGGAGAAGATGTCCTTCGCGACCGTGTCGCGCGACGTCCCTTGAGTCTCGGCCAGCCTTATCTCGATCATCTGGCGCGAATAGTTCCACTCATATACCGCCGAGGCGATGTCGAGGCCTTCGTAGCACTGCAGCCGAACGAGCGGGCGGCCGAGACCGCTGGCGAGGACCTTTGCGATCTCGGTCTTGCCGACGCCGGCCTCGCCTTCGAGAAACAGCGGGCGGTTCATCTTGAGGGCGAGGAATACCGCGGTGGCGAGGCTGCGCTCGGCGACATAGTCAGCGCGCGCGAGCAGGGCGAGAGCGTCGTCGATCGAGTTGGGAAGCGTGCTCATACGCGGATTATGCCAGCCTGGCCGGCAAAAAACCTTCCGCGGGAGGGAAGGTCGACTTACGGGGAGCCCTCAGGGGTCTAGGCGGTGACCGCGCGCCGGCGGGCAGCGCCGCGCATGAGCAGCGAATCTTTCGCCAATACTCCGAAGCGGCGAGCGGCGACGATGCGGCGCTCCCTGGCGTAGGCCTCGTGGTTGCGCTCCAGGTCGTCGAGGCGGTAGACGTAGTTCACCATGAGCCCCGCCGAGCGGCGCATGCCCGCGACCGAGATATCGCCGAGCCAGTTGAGGCGCTCCAGGCGCGCGCCGTTGCCGAGGTGAAACCGCGCCACCGGGTCGAGCGGCTCGTCGTCCTGCTTGGCGTAGAGAAGATAGTAGGCGCACAGACGGCTGAGCTGTTTCAGGATTTCCGCGGCGCGCAGCTTGTCCTTGAACCAGTCCGGCACGTCGAGCTTGGCGAGCAAGGCGGCGAGCTCCGCGTGCCTGGGATCGCCTTCCCGCAGCCCCGTACCACCGGTAAGCCATTTGCGGAAACCCGGGATCGGCGAGAGAGTGGCGAAGGTCTTCAGGCGCGGAAATTCGCGGCCGAGGTCTTCGGCGACCTGCTTGATAAGAAGATTGCCGAACGAGATGCCACGCAGGCCTTCCTGGGGATTCGTAATCGAGTAGAAGATCGCGCAGTCGGCCGAAGCGGGATCCACTACCGGGGAGCCGAGGGCGAGCAGCGGCTGCACCTTGGCGCTCATGCCGCGGGCGAGCGCCACTTCGATGAAGATCACCGGCTCGTCGGGCAGCGCCGGATGGAAAAAAGCATAGCAGCGGCGGTCGGCCTGGAGCCGGCGGCGCAGGTCGTGCCAGCCCTGGATCTCGTGCACGGCCTCGTACTGGATCAGCTTCTCCAGCACCAGCGCGGACGTGCGCCAGTCGATGCGCTGCAGGACCAGGAATCCGCGATTGAACCAGGAACGGAACAGACGGGCGAGGTCGGTTTCGATGACCGCCCAATGCGGATGGTCGGCCAAGCCCCGCAGCAGCCGGCGCCGCATTTCCAGGAGAACGCCGATTCCGCCGGGGGCCATGTTGAGGCGCCGGAAGAGCTCTTGGCGCGGCGATTCCACGGCCCGCTGCAGGTGCAAGAGCTTTGCGGGGGACGGATCCTTGCGGTAGGCGTCGGCGGATCGGCCGACCGCCTCGGGGTCGAGAGAAAACTCCTTGACGAGTAAGCTGAAAAAAACCTCCAGTGCCGGCTCATCCAGCGATTGATACGCTGCGAGCGCCTCGCGCGCGATGAAGGCGCCGGACCCCTCGCCGCGCTGGGACTGGAGTTCGTGGCAGATCGACGCCGCGCGGCGGGCGCTGCGCACGGCAGCGCGCGAAGGCGCCCCCGGGTGGGTAGGCGCGGACCCCAGCAGACGCTGCAAGAAAGAAGGCTTGTACATGTTCCCCCCTTATGGACAACTCGGACTGTGCCGGGTTCTGCCCACGGTCTGACATTTCAGACGAATTATGCCAGCCTAGCGTGACAACGCAAAAAACGCTCCCCCAAGCCAGTTGGGGGAGGGCCGGTCGGGATCCGGGGACTCCCGGATGTTCTATTTCATCGCCGCTTCGACCGCACGCTTCGCCATGACCGTGACCAGGTGCGCCCGGTAGTCGGCCTTTGCGTGCAGATCCGAGTTGAGGCCCTTTTCGGGCACCGCGATGTTCGCCACGGACTCGGGGGCGAATTTCGCCGCGAGCGCTTTTTCCATCGCCGCCACGCGGAACACGCTCGGGGCCGCCCCGGTCACTGCGACCCGCACGCCCGAGCCGGAGTCGGCGACGAAGACCCCGACGATGGCGTAGCGCGAGGCCGGATTCTTGAACTTCATGTAGGCTGCCCGCTTGGGCACCGGGAAGCTCACCGAGGTGATGATCTCACCCTTCTGCAAGGCGGTCTCGTACATGCCCTTGAAGAATTCGTCCGCGGCGATCTTGCGCTTGTTGGTGACGATGGTCGCCCCGAGGGCGAGAACCGCCGCCGGATAATCTGCCGCCGGGTCGTTATTGGCGAGCGAGCCGCCGATCGTGCCCATGTTGCGGACCATACGGTCGCCGATGCCTCCGGCGAGGCTCGCGAGCGCGGGAATCGCCTTCTTCACTGCGGCGGAAGAGGCGACTTCGGCGTGACGAGTCATCGCGCCGATGGCGACCGCTTTGCTGTCCCCCTTGATGCCTGAAAGCTCTTTGATCGTGCCGAGATCGATGACCGCGGACGGATGCGCCAGGCGCAGCTTCATCGCCGCGATCAGGCTCTGGCCGCCGGCGAGCAGCTTTGCGTCGCCGTCTTTCGCGAGCACCTTGGCCGCGTCGGCGACCGTTTTAGCCTTCTGGTAGCTGAATGAATACATGCGCGTCTCCTAGGCAGCTTTCTTCATCTTGCTTTCCTGGCACGCCCGCCAAATCCTCTGCGGCGTCGCCGGCATCTCGATGTCGCGAACGCCGAGCGCGTCGGTGAGCGCGTTCATCACCGCGGCCGGGGCGCCTATCGCGCCTGCTTCGCCGCAACCCTTCACCCCGAGCGGATTGTGCGTGCAGGGCGTTTCCTTCGTGCCCACCTTGAATGTCGGAACGTCGTCCGCGCGCGGCATGCAGTAATCGAGGTAGGAACCCGTGACGAGCTGCCCCGATTCCTTGTCGTAGTGGCAGCTCTCGGTCAGCGCCTGTCCGATTCCCTGGGTCAGTCCGCCGTGCACCTGTCCCTCGACGATCATCGGGTTGATGATCTTGCCGAAGTCGTCCACTGCGGTGAAATTCACGATGTTCACCGTGCCGGTATCGGGATCCACCTCGACTTCGCAGATGTGGCTCCCGGCCGGGAAGGTGAAGTTGGCCGGATCGTAGAAGGCGTTCTCGTTCAAGCCGGGCTCCAGCTTGTCCAAAGGATAGTTGTGCGGCACGTAAGCCGCGAGAGACACTTCGGCGAACGCTTTTTTCTTGTCGGTGCCTCTCACGACGAACGCGCCGTCCTTGAATTCGATGTCGGCTTCCGCGGCCTCCATGAGGTGCGCCGCGATTTTCTTGCCTTTGGCGACGATCTTGTCCACGGCCTTCACGATCGCAGTCCCTCCTACGGCGATCGAGCGCGACCCGTAGGTGCCCATGCCGAAGAGGATCTTTCCGGTGTCGCCGTGCACGATGTCGATGTCCTCCATCGGGATGCCGAGGCGATCGGCCACCACCTGCCCGAACGTGGTCTCGTGTCCTTGGCCGTGGGAATGCGAACCCGTGAACACCGTCACCTTGCCGGTCGGATGGACGCGGACTTCACCCGCTTCGAAGAGGCCCGCGCGCGCGCCTAGCGCTCCGGCGACGTTCGAAGGCGCGATGCCGCAGGCCTCGATGTAGCAGGAATAGCCCAGGCCGCGGAGCTTCCCGCGCCTTGCCGCGTCGGCCCTCCGTCCCTGGAACCCGGCGACGTCGGCAATTTTCAGCGCTTCGGCGAGCGTCGCCTCGTAGTTGCCGGTGTCGTACAGGAGCGCGACCGGGGTCTGGTACGGGAAGGTCTTGATGAAATTGCGCCGGCGGATCTCGGCAGGGCTCATCTTCATTTCGCGTGCAGCGGTTTCGACCAGCCGTTCGACGACGTAAGTAGCCTCGGGCCGCCCCGCGCCGCGGTAAGCGTCGACCGGCGCCGTATTGGTGAACACCGCGGTGACCTCAGCGTAGATTACCGGCGTGGTGTACTGCCCGGCGAGCAGCGTCGCGTAGAGAATGGTCGGAATGCACGATGCGAAAGTGGAGAGGTACGCCCCCATGTTCGCCGTGGTGGTGACGCGCATCGCGAGGAATCGTCCCTCCCGGTCGAGGGCCAGCTCCGCCCGGGTCACGTGATCGCGGCCGTGCGCATCCGAGACGAAGGATTCGCTGCGGTCCGCGGTCCATTTCACCGGGCGGTTGATCTGCTTCGAAGCCCAGGTGCAGACCACGTCCTCGGCGTAGAGATAGATCTTCGAGCCGAAGCCCCCGCCCACGTCGGGCGCTACCACCCGCACCTTGTGCTCGGGAAGTCCCAGCACGAAAGCGGTCATGAGCAGCCGCTCGACGTGGGGGTTCTGGTTGGCGACGTAAAGCGTGTAGCTGTCGTCGGCGCGCGAGTAGGTTGCGTTCGCGGCCCGCGGCTCGATCGCGTTGGGGACGAGCCGGTTGTTGAGGAATTCGAGCGTGGTGACGTGCGCGGCGCCGGAGAAGGCCTTGTCCACCGCGGCCCTGTCGCCGAGGCCCCAGACGTAGCAGGTGTTGTCCGGTGCGATGTCGTGCACCACCGGCGCCCCATTTTTGCGCGCCTCTGCCGCGCGTACCACCGCGGGCAGCTCCTCGTAATCCACTTTCACCAGCTCGGCGGCATCCCGCGCCTGCGGGTAAGTTTCCGCGATCACAATCGCGACGTGGTCGCCGACGTAGCGCGCCTTGCCCTGCGCGAGGCAGGGGTGCGGCGGCTCCTTCATCGGCTGGCCGTTGACGTCGGTGATGAGCCAGCCGCAAGGCAGCCCGTTGACCTTGGCCCCGGCGAGATCGTCGCCGGTGAAGATGGCGACGACCCCGGGCGCTTTGAGCGCTTTGTCCTTCTTGATCGATTTGATCTTCGCGTGGGCGTGAGGCGAGCGCACGAAATGCGCATGCGTCTGCCCTGGCAGCGCGACGTCGTCGGTATAGTTGCCTGCACCGGTGAGAAAACGATAGTCCTCTTTGCGCTTGATCGAAGCGCCGATATAGGGGGTCGCCATGTCTAGCTCCTCATCGTCTGCGAGGCGGCTTTGATCGCCTTGACGATATTGTGATAGCCGGTGCAGCGGCACAGATTCCCGTCGAGCTGCTCGCGGATCAGTTCCTCGCTGGGGTCGGGGAAGTTCTTCACCAGATCGATCGCGCTCATGACCATGCCGGGAGTGCAGAAACCGCATTGCAGGCCGTGGTGCTGGCGGAAGGCCTCCTGCATCGGGTGCAGCGTGCCGTCCGCCTTGGCGATGCCCTCGATCGTGACGAGGTCGGCCCCTTCGGCCTGCATCGCCAGCATATTGCAGGACTTCACGGCGCGGCCGTTCATGTGGATGGTGCACGCGCCGCACTGGGCGGTGTCGCAGCCGACGTGGGTACCGGTAAGACGCAGGCTGTCGCGGATGAAGTTGACGAGCAGCGTGCGTTCTTCGACCTCGGCGCTCGCCGGCTTGCCGTTGACGGTCAGGGAGACCTTGACGGTCATGATTCGACTCCTTCGGTGAAAGTTGAACTTTTTCTCGGATGGCGTTCAAATAAACTACAGAAATCGTTTGACGAAAAAGCCTCCTTGACGGCGATTCCTGTCGAGGGATTTGCGGCGATGCGTGGCGAGAGAAATCCTAGACCATGATCGCGCCGCAATCAACCACAAGCTTGATTTCGTCGCGGCTTGACCCAAGTTTGAGACAGGTCTAGGCTACCTCGTTCAAGCGTCTGTTAGGATTCAACAATATTTTCTGAGCAAGGAATTCCCGTGGACAGCGTCGATCTGGAAGTGGTGCGCAGCGCCTTGAAATGGAGCGAATCGGGCCATCGCGCCACCTTGGGCACAGTCGTTCATACCTGGGGCTCCGCCCCGCGCCCTGTGGGAGCGATGCTCGTTATTCGCGACGACGGCCAGGTCATGGGCTCGGTTTCCGGCGGCTGCGTCGAGGACGATCTCATCGACAAAGTGAAAAGCCAGGCACTCGCGGCTTCGAAACCTGAAGTCACGACCTACGGCGTCACGCAGGAACAGGCGACGCGTTACGGATTGCCGTGCGGCGGCACGCTGCAGATCGTGCTCGAGCCGGTCGGCAAGGAATCGAAGCTGGAGGATCTGTTGAGCGTGATCGAGCGCCACGAGCTCGCGGCGCGCTTCCTCGACATGGAAACCGGCAAAGTGCGCATGGAACCGGGAAAGTGGTCGGACCTGCTCGAGTTCGACGGCAAGGTGCTGAAGACGGTGCACGGGCCGCGCTGGCGGCTGCTTTTGATCGGCGCGGCGCAGGTGAGTCGCTATCTCGCGCAAATGGCGCAGGCGCTCGACTATCACGTGACCGTGTGCGACCCACGCGGCGAGTACGCCGACGGCTGGGACCTCGAGGAAGTCCCCCTCAATCGCGGCTATCCTGACGATGTCGTCGTGCAGATGAACCTCGACGCGCACAGCGCGGTGGTCGCGGTGACGCACGACCCCAAGCTCGACGACGCAGCGCTCCTGGAAGCGCTCAAGTCGCCGGCGTTCTACGTCGGCGCTCTCGGCTCCAAGAAGAACAACGACGCGCGGCGCATACGTCTGGCGGATTTCGACCTCGCCGCCTCCGAGATCGAGAGGTTGCGCGGGCCGGTGGGCCTGAAAATCGGCTCGAAGACCCCGCCCGAGATCGCGGTAGCCATTCTCGCCGAGATGACGGCGGTCAGGCGCGGCGTGCAGATCCCGGAAACGGTCGAGCCGCCGAAGGTCAACGTCTCGGCGGGCTGCGAAGTTCCGCAAAACTAGTTATTCTCCCTCTCCTTCGAGGGGGAGTTCATGGCCGCAACGATCCGCGGCATTCTTCTGGCAGCGGGCTATTCGACGCGCTTCGGCTCGAACAAGCTCCTCCAGACGCTGCCGGCGGGCACACCCGAAGCCGGAACGCCGGTCGGGCTCGCCGCCGCCAAACACCTGCTGGAGGCCTTGCCCGAGTCCATAGCGGTCGTCAGGCCTCGGGCGCAAAAGCTCGGAAAAATCCTGCGCGATGCCGGCTGCAACACCGTCGTGTGCAAGAACGCGAGCGAGGGCATGGGAACGAGCCTTGCCGCCGGCGTGCGCGCGACCTCCGACGCCAACGGTTGGATCGTCGCGCTCGCCGACATGCCGTTCATCCGGCCCGAAACCATCCGGATCGTCACGAAAGCTCTACAGGAAGGCGCAGCGATCGCCGCACCTTCGTTCCACGGCGAGCGCGGACATCCGGTCGGATTCGCGCGGCGCTTCTACGAGGAGCTTTCTTCTCTGCACGGCGACGACGGCGCGCGCCAATTCCTGAAGCAGCACCCGGAATGGGTGAAGGTCTTCGAGGTCGATGACCCCGGGGTCGTGGACGACATCGACAAGCCTTCGGACCTCGAGCGCTAGCCGCCCGAGGCAAAAATCCTCCCTCGCGATCAAAGCCCGTGATACGAGCCGCAGCGGTCCCTGTCTATGGATTCGGGGCCGAATTGCCGTGCGAGCCCCGTGCCGACAGCGCGCAAGGTCGCAACGAGCGCGCGTCCGATTGCCTGTCGCAGGCGCGGGGACGGCGCAGGTTCCGACAGAACGAGCTCGCTCCGCTCCTGCGCATGAATCAACGTCAGGCCCGGGCGCTCGAGGGTGAGCGCATCGTTCGCCGCGAGGAAGTAATCTTCGTGATCCCTGTGCTGGGTGATCCAGAGCGCCCCTCGAACGCACTCGACCCGCGCCCCCCTGGGGTCATAGAGGCGGATGAGCTCACGAGCTTCGAGGTGGAGCTGGGCGCGATCGAAACCGATGTTCATGGGCGTTTCCTATTTCGCAGGCTTGATGTTCGTCAACCTTCCATTCATAATGCGCGCCACGCATGTGTCACTGCGCTTCCTCCCACCGCGACCTGCGCGCAATCTACGCTCGAGATTATTCGGCGGAACGCGAGCCGGATCAAACGATCTTTCAGCATGTTTTGCATGAGAAAAAGGAATGCTTAAGCGGGTCCGCGAGCTGCCTTCGCTCGATCTTCTGAAGGGCTTCGAGGCCGCCGCCCGCAATCTGAGCTTCACCAAGGCGGCGGCCGAGCTCTTCGTCACGCAATCGGCGATCAGCCGCCAGGTCCAGACGCTGGAAGATCAGCTCGGCGTGGCCCTGTTTCGCCGTCACCATCGCGAGCTGCGGCTCACCGAGGAAGGCTGCGCGACGTCACCGGCCGGCTTGGCGCGCGCCCCGCCGGAATGCTGACGGTCACGACCACCGTGTCCTTTGCGGGGCTCTGGCTCGTACCGCGGCTCAACGATTTCCGGCGCCTGCATCCCGGAATCGACATGCGGCTCGCGGCGACGAACGAGATCCAAGACCTCGAGCGCGAGGGCATCGATCTCGCCATCCGCTACTGCACGCCGAAGGCGGCCGGCCGCAACGCGGTGCGCCTGTTCGGCGAGGTGGTTTTCCCGGTGTGCTCGAAATCGGTGCTCGCCGGCCGCAAGCTGAAATCGCCGCAGGATCTTTCGGATCACGTGCTGCTGCACTACGATGATCCGGAGCGGCGCTACCCCTGGCTGAGCTGGGACGTCTGGTTCGAGCTGACGCAGACTGAGGGCGTGAAACCGGCTGGCACATTGCGCTTCTCGCATTACGATCAGCTCATGCAGGCTGCGATCGCGGGCCAGGGCATCGCGCTCGGGCGCAGCCGTTTCGTCAACCATTGGGTGAAGCTCGGCAAGCTGATCCTGCCGTTCGGAAAGCGCTATCGGGCCTCGCCTGCCGATTCGCGCGCCTATTTCATCGTCTGCCCACGGGGTGCGGTGCGTCCCGCGGTCGCCGAATTCTCCAGCTGGCTACTGCTGCAGGCGCAGGCCGAAGACGCGGAGATGGCGCCCGCGGCGCCGCCTGACGCGCGCCCTGCGTCGGACGGCCCGAGATGACGTCGCCCATCCGCTATACGATCCTTCCGGCGCGGCCCGAAGCGCATCTGTACCGTGTCACCTGCTCGGTCACCGAGCCGGATTCCGCCGGACAGCGATTCGCGCTGCCTGCATGGAATCCCGGCAGCTACATGATCCGGGAATTCGCGCGCCACGTGGTCTCCATCCGCGCGGAAAGCCGCGGCAGGGCGGTCGCGATCGAAAAACTCGATAAGCACACCTGGCGTTCACAGCCGGTCGCGGGACCGCTCGCGGTGAGCTGCGAGGTGTACGCCTGGGATCTTTCGGTGCGCGGCGCGCACCTCGATACGCGGCACGCGTTTTTCAACGGGGCTTGCGTGTTCCTGCGCGTGCTCGGGCAGGAAGCCGCGCCCTGCGAGCTCGAGATCGTCCGTCCTGGAGGGGCCCATTACCGTAATTGGCGCGTTGCCACCGCGATGGCGAGGAAAGCCGCGAAACCCTACGGCTTCGGCGCCTATGTCGCAGCGGACTACGACGAGCTCATCGATCACCCCGTGGAGTTGGGCGAGTTCACGCTTGCCAGCTTCCGCGCCGGCGGCGTGCCTCACGATATCGTGATCACCGGCCGCCACGCTGCCGACACGCGCAGGCTGCAGCGCGACCTCAGGCGATTATGCGAGCATCACATACGCTTCTTCGGCAAGCCCGCGCCGATGAAGCGTTACGTATTCCTCGTGACTGCAGTCGGCGAAGGCTACGGGGGACTCGAGCATCGCGCCTCGACGGCGCTGCTGTGCTCGCGCGAGGATTTGCCGCGCGAGGGCATCATCGAGGTGAGCGAGCGTTACCGCACTTTCCTCGGTCTGGTCAGCCACGAATATTTTCACACCTGGAACGTGAAGCGCATCAAGCCCGCCGCGTTCGCCCCTTACGATCTCGACCGCGAGAATTACACGACGCTCCTTTGGGCGTTCGAGGGCATCACGTCCTATTACGACGATCTTGCTCTCGTCCGCTGCGGGCTGATCGAAAAAAAGGATTATCTCGAGCTGATCGGCCGCTCGATCACGACGCATCTGCGCACTCCGGGCCGCGCGAGGCAAAGCCTCGCCGAGTCGAGCTTCGACGCCTGGATCAAATACTATCGCCAGGACGAGAATTCGCCGAACGCAGGCGTCAGCTACTACGTCAAGGGAAGCCTCGTCGCCTTGTGCATTGACCTGCTCGTTCGCAGCAAGACCCGCGGGAGGAAGTCGCTCGATGACGTGATGCGCGCGCTGTGGCGGCGCCACGGGCTCACCGGAGCCGGCCTCGAGGAGGACGGCATCGAACGCCTGGCCGAAGAGGCGACCGGTGTGAAGCTGGAGCACTATCTCGACGACTGGCTGCGCTCGACGCGCGAGCTGCCCCTGAAGGCGCTGCTCGCAACGCAGGGAATCGAAATGGAACTGCGCCCGGCCGAGTCCGCTCAGGACAAAGGCGGAAGGCCGGCCCGCTCGAAAAACGCCGCGGGGCTCGCGATGCTCGGCATTCGCGCGCGGGCGCAAGGCGATGACACCGCCGTCACGCATGTGCTCGAAGGCGGCGCGGCGCAGGAGGCGGGCATCGCTGCCGGCGACCTGGTCGTCGCGGTGGACGGACTGCGGCCAAGGCAGGCGGGACTCGATGCGGCCTTGGCCAAGCGCCGCGCAGGAGAGAGCGTCCGGATTCACGCCTTTCGCCGCGACGAGCTGATGAGCTTCGAGGCGCGGCTCAAGCGCGCGGATGCCGATACCTGCGTGCTCACCGAGTCGGCCGGCGCGCGCCGAAAGCTGCTCGAGCGCTGGCTGAGGCCGCGCCGTGGCTGAGGGACATAGTCTCGGCGTAAAATCCCGAACTGATCTCCGCATTCAGCCCAGATGAACGCCCCCGACAAGACCGCTCTCGCCGTCGGCTACGCCGACGTCGCTTCCGCCGCGGAGCGGCTCGCCGGCCACGCGCACCGAACGCCGGTGATGACCTCGCACACCGTGGACGAGCGCACCGCCGCGCAGGTGTTCTTCAAGTGCGAGAACTTCCAGCGCATGGGAGCGTTCAAGTTTCGCGGCGCGTACAACGCGATGTCGCGGCTCTCACCCGAGGAGCGCGGGCGCGGCGTGCTCGCCTATTCCTCGGGAAATCATGCGCAGGCGGTGGCTCTAGCGGGAAAGCTCCTCGGCATCCGCGTCACCATCGTGATGCCGGCAGACGCGCCCGCGGTGAAGCTCGAGGCGACCCGCGGCTACGGCGCCGAGATCGTTCTCTACGACAAGCACAAGGAAGTGCGCGAGGAGGTCGCCGAGCGCGTGGCGCGCGAACGCGAGCTTCCCGTGATCCCGCCTTTCGACCATCCCCACGTGATCGCGGGGCAGGGCACGGCGGCGAAAGAGCTGATCGAGGACGCGGGGCCGCTCGATTATCTGTTCGTGCCGGTGAGCGGCGGC
>Ga0209239_1000709_pt1 | contig 19374 bp, 16 predicted proteins | sample GraSoi013_2_20cm_FD_185824 | JGI IMG/M metagenome (GOLD analysis project Ga0209239, IMG submission 185824) | Grasslands soil microbial communities from the Angelo Coastal Reserve, California, USA - Sample 10_02_2013_2_20cm (SPAdes) (version 2) | ecosystem: Environmental > Terrestrial > Soil >...
CACAAGGAGGAGAACATGCATTCACGCCTCGTTACTTGCACCATTAACCCGGCCAAGCTAAATGAATTCAAGAACGCACTGAACAACCAGTTTTTGCCGCGTATCCAGGCGCAGCCCGGATTCGTTGATAACATCGAGTCGCTGGACCCGGCCACAGGTCAATTCAGTTGCATGACATTGTGGAGAACCGAGTCTGACGTCGAAAACTACGACAACGGGCTGTTCAAGGAAGTGGCAACCAACCTGGTGCCACTGATGCAGGGAAATCCGACCGTACTGACGCTCCCGGTCGAGAACTCCTCGGCACACCACCTCAAAGCAGGAAGAGCCGCGGCATAAGAGTGACGATGTCCAGACGGGCGAGCCGATCACGGTTCGCCCGTTTTCTTTTGTGACTGGCCTTGCTGAAAGTGGCACATCATCAAGGAACACTAGCCGACTAGGCAAAGGGAAGACGGACGATGAAACTGGTATCCGTGAATACCGGGTTGCCGCGGGAAGTGCAGTGGCACGGAAGAATGGTGACGACGGGGATCTTCAAGGAACCGGTCGCAGGGCGAGTGGCATTGCGGAAGATGAATCTAGACGGAGACCGCCAGGCGGACTTGAGCGTGCACGGCGGCGAGTACAAAGCCGTCTACTGTTACTCGCTGGCGCACTATGACTACTGGAATAAAGAGTTGCGGGGGCAGGAGCTGCCGATGGGCATGTTTGGAGAAAACTTCACCCTCGACGGCGGCGAAGATGGATTGATGGAAGAGTCCATTTATCTGGGTGACCGATTTTCCGTCGGCACTGCAGAAGTGACGGTGACGCAGCCGCGTCTGCCTTGCTACAAACTGGGCGTCAGATTCGGATCCGACGACATGGTGAAACGATTCCTTGCGAGCAGGAGGACCGGATTCTACGTGGCAGTTGTGCGGGAGGGAGAAGTGGGCGCGGGCGATGAGGTGAAGGTGATGGCGCAGGAGGCGAACGCCGTGGCGGTTTCGGAGATCACGCATTTATACGTTACGAAGAGGTATGGAGAGGCGGAGATCCGCGCAGTGCGGCGGGCACTACGAGTGGAAGAATTGCCGGAGAGTTGGAAAGAGTATTTTAGAGAGCGGCTGGGGCAAGCGGGAGAGAGGAGCTAGAGATCAGAGAAAAGAAATCCCCACGCTTACTAGATTCACAAAGCGGTGTACGCGCACGGGCCTAGGAAAAATCGGAAAAACGAAGCTGGAAACAAAGAAGGAAACACACCACTCTCCCCGGCTGGCACCGAGGAGAGTGGGTACTCGGGGACTAGTGCCCGCGATGGCGCCCTTGCAACTAGCCAAGGGTCACCATCGCGGGCGTAGGTCAACCTCCAATTTTCAGGTGGAAGGTATACCGCTGAAAGAGGTTCTGTCTGTTCAAAATTGCACAGAGGCTTAACCGGTGGCGCGAAAGCCAAATGACGGCGTGCGTCAGCGGGTCCGGCAGTCTTGGCCGACGCAAATCCACAAGGGCGATGGCTTACCACCGCGTTTCATGATGTCTACCCTAGACGTGTGTCGATCGTGCGGACTACTGCTGCTGAAGGATAGCGTAGGGAAGAGCAAAAACGTTTCGTTAGGCCCGCCGCCGCAGAAGCATGAGACGAGCAGAAAGGAACTAGTCAGACATCGCAGAGGTCAGCGGCTTGGCGCAAAGAAGTCAGCGGATCGCGCGAGGGCACAAATTCGTGGGCCACATAGCCGCGGAAATTCGTGGCGGCGATGCCGCGCATAACGCCGTCCCACTGGACTTCCTGGGTGCCGTCGAGCTCGTGGCGCCCAGGAACGCCGCCGGTGTGGAAGTGAGCGATCCAGTCGATGTTTTTCTGAATGGTGCGGACGAGATCGCCTTCCATGATTTGCATGTGATAGATGTCGTAGAGCAGCTTGACGCGCGGCGAATTTACGGCCTGGACGACCTGAACGCCCCACGCGGAGTGATCGCACATGTAGTCGTGGTGGTCGATCTTGCTGTTGAGGAGCTCAAGGCAAATGGTGACGCCGTGATCCTCGGCGATTTTCTTGACGCGGTTGAGGCCGGCGATGGTGTTTTTGGCGCCCTCCTCGTCGGACATTCCGGCGCGGTTGCCGGAAAAAGTGATGACGTTGGGGACGCCGGCCTTGGCGGCAAGGGGAATATATTTGCGAAAGCCTTCTTCAATTCTGGCGTGATTCTCGACACGGTTCATGGCGCTGGGGATTTCGCCACCGCCGGCATAAGCCATGCTGCAGACGAGACCGTAGTGCGCGGGCACCTCAAATTCATCAGGACTCAACAGGTCCACTCCTTTTAGGCCGATTTCCGCGGCGTAGGCGCAGAGCTTGTCGAGCGGAATCTGTTTGTAGCACCAGCGGGAAACGGACTGGCGGATGTTGCCTTTGCGTTTAATCGGGGCGTTTTCCTGCGGCCAGGTGACGGATGGAAGAGAAGCCAGAGTGGCTCCTGAGAGAACAGTCTTGAGCATGTTGCGGCGCGATGGTTTGGACATGGTAGATGGGCAGATTCTACCGAAGAAAAGGCTGAAGAGGGAGGAGAAATTATTTCTTCGGCACCGGGGGACCTTGGGGGGATGACGGTGTGGCGGAAGTGTTGGGGAGTTCAATGCGCCAGATATTTTTTTCAGATTCCAGGACTACTCCAGCCTGATTAGATTCGGTCGTGCCGACGTGGCCGATCCAGATGACGCGGAAGCGAGCCTTGCGCCAGAGGCGGCGCACTTCGATGGTTTGGCCAGGAGAGGTTAGGAAGCCGATGCCGTCGAGACGCGCGCCGTCCTCGCTGAGATCAACGGTGTAGGCAGTCTGGGCAAACGGATGGCCCTTGGGGTCCGTACCTTTGACGATGACGCGGACAGTCTTGGGGACGCGGGGTTTCTTGCGGGTTCTTTTCCAAAAGTCGTGGACAGGTTGTTTGAAGGCTAAGCCGACACGAGTCTCGCGGTCGGAGTAGGCGTCCAAGTAAACAACGCGGACTTCCAGCTCCTTACGGCTGCTCTTGTGAATCAGGAAAACGGTATCGCCTATAGCGAGTTTGGCTTTCAGGGTGACGAGAGCTCCGGTGGAATTGACGATAATCGTCTCGGTGTCTTCATGAAAGGCGCCGCTCTTGCCAGCATAACCGTAAATCACCACGGGCACACGCATGGGGATGCGTTCGCTGGAACGGGGCGTTTTCTTTTCGGGCGTAGCCGAGAAGGGAACGGCAAAAGGTGTCTGTGCCGCTGGTGAGGGTTGAGGATCATCGAGCGGGGCCACTTCCATTGCCTCTTGAGGGATACCTTGCTGAGGGCCGTGATCGCGGCACTTAAAATCCCATGATTGCTGAAGGATTTGTTCGAGGGATTCTTCGCGACTGAAAAGCGTAACCCAGGAATCGCTGTCCCCATGAGGACATCTGAGCCGAATAGCGAAATTCCTAGGCATATCAACCCCGCGTAGAAACATCATAACCGTTCCAAATGAAGAAAGAGGCGGGAGAAAGAGGCCGTTCATCGAAAAGTTACCGGCCTACGGGCCAGAAGGTCGATACCGAGCTTTCTGTCGGCAGGACTGTAACTTTCCGCGGGAGGCGGACTCGTATGAGACGTATGGGACGAGGACCGAGAGGCCTTGCCCGAACTCAAAGCATAGGAGATTCGAATGATTCGCACGATCAAGACGGGATTGGCATTTGCATTTGCAGGACTGGCAGGATTATTTCTGCTCCAGGCGTCGGCGCATGCGCAAGACAAAATGAAGCCAGACACCATGAAGCAGGACAACATGAAACACGAGAAGACGCAGGACGACAAGATGATGCACGAGGACATGGCGAAGACTTTGTTCACAGGGAAGTTTCACGGGAAAGTTCATGCAACCTCGGGACGCGCGACGGTGTATCAAGAGGCGGACGGGAAACTGGTTCTGCGGCTGACCAACTTCAAGACTTCGAACGGGCCGGACGTACACGTGATCCTGGTGACGACGAAAGACGCGATGGATGATGCCAACTTCCTGAAAGACAACACGGATAAGGTGGAGCTGGGGAAGCTCAAGGGGAATGAAGGCGACCAGAATTATGAAATCCCTGCCGGGACGGACCTGACAAAGTTCCGCACTGTTTCGGTGTACTGCGAGAGGTTCAACGCGAACTTTGGAGCGGCGCCGCTGGAGAAGTTCTAAGGAATCGAAAGGAAGTGGAGGAATCGGGCAGGATGGCCTGCCCGATTTTTTCTCAGGAGAAACGATGAATACAAACAATGGTTCGCGGTTGTCGCGTAAAAAGGCGATTCTGGGCTTGATCGGGATTCCGGTTTTGGTGGGCGCGTGGTGGGCGTTCCGGCCGGAGAAACTCTTTATCAACCAGAAGGTGAACGAAGCTGCGCCTGCGTCCTTGAGTTCGGAGCCAGAGGCATTGTATACGGGAAAGCTGGAAGGAAAAGCGCACCCGACGAGTGGACGTGCGACGATCTATAAATCACCGGATGGAATGCAATATTTGCGGCTCACGGACTTCACGACTTCGAATGGGCCGGACATGCATGTTGTGCTGGTGCGTGCGGACGATAAGGCGCTGGGGCAGGAGATCGTGAAGGGCGAGTTGGAGCATGTGGAACTGGGCACGCTGAAAGGGAACCAAGGCGATCAGAATTATGATTTGCCAGCGGCCACGGACTTGAATCAGTATCAGGCAGTCGCAATTTACTGCGAGCGATTTCACGCGATCTTTGGAGTAGCGAGGTTGGAGAAGTTTTGAGACAGCAGACGCGCAAAAGGCAAAGACGCGCCCCGGTTCGACTGCGGTCATCGTAGGTGTGAAGGGGGCGGGCACGATTTTTTGTTTATGGAAATGACTAGAACAACGGAAGCGGGGCTGATCGCGCGGATCCTGGCGGGCGAGAAAGAACTATTTCATGAGTTGATCCGGCCGTACGAGCGGATGGTGTATCTGACGCTGTTCTCGATCGTACGAAATGAGACGGAAGCGGAGGACGGAGCGCAGGAGGCGGTGATTAGCGCGTACCGGCATTTGGCCTCGTTTCGAGGCGACGCGAAGTTCAGCACCTGGCTGACGACGATTGCCATTAACGAAGGGCGGAAACGGCTGAGGAAGACGAAAGGCGCCGTGGAAGATTCGATTGAAGAAAAGGAAGAAAGTCATGAAGGCGATTACACGCCCGCGCCGCTGACGGACTGGCGCGAGATTCCGCTGGAAGCGCTGGAGCGGAAAGAGTTGCGCGAGGCGCTGCGAGTCGCGGTGACAGAACTGCCCGGCATTTACCGGCAAGTTTTTACTTTGAGAGACCTAGAAGAACTGAACATCGAGCAAACAGCGCAGGCGCTGGGAATTACGGCGGGAGTAGTAAAAGTGCGGCTGCACCGCGCGCGGATCATGCTGCAGAAACACCTGGTTCCCTACCTGAAAACGACGGCTCCGGCGCGCAGAGGGTTCTTCGGGAGAGCGCTATGAAACTCGAGTGCAAACACGTTTGGGAGCACATCTCGGAGTACATCGACGGGAGCGTCGACGCGAAGCTGCGCGAGGACATCGAACGCCACCTGGAGCACTGCGAAATCTGCTCGGCAATCTTGGATTCGACGCGAAATATCCTGATCTTGACAGCGGATGACCGGACGTTCGAATTGCCAGTTGGATACAGCGAGCGGCTGCATGAACGCCTGGCGAGGGAGTTAGAGAATCCAGGTCAGGATTCCAAGAAAGATTAAAGCGAGCGTTTCAAGGAACGCGGTGGACCAGCGGATGAGTGATCCATTCGGCAGCGAGGAGAAGCAAGGCCAGGATAGAGAGAGCGATTTGAAAACGTTCGGAGTTGATCTTCTTTTTTGTCACGGGCTGTTGACGCCATTGAGCGGCGGGCTTGCTGCGTAAACGGCGCACTTTTCCAACTACATAGAGATTGATAACGGCTCCCAGGAAGGCCAAAACCATCATGGGGATGCGAATGGCGTCCTGATGAAATCCGCGAGCTGGCGCGTGAATTCCAGCGGCTGCCGCTAGAGCGCTGAGGCCGATAGCAACGCGTAGGCCACTGATGGCAATCACCGCGGTGCACGCGCTTTGCAATATCGCAAAGACGATGCTCGACCAATTGATGAGCCTGGTATTCACCAGCGACAGCCTCGGACGCGCAACTTCAGCGCGGGCAGGAGAAAGTTCAGCGGGATTCTGTGTTTGTTCTGTCATTGGTTAACTCGCTGGATTCTCGCCCGCCTTCAGGCCACAGAAGACGGTTGATTATTGAGGGCAGGCTGCGCTGCCTTCGACCCAAATTTTCATTTGCGCCACGGTTTCGGCACGCGAGAGTGGAGGCGGAGTGCGCCCGTCGCCGGGATCCCAGGCCCATCCGACCAGATCATCGGACGACACATGTTCCAGCAGTTGCTGAAGGGAGCGGCCTCCGGTTTGTTTTGGATCCTTTAGCTGGCGGCAGAGTTCAGCAGGCGAGCGGCCGACGAAAACCATTTTGTGCTCTGGAGTCGGAAGTAACCATTTGGGATTCCCGGGAGGCATGTGGTCGCCGGGAAGATTGGTGGTTTGGTGGCAGGTGTTACAACGCATGCTGTAGACACCGTGGCCATCCTTGCCTCGCCTTACATTTTGCAGATGAACATGGCTGTCGTCGCCCTGCAAGGGAGAGTCACCAGGTGGATGACAGTTCTGGCAGCGAGGAGATGTGAAAACTTTGTAGACCTGTAAGAAGGCCTCGCTCGACGCGTTGGCGTCGGGTTTCGGACCTCGCGGCGCGGCGTGAATCACAGTGATTTGGCAAACCATGAGTAAAGAAAGAGCGCTGCCCGAACAAAGCAACCCAGAAGAGTGACGATAGCGGCTCGCGTTTACTGCGGTCATGATCTGGCCCCGCTTCCTGCGACGAGATCAGCGGCACGGATCGGCAGCCGTCTGACGCGCTTGCCGGTCACAGCAAAAATAGAATTGGTCAGTGCCGGAGCAACAGGAGGCACGCTGGGCTCGCCAACACCCGTAGGACTTAACTCGCTCGGAACGATGTGCACCTCGATCTCCGGGGATTCGAACATGCGCAGCATCTGGTAGTCGTGGAAATTCTTTTGCTGGACGCGACCGTTTTCAAGAGTGATTTCCGTTTTGAGGGCGGCAGTCAAGCCGAAGATGATGCCGCCTTCCATTTGCGCTTTGACAATGTCCGGATTGACGACGCGTCCGCAATCGACGGCGCACACGACGCGATGCACCCGCACTGTGCCGTCCTTCTCCACGGATGCCTCGACGACCTGGGCAACATAGCTGTCAAATGAAAAATGAGTGGCGATGCCGCGGCCACGCCCAGGGGGAAGTGGCTTTCCCCATCCACTTTTTTCAGCCACCAAGTTCAAGACGGCGCTCATGCGGGGTTGATTGGCAAGGAGCTGGCGGCGCAATTCATAAGGATCTTTTCCTCCCGCGTGAGCCACTTCGTCGAAAAAACTCTCGACAGAAAAGCCCGTGTGCGAGTGGCCGACGGAGCGCCACCACTGCACTGGGACGCCGATTTTCGGAGTGTGCAAGTCAACCTGAAGATTAGGAATCCCATAAAGGATGTCGGCTGCACCTTCAACGGAAGTGCTGTCGACACCTTCCTTGTTGATCATGTATTGAGCGAAGAGCGTGCCCTGCGCGATGGACTGGCCGACGATCGTGTGCATCCAGGCCGTGGGATTGCCCGCAGCGTCGAGCCCGGCGACAAAGCGATCGTGCCACATGGGGCGATACCACCCACCGGCCAGGTCGTCTTCGCGCGTCCAAACAACTTTTACCGCCGCCTTGGCGATCTTGGCCACATGCACAGCTTCGACGACAAAGTCGGAGGCGGGATTCGCGCGTCTGCCGAAACCGCCGCCAAGGAGGGTGGTATGAATTTGAACTTTTTCCGGGGGCAGGCCGGCAACCTGCGCGGCGTTGGCGCGATCAACGGTTTCGAACTGCGTGCCCGTCCAGATTTCACAGCTATCGGGGCGGAGGTCGACGACACAATTCAGCGGCTCCATCATGGCGTGAGCGAGGTAAGGAACATCGTACTCGGCGGTGATGGTTTTCGCTGCGGATGCCAAAGCGGCCGCGGCATCGCCTGTTTTTTTCGCGATGGTTCCTGGTGACGCGGACTGCTTCGAAAAATCGGCGAGCATTTGAGAGGTCGAAAGTCTTGCGTTAGCTCCTTCATCCCAGGAAATCTTGAGTTTGTCGCGGCCCAGTTTGGCGGGCCAGAAACGGTCCGCGATGACAGCTACGCCTGAAGGGACTTGCTCAACAGCGCGTACACCCTTGATCTTAAGGGCTTCAGAGGCGTCGAAGTTTTCAACCTTGCCGCCAAAGACTGGCGGCCGTGCGACCAGAGCAAAGAGCATGCCGGGGAGGTGAACGTCCAGACCGAACTGGGCGGTGCCGTTGATTTTTGAGGGCGTGTCGAGGCGTCGAGTCGGTTTTCCTATCAACGTGAATTGCTTTGGATCCTTGAGCGGTATGTCCGTTGGTGGTTTCAATTGCAACGCGGCGGAGACGAGAGAACCGTAGCTTGCCCTACGGCCCGATGCATTGTGGATGACTACGCCTTTTTCGACGTGACACTGCGAAGCTGGGACGCTCCACTTCTGCGCCGCAGCCTCGACGAGCATCAGGCGAGCCATCGCGCCCATCTTACGGAAGCGCTCCCACTCGGAGGGCGTGGTGGTGCTGCCGCCGGTCATTTGAAGGCCAAAGACAGTGTGGTTGTAAGCAGCATCAACGGGCGCAGCCTCGACTCTGATTTTCGACCAGTCCGCTTCCAGCTCTTCATTGAGCAACATGGGCAGGCTGGTGTAGATGCCCTGACCCATTTCGGAGTGATTGATGATGATAGTGACCAAGCTGTCGGGAGCGATGCGGGCGAAGGCATTAGGCGCGAAACTGACGTCGTTTGCCGGCGAATTATTCAACGCGCGGGCGGCGAGCTCCGGCACATAGGCGGCGAAACACAAGCCGCCGCCAATTGCGGCGGAGGTTTTCAGGAAATCGCGGCGAGGGACTTGCCATGTTTTTGCTGGGAGCGGAGACGAGGATTCCGGAGTCAGAAGTGGTGACGTGGATTTGTAAGGATCGTAGAGATGGCTCATGACGGCCTCCTTTCGGTGGCGAGCTGCGATGCGCGATGGATAGCGCGTCGAATGCGAGAATAGGTCCCGCATCGGCAGATATTGCCGGACATGGCTTCATCAATGTCTTTGTCCGTTGGCTTCGGATTCTCCTTCAATAACACAGCCGCGCTCATGATTTGCCCCGATTGGCAATAACCGCACTGGGGGACGTCGATTTCGATCCAGGCACGCTGGAGCGGATGGGACAGGTCTGGGGAAAGGCCTTCGATCGTGGTGACATGTTTGCCCGACACGCGGGAGAGCGGTGCCACGCAGGAACGGATGGCCGCGCCTTCCAGATGCACCGTGCAGGCTCCGCACAGCGCCATGCCGCAGCCGAATTTTGTGCCCGTCAACGCTAAAGAGTCGCGAATGACCCACAGCAGCGGAGTCGAGGGATCGTCATCGACGGTTACAGGCTGTCCGTTTAAGAAAAAGGAAGTCATGGCCACCTCCATGAAATCGTGGGTGTATTGTTCGCAAAAAGTGAGCCGAACGCACCGTAAGGGAACAGCAATCAACTTTAATGTGCGCCAACTCGATTTTGGATGCAACTGCAGCGCTGGAGGTCACACAAAACATTACGACGGCGCAGGAAGCCATTTCACATAAATTGCGGCGAGAGGTGGAAGAGTGAGTACAAGGGAATAAGGCCGGCCCTGGGCGGGATGATCGGCGGCTTGCTGGCCACCCATGTTGCCGACGTTGGACCCGCCGTAGTGAGCGGCGTCCGTGTTCATGATTTCGCGATAGAAACCGGATTGCGGAACGCCGAGACGGTAGCCTTCGCGGACGACAGGCGTGGCGTTGATGATGGCAACGATGAGGTCTTCAGCGTTTTTGCCGCGGCGGATGAAGGAAAGAACACTGTTGTCGGCGTCGTTGGCGTCAATCCATTCGAAACCGTGCCAGTCAAACTCGACTTGATGGAGGGCGGGTTCGGCGGCATAGAGATGATTGAGATCGCCGACGAGGCGCTGGATGCCGCGATGGGCATCGTGCTGAAGGAGATGCCAGTCAAGACTGCGGGCTTCGCTCCATTCGCTACGCTGGGCGAGTTCCTGGCCCATAAAGAGAAGTTTCTTGCCCGGGTGGGCGCACTGATAGGCGTAGAGCAGTCGGAGATTGGCGAATTGCTGCCACATGTCGCCGGGCATTTTGTGAAGAAGCGAATTTTTGCCGTGGACGACTTCGTCGTGGGAGAAGGGAAGCAAGAAATTTTCCGTGAAAGCATAAAGGAGCGAGAAAGTGAGTTTGTTGTGTTCGTACTTGCGATGAACAGGGTCGTGGGAAAAGTATTTTAGCGTGTCGTTCATCCAACCCATGTTCCATTTGAAGCTGAAGCCGAGACCGCCGAGATAGGTGGGGCGGGAGACGGCGGGCCAGGAAGTGGACTCTTCGGCGATGGTAAGAATGCCGGGAAACTTTCCGTGCGCGACTTCGTTCATGCGCTTGAGGAAGTCGATGGCGTGCAGATTCTCGCGGCCGCCGAATTGGTTGGGAACCCACTCGCCGGGTTTGCGCGAGTAGTCGAGATAGAGCATGGAGGCGACAGCGTCCACGCGGAGGCCGTCAATGTGGTACTTGTCCAGCCAGAAAAGCGCGTTGGAGATGAGATAGTTCTGAACTTCGTTGCGGCCATAATTGTAAACGAGCGTGCCCCAATCGGGGTGTGCGCCCTGGCGGGGGTCGGAATGCTCGTAAAGATGCGTGCCATCGAATTGCGCGAGGCCGTGGGCGTCGCGGGGAAAATGCGCGGGGGTCCAGTCAAGAATGACTCCGATGCCGGCCTGGTGGCAGCGGTCGACAAATTCCATGAATTCAGCGGGCGTGCCGAAGCGGCTGGTGGCGGCGTAGTAGCCAAGCGTCTGGTAGCCCCAGGAGCCGTCGTAGGGATGCTCCATGATGGGCAGCAATTCGATGTGCGTGTAGCCAAGATCCTTGACGTAGGGGATGAGCTGGTCGCCTAGCTCGCGATAGGTGAGCCAGCGATCGTGATCTTCGGGGACGCGGCGCCAGGAACCGAGGTGGACTTCGTAGATGGAGATGGGCGACTCGAACCAGTTTTTCTGCCCCCGGCGCGAAAGCCAGTCGGAGTCGTGCCATTTGTGATGATCGAGGCGCGCGACGACGGAGCCGGTGTTGGGGCGCAGCTCCGAGCGGAAGGCGTAGGGATCGGCTTTGAGAGGGAGGATGTTCCCGCTCGGGCCGACAATTTCAAATTTGTAGATGGAGTCTTCCTTGAGCTCAGGGAGAAAAATTTCCCAGATGCCAGAGGAGCCGCGAGCGCGCATGGGATGGACGCGGCCGTCCCAGCCGTTGAAGTCGCCAACGACGCTGACGCGCTTTGCGCTGGGAGCCCAGACCGCGAAGTGAACGCCCCGAACGCCTTGAAGCGTTATGACGTGAGCGCCGAGTTTCTCGTAAGTGTCGTAATGGCGGCCTTCGCCCATGAGGTAGAGGTCGAATTCGCTCAGGACCACGGGAAAGGAATAGGGATCGAAGATTTCAAACGTGTCGCCGAAGTGCGTGCGTCCCTGAATCTTGTAACTGCCCGGAGACGGCGGAGCGGATTGGTTCGATGGCCAAGCGGCTTCGAAGAAGCCTTCAGGACGAAGTTTAATCGCGTCGGTAACTTTGGCCGGAGCGAAAGTACCGCCTTCAACCACGGGAGGTTTCAAAGAGATGGAGGCTTCGGCGGCCCAAGGCAGAAAAAAGCGCACCGTCCAGTTGCCGTCGATGGGATGCGGGCCGAGGAGCGCAAACGGATCGGAGTGGCGGGCGGCAACGATGGCGTCGATCTGGGCGTTGAGGCGCGGATCGCGCGGAACAACCGGCGTCGCGTTCTGCATGGCGGGGCGCTGCTCAGACAAGTGGGTAGTCTCCGCAACCTTGCAAACAATGGATCAGCAGATGAGCTTAGCGGGAACGCCGACCCACGTCTCCTGAATTCTAGGGCGTTGGCAGGGAAATGCCAACCACATGGGCGTGGTTGAAGCGAATTAAGAGAATTGGGACCGCGGACTACGTTGAGGCGGGGCCAAAGAATCTACTATCTGCGGTCCGCGAGCAAGGGTTGGAAGGAATCATAGGGAAACAAGGACAGCCACTACTAACCGGGAAAATGAAGCGGCGACTAGATCAAGTATCGCGTGAATCGTGGCCAAGAGTTCGTCATTGGCGGCTATTTTCCCGGACCGCATGGCATTGACTCCCTGATCGTCGGCTACTATGACGGAGAGGGACTGATGTATGTGGCAAGAACGCGGAACGGGTTCGTCCAGGGCTCCCGATGACAAGCGTTTTCGAAATTGAAACATCTCGTGACGCCGGCCTGCCCATTCGTAAATCTGCCGGAAACGAGGCGGTCACGATTTGGTGAAGAACTCAACGCTGAGAAGATGAAGAAGGCAGTTAGGTTGATGAGCGCCGCCTGTGTTAAGGGCCGTTTGACCGCTCTCATTCCGCACGGAGCGCGACGATTGGGTCGATCGAAGAGGCGCGGCGGGCAGGGAGATAGCCCGCGAAGAGCGCTACCAGTAGAAGGAGCAGGCAAACAGCGGTGATGTTGGGGAGATCGCTTGTGGAAAGGCCAAAGAGCATGGTCGCGATTAGGCGTGCCGCGGCGAGGGCGGAAGGAATGCCGATGGCTATGCCGAAGAGAGCGAGGGCAAGTGTTTCTCGGAGGACGAGCCAGAGAACATTTTGGCGCTGCGCTCCTACGGCGACACGAATGCCTATTTCGCGCGTGCGGCGCGTGACGGTGTAGGACATCAGTCCATAGAGGCCGATGGAGGCGAGCAGGAGCGCGAGAGCGGCGAAGAATGCGGAGAGCATGGCAGTGACGCGTTCTTCGCTGAGCACCTGACTTGTGGTTTGCTGAATAGTTTTTGTATCGATAGCGTATTCATGACCAAGCGATGCAATCTCATGGCTGATGGTCTTTACCAACGCTTCCGGGGGCACGCTGGTGCGCACAAACAGATCGCCCCATTGCTGCGGGTCTTGAAGGTAGGAAAAGTACACGACCAGTGGAGTCGCGTCTCGAAGGTCAGTAACCCGTGCATTGCCCGCGACGCCGACGATCTCGATATTTTGATATTCAGGCATGAAGCCGAATCGAATGCTTTTTCCGATGGCATTTCCATTGGGAAACAATCGTTCCGCGAGGCTGCTGCTCACGATAGCGATGCGCGGGTGCTTCTGATCCGCGGTCTCATCAAATTCACGGCCGCCAAGTAGCGGAATCCCGAGCGTTTGCAAGAAGCCCGGTGAGATATCCATTCCCTTTGCCACGAGATGGATGCCTGTACTTGGGTCGACCGACGTCGGCGAAACTGTCTCGTGCCACGCTTCCGGGCTAGGGATAGAAGCATGCGAAAAGCCGACCGAGGTCACTCCAGGTACGCTGGCAATCCGCTGCGTGAGTTGTTTGTGGTAGCTGGCCATGTCCAGGTTGTCGTAGCCGCCTGGTCTTGGATTGAGCCTGACTTCTAGCAAGCGGGATTGATTGAAACCGAGATCAACGGAGCGTAACCGCTGGAAGGTGCGGACGAAGAGGCCTGCTCCGAGCAGTAAGATCAAGGAAAGCGCGACCTGGGTGACGATGAGCGCTTTGCTCAGTCTGCTGGCTCCGCCACTCAAGCTGCGCGCATTTTGCTGAAGTACAGACATGGGGTCCTCGCGGGAGGAACGCCAGGCGGGTGCGAGGCCAAAAAGGATTCCGGTCAGGATTGCCACAAAGACAGTGAGGGAAAGCACGCGTAGATCTGGCGTCAAATTCAGCGACACCGGCACTAGGTTCCCTTCGGTCATGAGGAGCACGAGCAAGCGGCTTCCCCAGAAGGCTAAAGCAAGGCCGAACAGAGCTCCGGTGAGAGACAGTGTCAGACTCTCGCTCAAGACCTGGCGGACTAGGGACCAGCGAGTCGCGCCGATGGCGACGCGTACACTCATTTCATGGTTGCGCGCTGCTGCGCGGGCGAGCATCAGGTTGGCGAGGTTTACGCAGGCCACTAGCAAAATCAGTCCGACGATGCCTGCGAGAACGTAGAGCGGCCGTGCAAATTGGGCACGCAGATCTCCGGCAATGCCCTTTGCCGCCGATGACACATCCAAGCCCATCGAGAGGAAAGTTTGACGACGCAGTCCGGGAGTTTGCGTGGAAGCCGTGGCGAGAAGTACGTCTGGCCAGAAGGATTGAAGCTGCGCGCGAGCTTGCTCGATGGTGACGCCGTCCTTGAGGCGGCCGATAGGATGGAGCCAGAGAAGCGAGCGGCTCTCAAGATCAAATGCTCCGCTCTGAATGAGGGGCATGGCCGCGAGTGGAACGGTAATATCTGGCGGCTCACCTGTCGTCAGGCCGGTGAACCACTTGCGAGTGACGCCGATAATCGTGAAAGGATGCCCCTCGACGCGAATCTGCTTTCCGACAACGTCGCGCGTGCCGCCGAAGCGGCGCTGCCAGAATTCATAGCCGATAACGGCGACTTGCGAGTTGGCGCCGCCGCTGAGATTTTCGTCTTCGGGATTGAGTAATCGGCCGAGAAGAGAAGATGCGCCAAGTTCGGAATAGCAATTGGCCGTAACGGAGAGCACACGATCTTGTGAGAGGACACCGTTCACTTCGACGTTAGGCATCCAGTTGCCACCCCAACCGATCATGCCGGAGAAAACGCGCTGGCCGCGTTCGAGTTCACGGAACATGGGATAGGAGAAAGTAATCTTGCTGCCTTGCCGGACTGCAGAAAGATAGACCAGGCGCTGCGCTTGGCGGACGGGGAGGTCGCGGAGGAGTAGGGCGTTGATTAGGGTGAAGATGGCCGTGTTCGCGCCGATGCCTAGGGCGAGGGAGAGCACGGCGGCGGTTGTGAAGCCGGGATTTTTGGCCAAGACGCGGAGGGTGTAGCGCAGGCTCTGCCAGAGGGTTGCCATAGACGCGGCTCCAGAAACTCAAGGTTCGGAGTTGCTCTCAACAAATACGCCAAGTGCGGAGTCCATTTCAAGTTTCTCGTTACTAACGTGCAATTCTTCTGCCTCTGATCCGCTGCGGGAAGTTGGGGTGGGCCGACCTGTCTTCAGTCGGCTATGTAATCGCCTTGGTGGATATTTGGCCATCTCTACGAATGAGTTCTGGCAGGCCAAAACGACGAACCGGCGAGGGTGGGCGCTAAACTCTCTTTCGTGAACCATTCGGCGATTCTTCTCGGGACCTCGTCGTTCACATCCACAGGGTGGCTGGGATCGTTCTATCCGAAGGGTTTGCGACCCGCCGACTACCTCAGCTACTACGCGCACCACTTCGACACTGTAGAGATTGACTCAACCTTGCTATGCAACTCCGGATGTGAGCGTAGTGCGCTCCTGGAATGTTAAAACCCCGGAGGGATTTCTTTTTGCGGCCAAAGTACCACAGTTATGTGACGATGAGAATTATGTAGCAAAACGACCAGAAAGGGAGTGTTTCCGAACTGTTCTGGACTTCGTGGGCCACATAATCTAACGAGACTAGAAGCTATTTCAAAACCCCTTTTTGACCAGTCTAAGTTGTTGATTCTAAATGGGCTGAAAAGTGTTTTGAAACCAGTCTCTAGACATTCACTACATTCATTCTAGAGAAGGAGATGGGGTGCGGGCGCTTGGGGACGCTCCCAGTAGCCATATGGACGATTTCGCTGTTATACGTCCGAGTGAATCATTTCAGAGTGCGCCTTGATACGGGCAAAATCACGAGAGGTGAAGTCAGTCGGCGGCAAAGGAGGTCCTTCTACGCGTACCCCACTACATGACTGATTGGATGAGGGCGTCGGCTCCTAGCACCGAGTAAACTTGGTTGCGCTTAAACGACCGAGGCTCGGAAGAAAGGAGCCGAGCGATGTTGATTATAGGATGTGATTTTCACACACGCTACCAGCAGATTGCCACGGCGGAAGACAGTACCGGTGAGCTGCTTTGTGAGCGGCGGTTAGAGAACGAAAACGGAGAAGCCGCAGCCTTCTACCGTAGTTTGCAGAAGCCGGTTCGCGTGGGAATCGAAGCGACGGGGCCGATTCACTGGTTCGAGCGCTTGCTTGCAGAACTCGGGCACGAACTTTGGATCGGCGACTCGGCCAAGATTCGCGCCAGCGAAGTGCGCAAACAGAAGACCGACGAACGCGATGCCCGGATCATTCTCGACCTTTTGCTTGCGAAGCGCTTTCCCAAAATCTGGGTGCCCACCGCGGGCGAGCGGGATCTCCGGCAGTTGCTCTGGCATCGCCACAAGTTCGTAACCTTGCGCACGATGCTGGGCAATCAACTGCACCTTCTGGCGATGAGCCAGGGTCTGTGCCGCAAGCAAAAACTGTTCAGCAGGAAGGGTCGCGCGGAACTCGCTGGCCTCGCGCTCGGACCATGGGCCAGTCGGCGGCGCGAAGAACTTCTAAAACTGCTCGACCAACTCGATCCAGCAATCGCGGAGTTGGATCGCGCGGTTTTGGAAGAAGCAAAACGCCGCGAGGATGCAGTGCTTCTCATGACTCATCCGGGCATCGGTCCGGTAACCTCGCTGGCCTTTGTACTGGCGATTGGTCCGGTAACGCGTTTCCCCCGCAGCAGAAAAATCGCGAGTTATCTCGGACTGAATCCGAGCGAGGAATCCAGCGGCGGACGGCGGCGGCTGGGAGCCATCAGCAAACAGGGCAACACCATGGTGCGCTGGCTGCTGATCGAAACGGTGCATCAGGCGGTGCGGCAAGATCCCGAACTGCGGCAGGACTATCAGCGGTTGAAGTTTCGTAGAGGACACGCGGTGGCGAAAGTGGCCATCGCGCGAAAATTAGCGGTGCGTATGTATTGGATGCTGCGTAGTGGAGCAGCGTACGCACAGCTGGTTCGCAGGCAAGGCAGCCCGGGGGCCACCCTGGTGGACGCAAGTCCATCGTTAGGCTGATTGGGCGCCTTGCTCCCGCGAGTGATCGCGGCGTCTGAAAAACGAATCATGGTCGGAACTGCGGTGACCGAATAGATGGTTGGTGGAACCAGAATCCACCGCTAGATTCAAGAAGCGAGCCTTGGTCGAAATGCAGGAAAGAGAAAAGCTTCTTCTAGGTAAGAAAAAACAAGTCCCCAGACTTGTGAACTCTAAGTGTCTCTTGACAGAGCCGACGCCCTCATAGAGAGTGGCCCCAGGAGCACAAGTCCGTCGGACTCATTTTCTTGGAGGCCCTTCATAAATCATTTCGCCTGGTGCCATGCCTTTAATTTCGGGGCCTTCCTGCACACGCGCCGGGTATTCATGCGGCTCCCTGTATTTCCAACGGGAATACGGTGTCCATAATCGAAGCGCCTCCATCCACGTAGAAGATCTGGCCGGTCATCCAACTCGATTCCTCCATGCAGATGAGCATCGTTGCATTCGCGACGTCCTGCGGGGTCCCAGTTCGCCGCGAGGGACACCATCCGATTTCATGCCAGGATTTAATCGCTTGCTGCACCTCAGGTGGGAGACCAACCAATACACCGCCATCGACCAGGTTAGCTGCACCGAAGATGACGCCAGGGCTGAGTGAGTTCACGGTGATACCACGCCTGGCAAGGGCGACGGCGAAGTAGCGCACCAGAGACTCCATGGCGGCTTTTGCCGATCCCATCCCCACCCAGGGTTGCCAACTCCCCGACCGCGCCCCAGGTGAATGGGTGATGGCGATGATTCGGCCACCTCTTCCCATCAAGGGAGCCGCCAATTGGGCCCCTAACAAAAAAGCAGTTGCCTGCGAATTGATGGCTTGCTGCCACTGCTCGACTCGAATCTCCATGGGCGGCTTGTAGAACTCGGGAATTTCTGGCCGGGCGTTACTGACGAAGATATCGAGTTTCCCGAATTCACTCTTCACATGATCCATCATTCCCCGAATGTCATCGGTCCGGTTTACATCCGCTTGAACAATGAACCCGTCAGAGCGGCGCTCCCGTACTTTTGCGAGCGTGTCATTCGCGGCGTCAATGTTCTTATAGTAGTGAACGCCAATCTTCGCGCCGCATTCTGCCAACTTCAGTGCTATGGCCCTGCCAATCCCCCGAGAAGATCCCGTGATCAAGGCGTACTTGCCCTTCAGCGACATACCGTTTGGCCCTCCTTTATGCGAAAGTCAACATGACCAGACCCTGCTGACCGGCCGTCGGAAAAAATGAAGCCGGGATTTCCAATTTGACTTCTCGGCCCGACCGATAACGTACACCCGCCCTCGTCAGCATACAATGCTCCATGAGTGCAGAGCCTGTCCGGAGGCGGAAAGATCGAAAAACTAACACTTCTCTAGGCATTCCTCACACATTTTCTTTCCCTCTCCTGCCCACCCATGAGTGTAGAGCTGTAAATCTGCATATGATGACTTTGAAAATCCTTTTCCACATGGATGTAAAGTGGGGTACTCGTAGACAGTGGCTCGCGTGAAGAGCAAATGCAACAAGTAGAGGTTTGTAACTAGATGAAAGAGAAGGAGAAAGTGGCGCGCCCGGGGAGACTCGAACTCCCGACCCTCTGCTTAGAAGATATACAGTACAAAACTCTAAGTGCCGCTGCTGGTGTCGCTTACGAGGAAGCGCGTCATTTATCTCGCCCTTGAATTGGACCGAACTTGGACTGAAACTTTCTCGCATCGTCTGGACCTCAACAAGAAGTACGCTGCTGCAAAGGGGCATTATGAAGTTGAACTGCCCAAGTCTCGGACATGGGTTCGATCCCCACCGCCCCTACCAACCTAACCGACTGAAAAAGCATGTGCTTGCTCAGGTCCATTTTCCCGTGTACCTCTGGTGTACCCTTCCTTTCAGCCGAAACGCAATGCAATCGCCTCAAGGGGCGTCGGCCAAACTGGATATTTCGAGTTCGCTGACTTCCCAGATCGGGACTACTGGCCCTGAATAACTTCGGTTAGCCCGTCACTCGGGCACAATCCTGAAGGGCATCGCCAATCGGCTGCGAAGGAGGTTACTTCTACGCCTGGCCGGCCATACAGCAAAGTGGTTTCGGGCCATCGCGACGGTCTTCACGCATTTTTATGATGCGCGTTTATGGGGCTCGCTTCTGATTGGCCGTTTGCCGAAGCGAGTTCATTGCGGGAAATTCATCCGGCGGAGCAAATCCTGGAATCGCGGGTCGGACTGGAGCACATCGAATTCGCGCATGCAGCGAATATCCAGAAGCGCATAGGAGTGTTCATTGTAGGCTTTCTCCAGCCAGGCCATC
>Ga0209239_1000714_pt1 | contig 19304 bp, 23 predicted proteins | sample GraSoi013_2_20cm_FD_185824 | JGI IMG/M metagenome (GOLD analysis project Ga0209239, IMG submission 185824) | Grasslands soil microbial communities from the Angelo Coastal Reserve, California, USA - Sample 10_02_2013_2_20cm (SPAdes) (version 2) | ecosystem: Environmental > Terrestrial > Soil >...
GTCGTGAAACTCTCTGACGGGGAAGACTTCGTCCCGAGCCTCGAGGCCGCGGCGCAGAAGCACCGCATCGAGAGCGGCTCGGTCCTCTGGGGAATCGGGATGCTCCAGGACTTCGAGATCGGGTACTTCGGACCGAAGGGCTACGAGAAGACCCCTTTCGCGGAGCGCCACGAACTGCTGGCCCTCCACGGGAGCATCGCAATGCGGGCGGACCCGAAGCTCCATCTCCATGTCACACTGGGCCGACGAGACTACGCCGCGATCGGGGGCCATCTCTTCCGCGCGAAGACCGCCGTGGTCAACGAGATCCAGCTCGCGCGTTTCGACACGATTCGCTTGAATCGCCGGTTGAACGAGAAGACCGGTTTGCGGGAGCTCGTCTTCGACTGATCCGCTCGTCGGGCTACTGCCAGGCGGCCCGATCGAGCTCCCGTTCTTGTTTCGTCTTCTTCCGGAACTGCTTGTAGTGGTCCCGGCACAGATGGACGCGCCGCGGTTCACCGATCAGCTTGAGCTCGGGGAGGACCTCTTTCACTTTCTTCGTCGAGAGGGACCGCTTCGCTTCCTTCCCGCAACCCTGCACCCCGCAGACCTCGTCCGTGGGCATCGACGCGGCGATGCCAGCGGGGATATTTGTACGTGTGCGGTCCAAGGCCGAGTTTCGCGGGTCGCGGAGGGGAACCCTCGCCGGGTGCTATTTCTCCTTGCGGCGCAACATGCGCGCGGCCGCGATTGAGACGATCGCCAGCGCGGCGACCACCGCCGCTTCCGATCCCGGATCGAACGCGGGACGCGGCGCCGGCGGCGGGAGGCTGACGATGTCCACCGACACCGCCGAGAGCGACGGCAGGTAGACCGCGACGACAGTCCCTGGAAGGGGAAGGAGTGTGTACGATGCGTTCCGGGCGACCGAATCGAACGTGTAGAACAAGGTGAGTGTGTCGTCCGAGCGGTTCACGGCCTCCCCGTTCGCGCTCACGCTGAGCTGGGCGGATCCGTCCGTCGGCATCGTATTCGGGTCGAACGCAAACAGCACGATGGCGCCGCCGGGGCGCAACGTGTCGACTTGGGCCGATGCAGCGCGCGGTCGCACCGCGAGAGGCCACGCCGCGACATCGATCCGGTACCGAGCCGGGTTCTGCATCCAATGACCATCCGCCGTGGCGATGAGGTCCAGCTCGGCGACGACCTGGCCCGCGCTGATCGCGTCCAGGACGGCCCGCCACTCCGCCTTGTTCGTCGAGGCCGCCGGCACGGACTTGAACACGAGGAGGTCGGGGCTCGCCATCTCCGCGAGGACGCGCGTGCCCGTCACGTTGAACGAGCCGGAACCCAGGAACAAGCGCGCCTCCTCGCCCTGGATCGTGAAGGACACGGTCGATGCGCGCGCATGTCCGGACGCCGAGAGGAGGGAGATGTTCGTCGCCGAGGCCGGGAGTTCGATCGTCACGACGCGCGCCATCTCAGAGCGGATCTCGATGACGCCGCTCGGGTCGTCGTGGGCCGTCAGGGTGACGAGGTATCCGTCCGCCTCGAAGATCGGCCCGTGCGCCGCGGCGGACCGCGTGGGAGCAAAGCCATCGATCGCGATCGAGGCCAGGTACGGCACCGGCGCCTCGCCCACGACGCCGCCGAAGAGGTACGCGACGCCGCCTGAGGTGGCGTTGTACGCGAACCGCGCGTAGGTCCCGAGGACGAGGCCGCGCTCATAGGTGAACGCGGCGAAGAGCGCGGTCGGCCAGGGAATGTCGCCCACGGGCACGCCGCCCAGATCCGAATCCGAAATAGGTCGGAGGACGGGGGACGCGTGAGAGGGGGCAAATCCGCTCAGGGCGACGGGAAGAAGCGAAAGCACCGTAAAGGTCGCCGCCGCCTTCGCGAGAAATGCGCGCGCGTCCGTGCCGTCCTCCCTCCACCAACTAGTGTCGCTTCCCGGATAAGGGGATTTTGGTCCAGACGGGGAACTCGTTAGGACGCGTCTCGAACTCTCCGTTTCCCGCCTCGGAGGCCATCCTTCGACCGGCGTACGCAAAGTATCTTACCGAGGAAGCCTCATTGCGCGGACAAATGGGCCCTCTGGACGTGTTCCTCAGGGTTTCGTTCGCCGGGTTCGCCGCGATCCTGGCGACCGTCTCCGTGCAATCGTACGCGCGTCACCGGGAGCGACGCTTTCTGCTGTTGACCGCGGCGTTCGGGATCTTCCTCGTCCAAGGCCTGTGGTTGTTGATCGAGATGGCGACGGTGGCCGTGTCGTCCGTCGGCTCGGGATGGCTCGCGCTGAACCTCGGGGTCCTCATCTCCCTGTATCTCGCGCTGCTGCGGTGATTCGAATGTCGGAAGGCCTTGAACTGGAAAGCCGTCGCCGGATCTACGATTTCCTGGTCGCGAACCCGGGCACGCATCTGCGGCGGATCGGACATGCACTCGGGATGTCGACCGGCATGCTGTCGTACCACCTCGGTTACCTCGAGCGCAACGGCGTGTTGAAGGCAGAGGAGGACGGCCACCGGAAGCGGTACTTCATCGCCCGCGCGTTCGTCGAGGCGCAGCGTCGGATCCTCGCCGTGCTCCGTCAAGATGTGCCGCGGAAGATCCTCGTCGAGCTCCTGACCTACGAGGGCCGGACGTTCGCGGAGCTCCAGGCGTCCGTCGGCGTCTCGAAGTCCACGTTGTCGTATCACCTCCAGAAGCTGATGCATCGGGACCTCCTCGTCCGGACGAAACGGGAGCGAGAGAGCGTCTTCACGATCAAGGACCTGGAGGAAGTCCGGAAGCTCCTCCTCGCCAACCAGTCCAGTTTCCACGACGACGCCGTCGACCGCTTCGCGGACCTCTGGACGAAGCTCCGCACCTGACGGCCCGCGTCTACTCGGTCTTCGTGAATTCCCGGAGGAGACACGTCGCGTAGCTTCCCCGACTCGAGGCGAACGATAAGTTCAGCCCGTGGTCGTCCGGGCGGATGGCAAAATCGTGGAGCGGGGCGAGGATCTCGCGCCGAGAGCCCTTCGACGAAATCCGCGGGATGTCCGGGATGATGAAGTCCTCCCGGCGGAGGCCCTCGGTTGTCACCATCTCTTTCTCAATTCGGCCGACCTCTCCGCCCGCGAACTCGGATTCGGACCCGAACAGGATGGCGCTGACCCACGCCTTGCCCTCGCGGCAGCGCTCGGTAACCCGATCGAGGTTGTCGCACGTCACGTCGATCGTCCGATCTCGATCCGGCAGTCCTCGCCGGTTTGCCGGGAGCACGATGTCACCGGCAACCGGCTCGTGTATGGGCAGGCCGCGGCGCATCCGCTCGCTCATCACCCGGTTGAATAGGTACGACTGGTAGCCGTGGACGAACATGAGGAGGAGATTGAACGGAAGCTGCTGCAGCGCGCCGATGTAGTCATCCGGACGGGACACGAGATGATTGAGGATCGCCTTCTCGAAGCCGTATGACTTCGGATACGACCGCAAGGCCGCGTGCACGTCCCCTGTGTCGCGCAGTGCGGCGCGGACCTCGTACGATTCTGGACCCTCGCCCTCGATTGGATTCGCGACGTAGGTATCCACGGCCTCCTTGAATTCTCCGCGGACAATGTGCCGGCCGACGATGTGCGTGATTGGGCGAACGGAGCCGAACCGCTGCAGGCCGAAGAAATTCGGGAAGCCGCCGAACGAGCGGATCTGGCGGGCCGTCTCCTCCGCGATCGGAATCGCTCGATCCGCCGCGACCGCGAGCTCCCGCAGGACGATCTGGAACCGGTTGCCCACGAGGTCCCCAATCTCGAGGGGGCGGTCGGAACGAGAGAGATCGAGGACCTCGATGTCCTTCATCCGCAGGGCCTTGATCGCCTCGGGCGGGACATTCTCAAACGAGAAGAATTGCGTCGTGAGGGCACGCTTGTCTTTGGTGCCCGCGAATCCGATCCGGCGACGGCTGATGTGCAAGGCCCGCGCCAGTTCCCGCACGAGCCGGTTCGTCTCCCAGTTGCGAACGCGCAGCGAGGCAATCGTGTACCGTCCATCGACCGCCGTCGCCGGCGGGGAGGAAATCTCTTCGACCACAAAGTCTTCTGCGGTGGCCTTGAGCGTGCCCCCGAGGCCGGGGGTCGACGTCAGGTAGCCTTCGATCCCGACGTCACGTTCCATGGGCCTACGCGAGCTCCTTCTCCAGGAGGGCCTTCGCCCCGCCGAAGTCCGCCGCGAGCCCTTCGGCGACCCGCTTGAGGGCGGCCTGCGGGCTGCCCTTCTTCACCTTGACCGTCAGGACGGGCTTGTCGAGTTGCGGATGGCCCGTGTAGTACAACGCGTCCTCGACATCCGGGTCTTTCAAGAGGGCCGTGATGAGCGGATAGATGACCGTGTCGTCGGCGTTCACGATCTCCAGACGAACGGAGTCTTTCTGTTTCTCGAGGAGGCGGATCTGCATTGGAAAGTGCGAGTGGGTCCCGCCACTTAAGTCTTTGCGGTCCTGCGCGCGGTCACGACCGGAGTCGAATCGAAATGTCGATGAAACAGCGCGCCGGTTTGCCCCAGACGTACACCGCCTGGGCACGATGCGCGGACGTCTGAGGGATTAGGTGGACCTTGCTGATCTTCCGTCCGACCGCGATCAGTTTCTCGCCCGCGACGGCATCGCCCGGATCACGGAGTTCGGTCAACGATTCCCTCCTCCATCAGGCGGTGGACGACCCGGAACCCGAGCTCGAAGTCGATGCCCAACGCCTCGCAGATCTCCGATACGAAAGCGGACGGCTTCCGCCGCAAGTACTTCACGATGGCCGCGCGCGCCTTGGGCTCTGTCCAGGTCCTGACGACCACCACCTTGGAGTCCCGAAGCTCCTGAACGTACGCTTCGATCGCCCGCTCCAGGAGTTCCGTTCGAGACTTCATGTGCGCCCGGCCGACCAAATCGTCAACCTCCCCGAGAAGTTTGGGTGGAAGGCGGAGCGAAATTGTCGGTTTCCGCATCTTGCGGTTTTGCATGTATTGCATGTATTGCACGACGTCTACTTAACCTCATGTGCTCCAGTCAGTCTACATGGCTCGAGCGGCTCGGGACCGAAGGGGCCATGTGCCGGGTTCACTATCCAGGTCCGGTGAATTCGGAATGGTGCAGAAGATCATCGATGTGGCCGGCTCCTCGCCGACGAGCTTTGCGAAAGCTGCGGACGATGCGGTAAAGACCGCGGCGGAGACGGTCCGGAACCTGAAATGGGCCCGCGTGTCCGAGCTCGAGATGGAGCTCGACGGGAAGAAAGTGAAGTCGTACCGCGTCACGGTCCGGATCTACTTCGACGTCGAGCGCTGACCCTCACTCGATGTGGTCGTGGACTCGCAGGACGTTCCCGAACGGGTCCCACATCGTTCCCGCGTGCGCTCCGTTGCGCCGAACGCGGATCCCCTTCGACTCCAGGTCCGACGCGGCGGCCTCGAAGTTCTCCACATGGAATTCGAACGGACTCGAATCGCCTTTCGGGCCGAGCGCGACTTTCGGAATCTCGGACGTTCGCCACAGGGTGAGCTGTCCTCCCTTCGTCTCGACCACCGTCCAGACCGGACTCCCTTTGCCGACCACGCGGAACCCGAGGAGATCGCGATAGAAGGCGAGGGCCTTCTCCATGTCATCCACGGGGAGGAGGATGTGACCGATGTCCTGGACGACTCCCACGGAACCGCCATGGTCTTCCGGGGATATATGGAACCGCCGGCGCGGAGATTTCGACGGCCGTCCGAAGGAACCTAAATAGGTCCGAGGTTCCATCGCGTCATTCTCATGCCTCCCGGCGACGAGCCGACCGCGGAGTCCTTCGAGTCGGAGGCCACGGAGCTCCTCGAATCGATCGGGCGGGCCCGCAAGAAAGTCGAGGGGATCGCGGGCGTCCTCGACGGCACCCTGGATCGATATCGCGAGCGGATCGATCGTCTCATCCGCGAGAGCGAAGTCGACAACTGGCGCCAGGTGAGGATCTTCACGCGGGACGTCGAGACGATCGCGGCGGACCTCGGGAAAGCGGTGAAGGAGAAGCGTCTCTCGCCTCGGCTCGTGGCCTGGCTCGATGCGGCGCTTCGGAAGGCCCGCCGGCGAGACTTCTACGGGGCGCGGAAGGCGTGGCGACGCCTCGACCGGATCGCGGAGCAGGGCGCCGAAGTCCGACGCTTGCAGGGCCGATACCGCGAGGCGTACCGCTCCATCGAGTCCCGGATCCGAGAACTGAAGACGCAGGTCGAACGCCTGGAGAAAATTCCCAAGCCACCGACATCTCCCGAGGAGGCGCGCGCGTTCAATGAATCGGTCGACCGATTCAACGAAGCATCGACCGCAGCGTATCTGGATTTCCTGTCGCGGGCCCGGGCGGACCTCGCGATCCCGCTCCTCCTCGACGCCGGCCAGGGCGGGGGGATCGGCGTGCCCGCGCCGCCCCCCGGCTCCGATCCCGATCCGCTCATGCGGCTGCTGAGCAACGCGAGCCCGCAGGTCGAGGCGTTCCGAGGCCGCACGTTCTACGGCCTGCTCGAGCTCCCTGGATACTCGGATGCGAAACTCACGCACATCTACGGGGACTCGCGGCTGATCCGAGGCGCCTTGGACGAGGCATGGTCGTGGCTGAAGGCGATCCGCGAGGACGAGCGGCGCTCCCTGCAGATCCAATGGAGCGAAGACGCCCTGATGCTCCGAAGGCGGGTTCCTTCGGTCGTCGCGTTCCTCGAGCGGCTCGGGAAGATGAACGACGCGGCGGACCGTGGACGCGAACTCGTCGCGTCGCTGAACGACGGCCGATTCGAATCGCATCAGACCGCGGCGCGCTTGTACGCGACCCACGGGGAAGCTGCGGAGCGAAAGTGGCGGGGCGCCCTCGCGAAGGACATCGAAGGGATGCGCAAGGAAGCCGCCGAACTCAGCGCGGTCCTGAAGAAGTTCACGGATCCAGCCAAGGTCGAAAGCGGGTAGGCCATTCGGCCTCGTTCACCACAATCTCTTAGCCGTCGTTTCGCAATCCGAGGCCGGGTGGACGCATGGGAGTCTTCGTCATCGCAGCCTATCGACCGAAGAAAGGGAAAGAGCGGCTACTTCGGGACGTCCTGAAGGATCATCTGCCGATCCTGCGGAAGGAGCGATTGGTCACGGACCGCCCTCCGTACTTGATGCGCGCCGCCGACGGCACGTTCGTCGAGGTCTTCGAATGGAAGTCCGCCGCCGCGATCGAGGCGGCCCATGGGAATTCGGCGGTCCAAGCGATGTGGGTCCGCTTTGAGGAAGCATGCACTTACGAGTCGCTCCTCAATCTGAAAGAAACGAAGGACATGTTCGCGAATTTCGAGGCCGTCGACCTCTAATCCCATCATGCCTTCTGACGGAACTCCATCTGCTGGAACACGAACGCCGACAGGATCACCATCGCGATCGAAAAGACGATGAGGACCCCCGCCGCCCCTCCCGCGCTGAGGTCGGTCACGTAATCCTTGAGCGGGCCGATCGCAACGACGTCTTTCAGGATCGTCTGCAAATAGTGGATCACGCTGAGCTTCCGCACGTCTCCGGGGATCGAGCCGACGCCCGATTCCCAAACGAAGCCGATCAGCAAGCCGACCGCCAGCGGCCGCCGGACCATAACGGAGATGAACAGGAACAGCGCGCCGTAGGCAGCCGTGCCAAGAATCGTCGTGGCCAGGAAACCCCAGAGCACGTCGGCGTCCGCTGTGAATCCAAGGCCTCCGTAGGCCTCCGTCACACCATAGGCAAGGACGACCGGTGGCACAAGGAGAGGCAAGACCGCGATCAGGTAGCCGACGTACTTGTAGGCCACCAGGGCGGGCTTCGAAATCGGACGCGTCAGGAGGAACGGAAGCGTGTTGTCGTCAATCTCCTCGCGGATCAGCGCCGTCGCATTCACCAGAGTGACGAAGATTAGGACGACTTGGAGGTACAGCGGGACCATGAAGCGCTGGAACAGGATGATGTCGAACGACTCGATGCGGGCGCCGGCCAGGGAGAGCGTCAAGATGAGCGGGAAGGCCGCGAGGAGGGCGGTCGCGATGACGCGGCGCGTCCCCAGGAGGTACCGGAGGGTCAGGCTCGTGACGACCCACGCCTTCCGGAAGGATTCCGTCCACTCCATTCGATCACCCGACGAGATACCGGAACACCGCGTCGAGACTGTCATCCGGACTCTCGAGCCCTTGGACCTCGAGCTTCGTGTCCGCGACGATCTGGGGGAGCTCTCGGTAGAACGCGTCCGGCTTTCGGGTGCGCACGAGCAGCATATCGGCCGACGGGAATTCGAAGGAGACGACGTGATCCATCCGGGCGAGGGCCTGGGCAAGTTGCCGCGGTTTCGACGTCTCGATTCGCACGGCATGCGGGTGTTCGTCGATGAGCGCGCGAATCGCGTGGATGTCGCCCGCCGCAATCGCTTTCCCGTTGTGAATCAACACGATGTTGTTCGTGACGCGCTCGATCTCATAGAGGACGTGGGTCGACATGACCACGTGGCCGCCGTCGCGGGCGAAGTCGGAGATCGTCCGCAGGATGTGGACCCGTCCCGCGGGGTCCGCCCCGGAGAGAGGCTCGTCGAGGATCAGGATCTCCGGGTGGTGGGCGAGGGCCTGTGCAAGTTTCGCGCGCTGGCGCATCCCGCGACTGTATCCGCGGGTGGGTCGGTGCGCCGCACTAGAGAGGCCGACGACCTTCAGGGCCGCAGTGGCCTCCTGGCGGGCCTTCGCCGGAGGCATCCCATCGAGCCGCAACAGGGTCTCAACGAATTGCTGTCCCGTCAGCCATCCGTAGAGCTGATTCTGTTCCGGACAGTAGCCGAGACGCCGCTTAAGGGAGACGTTGTTCCACGGGTCCTCGCCGAGCAGCGTGATCTTGCCTTGGTCCAAATGGAGTTGCCCGATGAGGAGCTTGAACAACGTGGTCTTGCCCGCGCCGTTCGGCCCTACGAGGCCGGTGATCCCTTTGCCGAAGGAAGCGGTGAATGCGTTGAGGCCGAGCACCTCGCCGTACCACTTCGAGACGGCCGCTGCTTCCACGACGCCGTTCACCCGGTGATCACCTCAACCGCTTTCATCCGAACGTACGTCAAGAGAGCCGCGAGAACCGTCGCACCGAGCAGAATCGCGAGGGCTGCCGGCCAGTCGATTCCGGCGCCCGCGGCGCCGAATCCGGCGCTCGCAACGGCCAGGTAGTCATTCCAGGGCGATGCGTACAGAATCGACGGATTCTGGATTTGATTGGCCAGGACCGTAGCCGGAAGCGTCAGCCCGAAATTCACGGCGAAGACGCCGGCCGCGGCGATCCCTTTTCGGCGGGTGAGGCTCGAAAGGAACAACGTGATGGCGGTGTAGAAGAGGGTGAGAAGTCCACCGATTACCAGCGAGATGCCCATCGCTTCCACCGCGATCGTCCAGGAGACCAGGCGGAGCAGCGCGGCGACCAAGGCCGTCAGGAGGAGCGGCACGATCGTCACCATCGACACAAGGGGAGCGAGAATCGCCGCTTTCGCGAGAAGGTAATCCGTCTGGGTGATCGGCCGGCTCAAGTAGAGTGTGAAGGCCATCGATTGCATGTCGTCCGCGATGAGGCCCGCGCCGATGACAGCCGCCATCAAGGAGACGAAGAACAGGACGAACCCGTTCGATGCGGGCACGGCGAAGAAGCTGAGGTCGCTAGCCTGGCCCGGGATGAAAAGCGGCGCGAAGAACAGAAGGACGATCGACGTGATCGTCGTGAAGGCGGCCCCGATCGCGGTGACGACGATCGCCGCCGGACGCCGGAACTCTTTCTTGAGTCCGGTCGCGATGATGGCCCGGACCCGTTCCCGCCGGCCGAGGAGGGGGAGCTCGAGCCGCTTGTATGTCGGGAGAGAGATCGACATCTATGCACCTCGCTTCTCCGTCCGGGCGACCAGCTCCAGGAACAGCTCCTCAAGGCTCCGGATCTCCTTGCCCATGTACCGGACCTCGGCTCCGAGTACCTTGGCGGTCTCGAAGACGGCGGACTCCAGTCCCGGCTTGCGGGCCACGTGCAATCCCGTGGCCCCCGCGTCCGCTTCGAAGCCCGCCTCCTTGAGCAGCCGCGCGAACGCAGCTTGGTCCCCGCGGACGTCGATGCGCAGGCGGTCCGTCGAGCCGGTCAGGAGCTGGCTGAGCTCACCGGCGGCGATCTGATGGCCGCCGTCGAGGATCACCACGTACTTGCAGATCGTCTCGACGTCCGGGAGGAGGTGGCTCGACAGGAGCACGTTGCGGCCGGGCGACTTTGCGATCGTCCGCACGAGGTCGAGCATCTCCGTCCTGCCGCGCGGGTCTAAGCCGGTCGTGGGCTCGTCGAAGATGTACAGCTGCGGGTCGTGGACCATCGATTGCGCGAGCTTGATCTTCTGTTTCATGCCGGTCGAGTACTCCGCGATCTTTCGGTACCGTTCCTCCTCGACGCCGACGAACTGAAGGACGTCGTGGGAACGGCTCATCGCGGTGTCCCGGTCCAGTCCGCTGATCCGCCCCATGTACGAGACGAGTCCGACCCCGGTCATGTCGGGGATGAGGCAGTCGTGCTCCGGCATGTACCCGATCCGCTCCCGTACCGGCACGCCGTCCCCGATGTCGCGTCCGAGGACTTTCGCGGTCCCGGCCGTGGGCTGCAACAAACCGAGGAGGAGCCGGAGGAACGTGGTCTTCCCGGCCCCGTTCGGTCCGACGAGCCCGATCGCGCCGTCCGGGATCTTGACCGTGAGATCGTCCACCGCACGGACGTCGCCGAAGACCTTGGTCAGCCCGGCAGTCTCAACGAGCACCATGATTCCCTCCGTTTTCGTGGCTGTCCGCGGTGGGCGGAGTGCGTGGCGAAGCGCGTCCTTGGATTCGAGCTTTGCGGCGCCGCCACCAGAGGAATGCCAGCAGGAGGGCGACTGCTACGGGCACCGCGACAATCAGCCCGATCTGAATCACGCTGAGGCCGGAGGGCGGACCCGCGCCGTACGAGTACGACCGAAGACGCATCTCCGCCGCGGGGGTGCCGTTCTCGTAGGCCACACGCTTCACGTAGAATCCGACGTCGTTCGAGAAATACGCGGTCTCGTTGCCGCCACCCGAGAGACCCATGGGAATCCCCGGGAAATTGGTCAGCGTCTGATTGAGTTTGTATGCGGCGAAGGTGCCGCGTTCGACCGTTACGTTATCGCGGGCGAGTACCTCCCGACGCCACATCGTCGAGACATTCGTCTCGTTCTGCGAACTCATCGTCCGGCTGAGGACGCTGAACGTGGAGTTCACCTCGGCATGCGTCGCCAATTGAGTCGTCGCATTCTGGCCGACATCGAGATCGAACGGTGGGACTGTCGCCACGGAGGTCGTCGCATTGAGGCGGAGGTCGGCGACGAGCGGCGTCGTTATGAAACCGAATGTGACATCGGCATGGTACGAGAACGTGCCACGGGACTCGATGGGGAGGTACGCCTGATCCTCCCAGAATTCGGTCGAGGACGTCGTGAAGCTCCCCTGGGCTACAGCGGTCCCCCCTCCGCCCGGAACCGAGAACGTCCCGTTCAGGAACCCGGTCGCCCGGCTATCGACGCGGACGGCAGAAATCGACGCATTCCCCGCGAGGACAGTGGCCGGTCCGATGACGTTGACGTACACGAACCCGACGAGCCCAAATTGAAACGTCCCTTGGCTGGCGTTGAATCCCGGGAAGGTGCCCAGGGAGGCGTCGAGGACATAGACCCATTGATCGCCGGGCCCGTACGTCGGCTTGTGCAAGGCCGCTCGGGATGAAACGGAGGCCGCCCAGACCGCCGCGGCTAGCACGAACAGGACGACGATGCTCGAAACGCCACGACTCAGCCGAGTCACCGCCGTCCTTCCGGCGTGCCGATAGGACCCCTTTGATAAAGCGTTTGCCGGGGCAACCCGACGCGTCTACGAAGGAAGTCAGGGTACTGGCTCCTCTTTTGCGACTTCCCGGTCCCGCAGCTCGCGGCGCAGCACCTTGCCGACGAGGGACTTTGGCAGATTCGTCGCAAACTCGACCTGTTTCGGGACTTTGAAGGGTGCGAGGCGCTCTTTGCAAAATGCGATGATGTCCGCTTCGCTCGCAGTCGTTCCACCCTTGAGGACGACGAACGCCTTCACGCTCTCCCCGCGGTACGGGTCTGGGACGCCGACCGCGGCGGCTTCGGCGACGGCGGGATGCGTGAAGAGGACCTCCTCGACCTCGCGCGGATAGACGTTGTACCCGGAGCAGAGGATGATGTCTTTCTTCCGGTCGACGATCGCGAAGTAGCCGTCCGCGTCCATCGTCGCGAGGTCGCCGGTCAGGAGCCATCCGTCCCGGAGGACTGCCGCAGTCTCTTCGGGTCGGTTCCAATAGCCCTTCATCACCTGAGGACCGCGAACCGCGAGTTCGCCGAGCCTGCCTCCCGGGACTTCCCGCGATGCGTCGTCCTGATCGACGAGCTTCGCGTCCGTGTCGGGGAGGGGGATTCCGATGCAGTCCTTCACGGGACCGGCTAAGGGATTCGCATGCGTGGCCGGAGACGCTTCCGAGAGTCCGTACGCCTCGACGATGCGGCCTCCCGTGATCTTGTCGAACGCGCGCCGCACCTCGTTCGGAAGGGGCGCAGCGCCCGAGACGCAGGCGCGGATCGAGCCCAGATCGTACTTCGAGAGCTTGGGGTGGCGGAGGATCGCGATGTACATCGTCGGCACGCCCGGGAAGATCGTCGGCCGGGCCTTCTGGATCAGTTTCAGGATGACGCCAATCTCTCGCGGGTCTGGATGCAGGATGACTTCGTTACCGCGGAACGTCGCGGAAAGCAAGACCGTGAGACCATAGACATGGAAGAGCGGGACCGCCACGAGCACCCGGTCCGGCACCCCGCGGTCCGGAACCCAGAGGGCCGTCTGCATCGCGTTCGCGACTAGATTGCGGTGGGTCAGCATCGCCCCTTTCGGAGTGCCGGTGGTCCCGCCGGTGTACTGGAGGACCGCCACATCGTCGAGCGCCGCGGGCGATTCGCTCCCGGGTGGCGTCGCCGCGAGGTCGGCGAAGCGGTGCACCCACGGTTCCGACGGGATGATCAACGGCCATTGGCCCGCCTTCTTCAGATCCTTCCGCTTCTTGAGGGGATAGAGCTGGCGTAGTGGCGTCTTGAGGAACTCCGCGGCATCACCGACGACAATCCGTTGGACAGACGTCGCGGGCTTTGCCCTCGCGACGTTGGGCCAGAAGCGGTCCAGCACTACGACGGTCTCGACCCCCGCATCGCGGTACAGATTCTCCAACTCCCGCGGCGTGTAGAGGGGATTCGTCTGCACGACGATGCCGCCCGCGCGCAGCGTGCCGAACAACGCGATCGGGAAGTGCGGCGTGTTCGGCAGGACGAGGGACACCCGTTCGCCCGGCTTCATGCCAATTCTCCGCAAGCCCGCCGCGAATCGGTCCGCGGCGGTGTCGAGGGCTCGATACGACATCGATTTGCCGTAGAACGTCACTGCGATCCGATCCGGGTGACGATCCGCCGTCCGGCGGAGGAGCTCTTGGACCCGGATCTCGGGATAGTCAATGGACCTTGGAACGTCGTTCGGCCAATGGCGGTGCCACGGCCTCCCCTCCGCGACCGGCGTCTGCACGGACTCGAGTCGTAGCGGCATGCCGCTCCATAAGCGTGCCGCCGCGACCCGGAGGAGCGTGTGCCGATTGCCCAAAGTACTTACGAAAACACTTCGCTGACTGCCGGCGGAGGGGCCGGTGCTTCGCCTTACCGTCAAAGAGCGAATTCTGCTCCACCTGTTCGAGTTCACAAAATTCGCCGAATCCATCGACGTGACGCAAGCGATTACCCAGACGGGCATCGCGACCGCGACGCGAATCGAAGTTCAGCACGTCATGCAATATACGCGGCCGCTCCTGAAGGAGGGATTGGTCCGCGAGCGCCTCGCCCACATCAAGGGCAGCTCGCGGCGGCGGAAGGTCTACGACCTGACAGACTCGGGCAAGATGGCCGCGGTGCGCCTCCGGGAGGTCGTGAAGTCCGAAGTGGTTCGAGTCCGCGATTCCTCCGGGACCCGCGAGGCGCCAATCGCGGAAGTCCTGAAGCAGGCGGGGCCCGGGACGTCACTGGTCGAGATCGTCCGGCAGGCCATGGACCCAGGTGTCGTCGATCTCGCCGCCCTTCCCGCCGCAGCCGGCGAGCCGGTACCGCTCGTCGCGCGACTCGCGGACGCCCCACGAATCTCGCGGTTCGTCGGCCGACACGCGGAGCTGGGGCGCCTCACGACGGCTGCAGGCGAGACGCGGGTGTTTGTGATTCGCGGGGTCGCGGGCATCGGCAAGTCGTACTTGGCGGCGAAAGCGTGCGACGACTTGCGCGGAACCCGGAGCCTGTTCTGGCATCGCGTCCGACCGTGGGACACCCGGCAGTCGATCCTCGCGGCGATCGCCGAGTTCCTCGCCGCCGCGGGCCGACCCGGTCTCCGGTCCGTCCTCCGGGGTGGAGAGACCGGCCGAATCGACGACGTGCTCCGGCGCGAGTTGCCGGGATCGCGCGGCTTCATCGTGTTCGATGACGCCCACGAGGCGTCCTCGGAGGTGCTCGCCCTCTTTGCGTTCCTCCGGGAAATCCTCGCCGACGCCCCGGACTTGCGGATGCTCGTCCTCACGCGCCGCAAGCTGCCGTTCTACGACCGGCGGGACGTGTTGATCGGCGGCGTGGTCGACGAGATCGACCTCGGAGGACTCGACGCGGACGACATCGCGACGTTCATGGGTCGAAGCGCGGAGGCCCCGATCCTCGTGGACGTCGGGCGACGCCTAGGAGGCCATCCGCTCTCCCTGGAGCTCATCCGTTCGACGGGTTCATCCGCCCGCGACCGGGGCATGGGCGATGTCCAGCGGTTCATCGAGGAGGAGATCTACCGAGAACTTTCGGATTCGGAGCGGACCGTGATGAAGGCGGCCTCCCTCTACTCGATTGCGGTGCCGCGAGAGGTCTTGTTGTCTCTTCCGTCGACCTCGCACGACATTCTGCTGTCCTTGGAGAACCGCGCGCTCCTGCGACGGGTCGGCGACGAGAGCTACGAAGTGCACGACACGATCCGCGACTTCTTCGCACGAATCCTGACGCCCGCGGAACGAGAGAGTCTCGGGGCTACCGCGACGGAGCAACTCCGCCATCTCGCGGTCCGCGCCCACCAGGAGGGAGATCTGGTCCTGTGCATCGACTGTCTCTCGAACGCGCTGGCGGTCCTCCCGCCGGGAGCCGACGACCCGGACCTATGGGAATTCCTAGGCGATTCCCAAGGGCGGATCGGAGATTTGCCGGCGGCGCTGACCGCATGGCGGCAGGCCATCCGCCCGCCCGAGGATGCGGAGCGACTGGCGCGCGTTCATCGAAAGATGGCGGCCTCCCTCGAGGACCGCGGAGACATCACATCCGCCTCGACGGAGGTGGAGACCGGTCGGAAGGCGCTCGGCGAGACGCTGAGCGCGGAGCGCGGTTGGCTCGATGTCATCCGATGTCGGATCGCGTACCGGCTCGCTGACTGGGAGCAGGCCCGGGAGGCGGGGGAGTCGGCCTTGGAGACGTTCGAGGCGTTCGACGTGCGGCCGGGACAGGCGCGGGCCCTGTTGATCCTGGGCCACATCGCGATGCATTCACCGCAGAATGACCCCGATCTCGCGGGACGCTATCTGACGCAGGCCCTCGAGCGCTCTGCCTCCGTGGAGGATGTGGAGTTCGGGGCGGACGTGCGCATCGCCCTCGCCCACCTGCTGGCCTGGCACCTCCGCGATGTGCGAGGGGCGATGAGCCAGATCGCCGCGATCGAGGTGCTCGAAGCCGCGATGGACCTGCCCCAGGTACGGAGGAAACTCCGCCTCTTCCAGGGGATGTTTCGCCTGATCTTCTTCGCGGATTACGAGACAGCGGGAGCGAACTTCCGCGAGGCGCTCGACGAGGCCCGGAAGATCCACGACTTCGCGACCGTCGCGAACGCGAAAGTCGGCCTCGGGTACGCGGAATATTTCCAGGGACGGTTTGCGGAGGCGCGCCGTCTCTATACCGAGGCCGCGGACGAGCTGCGGGCGCAGGGTCTCCTGGTCGATGCGGTGAATATCCTCCTCGGAATCAGTGAGGCCGCTTTCTTGGAGGGTGACCAACCCGCAGCATACGACATCCTCGTCACGCTCATGTCCGACCCCAGCCTGTCCCGGGCGGTCAACGCGCGGACGTTCTGGGTCAGCCTGACCGAAGGCTACACGTCGCTTCTCCAGGGAGAGCGAGAGGAAGCGTACGCCGCACTCACGGACGCGGTCCGCCGCGCGGCGGGCGAGTCCAGCGTCAGCGAGGGGACGATGACCTACGATTTCGTGGGGTGCATCAGCTGGCCCGCGGTGTACGCCCTCCTGTACTGCGGAGCGGCCTTGCGGTTCCTCGGCCGCGCAGAAGAAGGGGACGCGCAGATCGCAAAAGCGCGGGACATCGCGAAGGCGAACGAAGCGAAAGCATGGCTGGAGGGGATGCCGAAGGTGGAGCGCGGCATCACGGAGGCGTTGCAACGCCTCCTCGGCGCGCGCAAGGCGGGAGACAGACCCGGCACGGGGACGCCGGGATGACCTTCATCATCCTTTCGAGACGTACTTTCGGGCACCCCTCCCCGACACAGGTCTAATACGCGCCCCGCCAAACGGTCGCCGTGGCCTACGACGACGTCAAGGAATTCGAAGGCGAGACATACTCGGGGATGGCCGTCGGCGGGGAGCACACATGGCTCTATCCGAACGGCCTCTGGAAGGAGACGAAAGTCGCGCCGGACCGATGGGACTTCACCTTCAGCGCGATCAAAGAGCGCGAGCGGAGCGCGCCCCCGGGATCCGGAGTCCCGGTCGGGACCCAATATCATTGGTACATCCTGGCGGACCAACGCGTGCGGAAGATTGACGCGGACAGCTACACCACGATCATGTCGGGCGTGAAGTACAAGATCGCACACAAACGGCCGCACTGGCGGAAGTGGAGTTCCGAATACCCGGACCAGAAGTCGGAGACCGAGAGGGTGATCGCGGCCCTCGAGGAAGCCCTCGCCCGCCTCCGAGAACCGACATCGAGCCTCTCGCCGAGTGTTGGGAAAATGTTGATAACCGAACGGGATGCTCCGAGCGACGAGGGGGAGAGACCGCGAAGCGGTGGGAGCAAATCATTGTCGTCGTCTTGGTGATCGCAGGAGCGTACTTCCTCATCTTCCACCGGGATCCACTGCCCCTGAACCATGAATCGGTCGGCCTCGGCATGTTCCACACGCTCCACGATGTGATCGGAATCGTCCTGCTGGCCCTCGCGGGATTCTTCTGGTGGCGTTCGAGGCGATTGTCGAGGACTGCGCAGACTGGCGGAAGCACCTGAACGAACACACGAGGCGATCGCAAACGAGGGCGATGCGCTCCGACACCGACGTTCCTTCTCGCGGCTCGGCCCCTACCGGATGACGGGCGGTGCCTCGACAACCGGTGCCGGTTTCGTCCGGAGAACCTCGACCACATCCTGTCGTTCGCGCAGACGCCACAGACGCTCGAGATCTCGCTTGACTTCGACCAAACGGTCCGTGTCGCCGTCCCAGTTTCCCAACACGCTCGCATGGTGACGCTCGAGCTCCTTCACGTCGCGGGCCACCCGGCGTTCCAACCGGTTCGATTCTCGACCGTGGTAGAGCAGGAACATCAGGATGTGATGGCCGCGGCCGAAGACGACCTGGTAATCCTCGAGTTCGATGCTTCGGACGTCGGCATGGCCCATCGAGTGAAACGACTGGTTCATGAAACTTACGATGGCCGTGAACATCGACGCGATGAGGTCCGGATCCGCGCCGGTCGGTAGGCCGCGGGAGAGGTGCACCATCGGGACGCCCCCTCGGTCGACGAGGAAGATGTGGTCCACGACGGGGCGAATCCAGGCCATGGGTACGGAGACCTTCGTCCCGAGGGCCTAAATCCTTCGGAAGCGGTTATCCGGGGTGATAGCCGAATGGCGACACGGTGTTCGGCTGGCGGGTGAAAGAATGGGCGAGGTCGAGGAAGCCCGGTTTCCGAGCGCATCGGGAGGGGCAGAACTCCGCGGAATCGTCCACGCGCCGGAGCGTCCGAGCGCTGGCTTGGTCATCACGCACGGTCGATCGAATGACCTTCGGAATCCGCTGGTCCGGCGGGTCGCGGAGGCCGTCGCATCCCAGGGAATCTGGGCGTTGCGCTTCAACTTCCGGTACGTCGATGCAAAAGCACAGGCGTCGAGGGACCTGTCCCGGGAGGAAGAAGATCTCCGGGGGGCCTTGCGGTTCGCACGGGAAGCGTTGCCCTTGCAGAAGATCTTCGTTGCCGGCAAGTCGATGGGTGCCCGGGTCTGCGCACGCGCGTCCGCGGATCGTGATGTTGCCGGCGTCATCGCATTGGGATATCCGCTCCACCCGCGCTTCCGGCCCGAGGTCCTGAATCCGCCCGAGTGGCCGTACCTCATGAAACCCGCATTATTCGTGCAGGGGGACCGCGACCCGTTCTGTGACCTCGAGCGTCTTCGGTCGGAGCTCCCGCAGCTGAAGGAGCCGGCGGACCTCGTCGTGGTGGAACAGGCCGGTCACTCGTTCGAGCCGATCGGCGCGAAACGGGACACGTTCCCCGAAGTCCGAGAAGCAATCGTGCGCTGGATCGGTGGCCAGATCGTATAGGCGCTTACAGGATGGATGGCCTTCCATGAGGACGCATCGGAGCCACCTTCGCTCCGAGTCGGCCGCGCCTAGGCTTGCGAACGGACGCGGATCAACTCCGCGGACGGGACGTTGCCCACCAGGGTGGATAGCACGGAAGCCTCCACCGCGTCGAGCCCCTGCGGGTCTCGGGTCACGAGGTCCTCCAAGTCTTCCGTCTTGAGCATCGACAGCTCGTTGTCCGGGATCCCGAGTCGCTTCCGCTTGCCGCCGACCCTGCGGTCTCCGAGGGACACGAATCGATACCAAGTGGGAGTTCCCGACGGCGTCTTGCGGGCCACCTCGGCCACGCCGTTGTCGATCAGGTACTGGACCATCAGACGGCGGCTCTCGTTCGACCACTCCGGGAACCGGCCCTGCGCTAGCTCGGACAGCTCTGGAGTCGAGAGCTCCTGCCCGGCGAGGTCTCGCCCGAATTCGTACGCGTCGTACGCGTCATAGGGTTGGAAGGGCGAGGACCGATTCGGCGCGGGCGGGGCGATGGCTTTGTCGAGGAAGACATCCACCTCGTCGACTTTCTGCCGGAGTTCAGCGAATTTCCTTACCCTCGGATCGCGACTGAG
>Ga0209239_1000716_pt1 | contig 19302 bp, 15 predicted proteins | sample GraSoi013_2_20cm_FD_185824 | JGI IMG/M metagenome (GOLD analysis project Ga0209239, IMG submission 185824) | Grasslands soil microbial communities from the Angelo Coastal Reserve, California, USA - Sample 10_02_2013_2_20cm (SPAdes) (version 2) | ecosystem: Environmental > Terrestrial > Soil >...
CCCCGACCCTCGGCCGTGGCCGCGTGTTCGTCGGCGCCAACATCAACCACCTACACTTCGAGACGCTGCGCGGCGTAAGCCTGAACGACATTCAGATGACGTTCACCCACGCGAACGTCACGGGCCCACAATGCGACAGCATTGTCGGGACATCGTGTACGCCGTACGGCGTTCCCACGCACGAGAACGACGTGATCGATCTGCGGCTGGCGCTCGACATCGATATGACGGTCACGTCGTTCTTCGTCAGCTTCGGCTTGCTCGACCGCGTGGACATTGGCATCGTCCTGCCGATCGTCTCCACATCGCTTCGCGGCACCAGCGACGCGCAGATCGTGCCCTTCGGGGGCACGACCGCCCAGCACTTCTTCGGCGGCACGCCGGCAAACCCGGTGCTGGAGACATCTCGGTTCGTGGAAGGATCCGCTCGGGGCGTCGGCGACATCGCCACGCGGGTGAAGGTCAATCTCACGCGATCGGAGCGAACCAACTTCTCTGTGCTCGCCGACGTGCGCTTCCCGACGGGCAGCGCCGACGATCTCCTCGGCGCAGGCCACCTCGCGGCGCGCGGCCTCGGCATTCTCTCGGCACGATTCGGCGCATTCTCACCGCACGCCAACTTCGGGTATCTGTATCGCAGCGGCAGCTCGGAGAACAGCGCCGTGCTCGCGACCGTCGGGTTCGATCATGTCATGGCGCCGTGGGCAGCCTTCGCCGTGGATTTGGTCTCGGAGCTACAGGTCGGCGAGAGCAAACTGCGGCTGCCGGGGCCGGTGACGTACGACCAACCGTTCCGTCGCACCATCCAGCCGACGAACATCCCCACCGAGCGCGACGACGTGGTCAACGGTTCGTTTGGATTCAAGTTCGTGACGGGCAGCGGGATCACACTGGTGGCCAACACGCTCTGGCCGCTGAACCGCGGAGGGCTGCGACCCAACGTGCTGTGGACCGCCGGTCTCGAGTACAACTTCTGAGGCTGTTTACCGAATTGTGCTGATCCGCCAGCCGTTCGCGTCTCGTGTCAGAGTCGCCGCAAACGTGACCGGACGCCGCTCGGCGCGGCCGGTAGTGGCGTTGTCATATTCGTAAACGCCCCCTATCGTCGCCTCCGCCGTCGCACCCGAGACGCTCACGTCAGTGATGCTCAGGCTCGCCTTGAGATTACGCACGCGATCGAAAAACCGCTGCCAACTCTCCTGCTGCGCCGTCGTGAGGCCGGGGTACGCAGACCGTACTTGCGTGATGTCGCGGGATTCGAGCGCGCGGGCGTAGCCGTCGACTGCGTTCTGAATATCCGGTTTCGGGTCGGTCGGGACAGTGGTGATCGTTACCGGCGGCCGCGCTGGAGGCGGCACCGCCGCCTGGTGTGATTCGGTGTCACGCGCCGCCCGCGAACGTGATTGACGCTCAACCTCAGACCAGAGCGATGCGGCGGTGGCAAACTGCATCATCGCCTCGGGCAGGCGCCGCGCCGCCGCCAGCGACTCGGCGCTTGCAAACGCGGCGCTGCCCTTGCTGAGATCAGCGGGAGTGGCGCCCGCCATGACCGCGCCCTGTTCCGTGGTCAATGCGCTCGCCCTCAGCGATCGCATCAAGCTGTCATCGCGTTGCGCGCCCGCGCGCGCAACGGAGTCCGCAGCGAGTTGTCCCGCCGTGAGGGGCGTCCGACGAGCCGAAGTGGGCGTGGGCGCCCGAGGCGTCGGGACCGGCTGGGGACGCGAGACCGTAGCGTTGGAGTCGTGACGCGCGGCGGCGATCGGAAGCGAATCCCGTGCCGTACCCCGCTCGCGCGGGGACCACGGCGAAACCCACCATAATCCCAGGGCGAGCGCCGCAGTTGCCGCGGCGATACCAGGCCACCTCCAGCGTCCCGGGCGCACCGGAGGGCGCGTCCGCACACGTGCCAGCGCGATCGGGCTGGTCGGCGTCTTCGGGCCGGCGCGCTGGCTACCGCTCTTCGCCAGTGTAATCATCTCGCGCCGAATCGGATCGTCGTGCCGCAGCGATGGGCGGCCGCACACAGCAACGACGTCGTCCATAGTGGGCCAGCGCCGTGCCGGGTCTTTCTCCAGCATCCGCATAACCGCCGCCGCGAGATTCGCAGGACAGTCGGGCCGGAGATCGGTGACCGGGCGTGGCGGCCGGTTGAAGTGGGCGTACATGACGGACATGATCGACTCGTCCTGGAACGGCAACGTCCCGGTCAGCATCTCGTACGCCACGACGCCGAGCGAGTATTGATCCGACGCTCCGGTCACTTCCTCTGTGGCGCATTGCTCGGGACTCATGTAGGTCGGCGTGCCCACGGTCACCCCGGTCATGGTGAGCCCCTGCGCCTGCAGGACCTTCGCGATCCCGAAATCGGTGACGACCGCCCACCCCTCCTCGTCCAGCATGATGTTCGCGGACTTGATGTCGCGGTGGATCACCCCGTGGCGATGCGCATAGCTGAGCGCGTCGCCCACCTGCGCGAGGATGGCCTGCGTCATCGCGATGGGCAGCGGACCGACATCGCGGACCACGATGTCGAGCGGTCGTCCCTGCACGTGCTTCATAACGAAGTACAGGACCTGGTCTCTCTCTCGGACGGCGTAGATCGGGATGATATGCGGATGACTCAACGCCGCCGCGGTGCGCGCTTCGCGCTTGAAGCGCTCTACCATCCCTTCTCCCAAGAGCAACAGGGCCGGCGACAGCACCTTGATCGCCACCTTGCGGTCCAGCGCCAGATCGTGGGCGAGGTACACGGTCGCCATGCCGCCATGCCCCAGCTCGAGGAGGATCTCGTACTCGCCGAGCGTGGCGCGCCGGAGCGCCTCGAGTTGCGCGTTCGATGCACTCGACAGCCCCTCCGCGTCACCCGTAGATGTCGCCAGAGTAGGCGCCGCGGACCCCGCGGGAACGGGAATGCTCGTGCCACACCGCGGGCAGAAAAACGCGCCGGCGGCGAGGCGCGCACCACAGCGCGCGCATGAGGATTGAATGGGGGCGTTCGGCGTCATCGGTTCACCTATTATACGTCACAGCCCAGGCTCGTCCCACGGCAGTACGCAACCTCGCTCGCTGCTCTCCACCGACAGGACCAATCCCCGCATCACATCCAGCGACCATTCCGGCGTGACGGCAAGCTCCGCCTTCCCCAGAAGAACGTCGCGCACGTTCTCGTAGTAGCGCGTGAAGCTCGACCGCAGCGTCGGCACGACGCGCGATCCGTCCGGCGTCGTCAGCCTGCCGTACATGCTTTCCGGCTCGGTGTCCCAATCGGGCTCATCCGGTGTACGGCCCTCTTTCAGCGCCGCCTCCTGCGGATCCATCCCGTATTTGATGAACGAGCCTTTCGTGCCGTGCACGATCCAGGTCGGCCCCACGGAGGTCGCCATCATCGACCCGCGCAGGCTCGCGCGCGTGCGCGGGTAGTACAACGTCACGTCGAACGCGTCATCCACGACCGCGCCATCGCGCTCGATGCGAATATCGGCGCCGATCGCCTCGGGAACCCCGAACAGGAGCAATGCTTGATCGAAGAGGTGCGGTCCCAAGTCGAACCAGACGCCTGAGCCGGGCAGTTTTTGCTCGCGCCACGCGCCGGCCTTCAACTCGGGACGGAAGCGGTCGAAATGGGATTCGTACGTCACGACACGTCCAACCGCGCCGTCCGACACCACTTTCTGCACAGTCGCGAAGTCGCCCGTGTAGCGACGATCCTGGTACACGCTGACGATGCGCCGCTGCTTCTTGGCGAGCTGGACTAGCTGCTCCGCTTCACCGAGCGTGAGCGTGAACGGTTTATCGACAACGACATGATGCCCCGCGAGCAGGCACTGCTTCGCGATCGGGTGATGTGACGTATTCGGCGTCGCGACGACAACGAGGTCGATCGGTCGGGTAAACAGCTCGTCGACGCTCCGCACGAATTCGGTATCCGGATAGCGCGGGTCCGGGTCGCCGTGACGCTGCACGATCACGGCCAGCCGAAGTCCCTCGACGGCCCGAATGACCGGCGCATGGAACACCTTGCCGGCGAAACCAAACCCGACGAGCCCTACGTTGAGCACATTATTCGCGTGATCGGATTGCTCCTCATTACGAAGCCCCTTTGCCAACGGCATCATCGACAACGCTAGTCGCGCGGCTTTCGTCGTTCGTCACCAGTCATGATGAATAGCGGCGCGCCATCGAACTCGTAGATCGGCCGCAGCCGTTCGGTGTTGTAGTACTTGGACACGTCCACGACCTTCTTGTCCGAAGTCACGCTCGCGATCGGGACGCTGTCGTAAAACCCGCGGTGAATGCTGACCAATCGTCCATACTGCTTCCTGCCCACGAGATCGAGCGCCAGGTTGCCGAACGCCATCGGCACGATCGAGTCGAGCGCATCGGGATCGCCGGAGCGCACCAGGTAGCCGAGGCGCTGGTTCACGACGTCGATGCGCCGGCCGTTGTTGTACTTGGAGGACGATTCTTTGAGGGCGTTCCCGATGATATCGCCGATCCCGCCCAGCTTGCGGTGTCCGAACATGTCGGTCTCTTCGCCTTCGAAGCTCATTCCTTCATGCGACGTCAGCCGCGCGCCCTCGGATACCAGCACCACCGAGTAGCGACTCGGGTTCTTGTTGCGGTCGTGAGTGAGCAGCTCCGCGAGATGTTCGACCTCGACCGCGTACTCGGGGATCACGCACCGATCCGCCGCTCCGGCCATCGTCGGCAGCAGCGCGGTGAAGCCCGCATAGCGGCCGAAGACCTCGATCACCAGGAAGCGCTCGTGCGAGCCGGCCGACGTGCGCAGGCGGTGCGTGAGCTCGATCGTCCGCGTCACGCAGGTGCTGAAGCCGATGCAGTAGTCGGTTCCGAAGACGTCGTTGTCCATCGTCTTCGGGATGGCGACGACATTCACTCCCTCGTCGTGTAGCCGTTTGCCGTAGCTGAGCGTGTCGTCGCCCCCGATGGGAATCAGGATGTCGACGCCGATGTGCTCGAGATTCTTCAGCACGTCCTTGGTGATGTCGTTGACCTTCTCCTTATAGCCGGTGAGGTGGGGCGGCAGCCGGGAGTCCGGCAGATGACTCGGCCGCACGCGCGACGTATGAAGGAAGGTGCCGCCGGTGCGGCCGGCGCGATTGACGATCGGCTCGGATAATTCGAGGACGTTGTCGCTGTTGTCCGCCTTGGCATCGCGGATGTAGTCGACCAGCCCGCCCCAGCCATGCCGAATGCCGACGACGCGGTACCCGTCTCGCAACGCGCGAATCGTGATCGCGCGGATCGCTGGATTGAGACCGGGGACGTCACCGCCGCCGGTCAAGATCGCGATTGTGCCTTTGCTCATGGGGGCAAGAAGATACGGAAACTCGGTCGGGCCTCAACTCCACCCGGCTTCGGCTACGCCCCTTCTAGTTCCCCGGATGGTATTCGCGCTCGGTGTGCCCTTTGAGCTGCGACCGATAGAAATAGACGTCCCGTAGATCGCCCGCCGCGTAGCGGACGGCCTCATCATTGAAGTGCAGCGTACCGGGATGACCACTCTCCCCACCCGCGGTCACCGCTTTCGCCCGCACGCTGTCGCCGAACTCCACGACCGCGACGAAGCTGTTGCCGTAGGTCCCATACCATTGCTTCGTTCCCGGATATGGGCGGGCGCCGAATGCGGCCAGCGATCCCCAGCGCGCGGACGTGAACGGCACCGGGATGCTCGGCCCTGAGTCGGTGAATGGATGGACGATGTCGTCGGTAAGCCGCTGAAAACGATTGATCTCTCCCCACGGCGTTTTCCAGGCGACGAAGTCGGCGGTGAGCCGGTCGACGGCTTCAGCGAGCGCCTGCACGGCACCGCGCCCCGATCGGTCGCCGAGCCGCTCGCCCCAGAAGACCGCAACTGCCGTGGGGATGGACGCCGCCGACCAGCGCAGGTCCCAATTCCGTAACTGCTCGATTGGCTCCGCGACTTTGGTCTTGAGCGAATCGCCCGCCGGCAGACTGTCCCAGGCCTGGATCAACGCCGGCAGCTGTTCCGCGAACCACGTGAGGTAGCTGTCGTACGCGCCCGCGCGCAGTGACTCGAGCGTGAAGTCCTTGGTGTTCTGCAGGACCCGAACTGCGTGCCGCCCGCGCGCTGTGCCGCCGCCCGTTTGGACATACGCCGGATAGTCTTCCTTGCGCGGGCTCGATGCACCGCCCCCTGCCGCCCACCAGGGCGCGTCGTTCGAGTTGTAGAGCCAGCCACTCGCGGGATTCAGCAGGTGTGGAGTCTCGTCCACGGACAACAGACCCTGCCATTCAGTCGCGGGATTGCTGCCGTCCACCGGCCGCGTCCAGTCGAAGCTCGTGTCGCGCCGCGGAATGAAGTTGCCGTGGAAGTAGGCGATGTTGCCAGCCGCGTCCGCATAGACCGTGTTGTTGGACGAGTTCGTGTGCAGCTCCATCGTCCGCCGAAACGCCTGATAGCTCTTTGCCTTGGTGCGTGAGTAGGACTGCGTCAGCGCGTGAATCGGATCCTGCATCAGACGGATGCTCACCCACCTGTCCCCGACGCGTCTCACGATCGGCCCGTGATGCGTGCTATAGACGGTGAATGTCTTGCGTGCCATCCCGCCCGCCCCGCCCGCCCCGCCCGCGGTCTTGTACGGCACGGTGATCGTTGCGACCGTCATGGGCCGCTCGGCCGATCCATGGCGATAGAAATAGCGGTTGCCCTTCTTTACGACCGTCTCGAGATACTCGTCGATCGCATCGACGCCGCTCGAGGTGTGCATCCAACCGACGCGATCATTGAAGCCCTGATAGACGAAGATCTGTCCCCACGTCACCGCCCCGTAGGCGTCTAGCCCCTGCTCGCTCACCACTTGCAGCTCGGCACGGAAGAAAAACGACGTGTGGGGATTGATCAGCAGCAAGGCATGGTGGTTCAGGGTGTTCGACGGCGCAATGGCGAACCCGTTCGAGCCGCCAGGGTCGTCATCGTCGGATGACGTCGTCGGACCAGTCGTGCTGTCGTAGAAGGCCTGAAGCTGGCGTAGGTCGATCCGTTCGATGTCGCCGCCAATGCTGCCCTCCGTGAAGGACAGCGCCATCCACGGCTCGAACCGCGTGATGACCCGCGGCTTCACGTCCGGATGCTCATAAAGGAAGAAATTCAGCCCGTCCGCCCACGCGTTCATCAGGGATTTGAGCCACGCCGGACTGCGCGCGTACTGCGCCCGCAGCGAGTCGGGATTGATGAACAGCTTCATGCGGAGGTCCTGATAGATTGCCGCTTCGCCGTCGGCCTCGGCCAGCCGCCCCATAGCGTTGATGTAGTTCGTCTCGACGCGATTGAAATCGTCCTCGGCCTGCGCGTAGATCATGCCGAAGACGGCGTCCGCGTCGGTCTTGCCGTAGATGTGGGCAATGCCCCAGTCGTCCCGGATGATCGTGACCGCGCGCGCTTCGCGCTGCCAGCGAGCGAACTCGGCAGGCCCGCGCTGTGCACCGGTAGTGACGACGAAAAGAAAGAGAATGCTCAGGCGTCTCATACAAATCCGTGGTTCAAGACCGTTGCCAAGTTCCGAAGCCAGATATAACCTATCGGACCTTCAAGGAGGAGCAGGCAAATGGCGGCAGCGACGCGTGCGAACCAACAGCGAATCCTCGCAAACCAGAACAAGATATTGCGGAACCAACAGAAGCTGCTGAGCAACCAAAAGAAGATCCTGGCGAATCAGAGAAGGATGCTCGCGAAGTGAGCAGCGTGTTGGACCGGCTCAATGGACCGTGGCACAGGCGGTCGCTGCAGGCGTTCATGGTCATCGTGATCGCCCACTGGGCCGAGCATCTGGGGCTACTCCAGGCCCAGGTCATCGCCGGCCGGCCGTTCTTCGGCGCGGCCACCCCGACGAGCATCTTGCAGTTATGGTTCCCGAGTCTGGAGCTGCATCTTTTCTACAACACGGTGGTCTTCATACCGATGGTCGTGGCCATGTACTACCACGTTTACCCGAACGCTCCCGAAGCTCATGGCATGCGCTGCAGCTGTCTGACGAGTCAAGGTCTCCGCGCGAGCCTCGCCCGGAGCGCCATCACCTGATTCACCTGTGCGCGCGCCCGCGCGCACGTGGCGACCTGTGCCGCCGTAGGCGCGATATCCGCGCCATCCATCGCCAGCGCCGCAGCGAGCGCCGCAGTACTGGCGCGCTTGAACAATCGTGACACTGAATCAGGCATCGTCCGCGTGTCGATAGCCGCCACCCGGGCCGCCGCCTCGTACATCTCTGTCGTCAGCGTGGCGAGCTGTCGTAGTCCTGCCGCCGATGTCTTGACGCGGGGATCGAGTCGGAGCACCAGCGGCTGCGTGTACGATCGGCCGTTCACGCTTAGCCGCACGGTGTAGCGTCCCGGCGGCGCCCATGGCGCAGTCGGCGCGTGCATGCTGCGGTGCGGGACGGCGCCGATGTCGAGAACCTCGCCCGCGTTCTGAGCGCTGTCACTCGCGATCGGCTGATAGCGCATGTCCCACTCGAAGCGATGCATTCCCGCCGTCGCCGAGGGGCGCGTCCGCGGGGCGGGCCAATAGAGCGGCAGCCCACAGTCAGGGGCTGTCGGCTTTTTCTGGCAAATGCGGACATAAGCGGCCGAATCGCGCGCAGGGTCGGGCGTGAGTATCGAGTCGTCGCTGGCGTAGCTGCGCACAGCCTTATTCCTCGCGTCCAGGATCTCGAGTGTCACACGGCCCGATGCATCCGCGGGCAGGACGTAGTCGAGGACCGCGCCTGCCGGCGGATTTTCCCCCGCCGGCAACTCCGGCGGCCACGGCGTCGGCTCGTTGGTGCCGAATCGCACACGGATGGCGGTCTGCGGCTTCACGAGGAAGACTCCGCCAGGAACAATGAGCTTAGCCAAGTGCCGCAGCGGGCTCAGGTTGTCGAGGATCCAGAAGCCCCGCCCGTGCGTCCCAGCAATCAGATCGGCGCAGAGGCATGTGCTGTCGTCTTTCACTTCGATGTCGCGCACCGAGATCGCCGGCATGTTGAGGCGCAGCGACTGCCAGTGATCGCCGTCATCAAAGGACACCCAGACTTGTGTGTCCGTGGCGCCATAGAGCAGACCGGGCTGGCGCGGATCCTCGCGAATCGAGTTGGCAACCGCGCCCGGCGCTACGCCCTCGTCGATCTCCCTCCACGTGCGACCGCCGTCGTGCGTGCGCCAGAAATGCGGTTGCATGTCGTCGATCCGCAACGTGTTCGCGGCGGCATAGGCGGTGCGGGTGTCGAAGTGGCCGGCCTCGATGTTGAAGATGCGGGTCCATGGCTTGATCGCCGCGGGCGTCACGTTCTTCCACGTCGCACCACCGTCCGCCGTTGTCTGGATGTTGCCGTCGTCGGTGCCGGCCCAGATCACCTTGAGACTGCGCGGCGATGGCGACAGCGCCGTGATCGCTCCGCGCGGAGTCGGTGTGACGCCGCGCGCGTATTTCCCGGCGCTCGCTGGGATCGCCCACGTCTGCCGAGCGAGGTCGGGACTGATGCGCGTCCACGTGCGCGCGTGATCGGTCGAGCGCCACACCACGTTGGACGCGTAGTACAGCACGTCGGGACGCACGGCTGACCAGATGAGCGGCATAGTGCGCACGTTGCGGCCGAACTTGTCGCCGCGCGCGGCGGAGTCGGGCCCGACGGGTGTCGTCTGGCCGGTGCGGCGATCGTAGCGCGATACGTTCCTGCGGGCGCTGCCGAACACGACGTCGGGATCGCGCGGGTCCGGCGCGCCGATGCCGTATTCCTGAATATTCGCCGGGTGCCAATCGTGGAACGTGATCTCGCCATCGTCGGAGCGGGTGGCAACGCATAGGGAGCCCGAGTCCTGCTGGCCGCTGCACACGCGATAGGGGAAGGCGTTGTCGGCAGTCACGTGATAAACCGCGGCGGTCGATTGGTTATACCAGTTGCTCCAGGACGCCCCGCGATTGCCGGAGATCACCGCTCCCTGATCCGAGACCACGAGGATGAGATTAGGATCGTTCGGGTCGATCCAGACTCTTTGGTAATCGTCACCACCCGGTGAGCCACGCACGGCCGACCAGCTCCCGCCGCCGTCCTCCGTCCGCCACATCACAATCGATGCGCTGTAGACGACGTTCTCGTCCTTCGGGTCGACGACGATCGTTGGCACGTCGCCGCCGCCGATGCGTGTCAGTGGCCGCCCGTCCGTCGTCGCAGTCGAATCACCCTGCCCGTTGGGCGCGCGCGTGCGCAGCGTCCAATGCGCGCCCCCGTCGCTGGATTTGTAGAACTGCACCGGCCCAGACCCGCCCGCCGGATTGACCGCGGCGGCCATCGCGTAGATCACGCGCGGATTGCTGGGCACGATCGCGAGGTTGGCTTCGAGCACGTTCGGCAAGCCTTCAGTCAGATGAGTCCACGTCGTTCCGCCATCGATGGACTTGTAAACCCCGCCCGCCCCCGGATCGGTCGAGTCGGGACCAAACGTGCTCGCTTCCCAGAACGTTTGTTGCTGTTGCCACAGCGCCGCGTAGATGGTGCTCGGGTTGCTGGGATCAATGCGCACGTCGTTGCCGCTCGTGTATTCGTCTTTGTAAAGCACGCGCTCGAACGTGCGGCCCCCGTCCGTCGACCGGTAAATGCCGCGCTCTGCGTTCGGGCCGTAAGGGTGGCCGAGTGCGGCGACGAAGAGGCGATCGGGGTTGGTGGGGTCGACGTCGACCATCGCGATCATCAGCGTCGAATCGAGACCCAAGTGCGTCCAGGTGCGGCCGGCATCCGTCGATTTGTAGACGCCGTTGCCCGTCGCGAGGTCGGGACGGATGATGCCGGCGCCAGTACCGACGTAGATGATGTTGGGATTGGACGGCGCGACGGCGATCGCGCCGATCGAGCCGGTCGCTTCGCGATCGAAGAGCGGCTCCCAGTTGGAGCCGTAGTCGCTCGAGCGCCACAGGCCGCCGTTGTCGAAGCCGATGTACAGGACGGTCGGATGCCCCGACGCGCCGCTCGAAGCGCGTGCGCGGCCTGCGCGCGCGGGACCGATCGAGCGCCAGCGCAGCGCGGAGCTGACGTCTGGCGATTGTGCCATGGCGGTCGACCAGACCGCGGCGAAGCCGAGAATGACGGATGAGATTCGCATGGGCGGAGTATGCAGCCTCCGAGAAGAGCGTGCTACTCCGCCCGAACGTTGATTAGCGCACTACGATCGTTCCCGTCATCGCACTGCCGTGCACGGCGCAGTCGTAGTGATAGACTCCGGTCGTGTCGAATGTGACCGCGTAGGTGCCTCTCGACTTCACCGCGCTGCTCGCGAATCTCGCGGACCCCACCGAGCGCACGCTGTGCCCGGCATAGGCGCCAGAATTCGGATCCCAGGTCCACGTCGCCGTCCCGCCGACCGCGATCGTATCCACAGCCGGATTCCGGCTGCCGTTGTGCGCACTCGTGAACTGAATGGCAGCGCCCACGGCGATAGATCCGACCGCCCCTCCACCCCCACCCCCACCCCCGCCCCCGCCCCCACCGACGCCGGTGCTGTAGCTGCTGCTGCTACAGCCCGCCAAAGAGGCAAGTGTGATGAGAGCGATTACCGCATTGTGTACGCGCATGGGATTCTCCTCAACTTGCCAGTTTGCGGGAGCGTGATTGCTCCCAATTGACAAACAGAAACCCGCCGGGCGCGTCGAACTTCGGCTCGCCTGGTCCGGGAAGGATCTGCAGCTGCAGCTCGTCGATTTTGTTCTTTGAGCAATCCCAGCAGGCGATTGCGAAATCGCCGTCACGCCGCGTGTGCGACAACAGCATGACGTGCACCATCGCGTTGTCGGTTACGAGCGCGCCGTTCTTGTAGAGGTGACCGAACGCCCACAGCGCGACGGCGCTGTTGATCGTGGGGACCAGTGGCGTGTGCACCTGCGTGACGCCGTGGTAGTACAGCCCGAAGATCACACCGCCGAAGCGCGGGTGGTGCGGCACGTCCTTCGTCTGCACGCGGTCGAGCACGAGTTTCCAGCGGGCGCCGTCCTGCGTGGCGAACTCCGCAACGCCGTCCACCGAATCGCGCACCGCGCCCTTGTCCCACGCGGTGAAAGTGAACGTGCCGGACGTCGGTGCGACGTTATTCGAGTACGGGCCATTTTTGACTTGCGACTCGAGTCCCTCGCGCTCATCGCCGAACGCCTGAAGGATCGGCGCGGCGCTGTCAGGAAATGGAAAGGGTCCCGGCAGGATCTGAATGACAGGCCCACCGCCAGTCACCTTGATCGCCGGCGCGGTCGCCTCCATCGCGTGCCCTTCGTGCATCGCCGTGCTGCTATAACCCGAAGACATCGCGTCGCCGTGCTCGGCGCCTCCTTGGACCTTCAGGCGTGTGTCCATGCCGAGCTTCTTGTGCGAGTCGTCGCCGACGGGGCAATACACCTCGTAGGTCCCGGGCTTGAGCGTGAGCGTCAGGGTCGCGTGTGCGCCCGGTTGGATGACCTCCGTTTCCTGCTCGATCCCTTCGCCCTCGACTTCGAGCGCGTGTGGGATACTGCCCGCGTTCGTGACGGTGAACGTCACAACGCCGGGAGCGATACGGCGTTCCGAGAGCTCGACCTTCCACTCGGAGAGTGTGGCAGTTACGGCCACTGGATGGGGTTCGCCCACGAGCGCAATGGCGGTAAGGATCGAGCTCGCGAGGTTTCTGAACGGAACAGCAAGAGCGTGCGTCATACGGGATCTTCCTCCGGCAAGAGTGTGTTCACAGCCTGTTCAATGCCGGAGACCACACGCCACGCGAGCTTATTCCGCCGGGAATAAACTCGATGGCGGCGAAGTCCTCTTCCGAAGGGGAACGGTTGGACTCACACGAGCTGGAGCGGTTCGAAACGGTCGTGCTGCCGCATCTCGACGCCGCGTACACGCTGGCGCGTTATCTGACGCGGAATGATCACGACGCCGAAGACGTCGTGCAGGACGCCTATCTACGCGCGCTCAAGTATTTCGGTGGATTTCGGGGTGAGGACAGCAGCGCGCGCGCATGGGTGCTCGCCATCGTCCGCAACACCGCCTACACCTGGCGGCGCCGGCAGCACTCGGACACCCTGGGCACAGAGTTCAACGAGGAGCTGCACAGCGATGCGGTCGCGGACGAGCACCCCGAAGCGACGCTGCTCAAGCGGGATGCCGGAGAATCGTTGACCCGGGCGCTCGACCAGCTCCCGATCGAGTTCCGCGAAGTCATCGTCCTGCGCGAGCTCGAGGGGCTGTCGTATAAGGAAATCAGCGACGTCGCCGGCGTGCCGGTCGGTACTGTGATGTCACGTCTGTCCCGAGCCCGCCAGCGGTTGCAGGAGGCGCTTTGCGCCGCAGAGGAGTGTTGACATGAGTCACCCGAACTTCGAATCACAACTGGACGCCTACCTCGACGGCGAGCTCGCCGCCGTCGACGCGCGCGAGCTGGAAGCGCACGTCGCGCAATGTCGGGAGTGCATGGAGTTTCGCGACCGTCGTCTCGCGCTCCGTGTGGCGATCAAAGCCCGCGTACCGACGTTCCAGGCGTCGGATGTCCTGCGCCAACGCGTGCGGGCACCTATGCGCAAACCATCGATGGTCGGCTCCCGCCCCCGCCCCTGGCGCTCGTTGGCAATCGCGGCATCACTCGCGGTCGTGGCACTGGGGACGTGGCAGCTCGCGGCCCGTCGCTCGGCGGGCGAGGCGCTCGCGGGCGACGTCTTCACGAGCCACGTCCGCTCGCTGATGCCCGGGGGGGGGCACCTCACCGACGTGCTGTCATCGGATCAGCACACCGTGAAGCCATGGTTTAACGGCAAGCTGGATTATTCGCCGCCCGTGTACGATTTCGCCGGGCGTGGCTATCCGCTGCTCGGCGGCCGGCTCGACTACGTCGGGGGCAGATCGGTCGCGGCGCTCGTATACGGCCGGCGCCAACACGTGATCAATGTGGTCTTGTGGCCATCGGCGCGGGGTGGAGACCTGGGACCGACAACGCAAACGCGCCAAGGCTACCACCTGCTGCACTGGAACACGCCCGCCTATGCGTATTGGGTCGTGTCCGATCTCGGCCTGACGGAGCTGCGTGAGTTCTCGCGGCTCTTGCAGCAGGCGGATTCGGCTGCGCCGTAATGCTTGACTTTTCTTGACCTTCTATCGATTGTTCAGCCGAGCGACAAGCCAGTGACCGATTACGAGGACCTGGGGCAACGTCTCCGGTCCTCGATTTTTTTGGCGTGGCCTCGCTCACCGGCGCCGGAATCACAGGTCGCGGCGCACCGCAGGGTGACGACGCGCGACGCCGGGAACAGTTAGTGAACAGGAGTTTCATCAGATGGCACGTATCACCGGTACCGTGAAGTGGTTCAACGACGCGAAGGGGTTCGGTTTCATCACGCCCGAGAACGGCGAGAAGGACTGCTTCGTGCACCACACCGCGATTCAGGCACAGGGATTCAAGTCCCTGGCCGAAGGCGAGCGCGTCGAGTTCGAAGTCGTGCAGGGCGCGAAAGGCCCGGCGGCGCAGAACGTCGTCAAGCTGTAACCACCGCGGTACAGCAGGAAGACGGCGCTCTCTACACAGAGGGCGCCGTTGTCTTTTCTACTCGGCCAGGATCTGATGCACGGTCGCGACCGCGATCGAGCCTTCACCAACGGCGGACGCGACGCGCTTGGTGCTCCCGCTGCGCACATCGCCCACCGCGAGCACCCCAGGCAAGCTCGTCTCGAGGAGATGGGGCGGGCGATGCAGCGGCCACTTCGCTGCCGACAGCTCGTCCGCGGTCAGCGCGGATCCCGTCTTGATGAACCCCTTCGCGTCGAGCGCCAGGCATCCGGCGAGCCACTTCGTGCTCGGCTCCGCTCCGGTCATGGTGAAGACGTGGCGAATGTTCTGCTTCTCCACCGGTCCGTTGCGTCCCGCACGCCATGCGACGTGCTCCAGATGACCATTACCCTCGAGGCCCACGATCTCGGTGCGCGTATGGAGCTCGATCCGTTGGTGCGCTTCGATGCGACTGATCAGGTAACGGGACATCGTCTGCGACAACCCGTCGGATCGAATCAGCATGTGCACGCGCTTCGCGGACTCCGCCAGGAACACCGCCGCCTGACCCGCCGAGTTCGCGCCGCCCACGATGGCGATCTCCTCGCCGGTGCAGAGCTGTGCTTCCATGGGCGTAGCAGCGTAGTAGACGCCGGCACCCTCGAACCGTGAGAGGGTGTCGATCGCGAGGCGCCGGTATTCGACGCCGCTCGCGATGATGATCGCGCGCGTGAGCAGCGGATCGCCCTCTCCCTCGCCCAGCAGGATGCGGTAGGGCTTCTTGTCGCAGTCGAGCCGGACGGCGGACTTGGCGATCAGGATCTTCGCTCCAAATTTTTGGGCCTGATCATACGCTCGAGCCGCCAGCTCCTGTCCCGAGATGCCGAGCGGGAAGCCCAGATAGTTTTCGATGCGCGAGCTTGTCCCCGCCTGACCGCCGGGTGCGTTCGCTTCGATCATCACGACGCTCAGGCCTTCCGATGCGGCATACACGGCGGCGCCGAGTCCAGCCGGCCCTGCCCCGATGATGACGACATCGCAGATCGCCGTCCGATCGATTGTGGGATTCAGGCCAAGGCAGTCGGCCACCTGTTGAATCGTGGGATTGCGCAGCACGATGCTGCCGCGGCAGATCACGACGGGTATGTCCCCGGCGCTCACGCGGAACTGATCGAGCATCTGCTGGCTGTCGGAGTCGTTGTCGAGATCCACGAATTTGTAGGGGTGCCCATTGCGCGTGAGAAACTCGCGGATGTGGAGCGAGCCCTGGCAGTGATTCGATCCCAGCAGCAGCACGTCACCGAATTCTTGATCGATCAGCTGCAGGCGGCGCAGGATGAACGCCCGGAGAAACATGTCGCTCAACTCGGGGTCGGTCCGAATCAACTCGAGCAGCGACTCGCGGCCGACTTCGATGACTTCACAGGGCGTGCTGGCCTGAATGCGGGCCAGGAAGCGACCGCCGGCCAGGATCGAACGCTCGCCCGTAAACATCCCCTCGCTGAAGCTCGGCACTTCCTCGCCGACCCAGCGCGGTGGGCGTCACGGGCTCACCTGCGTCGCCGAGCACCTCGCCCGGCTCGACAAGGCGCCGGCGGCCGTGGGGCTCAATGCGGGCGATCTGCGCCGCCGTCAGCCGCGGAAACGCCTCCGCCTGTCGCGCGGCGGCGGCAGGAGTGGTTTTGGGTGGAACAGTCGTGGCGGTCATCGCTTGAATACTACCACCCAACGGAAGAGCTTCTAGCATGGCCCAACAATGCAAGCATCTCGCGCAGGTCCGCGCCGTCGAGCCGAAAACGCCCGACGGGTGCGAGGAATGTCTGGCGAGCGGCGACGAGTGGGTGCACCTGCGGCTCTGCCTCGAGTGCGGTCACGTCGGCTGCTGCGACGATTCGCCCAACCGGCACGCCACGAAGCACTTCCACAAGACCAAACACCCCATCATGCGCAGCTTCGAGCCTGGTGAGGATTGGGGATTCTGTTTTGTCGACCAGCTCATGTTCGAGCCGGCGCCGCGGCCGTTAGCGCGTTAGGCCTGCTGGTGCGCTTCCACGAACCACAGCCACTTGTCGACGCCGCGCGAGATCTCGGTCAGCAGATCGGCGCTGTCGGTATCCTCGAGCTCGTTCATTTCCTCGATGCCGATGCGCGCCGTCCGCCCGAACGCCGCGAGTGCATCCGACAATGCGGCCACATGCTCCGCGCCGTCCGATAACGCGAGCGGGTAGTCCGGCAGCGACGAACGCCCTTCGACCGCACCCACGGTGCCCTCGGCGATGCCGCCCAGCTGCACGATGCGCTCGGCGATCAGATCCACGTAGCCCTCGACATCCTCGTTGACATCGTCGAACAGCTTGTGCAGTCCGATGAACGAGGGGCCCTTCACGTTCCAGTGCGCCTGCTTGCACTGTGTCTGGAGATCGATGCAGTCGGCGAGGCGCTGATTGAGGAGCTCGATCACCTCGACGCGAGTCGTCTCGGGCAAATCGTTCTTGGTCGTATAGAGCCGCGCCGGCGCACGCACACGCCTCTCGGGAATCGTCTCCGGGGGGGGGACTGCAGGTCGAGCGGGAGCTGCTCGAACCCGCTTCTCCTTTCCATCTCTCCGTTTTGCCAGTGTTCGGGAGGCCATGTCGATTCTCCTAAATAGCGGGTTGCGGGGGGAGAAGTTGAAGGTGTCTTGGAACATGGAGTCGTGGACCGCCTCGTGGTAGTGGAGTAGAATTGCCGACGTGAAACGAGGCGTAACGCTCCTCCTGGCACTGTTCGGCACCGCGAGTCACTCCAGCACCACCGACAGTATTCCGCTTCTTGAGCATCCGCGCCCCGACTTCCAACGCGCACAATGGCTCAATCTCAACGGCCGCTGGCACTTCGCGTTCGATCCACAAAACAGCGGGGAACGCGAGGGCTGGCCGAGCCGAGAGCTACCCGCAGGACGGGAGATTCTCGTGCCGTTTTCCTGGGGCGCGCCGCTCTCCGGGATTCCCGATAGCGGTGACATCGGTTGGTATGGCCGCACCATCACCGTGCCCGCCGCGTGGCACGGGGGGGGACGTCGCGTGTTTCTCGTGTTCGGCGCATCGGACTGGCGGACAAGCGCGTGGCTCGATGGCCGGAAGTTGGGCGACCATCAAGGCGGCTACACCCCGTTCTCCTTCGAGCTGACGCAGGCAACAACTGGTGCGTCGCAGCGGCTCGTGGTCCGCGTGGACGACTCACCGCACCCCTTCAAGCTCGAGGGCAAGCAGGGCTACGGAAAAGCGCGCGGCATGTGGCAGACCGTGTACCTCGAGGCGCGCGGCAGCGATCCATTGGAATTTGTGCACTTCACACCGGAGGCCGACCTCGCGGGGGTCGGCGTCGACGTGCGACTGCTCGAGCCGGCGCCGCGGGCGCTCACGCTGCAACTCGCGTTCACCAATCGCGCCGGCGGGGGGGGGCTCACGGGGCCCACGGTGACGCATCGCATTCCCCGCGGCACACGCTCCGTGCACCTCGACGTGCCGCTGCCCGGCGCACGTCGCTGGTCGCTCGATGATCCGTTCTTGCACGACGTCGTCGTGCGTGTGAGCGGCACCGGAATGGCCGAAGACCGCGTGCAAACCTATTTCGGCATGCGGACGATCGGCGTCGTCAACGTGCCCGGCACGACGTACCGCTACGTCGCGCTCAACGGCACGCCCGTTTATCTGCAGGTGGCGCTCGACCAGGCGTACCATCCGCAAGGCTACTACACGTTTCCTTCCGACAGCGTGCTCCGCGACGAGATCCAGCGCGCCCGTAGGATCGGCCTGAACGGACTCAGAGAACACGTCAAGATCGAAGCGCCGCGCAAACTGTATTGGGCCGATCGCTTGGGTGTGCTCATCATGGCCGATGTACCGAACTGGTGGGGACCACCCGATTCCGCGGCGTTTCGCGAGCACGATACCGCGCTGCGCGGCATGATCGAACGCGACTACAATCATCCGTCGGTGTTCGCCTGGGTGCTCTTCAACGAGACATGGGGTCTCGAGACGAAAGTCGATGGACGCGATCGCTATTTGCCAGAGACCGAGCGTCGCGTCGTGCGCGATTACCGTTTGGCGAAGTCGCTCGATCCCACACGACTCATCGAAGACAACTCCGTGTGTTGCGGCAGCGGACACACCGAGACCGATCTCAATACGTGGCACGAGTACTTGCCTGGCTGGCGCTGGGAGACGCACGACCAGCAGGTGAGCGACAGCACGTTCCCGGGCTCGACCTGGAACTTCCGGTCGGCCTGGCGGCAGGCACGGCAGCCGATGTGTAACTCGGAGTTCGGGAACGTGTGGGGCTACGAGGGCAGCACCGGCGACGTGGATTGGAGCTGGGATTACCACCGCGCCATCAACGCATTTCGCCGTCACCCCAAGATCTGCGGCTGGCTGTATACGGAGCACCATGACGTGATCAACGAGTGGAACGGCTACTGGCGCTACGACCGTTCGTGGAAGGAAACGGGCTTCGGCGACATCGTGCCGGGCATGTCGCTGCGCGACCTGCACGCGCCACTCTACATCGCGGTGGGCGATCCGGAGCTGAGCCGCACGGTTCGTCCCGGCGAGCACGTTGAGGTGCCGCTCTACGCGTCGTTCCTGACCGGCAGCACCAGCTTCGGTGACTCACTTACGCTGCGTGCCGAGCTGTACGGGTGGAATGCGCTAGGCGAGCGACGCACGTGGGACACGTCCGTGAGGCGCGTGCCGTACCGGCCGTGGGTGTCGCAGCCCCTCGCGCCGCTCACGATCACGATGCCGAACG
>Ga0209239_1000717_pt1 | contig 19288 bp, 16 predicted proteins | sample GraSoi013_2_20cm_FD_185824 | JGI IMG/M metagenome (GOLD analysis project Ga0209239, IMG submission 185824) | Grasslands soil microbial communities from the Angelo Coastal Reserve, California, USA - Sample 10_02_2013_2_20cm (SPAdes) (version 2) | ecosystem: Environmental > Terrestrial > Soil >...
GCGAATAACCCCTCCGCAAACTATCGGAACCGGATTTTCACGCCGGGCGGAGAGATCCCGTTTGCGGGACACCCTTCGATCGGGACCGCCTACGTCGCGGCCCAGGAAGGGCTCGTCCCCCACCCGGACGGCTCCTCCGTGATCTACCAGGAATTGGAGATCGGTGTCTTGCCCCTCGAGCTGATCTGTGAGGGCGGGCAAGTGAAGAGGGTGATCATGACCCAGGGCGAGCCGTCGCTCGGCCCGGAGCTGAAGAACGTCGAGCCGCTCGCAGGCGCACTCGGGGTCCGCACGAAGGACGTCGGCCTGAAAGCCCTCGTCCCGCAGGTCGCGGCGACCGGGGTCCAGTCTCTCCAAGTGCCGATGCGGTCTCTCGATGTCGTGAAGGGCTTGGATCCAGACCTCCGGGCGCTTCGCAAGGTCCTGTCGAAGTTCGGAGAGAAGGTCGTGTGTTACACGTTCGCCCTCGAGGCTGTGGCGCCAGATGCGGCGGTCCACGCGCGCAGCTTTGTGCCCGATCTCGGGATTGAGGACCCGGCCACGGGAAGCGCCGCCGGCGCCTGCGGTGCCTACCTCGCGGCGAATGGAAAACTGCCGGCCCCGACCTTCATCGTCGAACAGGGAATGGAGATGCATCATGCGAGCCGGATCGAGGTCAGCGTGGAGATGGAAGGCGGCAAGCCGAAGGTCATCCGCGTCGGAGGCCAGATTGCGCCGCTCATCCGCGGAACCCTGCGTCTTCCCTAGGGCCGGGGGGGCGGTGCGGAGACTTGCCTCTTGGCGAGTACCTCTGAGTCGAGATACGTCGCGGATTGGGATCGGTTGGTCATCCATCGTCTGAGATGGTCCCGAAAGGCTTTCCTTGCGGGCTTCGTCTCGCCCTCGGATGTCGGCGGCGGCCGAGGCCCCTTTCGTGTACTCGTTTGCCGGGCTCCTCGTGACAGGGTCCGTGGTCCTCCTCTTCATCCCGCTTCTCCTGCACGTTCGGCTGTATTTGGCAAGCCGTGCGGTCTTGGCGGTCGTAATCGGAGCGCTGCTTGCGGTGGGTGCCGGCGCAGTGTTGTTGGTGACGTACGCGGTGTCGAGCCCGGCGGATTTCATCCCAGTCGCCGCGGTCACGGCGGTCCTCCGACTCGCTTCGCCCACGTTGTTGTACCGCGGGATTCGAAATCGGTTCGAAGCGAACCGGGCGTGGTCGGGAATTCGGCCCCTGGTCGCCGGGGCCTTCGTGGCCTTCGCCGCCCTCCTCGTTTACAACTTGGCCAACGTCCTTCTCGGGAATCGGCCCTCGGACGTCGCGGGACTCAGCGAACAACTCGCGATGGCCCTCGGCGCCTCCCTGTTGATCGCGCGGACGGGATTCCGCTTCCGGCCGCGCCTCACCGTGGAGCTTTGGCCGGTCTGGATTTCCGCCACCGTGTTCGCGATCGCGTTCGTCGTCGTTGCACCGTATGCCTTCCCGGCCTTCGAAGTCGTCTATCTGGTGTCGGGCCTCGCGGGTTGGATTGTAGGCGCATTCATCGTGATCCGAGTGGAATGAAGGCGAACGACCGTCGGGGTTGGGTGGACTAGAGTTCCACCTTGATGCCGAGCTTCTCGGTCAGTTCCTTGTAGCGGTTCCGAATCGTCACTTCCGTGACGCCGGCGACGTCCGCGACTTCTCGTTGCGTCCGTCGTTCGTTGCACAGGATCGATGCGATATAGATCGCGGCAGCCGCCACGCCCGTCGGACCGCGGCCCGAGGTGAGTTCTTTGTCCTGGGCGTCCTTCAGAATCTCGACCGCGCGGGACTGGACCTCGCCGCTCAGCTTGAGCTCCGAGCAGAAGCGGGACACGTAGTCCTGCGGTTTCGTCGGCATCAGCTTCAACTTCAGTTCCCGCGTCATGAACCGGTACGTCCGGCCGATCTCCTTCCGCCCCACACGAGACGAGTTCGCGATCTCGTCGAGCGTCCGCGGGACGTTGCACTGGCGGCATGCCGCATAGAGAGAGGCCGCGACCACGCCTTCGATCGAGCGACCGCGGATCAGGTTCTTGTTCACGGCCTTTCGATACACCATCGCGGCGGTCTCGCGGACGTTACGCGGCAGGCCCATCCCGCTGGCCATCCGATCGAGCTCACTCAGGGCGAAGGCGAGATTCCGCTCCGTCGCGTTGCTCACGCGAATGCGCCGTTGCCACTTTCGAAGTCGATAGAGCTGGGCGCGGTTTCGAGTGGGAATCGACTTCCCGTAGGAATCTTTGTTCTTCCACCCGATCGTCGTCGACAGGCCTTTGTCGTGGATCGTGTAGGTCATCGGAGCACCGGTGCGGGCTCGCTTCTCGCCCTGCTCCACGTCGAAGGCCCTCCATTCCGGGCCTTGATCGATCATCTGGTCGGTGAGCACGAGGCCGCACTCCTCGCAGATCAGCTCTCCGCGTTCGTAGTCGAACGAGAGGTGCCCCGAATTGCACTCCGGACATCTAGTGACTTCTTCGGCCTCTTCGATCTTCTTGGTTGGCATGGTTTCCCTCATCAACGAAGACGTCGGCTCCGATCAGGGACAGAGAGGCGGGGCCGACCGGCCGCACGGCGGCAAAGGGCTCCTGGACTGGTCCGAACACTTTCACGACCCGTCCCAGAGGCCGATTTCGTTTGTCGCGCACGTCGGCGCCTCGCGAGGGGGCGAACTCCGAGCGGATGAGGACCGTCCCATCGTGGGCGATGTTCTCGACCACGCCGAGACGCCTCATGCCCCCTCTCGTCCGGGCCGGCGCAATGCGTGGGTACTATATAACGTAAGCGGAATATTTTTGTAGCGGCACATGCGAACCAGGCACGAAAACGCCGGTCGGGACACCGCACGAGTGGACGTTTGGGGGGCGGCGGCCGCGGCCGATCGACCCTGCGTCCCTCGGGCGTTTGGTCTCGCCATGGCGCCGCCGCGCGGATCATGTCCCGAGAACCTTAATCCGAACAACCATCGATGTCGCGTGCGAACGGAATGAAGCTCGTCCCCTTCGAGATGGAGCGATGGCAGTCGACGTGGGAGCACGCCGTGGAATTCAACCTCTCGGAAAGTGGCGTGGAGCCCCTCCCGTTGCGCGAGCTGCTCCGGGATGAGGCGGCCATCGATCGGTTCCTGGGCTACTCCCTGGCCTATTCGCAAGGGAACGGCACGCCGGAACTGCGTTCCTCGATCGCGACCCTCTACTCAGGAGCGACGCCGGATCATGTCTTGGTCACGAACGGATCGTCTGAGGCATGCCTCCTGGCCCTGTGGCATCTGGTCGAGCCGGGCGACGAGGTCGTCCTCGTGTTGCCGAACTACATGGAGAGCTGGGGGCTCGTCCAGATGTTCGGCGGGAAGGTCCGTCCTGTCTGGCTTCGCGAAGACCTCGGGTGGCAGTTCGACACGGAGGACCTTGCGAAGACTGTGAACCGCCGAACGAAGGCGATCGCGGTCTGCAACCCGAACAATCCGACCGGCGCGGTGATGGCGGCGCCGCAACGCCGCGCGGTGCTCGATGCCGCGAAGGACGCCGGGGCATGGCTCCTGTCCGACGAAGTCTACACCGGCGCGGAGCGGGAGGCACCGAGGACGGAGAGCCTTTGGGGCGGATACGAGCGGACGCTCGTGATGAACGGCCTCAGCAAGGCCTACGCCCTCCCGGGGTTGCGGATCGGCTGGGTCGTCGGGCCTCCGGAGACGATCGCGACCCTGTGGGCGTTCCATGACTACACGACCTTGACGCCCACCTACCTGTCGGACCGGCTCGCGCAGATCGCCCTATCCCCCGGCCGGCGAGAGGAGATCCTCGGGCGCACGCGGTCGATTCTCCAACGGAACTACGGTCTCCTGCGCGAATGGATTGCGAGCCACGGCCCGATGTTCACCCACATTCCGCCCGCCGCCGGGGCGATCTGTTTCTTGCGATACGGATTGCGCATCAACTCGTCGGATCTCGCGTGGCGCCTGCTCAAGGAGAAGTCCACACTGATCGTGCCCGGAGACCAGTTCGGCATGGACGGCTACATCCGGATCGGGATGGGACACGCAGGCGACTACCTCTCCGAAGGACTCGGCCGAATCGACGGGATCCTGCGTGCCCTGGCCGCGGAAAAGGGCGCGCCGTGAGGGGCCGAGGACGATCCTGCGATGCACTGTCGGATCCTCCTCGCCGGTTTCGGCAACGTCGGCCGGGAGTTCGCTCGCCTGATTCTGGAACGTCGGTCGGAACTCGCGAAAGTCCACGGCCTCGATGCCACGGTCATCGCCATCCTCACGGGACGGCATGGGTCGGTCGAACGCACTCAAGGGATTGACCTGCGAAAGGCGCTCCGGCTGGCGGACGCAGGCGCCTCCCTGGAATCTTGCGGCCGCGGGGTTCGTGGACCGTCGGCCGATTACATCCGGCGTGCACGGGCCGACGTCGTGATTGAGATCACACCCTTGCGAATCGCACCGCGGCAGATCGGCGTCGACCATATCCTCGCTGCCCTTTCGAGCGGGAAGCACGTGATCACCGCGAACAAGGGTCCGGTCGCCTATCATTACCAGCGCCTCCGCGCACTGGCCCGGAAGCACGGCCTCGGATTCCGATACGAAGGGACCGTGATGGACGGCGCGCCGGTCTTCAACTTGTTTCAGGAAACACTCCGCGGCATCCGGATCCTGTCGTTCGAAGGAATCCTGAACAGCACGAGCAACCTGATCCTCTCGATGATGGAAGCGGGTCGGACCTATGAGGAAGGAGTCCGCTCCGCCCGGAAGATGGGCTTCCTCGAAACCGATCCGGCCATGGACCTCGACGGTTGGGACGCGACCGTGAAGGCGTGCCTGCTTGCGAACGTTTTGATGGGAGGCCGTCTCCGCCCGGAACGCGTGCCGCGGGAAGGAATCGCATCCCTCACCTCGGAGCGAATCGAGAAGGCGAAGGCGGCGGGCAAACGGACGAAGCTCATCGCCCGTGGATGGCGGACCGGACGGATCGTGCAAGCCGCCGTGTCCCTCGAAGCCGTCGCGGCCAACCATCCGCTCTTCTCCGTCGACGGCACGTCGAGCTCTCTCGTGGTGCGAACGGACATGCTGAAAGAGCTGCAAATCATCGAGCGGCATCCGGCTTTGCGACAGACCGCCTACGCCCTCTATTCCGATCTCCTCGCAATTCACGAGGGCCGTCTGTCTCCCTGAGGCATTCTTATATCATGTCGACCGGATGGTCCGCTGAATGCGCGTCGTACTCGGAGGGACGTTCGACATCTTGCACACCGGCCACGAAGCTCTCCTCCGTACCGCCTTCAACCCGCGGCCGGATGCGGTGATCATCGGCCTCACTACCGATCGGTTCGCGAGGGAATCCCGTCCGCGTGTGAATCCTTATGCGATTCGGGAACGCAACCTGAAGCGCCTCCTCGCGGCAAGGAAGTGGCGCCACGCGCGCATCGAGCCGATCGACGATCCGTTTGGTCCTGCGGACGACCTGCCCGATCTCGATGTGCTAGTCGTCTCCGCCGAACGCCAGCCGGTTGCCGTGGCCCTGAATGAAACGAGGATGGCAAAGGGCCTGCGAGCTCTCGGCATTCGAGCGGTCCCGATGGTCCTCGCGCAGGACGGCCTTCCAATCGCCTCGCGGCGCATCCGCGAGGGCCTGATTGACCGCCGCGGCAAACGCCTCACACCATTGCAAGTGTTCGTGGGCTCGGGTAACCCTGTGAAAATCGGTGCCGTAAAGGACGTCTTCAGGGCTCTCTCGCTCCCCGCCCGGATCCGTGGTCTGCGCGTCAAGACCGAGGTCTCGGACCAGCCGTTCGACCAAGAGGCGCTCCATGGTGCGATGAACCGCGCCAAGGCCGCGATTGGGGATGGGGATTTCGGCGTCGGCATCGAAGCGGGACTTGTGTGGTCCTCGGTCTTGTCCGACCACTTCGACGTCCAGTACTGCGTAGTGGTCGACCGCTCCGGTCGATTCACCGTTGGTCACGGACCCGGCTTCACCCATCCGCCGCGGGTCCTCGAGAAGGTGAAGGCCGGTGCCACCGTGGGAGACGCCATGACGCGGCTGTCGGGAATCCGTGGCATCGGCTCGAGGCAAGGAGCGATTGGTTACCTCACCGAGGGACGGCTGGACCGGAAAGGCCTCACCGAGTGTGCCGTGCTCATGGCCATGGTCCCTCGCATCCGTCGGGATCTCTATTCGAGATGAGCCACGCCTCGCTAGGCCATGTACATCGGCTGGACCGCGCAGCGGCCGCACCAGATCGCATTGAAGACCACGATGTTGTCCGCGCGACCCTCTGCCGCCCAACCGCTCACGAACCGGTTCGCCCTCGTATGGTCCGGACAGACGGCGGCACCGCAGAATCGACAGATGGCGCGTGCGGGCTTCTCGCAGTAATAGCAGTTCATGCTCACGGTATGCGGAGGCCGACGGAATAGGCTTTGTGGGCTCCGGGGCGGCGGTTCCAGCAACCTTTTTAGTCGCGTCCCGGTTCGGTTTCGTCGGGATCTTCTTCTATGACCGCAAGGATCGCGATCAACGGATATGGGACGATCGGGAAACGCGTCGCCGATGCAGTCGCCGCCCAAGACGACATGCGCGTCGCCGGGGTGGCGAAGACGAAGCCCGACTTCGAGGCGAAGCTCGCCGTTCGCAAAGGGTATCCGCTGTACGCCGCGAACAAGGAGGCGGCGGCAAAGTTTGAGAAGGCCGGTGTCAAGAGCGCGGGCACCCTCGACGACCTCGTGAAGGTCGCGGACCTGGTGGTCGACTGCACTCCGGAGGAGAGCGGGTATAAGGCCCTCTACGAGAAGGCGGGCGTGAAGGCGATCTGGCAGGGAGGCGAAGAGCACTCTCTCACGAACCTCTCCTTCAACGCGGCGGCCAACTACGAGGAGTGCCTCGGCGCGACCTTCGTGCGCGTTCCGTCCTGCAATACGACCGGACTGATTCGGACGCTCTATCCGCTCGACGCCCACTTTGGCGTGGCAAACGCCCTCGCGGTGATGGTGCGCCGGGCGACGGATCCCGGGGATTCGAAGAAGGGTCCGATCAACGCGATCGAGCCGGAACTCGAGATGCCCTCCCATCACGGTCCTGACGTCCAGAGCGTCCTGCCGAAGTTGAACATCCATACGATCGCGGTGAAGGTACCGACCACGATCATGCATCTACACACCGTGACCGTCGACCTGAAGAAACCCGCGACCGCGGATGCGGTGCTCGACGTGTGGAAGCGCTTCCCCCGAATCGCGTTCGTCGCGGGCCGGGACGGCGTGAAGTCGACCGCGCAGATCATGGAGATGGCGCGCGACCTGTCGCGGAATCGCTCGGACCTGTACGAGATCGCGGTGTGGCGGGACGGAGTCCATGTCCTCGACGGGAAACGTTTGTTCTATTTCCAGGCGGTCCATCAAGAATCGGATGTCGTGCCCGAGAACGTCGACGCGATCCGAGCGCTCTTGGAAATTCAGAAGGACGGCCGCAAGAGCATGGACAAGACGGACAAGAGTCTCGGCATCGGCATGGTGAAGTGACCGGTCGAGGTAGCGGCCAGCGCTTCTAGCGCTTTCCTTCGAGACGGCGGATACGCTTCGTCGCCCGTTGGAGCACGCCCATCAAGGCGTGGAACTCCCACTTGCTTGGGACCGCGCGTCCGACCATCCGTCGGAACATGATCTTCGTACGCGTGATCTTGTGCGCAGGGTAATCCGTCGCTTGGAGAAGGTCCGCAAAAGCAGCATGGAGTCGCTCTTTCTCGAGCCCGGACATCGCTCGCGTGGTCCTCTTGGACCTCCTTGCGGTGAAGAGTTCGTACAGGAGGACCGTCACGGCGTGGGACATGTTCAGGATTGGATAGGGGTCCGCCGCCGGGATCGTGACGAGGAGGTCGCATCGGAGTAGTTCCTCTTCGAGAAGGCCGAAGTCCTCTCGGCCGAAGGCAATCGCAACGGTGCCCGTGACTTCCTGAACCTTGGTTGCGAAGGCACGTGGCCGGACCGCGATTCGCACGAAACGCTTCTCGCTGTCCGTGTCGATGCCCGAGGTCCCGACGATGAGGTCCGCGTCCTTGACCGCCGACGCGAAATCGGCGACCGTCGCTGCAGACTCGAGGATGTCCAAGCCGTGCATGGCCCGCTGCCGGGCTTCCGCCCCGAGCGGACACGGGTTCACGAGCACGAGCTCGTTCACGTCGAAGTTCTTCATCGAGCGCGCGACGGCACCGACGTTCCCCTCGTGCCTTGGCTCAACGAGGACGACCCGCACCCGCGGCACGCCGCTCGATATATCCTGCGAAAGATATTCCTTGGCATGCGAGTTGCGCTCAAGATTGCCTACGACGGTCGGGCGTTCTTCGGCCACCAGAGGCAACCCGATCGGCGTACCGTCGAAGGGGAATGCATCACGGCTCTGCGGTCCGCGAAGATCATGCGGGATCCGACGGAGGCGTTCTTTCGGAGCGCGAGCCGGACTGATCGGGGCGTGAGCGCGGTGGGCAACGTGATCGCGTTCGAGGCCTCCCTCGGGCCCGACGCAGTGCTTGGGGCTTTCAACGACAAAGCGAGAGATGTTTGGGCCTGGGCCTTCGCGCCCGTCCCCGCTTCCTTTCATCCGAGGCATGCCATCGAGCGCTGGTACCGGTACGTCCTTCTCGAGGATGTCGCCGAGCGGAATCTCCAAGCGGCCGCGCGGTTGTTCGTCGGTACGCACGACTTCCGAGCGTTTTGCTCAGAGCCCGTGCCCGCTTCGCTGACGGTTGACTCGGTCCGCGTCGAACGCAAGGAGGGCGCGATCTTCATCGACGTACGCGCTCGGAGCTTCCGGAGAGGCATGGTTCGCCGCATGATCGCGGGCATGTTGGCCGTGGTGCACGGCGATGCGGCATTGAGCGATCTCCGCGCCACCCTCGCAGGAGAAACGCACGACTTCGGTTCGGTCTCACCCCTCCCCCTCATCTTGATGGATATCCGATACGACATTCCGTTTCGCACAATGTTGAAACCAAAAGTCGCGGAAGACCTCAGTCGCCGAATGACGGACGCTTCGCTACGCATCGCCCATTTGAGATTCGTCCAGGGGGCCACTCGCACGTTGCCCGGAACCTGAATCGGGGATGCCGGCGCCAGTCTTACAGAGGCCAAGTTGTGGAGTTGGAGGGAAGGCGTCGTAGGAGCATTCGGCCAGACGATTGTTCAAAAACGTTAAATTGGCGGCGCGTGCTACTCATGAACTATGGGGGTTGTGCGCCACCTCACGAGACGAGCTGTCTTCTTGGCGGTTACCTTCGTCATCGCGATCTACGTGACGGTGGTAATTGCAAACGGTTTTGGTCGAATCGATGCAATTTTGAAGGCGCAGATCTACCAAGACCTTAAACAACAATACGCGAGGAATCCCGCCTTTAATCGACTACCTCCGGCGGAGCAAGCTCGCCAATTCAACATCACGTACAACGCGACGGTTGAGGCTCAGGGCCTGAACGAGCCCTTTTTGCCCAAGACGGTGCGCTATACGGTCAGTGCTCTTCTGTTGAACCTCGGAAGGGCAACGCAGCTTCACTCGTCAGACGGCTCTCCGGCGGTTTCCGCGATCATTTTCGAGAGGCTTCCCAGGAGCCTGGTGTTGTTCACCGTGGCGAACGTAGTCGCCGCGGTGGTAGGCATTTGGCTCGGTTTGTGGATGGCGAGGAAAGCCCTCTCGCCCTTCGATCGAGGGATGACCGTCCTCTCCGTGACCACGTTCGTCGTTCCGCCATGGGTGTACGGAATCCTGTTCATCCTTGTGTTCGGCTTCGGACTGAAAGTCGCCCCATCGGGGGGCCTCACGAGCGTGCCTCCTCCACCTCCCGCTCCGCTTCTCGCGGCGTTTCCGCCCTTGATTGCGGTTGGTTTGGCGGTCGCTGGATACCTTGCGAACAAACACCTGCGAACGAAATATCGAGCCATCGGCTATGGGGTGATGGCCGCCGGTGCGGCCGTGCTGGTGGCTTGGGTCTTGACCCCCTACGACTACTTCAAGGACATGGAGTGGCACATGGTCCTCCCAGCGGCGGCCGTCGCCTTCTCGGTCTTTGGATCCTGGTCGTATACGACCCGCAACCTCGTATTACAGGTGATGGACGAGGATTTCGTCTTCGCTGCGCGCGCACGGGGTCTCAAGGAGCGAGATGTGCTCAGCAAGTACGTTCTGCGGGCCGCGTCCCCGCCGATCGTCACGTCCCTCGCACTCACACTCGCTGCCGCTTGGACGGGGGCAATCATCACGGAGACTGTGTTTAACTACCCCGGTCTCGGCGAGCTGTTCTTCGAAGCCATCTCGCTTCAGGATGCGCCCGTGGTCATCGGGCTCACCACGGTGTACGCGTTGCTCCTCGTCGTGACCGTGTTCCTCCTGGACCTGACCTATAGCCTTTTGGATCCACGCATCAAGGCACTGAGGAGGTAGCGCGACGGCCATTTCCGCGCCCCTTGGAATCAAGGCCGCGTTCCTCGAAGCTTTGAGGACGAAGAGCGGGATTGCCGCGGGGGCGATGCTCGGATTCTTGATCCTTCTCGCTGTGCTCGTTCCGATTTTTGCCCCTTACAACGTGGTACAATCGTGGAACGATCCAGGTGCGTGGACCAACAACCCGAAACTGGCGGCCCCGGAATGGTCGGAAGTCTTCACCGGCAAGCACCTCCCTCGCACCGCCCTCATGCCCTACAACGGCGAGCCGGGAGGCTTCAACAAGGTCCGGATTTCATTCAACGTGAGCAATCAGGTCTACACCACGGTCGTGCTGCGGAGTTCCTTTTCCTTTCAGGCCGACGCGTTCCCTTCCGAGATCAAGATGTTCATGACCACCGTTTTCGGGAACGTTACTGGGACGCAAATCAAGGTTTTTTGGGGTCGCCCCGATGGTCAAGAGGTCCACATCTTCGACGCCAATCCCAGCGTGCGCGCTCCTTACGAGAACACTTATTCCCTCACAGGCCCCACGATCAAGGACCCCTCGTACGCGGTCTACAACAGCATCCGGGACTGGTTGATTCTCAGGAATGTCACAAACGAGACCGAGTGGGACGCGCTGTTCCCGAGGATCGGCGGAATCTATCAAAACCCTCCGAAGGCTCAAACGATGCTCATGGGAAAACTCGATCATTCTATTCTCGACCCGCAGACATCGGAGGTCCTGAAGGGCAACTACTCTTTCCGGATCGAGTTCAACGGGTTCACCGCGACGGACGATGCGAACGCCAGGGCCGTCGTATACGGAACCGTGTTCGGCCTTGCCGGCACCGACTTCGAGGGAAGAGATCTACTCGTGGCCCTCCTGTGGGGGGCGCCTGTGGCTCTCGCGTTTGGGATTGCCGGTGCTCTGGCATCGGTCCTCATCCAGACCATCTTGGGAGCGATTTCGGGTTGGTATGGCGGACTTATCGATGAGTTCGTCCAGCGGACCGCGGACTTCTATCTCATCATCCCGACACTTCCGATTCTGATCCTTCTCGGCATTTTGTATCATCTTGGTATCGTGCTCATTCTCATCGTCCTCGTCGTCTTTGGGATCGTCGGGGCCACCACGAAGGTCGTTCGGAGCATTGTGCTTCAGGTCAAGGAGGAGCAATTCATCGAGGCCGCGCGGTCATACGGCGCGAGTCGGGGCCGGATTCTCTTCCGGTATATCCTACCACGCGTGATGCCCTACACGTTCGCCCTCATCGCACTGACTGTCCCTGCATTCATTTTCCTGGAAGCTTCGCTGAGCTTTTTGGGACTTGGCGATCCGATGCTTCCCACCTGGGGGCACATCCTGGGGGACGCCTATGGTCAAGGCGCGTTGTTCGCATCCCGGGCATTTCCGAATGGCATGTGGTGGTGGGTCTTCTTCCCAGCGGCCGGGATTATCTTTACGACCGTGGCCTTCGCCCTGCTCGGGTATGCCTTCGATAAAGTCCTCAATCCCCGGTTACGCGAGCAATAGGAACGGAAGCCAATGCCGGTCCTAGACATCAAGAACCTCGTTCTTTGGTATCGAACCCGGAAGGGTCCCGTTCACGCGGTTGACGATATCTCCTTCGCCCTCGAGCCGGGGCAGACGATCGCGCTCGTGGGTGAGAGCGGCTCTGGGAAGACCTCCACGGCGAATGCGATTCTGCGGCTCTTGCCCAAGAACGTCCTACGGTACGAGGGCAATGTTGTGTTTGACGGGCAGGACGTCATGGAATTTGACACGGAGGAATTCCGGAAGGTCGTGCGGTGGCGGGGCATCTCCATGGTCTTTCAGGGGGCGATGAATTCCCTCAACCCGACGATCCGCGTGGGAGGCCAAGTGGCCGAACCACTCATGGTGCACTACGATGTCGATCGGGACGAGGCCGCTGACCAAGCCATCGAGGCGCTGGGAAAGGTCGGGCTCTCGGCCGATACCGCGCGTCGATTTCCCTTCGAACTCAGCGGCGGGATGAAACAGCGGGTCGTCATCGCAATGGCCCTCATCCTCAAGCCGAAGGTGGTCATTCTCGACGAACCAACGTCAGCCTTAGATGTGATGACCCAGACGAACATCATCAACCTCCTCAAGGAACTCAAGAACACCGAGCATCTGTCGTACATCTTCATCACGCACGATCTTGGCCTCGCAAGTGAGCTGGCGGATTTGGTCGGTATCGTGTACGCGGGGCAATTGGTCGAGGTCGGCCCCGCCGAAGGCGTGTTCGTCAAGCCCAAGCATCCGTACACCGGAAAGCTCCTCGCAAGCGTTCCTCGGTTGAGGAGCGAGGCGGCTCCCGACTTCATCCCTGGCGCCCCGCCAGACCTCACAGACCCTCCGCCCGGTTGCCGTTTCCATCTTCGATGTCCGGTGTCCTTCGAGAAGTGCGGGTGGTCCGCGCCCGAGTTCATCGAACAGGTCCGGCTCCTCCAGATCTTGGAGGAAACGAAGGGCACGGTTCCCGCGATTGAGGCGATGACGGCCAAGGGCGCTCAGAACTTGCTGATTAAGCCTGTTGCGAATGGCACCGTAGCCGAGTTCGCCCAACGATTGACTTCGTTCATCGCCCAGAATCAGGAGACGTATCGCTTCCTGAAGTCCGTCGAATCGGTCCAGGCGAAGGCGAAGGTGGTCGAGGTGAAGTTGCACGAGTCGACGCCACCCCCTCTCATCGGAGGAGATTGGAGAGCCTCGTGCTGGTTACTCGCGGGGGCAGGCTCTTGACGGCCGCTGCGGTGGACACGCAGCCGGTCGCGGACGCAAGTCCCGCTTCCCCGCACGTCGTGGAGGTCGACGCTTTGAAGAAGTATTTCGAGATCGGACGAGGTTTGTTCCGCAAATCGGTCTCGCTCAAAGCCGTCGACCTTGTGACCCTTGCAATCTCGCGAGGAGAGACACTGGCCGTCGTCGGCGAGAGCGGGTCTGGCAAGACAACGCTGGGTCGGACAATCATCCGCCTTCTAGAGCCCACGGACGGGAAGCTCCTGTACGATGGCCAGGACATTACCCACAAGTCGGACAAGGAACTCATGTGGCTTCGCCGAAAGGCCCAGATGATTCCTCAAGACCCTTACTCGAGCGTCAATCCCGCGTTCCCCGTGTACCGCATCTTGGACGAGCCGCTGATCATTCACAAGGAAGGAGATCGCGCACAAAGGCAGGAGGCGGTCATGAAAGCGCTCCAGTCCGTCAAGCTGAACCCGCCGGAATTCTTTGCAAACAAGTACCCACACATGCTCAGCGGCGGTCAACGCCAACGCGTCGCGATCGCCCGGGCGCTGATGCTCAACCCCGAATTCATTCTCGCCGACGAACCAGTTTCGATGCTCGACGCCTCCGTTCGGATTTCGATCTTGCGCTTGTTGCGTCAGATCCAGCTCAAGTTCGGGATCGCCTTCCTGTACATCACACACGACCTCGCGACGGCAAAGCACTTCTCGGACCGCATCGGCATCATGTATGCAGGGAGATTGGTGGAAGAGGGTCCCGTACGCGGTGTCTTGGGGGAGCCCTTGCACCCGTACACGCAAGCCCTCATGAGTGCCATCCCGGACCCGGACCCGGCGAATCGCCTGACGGTGCGCCAGGCCCTTCCGGGGGAACCACCGAGTCTCATCTCCCCCCCGACCGGGTGTCATTTCCATCCGCGTTGTCCAATCGCACGCATCGGCCTGTGCGATGTGCAGGATCCCGAGATGCGTGAACTGAGACCGGGTCATCGGGTGGCGTGCCATCTCGCGAATTAGCGAATCCCTCGCTCGGGTGCCTTCTTGAGCCGTTGTCCCCGACGTCGGAAGACCAGGTACCCGACGGCGATCGCCCCAACCCCACCCACTCCGATGCTTGCGATGAGGCCGTACGAAGGCGAGGGTGGCGCGGAGGAGGAGAGGCGGAAAGAACGAATCGTTCCCTGCGAACTTTCGTTCCCCGCGAGTGCGACCGCGTAAAACTCGTAAGTATGGTTTGCGGTGAGATTGGTCACAAGGAGACGGAAGGTTCCTGTGTGCGTCAGATTCCCTGCGGCGCGGTAGGTCCAATCGACTGTACCGACGGCATGGAGCGCGAACGCAACGGAAGCGAGCGAATGGTTTCCGAGAGCGACGAGTTCCCCGACGATCACCGCGGACGTGGCATTCGTCGAAGAGGCCGCGAGGCTGCGAACTTGCAGCCCAATTTTACCTTCCGCGTATCTGAGGTCGCCATCGCTCCAATCGTAGTACGAGATATGTGGAAACCCGACTACGTCCGCTACGATCCCGGTGTACCATCCAGCGACGCCCGTGTCGTCGACCGTCTCACGCACCCAGCCCTGACTCGTCTCGATGGCGTACCGCAGGACCCCGGAAAGCCGCGCATAGTAAGCAATCTGCCCGCGGTCGTCTCGATCAATGGCGAAGCTCAAGTCGAAACCGGCGTCGCCCTCGGAGTCGATTACAGTGCGACTCCAGCTATTCCCCTCCGCAGTCGCGTACATGAGACTCTCATTCGAACTCGCGTAATAGGCAACATGTGCCACCCCATGGGAATCAACCCGGATGCGGGAAAACCAGCCCGCGTTGGGCGTCGGATCGACCACCGCGCGGGTCCATCCGACGTTCGTCTTCTTCGCAAAGAGCAACGTGCCGTTGCCATAATAGGCGATGTTGGGCCGGTCGAGCGGATCGAAGGCGAGGTCCGGATAGCGAGATATGATCGTTGCATGGTCGACGATGTCGATGGACCATCCAGTCCCGTTCCACGTCGCATAGCGGAGCGAACCATCGAACCCTGTATAGGCGATGGCAGGCCGTCCCGACGAGTCGAGAGCAAGTCGATTGTACCCTTCTGAGAACCCGGAATCGATGCTCGATGCGTCCCAACCTCCGGGCCCTTTTGCCGCAAACACGACCGCTCCTGCTCGCTCGTCGAAGTACGACGTTTCGATCGTGCCATTCGAAGCAACCACCACGTTCGTGTCGCCGGAGAAAAATCCTGGCCCGGCGACAATTTCCGAATTCCAGTTGTCGCCGATTCGACGAGCCAGTTGGACGGTCCCACTTGCGGTGTTGATGTATGAGATCATCGGAGCGCCGATTCCGTCGACCGCAATCGATGTGTGGAGGCCGGTACCCGCGCCGGGATCCGCTGTTTCGATTTTCCAAGCGAACGGGGCGGTCGTGGGTCCGGCATCGGCGATTAAGGGCTGCACACCGAAGAGGATCCAGCCCGAAGCGACCGTTACAAGAATCGCAAACAAGCGTCGCGAGCCTAACCTTCGTCGCTTCCCGATGACCCTCGGCGCCATCGATGATGCGAAGCTCGCGGGCCAAATGAAGATTCGTTCGGACAGAAAGTCTTGCAGCGTCGGCCGACCTTTCGATTCCGTACAATCGGGCGAGAGACGCATTAGCATAGGACACGGCTCGAATCGACGACCCGTTTTTGAGACGGTTGTCGAACTCACGCCTCGCGACTCGTCATGCGCGCGGATGAGTTGGAGATACGCATAAATACGGATGAACTGATTTCGCCCTGCCGGGGGAGGAGGAGTTTTCTTCAATCTCGGCGATTTGGAGTGAGAGATCGATGAGGCGATTGTTTGCAGTATTGGTAATCGTGGGACTGCTTATCGCCGGATTGGTCGTCCTGTTGCCCGGTCGTGCGACCGCGGCGACGACCCGTCACGGTGGATGGGCAGATTCGATTGTTTGGTCTCGGCAGGGTGACGGGTCTTTGGCGACAGCGGCCATGGATGCCGGGACGATGAACATGTGGCTGTATTATTACGCAACGCAGGCCCAGCTCCAAGCGGCGCAGTCCGACCAGAATCTCGGACTCATCACGGTGGCTGGTAGCTATGAGGACATGCTCTTCAATCCGTCGCCCTTGAATGCCACAGCGGCGGCGACGCTCTTCAATCCGTTCTCGGTGACGGGGGTCCGGACGGCCATGAACTATCTCATTGACCGCTCGTACGTTTCACGAGAAATCTACGGCGGGGCGGCATTTCCGCAGACCGCCGTCGAGAGTTCCCAGTCGCCTGAGTACGCACGTGACCCCGTGTTCTACGCGTCCCTTGAGGCGTCGCACGGCTACGACCCCGTGGCCGCGAAGCAGATGGTGACAGACGCTCTCTCAGGTGTGGCAAACGTCGCCTTCACGGGCGGGCAGTGGACGTACAAGGGGAGTCCGATTACGATCCAATTGCTCGCGCGAGTAGAAGATCAGAGGCACCAAATCGGGGACTACGTGGCGGCCCAGCTCCGGAGCATCGGGTTCACGGTGAATGAGCAAGTGATCACGTCTGCGACCTCGAACCAGGTCGTTTATTCGGGTGATCCGACCGGTGGCGCCTGGATGGCGTACACGGAAGGATTCGCGACGACCGCTCTTACCGCGTGGCCTGACTCCGATCCGTACTACTTCTATTGCGGTGGAAACGGGGAACCGTTCTTCTCCGTGAACGGCGGACTCTACTCGCCGCCAGCGGCGCTGAACGACGCGTGCAACCGACTCCTCGCGGGGCAGTACGTGAGCGTCGCGGACCGCCAATCGGTCTTCGAGACGGCGGCGAGCAAGGGCATTGATGACAGTGTCCGAGTGTGGCTTGCGGCCGGCGCGACATTCCCGTACGCGAAGAAGACAACCGCTTCCTTCGCATACGACCTGGCTGGCGGGCCGTGGTCTTTCTACACCACAAGAAACGCGCAGCTTCTGGATACGAGCGGCAATAAGATTGTCGGCGGAACGCTCAACGTCGGGAATCGCAGGCAATTCGTTTCGGATTGGAACCCGTGGGCGCAATCCGGGTTCACGTTCCTGTACGACATCCTGCCGTTCTACGACATGGCGGACTTCGGCGTCTTCCCCGACCCGCACACGGGTCTGTACATACCGATCCGTTCGACGTTCGATGTGACCACTGCGGGTCCCACTGGAAACATGCCCGTGCCAGCGACGGCGTACTGGTTCAACGCAAGTCAGACAGCAGTGCCGGGAGTCTTCTCGAACACGTGGCAGACGGTGGGTTCAGGTGTCACCGCGGTGTCGAAGGTGGTCTTCAACTACACCTTCGGGCCTTGGCACGATGGCTCTGCGATGAACATGAATGACGTCCTGTATGCGTTGGCGTTGAACGCCAGGCGAAACTACGGTGACGTCTTCGCGAAGGACCCGCTTGCGTCCGGGTTCGTAGGGCAGTTGTTCAACCAGACGTTCAAGGGGTTGGAGGTTCTCGATGCGACCCATCTCGCGATCTACTTGAACTACTGGCATGTGGACTCGACGGTGATTGCGGCGACCGCGGACGGTCCAGGACTCACCTTCCCGAGCACATCTTGGACCGAGAGCGAACTCGCGATGGCGACCGTACTTCACGGCAACGCCGTTGTCAGTACGACGACCGCGAACAGCCGGGGCGTTACGAGTCTGGACTTGACGAAGGGTGCGACGATCGGCTTGATGGACGCCGAGTGGACGAACAACTTCACCGCCGCTTCGCTTCCCCCCGGGTTCGGCCCAACGAGTCCGTTCCCGATTAGCGGCACGGAAGCATCGGGGCGGTGGGCTGCCCTCGGGACCCCCACGACGGGCTTCCGTTCCGAGTCCGGGACGTACTACTCGAGCAACGGGCCGTACTACATCCACCGGATTGACCCGGCGGCGTTCACGATCGAGTTCAACAACTTCGCCGTCGCCAACGGCGCGCATGGAGACTACCCGTTCCTCGCGGACCACTTTGACAGCCTGATCGTTCCGAAGGTTCCGGCGACCGCGCTCTCGGGCCCATCCCAGATCCTGAACGGCCTGCCCGCATCGTTCAACCTGACGACGACCTTGCAAGGTGCGCCATACGACGCGGTGAGCTCGTCATACATCGTCCTGAACCCGGCCACGCACGCAGTTGTCCTCGCGGGTACGCCGACACGGTCCGCCGCGGGGAAGTGGGAAATCGCACTGAACGGTGCGCAGACCGCCGCGCTTGCACCAGGAGCATTCACGCTCCAGACCATCACCGTCGGTGCCGAGGCGGCGGTGCCGTCCTTCTCGACGGTGTCGTTCACCGCGATTTCGCAGATCGCGTACATCGAGGGTATCGTGAGGATCCAGTTGGAAACGGCGAACAACCGGATCAAGGACCTGTCGAGTAGCTTGAACACGACGAGTGCTCAGCTGACGACGGCGCAGTCCACGATTAACTCGCTAAGCACCCTCCTGTATGTCTCGATCGGAGTTGCGGTCGTGGCGGTTGTCGTCGCGGCACTAAGTGTCGTTGTGCTGTTGCGACGTATGCCAAAGGGTCGCGGCGGAGGCGGCATGTCCGGCGAAGGCGACGACATGTCGAAGGGACCGGAAGAGATCTAGGCGTCCGAATCGGGGGCTCGCAAGGCCCCCGACTTTCTCATTTTCGTTTCCATCGGTCTAGGTCATCCTTCATCTTCGTGGCCTGCTGCAGGACGAGTCGCGGCACGAGCAAGATGAGACCGGTCATCGCCAGGAAGGTCCCCGGAAGGGCGATCCATCCATAGGGCATCCGGATCGAATAGGCCTCCACGGTCACGTTATACGGCTCTGGCCGCGTACCGTCATTCACCAGGATCAGGTCGACCACCTCTTCCGCCGTCGTGACGGAACGACTCGTACAGTCGGTCCATCGGGTCGGTCGCTCTCCGGTCGAGTTGAAGTTCACGGACTCCCCGGACGTCGCAAGGTAGATCCGAAGGGGGCAGGCACCGACAGGCAGGTTGACTTGGAGGTATTGGGCGCTCCATGGGCCGATCGGTATCGTCTGGTTTGTCGGAACGATGGTTCCCGAGAAACGCGCTGAGTACGCCGTTTCGACATCGGTTCCGAGAG
>Ga0209239_1000718_pt1 | contig 19265 bp, 16 predicted proteins | sample GraSoi013_2_20cm_FD_185824 | JGI IMG/M metagenome (GOLD analysis project Ga0209239, IMG submission 185824) | Grasslands soil microbial communities from the Angelo Coastal Reserve, California, USA - Sample 10_02_2013_2_20cm (SPAdes) (version 2) | ecosystem: Environmental > Terrestrial > Soil >...
AAGAAGGAAGGCAAGCTCGCCTTCTACACCGCCATGGACCTGGCGTTCGCGCAGCAACTGGGCAAGGCTTTTGAGGAGAAATTCCCCGGCATCTCTGTGCGCGTGGAGCGCTCCGGCGCCGAGCGCATCTTCACCCGTATCGGCCAGGAGTACGGCGCCCACATCCATGCCGTCGACGTGGTCAACACCGCGGATCTGGCGCACTGCCTCGCGTGGAAGCGCAACGGCTGGCTCGCGCCGTATATGCCGGAGGAGGTCGCGAAGCACTTCGAGCCGAAATACTACGACCCGGATGGGCTGCACATCACGACGCGGATCCTGATCTCTCCACTCGGCTACAACACAAGCCTGGTCAAGAAGGAGGAGGCGCCGAAGAGCTTCAACGACCTGCTTGATCCGAAATGGGTGGGAAAGTTGGTCAAGGCACATCCAGCCTACAGCGGTACCATCATGAACGCGACTTTCCAGACCGCGCGCGAGCTCGGCTGGGAGTATTTCGAGAAGCTCGCCAAGCAGCGGGTGCTGCAGGTTCAGTCGGCAACCGATACGCCCAAGAAGATCGCGCTCGGCGAACGCGCGGTCATGGTTGATGGCGCCGGCTATCTCGTCATTCGCTACAAGGAGGAAGGCCAGCCGGTCGAGATCGTCTATCCGGAGGAGGGGACGCCGGTTGCCGCCGCGCCGAGCGCGGTATTCAAGGCGGCCCCCAATCCGAACGCCGCACGCCTGTTCCAGAATTGGGTGCACTCGCGCGAGGCTCAGCAGCTTGTGGTCGATTGGGCCCGCCAGTATTCGCCCCATCGACAGACGGTGGAAAAACCCGGCGTTCGGAAACTCTCCGACATCAAGCTGATGCAAGAGGACCCCGAGGGCGTCGACAAGACGAGCGAGGAGATCAAGGCGCGCTACGCGCAGATCTTCAAGGTGTGATGGGTTTTCACCAAGTTAGGTCGTAGGGTGGGCAGAGGCGCACAAATCGGCGGCTATGGTGCGCGTTTGTCCAACGTACGCGCGACCCCTTCGCGGTCGCGCGATGATTGAACTCTCATGACCATTGCATTGCCCGCTCTGGGCACCCCCCGAAAGCACAAGATCGACCTTTCCTGGCCGGTCCTGATCCTGTTCGCGGCGTTCCTGTGCGTGCTGATCATCTTGCCGATGTCGTGGCTCTTCTACTACAGCCTCGTCGACCGCAGCGGCGCCTTTACCCTCGACAACTTCAGGACCCTGGTCACCGATCCCATCTTCGTCGATCCGCTGATCACGACGGTGATCCTGGCGACGAGCTCGAGCGTCATCTGCTGCGCGTTCGCCGCGCCCATGGGCTGGCTCGTCGCGCGCACCGATATTCCCGCGCGCCGCACCATACGCGCGCTCGTCACGGCGTCATTCGTGACTCCGCCATTCCTCGGCGCCATCGCCTGGGAGCTGTTGGCTGCGCCCAATAGCGGCCTGCTCAACAAGGTCTATCGGGCGATCACGGGCGCGCCGCAGGACGAGCACCTCTTCAACATCTACTCGCTCGGCGGCCTGATCTTCGTCATCTCCGCCTATACCTTCCCTTACGTGTTCGTGCTGATCGCCAACGCCCTCGACCGCATTCCCGGCGACCTCGAGGACGCCTCCTCCATTCTCGGCGCTCGCACCTGGACGACGGCGCGGCGCATCACCATCCCGCTGGCGCTGCCGGCGCTGCTTGCCGGCGCGATCGTCGCCTTCCTGCAGGCGATGACGCTGTTCGGCTCGCCGGCGATTCTGGCGATCCCCGCCGGCTTCCACACCATGACCACCAAAATCTGGAGCTTGTTCAACTATCCCCCGAAGCCCGAACTTGCGGCGGCGGCTTCGGTGCCGCTGCTCGTGCTCACCGTGGCGCTGCTGCGCGCCGAGCACCTCATCCTCGGCCGGCGCGGCTATTCGGTGGTCAGCGGAAAGCAGGGCGATCCGCGACGGATCCGGCTCGGCGCGCTCAAATGGGCGGCGCTCACCTTGGTCTTTCTCGTCCTGATGTGTCCGGTGTTCTTACCCTATGGGGCGCTGCTCAATGCCACGTTCTCACGCGTGGCCACCTCGTTCGTGACGTTCGACAATTTCACGTTGCACAACATCCATTTCGTATTCTTCGAACTGTCGGCCACTCAGCTCGCCGTGAAGAACACCTTCGTGCTCGGCGTGGCCTCGGCCACCATCGGCACCATCATGGCATTGGTGATCGCCTATCTCACCACGCGCCGCGCCATCCGGGGCTATCGCGCGCTCGGCTTTCTCGCGACCGCGCCGGTCGCCATTCCCGGTATCGTGCTTGGGGTAGGCCTTTTCCTGAGCTACGCGCGGCCGCCGCTCGTGCTTTACGGCACGCTGTGGATACTGCTGGTCGCTTTCGTCACCATCGCGCTGCCCGCCGCCTACCAGCAGCTGCAATCGGCCTTTCGCTCGGTGCACACCGACCTCGAAGATGCCAGCCGCATCCTCGGCTCGACGCGCCTGCGCACCTTGCGCGACATCACCGCGCCGCTGTTGCGAACGAGCGTGATCGCGACCTGGTGCTTCATCTTCGTCGGGGTGATCCGGGAATTGTCCGCCGCCATCATGCTGTTCACCTCGGAAACCAAGGTGATCTCGGTGCTCATCTTCGATCTCAACGAGTCCGGCGACCTCGGCGCCATCTCGGTGCTCGGCCTGATCATGCTCGCCATCACCTTCGCCGTCGTCATCGCTGTCAACCGCATCCCCGGCTTCGGCGAGGCCCGCCTGCGCAACGCCTGATGATTCGATGAGAAGACACTCAATCGGCCTCATGCTGAGGAGCCCGCGAAGCGGGCGTCTCGAAGCATGGGGCCGCCCCCATCCTTCGAGACGCTCGGGCTTCGCCCTCGCTCCTCAGGATGAGGGCGGAGCATGAGCGTGCATGCACACCGAGCTTCTCCCAGACGTTCGTGGCCGAGATGTCCCTGCGCCTGCACCAAAATCGAGGATCAAAATGACCCAGGAGCTTTCCGGCCGCGTCGCTATTGTCACCGGCGCCGGGCGCAATATTGGCCGTGCCATAGCGCTCGCGCTCGCCGACGGCGGGGCGGCGGTCGTGGTCAATGCCCGCTCGAACCTGCGTGAGGCCGAAGCGGTCGTGGGCGAGATCGAGCGGACAGGCGGCAAGGCGATCGCCGTCACCGCCGATGTCGTCGACGCCGACGCGGTCGGGAAAATGGTTGACGCCGCGGCCGCCCGCTTCGGCCGCATCGACATCCTCGTCAACAACGCCGCGATGCGCGCCGAGCAGCCGCTCGAAACGATGACGCTTGCGGACTGGCGCGCGGTCACCGGCGTCATCCTCGACGGCGCGTTCAACTGCGTCAAAGCGTGCCTACCCCATCTCAAGGAAAGTGGCGGCGGCGCGATCGTGAATATCGGCGGTCTCTCCGCCCACACCGGCGCCGCCCATCGCCCGCACGTGGTGACCGCCAAGGCCGGGCTCGTCGGTTTCACCCGCGCGCTGGCGCACGAGCTCGCGTCCGACAAAATCCGGGTGAACACGGTGACGCCCGGCCTGATGGTGGCGCCGCGCCCGGCCGGACAACCGGAGCCGCAGCATCACTCGCTGGTCCGTTCGCTCGTCGGCCGGCGCGGCGAACCCTCCGACATCGCCGCGGCCGTGCGTTTCCTGTGCGGCCCGGGTGCGAGTTTCATCACAGGCCAAAATATCCAAATTAACGGCGGGACATTCTTGGGTTAACCCCTCCGCGCACTTGCGACGTCGCTTTCCCTCGGCTCAACGGGGTGAATCCGACCTCAAAAGATGCTAATCCCTTCGTCAGTACCATCGCGGCAATCACGAGAACAACGAGGACGCCATGTATACCGATCTCGCGCTCTATATCGACGGCAAGTGGGTTAACGGCGGCGGCCGCAAGGGCGAGGACGTCATCAATCCGGCGACCGAGAAGCCGCTGGCGCATCTGCCTCATGCCAGCAAGGCCGATCTCGACGAAGCGCTGGAAGCCGCGAAGAAAGGGTTTGCGCTGTGGCGGGCGACCTCGGCCTACGACCGCGCCAAGATCATGCGTAAGGCCGCCGACCTCATGCGCGAGCGCCACGATGCGATCTCGAAAGTTCTCGTGCAGGAGCAGGGCAAAGTGTACGCCGAGGCGCGCGCCGAGGTCGTTACTTCCGCCGACATCATCGATTGGTACGCGGAGGAAGGCCGCCGCAGCTACGGCCGCATCGTGCCCGGCCGCGCCAAAGGCACGCGCCAGCTGGTGGTGCAGGAGCCGGTGGGCGTCGTTGCCGCCTTCACGCCGTGGAACTTTCCCGTGCTCACGCCGGCGCGAAAGATTGGTGGCGCGCTGGCGGCGGGATGCTCGCTCATTCTCAAGGCGTCGGAGGAGACGCCGGGCGCGTGCGTCGAGACGGTGCGCTGCTTTGCCGACGCGGGGCTGCCCGCAGGCGTCCTCAACCTGGTGTTCGGGGTGCCGGCAGAGGTCTCCGAGCATCTGTTGGCAAAGGACGCGGTGCGCAAAATATCTTTCACCGGCTCGATCCCGGTCGGCAAGCATCTCGCCGCGCTGGCGGCCAAAGGCATGAAGCGCACCACCATGGAGCTCGGCGGCCATTCGCCGGTGGTGGTGTTCGCCGACGCTGACGCGGAGAAGGCGGCCGACACGATCGCCGCGTTCAAGTACCGCAATGCCGGCCAAGTCTGCATCTCGCCCACGCGCTTCTACGTGCAGGAGGATGCCTACAAGAAATTCCTCGCGCGCTTTGCCGACTATGCCAAAGGCGTCAAGCTCGGCGATGGGCTCGAAAAGGGCGTCACCATGGGGCCGATGGCCAATGCGCGGCGCATCGATGCGATGGAAAGCTTCGTGGCGGACGCCAGGAGCCGCGGCGGCAACGTCGTGACCGGCGGCAAGCGACATAGCAACCAGGGCTTTTTCTACGAGCCCACGATCGTGACCGAGGTGCCCGACGATTCCAGGGTGATGACCCAGGAGCCGTTCGGGCCGATCGCGCCGATCGTGACCTTCAAGACCTTCGACGAGGTGGTCGAGCGCGCGAACGCGCTGCCCTTTGGGCTCGCCGCCTATGCCTTCACGAGCTCGAACGCGACCGCGGCCGCGATCGGGGAGGCGATCGAGTCGGGCATGGTGGGCGTCAACTCGGTCGCCGTCTCGACGCCCGAGACGCCGTTCGGCGGGGTCAAGGAATCCGGCCACGGCAGCGAAGGCGGCATCGAGGGGCTCGGCGCCTATCTCAATACCAAGTTCATCTCGCAGGGATAGGCGCTGCAGCTCTCGAGTTCCCGCTCGGCCTCATGCTGAGGAGCATCGCAGCTGAGGGGACGCCGGGTCGTGCTGTAGTCGAATGCGCTGCGATGCGTCTCGAAGCATGAGGCCGCCCCCATCCTTCGAGACGCGCGCAAGCCCGTGCGGTGTGTGAACCACGCCCAGTGTCACGCGCGCTCCTCAGGATGAGGGCGGCAGGACTACCGCGCTTCACTTCCGCTGCGCCTCCCGGCACGCCTGCCAAATCTTCTCCGGCGTTGCCGGCATGTCGAGATGGGCGCCGGCACCGCCGGGAATGGCGTCGGCGATGGCGTTCATCAGCGTGGCGATGGCGGCGGTAGTGCCGGCCTCGCCCGCGCCCTTCACGCCGAGCGGGTTCGTCTTGGCCGGCACCGCGTGGATTGCATCCTTGAACAGCGGCAGGTCGTCGGCGCGCGGCATCGCATAGTCCATGAACGAGCCGGTGACGAGCTGTCCGCCCGACGCATCGAACACCGCCTGCTCCATCATGGCCTGGCCGAGCCCCTGCGCGATTGAGCCGTGGGTCTGACCCTCGACGATCATGGGATTGAGCGGCCTGCCGCAATCATCGACCGCGGCATAGCCAACGAGCGCAAGCGCACCGGTCGCCTGATCGATCTCCACCTCGGCGATGTGGCAGCCATTGGGAAAAGTGAGCGGCGTCTCCGCAGTTGTCTTGGTGTCGAGATCTTCGGCAATCTCGCCGCGCTGCTTCATCTCCTTGGCGCGTGCCGCCAGATCGAACAGCGAGATGGCGCGGTCGGTGCCGACGACGCTGAAGCGCCCGTCGCGGTACTCGATGTCGGACTCTGCGGTTTCCAGCAGGGTTGCCGCGATTGCCTTGCCCTTCGCCAGCATCGCGTCGACGATCTTGATCATGGCGTGGCTTACGGTCATGGCGGAGCGCGAGCCGACCGAGGCGTAGCCCGCGATTTCCATGGCGGAGTCGCCGTGCCGATGCTCGATCTGCTCGGGCCTGATGCCGAGACGCTCCGCCAGGAGCGGGTTGAACACGCTGGCATGGCCTTGCCCGGTCGATTGCACGTTGAGGCCGAGCAGCAGCGTCTCGCCGCCGGGAAAAGTCAGCGATGTGCCTTCGAGCGGGACACCGCCGGCATGCTCGAGCATGCAGGAGAGGCCGATGCCGCGATATTTGCCGCGTTTGGCGGCTTCGCGCCGACGCTGCTTGAAGCCGTCGTAGTCGGCAAGCGCCAGCGCCTTGTCGAGCACGGCCGCGAACTCGCCGCTATCGATCGTGGTGCCGACCGCCGTCTTGTACGGCATCGCCGAAGGCTTGATGAAATTCCGCCGCCGCAGCTTCACCGGATCGATCCCGGTCACGCGCGCCGCTTCATCGATGACGCGCTCGAGCATGAAGTTTGCCTCCGGACGGCCGGCACCGCGGTAGGGTGCGGTCGGCGTCGTGCTCGTAAATACGCAGCGCGTACTCATATCGATGCGCGGGATGTCGTACATGCCGGGCAGGCAGCGGGTGAGATTCACGGTCTGGATATTGGCGCCGACGGCGCCGATATAGGCGCCCATATTGCCGAGGTGCCGCACGCGAAGCGCCAAGAACTTGCCGCGCTCGTCGAGCGCCAGCTCGACCTCGCTGAAGGCATCGCGTGCGTGATTGTCGCTGAGGAATGCTTCGGCCCGGTTCGACATCCAATGCACCGGCCGGCCGATCTTGCGCGCCGCGACCAGGATCGCGAGGTATTCGGGATACGGGCCCGTCTTGAGCCCGAACGCGCCGCCGACGTCTTCGGTGACGACCCGCAGGCGCTGCGCGGGAACGCCGAGGATAGGCGCAAGCCCGTCGCGCAACGCGCGCGCGCTTTGCGAGCAGCAGCGCAGGAAGTAGCTGTCATTCGCCGCTTCGTAGCTTGCGGTCGCGCCGCGCGGCTCCATCGACTGCACCATGATCCTTTGATGCACGACGCTCACTCGCGCCACATGCTTGGCGGACGCCATGATGCGATCGACTTCTTTCGCATTGGCGTCGGGATCCGCCGCCAAGCCGGGCCAGTCCACCGCGACATTGCCCGGAGCCTCAGGCCAGACTTGCGGCGCGCCCTCGCGCACGGCTTCGCGCACGTCGACCACCGGCGTGCGCTCCTCGTAATCGACGGTGACAAGCTCGGCGGCGTCCTGCGCGGCGGTCAGCGTCTCGGCAATCACCACGGCGACCGGCTCGCCCACATGGCGCACGGTCTTGCCGGCAAGCGCAGGACGGTTCGGAACGATGAGCTTCTGGCCGCCCCGGCCGGCCAGCGGCGGGTGTTGGGAGACATTGCCGATGCCTTCCATGTCGGCGCCGGTGAGGACGCCGATGACGCCCGGGGTGGCCTTGGCTGCGGCCGTGTCGATCGAGCGCATGTCGGCAAAGGCGTGTGGGGAACGCACGAAATAGGCTTGCGCCTGGTTGGGCAGCGGCGCGTCTGCCGCATAGCGTCCAAGGCCGCGCACCAACGGATCGTCTTCCAAGCGCGGCTGATAGCGTGCGTTGCGTTCAACGGTCTTTGCTTCCATCTCGGGTTCCGAATTCGGGAGATTTGTGCGGGGGCACGGTTATAACTGAAAGCGGACATGATGGGAGTCAGTTTCCTGGCTCCCGGGCGGTCTAGGTTTACTTGTTCTCCATCGCCGCGCGGACGCGGGCAACGATATCGGCCGGCGTGCGGGAGACCTGCTCGACCAGCGCGGCGACCTGCTCGCCGGAGAGCGGGTCGACGTCGACTTTGAGCTTTTCGGCCTCGGCGAGATAGGTCGGGTCCTTCATCGTGGCATCGAACGCGCGCCGCAGCGCCTCGACCCGCGCCGCCGGCACATTGGGCGGCAGAAAGAATGGACGGCCATATTCGAGGCGCGCCAGCATCAGCCGCAACGCGTCGCGGTCGGCCTCGGTCTTGGCAAGATCGAGGAACAGCGGAACGTCATCGAGCTCGGGGCTCTTCTGCAGCGCCCATTGCGCGAGGATGCGAATCTTCTTCTCCGTGATCCAATTGGTATTGATGGCCTTGAGCGTCGACCAATTGGCGATCGTGCCGTGCACTTCGCCGCTCTCCATCGCGAGGTGAATTTTCGGTGTGCTCTCGTAACCGGTCACGACCTTGAACCTGAATCCGAAGAGCTTGTTGGCGAGCACGGGATAATCGAACTGGGTCGAGCCGGGCGCCTGTGCGCCCATCACGATTTCCCGTCCCTGGGCATCCTCCAGCACCTGGGCGTGCGCAGTGTGCCAGACATACATGACCTGCGTTTCGCGGTTGGTGCTGCCGAGCCAATTGAGCTTGACCGGATCGAAGCGGGCCCCTGTGGGCTGCAACAGCGGGGTCGTCGGCATGCCGTTGAACGATGCCCCCATGACCGTGCCGTCGAACGGCCCGGTGTGATAGAGCGCGTTGGTCATGATGAGGCTGCCGGCGCCCGGCTGATTCTGTACGACGATGGTCGGTTGGCCGGGGATATGCCCGGCCATGTGGCGTGCCAAGAGCCGCGCATTGAGGTCGTAGCCGGAGCCCACGCCGATGCCGACAATGAGCCGCAGCGTCTTGCCGCGGAAGAAGGCGGCGACGTCCTCCTGCTGGGCCGCGGCCGGCGCGGCCGCAAGCGCGCACAGGACGATCCACGATGCCGGCAGCAATCTCTTCACGGTTCGTCCTCCCGCCGCAATCGCCGGCCGCGGCTCATGGCCGCTTCGGAGCGAACGACTGATTGGGAAACGCCGAGCCCGTCGGCCGCTGGATCACGATGAACGGCCGGTTCGCGCTCTGATGGCAGGTGTTGCAGGCGGCAGTGAGATTGTTGTAGGCGGCGACGAAGCGGGCGCGGTCGCGCGCCTTGATCGCGCCCTCGACTTCGCCGATGGGCGTCATGATGGTGCCTTCGATCATCTGACCCACCGGGACGTCCTTATACTTCGGAAAGTACTTGACCACGTCCTCGAGGCCTTCCTTCAACTCGTCGATCTCGTAGTCCGCCAGATCCCAGTTGCCGACATCGCCGGCGAGCCAGAGCTTGGCGTGCCGGACCTGCGTCATGATCATGATGTCGGCGAGCCCCGGTGCATAGGACCCTTTCGAGGCATCGGCGCTTTCCGCGCGCGCATCACACGCCGGGGCGGCATGGGCGAAGAGGAGCGCGGCGATTATCGACCTGGTCATGCACTGCCTTTTGCGCTTGCGTCGGACTCGTGCGCGGGCAGCGCAGCCACCGGGGCCGCGAGCCCGAACCACATCCGCCGGAGCACGTCGTTATGCTTGAGGAAATGGTGGCGCAGCGCGCCGGCGACGTGCACGACGACCAACGCGGCGAGCAGATAGGACATGATGAAGTGCGACTGCTCGAACAGGTCGTGATAGGCACGATCGCTCACGATCTGCGGCACGGACACGCCGAAAATGTCCTTGTTCATCGGCGTGCGAAACGTTCCAGCCAGCGCCCAGCCGGTGAGGGAGGCAGCAAACATGAGGAGGTATAGCGCGATATGGCCGGCGCGAGCGGCCATCCGCTCCCATGGCTGCAGCCCATCGGGCAGGGTGGGAACGGGATTCGCCCAGCGCCACAACAGACGCAGCACGAGTAGCGCCAACAAGTCGTAGCCGAGTGCGGCGTGTCCGTTATAGTGGGCGATGCGGTCAGCGCGTGCCGCGAGATGCGTCATCCACCAGCCGTGACCGAGCAGAAGCAGGATCGCCACGGCGGCGATCCAGTGCAGCAGCTTTGCGGGCCAGCCCCAAAGCGCCGCGGTGTTGCGAACCATTTTGCGATGCCCCTGGAGGCGCCCTACAGCCAGAGTGAAGTGCTTCCGATCTTTCAAGTCAAGCGTGGTGCGTTGCGCCGGAGACTAGGCGGCCGCGCGTTCTTCGCCGGGCTCGAGCGGTAGCTTCACCGGCTGCTTGCGTTTGGCCGACAGGTCGAGCGCCTTGGTCAGCATCAGCCGGTTGTGCGCCTCGGCGGCGGTGGCCGCCTGCGTCGGCAGGCCGAGTGCAATCCGGTTGAGCCATGACTCGGTTTCGTCCCGCATCGGCCCGCGCAACTCGCCGAGTGCCATGTCGCCAGGCGGATAGCTGCCCATGAAATCCACCAGCCGGCGTTCGTCCGGCGCGTAGCCCTCGTTCTGCGGCGCCGAGACCGCGAGCACCATGTCGCGATGGGTGTCGTCGATCGTCATCACGCCGTCGGTGCCGTTGATTCCGATCTCGAGGCTGTAGACGGCACCCGGCCACGTGACCGGCAGCGCCCAGGAGATGTTGAGGTGATAGAGGCTGCCGTCGGAGAACATGATCATGCCGGCGGTGGCGTCGATGCCCTGGTACGCCGGGCCCATCACCTTGTCGATCGAGCGCGCGTAGCATTCGACCGGGGTCTTGGCCTCCATGCACCACATCACGATGTCGAGCGCGTGCGTGCCGGAGATCACCATCGGCGAGATCGTGTTCGGGTCGTCGGTACGCTTGTAATTGTCGATGGCGACGAGCCTGTTCATGAAGGCGCGCGAGGTGACCAGCGTCACGTCGCCGAGCGCGCCCGTGCGCACCTTCTCCTTGGCCGCGAGCCATTTGCGACGGAAGCGCTGGGTGTAGCCCACCACCGCGTCGAGCTTGGCGTCGCTGATCGCCTTGAGCACCCGGGCCGATTGCGCGAGATCGGTCGCGAGCGGCTTCTCGATCAGCATCGGCACGCCGCGCTCGACCGCAGCCATGATCGGATCGACGTGGAGATGCTCGTCGGTGGCGATGATGGCGCAAGTCACCTCCGGGCGCTTGAGCAGCTCGCGATGATCCTGGGTGACGAAGTCGGCGCCGATCTTCTCCGCGACGTACAAGCCGCGGTTGTGGTTCTTCTCGGCGATGCCGATCCATTGCACGGCGGGATGGCGCGCTGCGACCTCGCCGCGAAAGAGTCCGACCCGGCCAGCGCCGACAATGGCGAGTCCGATGCCTTTCGGCTTTTGTCTCATCGCTTGCCCCCCACCATTTCGGCGACGGCCGAGAGCGCGGCGTTCGATAGCGGCAGCTCGACCGGCTGGTTGTGCTCGGCGGAAAGATCGGCGGCCGTGTAGGTCTCCATCACCAGGCGCGCGCTTTCGGGCGTCACCATCACCGGCCGGTCCATGATGCAGGCCTCCAGGAAGTGGATCGTTTCCGGCCCCATCTGCCCCGCGAACACGTGATCGACCTGCTCGCCGGGCATGGTCGACATGGGAAAACGGGTGCCTTCCGACACGGTATTGAGCCACGCGTCGCGATGGGTGTCGTCGAGGACGAGCGCGCCCTCGGTGCCGGTGATCTCGACCCAGGTCGAGCAGAAATTGGGATAACTCGGCGGCAGGTTCCAGCCGCCGCCGATCGTGACCATCGTGCCGTTGTCCATGGTCACGATCGACCACATGACATCGTAGGAGCCGTTGACCGGCTGCATGTAGCCGTAGGCGCCCTGCGAATAGACGCGGACGGGCTTGGCGGGCTCGAGCAGCCAAAATACGAAGTCGAGATCGTGGGTGGACTCCATCACCACCGGCGATAGCTTCACCCGCTTGGCGATCTTCGTGCCGAGGCCGCGGCTCAAATGCCGGCTCACCATCACCGACACCACCTTGCCCAATGTGCCGTCGGTGATTGTCTTCTTGGCGTAGGCGAACTTCGGGTTGAAGCGCTGCGAGTAGCCGATGGTGAATTTGAGCCGGCCGCGCTTGGCGAGCGTGATCAGCTCGTCCGCCTCCCACAGCTCGATCGCGATCGGCTTCTCCAGCAGCACGTGCTTGCCGGCTTTGAGGCAGTCGCGCGTGATCGGGTAATGGTTCTGCTCCGGCGTGGTGCAGATATAGACCACCGAAATGTCGGGGTTCTTGATGATGTCGCGGTAATCCAGCGTCGCGCTGGCAGCCTTGGTGAGCGCCTTGACCTCGGCCAGGCGATCCGGGCGGATTTCGCAGATGTGCAGCTTGTCAACCAGCGCCGAGCGCGAGAGCGTCTCCGCGCGGATCCCGCCGCACCAGCCGGTGCCGATCACTGCGACTTCGACTCGTTGCACTTGATCTTCCTTCTCGCGCGAATCATTGCTAGACGCAGTGCTCTCGCTCCGTCATTCCCGGGCAGAAGCGCGTCGAAGACGCGCGTAAACGCGCTTATGACCCGGGCATCCATCGTCTTGCGAAGGGATGGATTGCACCGCAACTCGGGCTTGCCCGAGTTGCGCAGCATTATGCGCCGCAAGTCAGGTAAACCCGACTTGCGGTGTCAAGCCCGGCAATGACGAGACCCGCGGTCGCGGACCCGACGAGCGATAAAGCACAGCCGCGATTGTACATCAAACGCTTTGCCGCACCCCGAACACCTCCGCCGCAAATTTCGGATAGATCTCGATCAGTTGCGCAGCAACGGCGGTCCGCAGGATGCGCAGCGTCTCGGGGGAGGGCGCTGCCGTAACCGGCACCTCTGGCGGCTGGTCGAAACGGAAGCCGGTATGCTCAACGACCTCGGCGACCGCATGGCCGGGATGTACGCTCGCAAGCGCGAAGCGCCGCCGCCTTCGCTCGAAGGTGAACAGGCAGCGACTGGTGATGAGCGCGACGGGACCGCCCGCACGATAAACATGGTCCGCGCTCGTCCCCGGCGCGCTGATGAAATCGACCTTCTCGACCAGCGTGCGGCGGCTGTGCTCGAGCCGGAACAGGATCACCTTGGGCACGACGTAATAGAGGTAGGCCGAGCCGAACGAGCCGGGAAAGCGCACCTTCGGCTTCGCGTAGTCGCCGATTGCGACGAGGTTGATATTGCCCTCGCCGTCGATCTGTCCGCCCGAGAGGAAGAAGGCGTCGATGCGGCCCTGCCCGGCGCAGTCGAACAGCTCGCGCCCACCGTCGGTGAAGAAGCTTTGCCGCCGGCTCCCCAGGAGCGACACGTAGGGCCGGCCGCGGCCGCGCTCGCGTGCCAGCAACGCCGCCGCCGCAGGGACGGGCGAGGAGGCGCCGACCGCCACGTGACGGGCATCGCCGATCAGGCCGGCAATGACGTCAGCGAGCAGCTCCTCGCCGCGAAAAGAATGCAAAAGCTCACGCGGCGCGCTGGGCATGCACGTGCCGATCGAGATAGGCGGCAAATCCGTCGGCGCTCGCGGCCATGCGCGCGTATTCGGCGAGATGCGCCGCGTCGGCCCCGTAATGATCGGCAAGCGCAAGCGGCCAAGCGCCGTTCGGCGCGACCGCGATCGCTTCGATGTAGAAGCCGCCGAGTGCGCCGGCCGCGAGTGTGGGATCGTCGAACAGACTTCCCTCGTGAAGCTTCTCCACCGTCACCACCGTCTTTGCCGCCGCATGCGCCATGGTGGCGAGCTCGCGGTCGCGGCCGATCCAGATGTTGCCCTCGCGGTCGGCGAGCGGCGCGTGGAACAGCGCGACATCGGGCCTGATCGCCGGCAGCAGCACGATCGGATCGTCGTTGCCGAACGGGTTATCGATGACCTTCCAATCCTTGCGCTGCGCGAGCACGTCGGAGCCGATCAGCCCGCGCAGCGGCATGAAGGGAACGCCCTTTTCCGCCGCCTGGAACGCGGCATGCAGCGCCGGGCAGATCGCGTCCTTGACCCGGATCGTGCCCGCGGTCACGGCGGCAGTGAAGCGCGGCGCGGGGCCGAATTCGCCGAGGCTGACCGCCGAGGTCTCGATCGTTTCCACGCAACCCGCGCCGATGAGCAGGTCGGCCTGTAGGCTCGAGGTCGGCAGCGCGATGAGATGCAGCCGTTTGATGCCGCGGCGAATGAGCGCGCGCGTCGCCGCCATGGCCCCGCCCGATGCCTCGCGCGGCACCGCCAGCGCGCAGCCGTCGGTGATCACGGCCAGGGCTTCGTCGAGCGAGCGCGCGATCATTCAAGCCTCGATACCGAACCGTCGCACCGGGCACTTTCTCGCGGCCTCATGCTGAGGAGCACGCACCCGATCTCAGGTTTACCCGAGATCGGCCGCCGCAAGTCGGGTAAACCCGACTTGCGTGCGTGCGTCTCGAAGCATGAGGCCGCCCTGATCCTTCGAGACGGCGCTGCGCGCCTCCTCAGGATGAGGGCGGGCCGCTACGACAGCGCCTGTTTCACCCGGTCGGGCGAGAACGGCACGCGGCGGATGCGCACCCCGGTCGCGTCGAAGATGGCGTTGGCGATCGCAGCCGCGACCGGACGGATCGACGGCTCGCCCGCGCCGGTCGGCGGCAGCTCGGGATGATTGACCAGCGCCACTTCGATCGCCTCCGGCGTCTCGGTGATGTCGAGGATCGGATAGGTCATCCAATCCACGCTGGTCACGTTGTTGGCGTCGAACTTGACCTCCTCCCACAGCGTGCGGCTGATGCCCTGCACGACGTTGCCTTCGATGGTGTGCCTGAGTCCATCGGGATTGATGATCTGGCCGCAATCGTGGGCGACGGTGAACTTGCGCGCCCAGATCTTGCCGCTGGCGCGGTCGATATCCACCTCCGCGATCACGGCGCAGCGGGTACCGTTGCGTTGCGCATAGGCGATGCCGCGGCCGCTGACCTTGCTTCCGGTCTGGTCCTTGCGCGGCGAGGGCCGCGATTGCCAGGCCGCTTTTTCCGCTGCGGCCTTGATCACCGCGACGTCGCGCGCATCCTTGACGTGGCGCAGCCGAAACTCGATGGGATCGACGTTGAGCGCCGCCGCCACCTCGTCCATGAACGACTCGCTGGCAAAATGGATCTGCGGGCCGACGGGATCGCGCAGATGCGCGCTGCGCAGCGGCGAGCCGCGATCGAGCAGCGGCGCAATCGTCTCCCACGCCATACGCTTGTTGGCGAATTCGTAGGACTCGGCCGGGACGCCGAAACCGTCGTTCACCACCAGCGGCACGCCCCGGAACTGCCCGGCAAGCGTGTCCGGCGGCTTGCTGCCGTTGGTCTGGACGTCGATGCGGGAGAACCCCTTGCTCACGAACTCGTAGGCGACGACGTTGCCGGAGCCGTCGACGGCGGCGCGGGCGCGGTGGATCGAGGCAGGACCCTTCGGATCCCATGCCGTCGCCTGCTCGCGGGTGTATTGCACGCGCACCGGCTTGCCGACCGCGTTCGCCAGCACCGCGGCGTCCATTGCCGCATCGTCGGCATCGCTGCGGCCATAGGAGCCGGGACCAACCACCCAGATCGCGCGCACCTTCTGCGCCGGAACGCCGAGCGTGAGCGCGATGCCATCGCGCACGAAATGCGGCTTCTGCGAGCCGGTCCAGCAGGTCACGTTGCCGTTCTCGATCTCGACCACGGCGCAGGCCGGTCCCATGCAGGCATGGGACTGGAACGGCCACTCGTACTCGGCCTCGACCACGCGTGCGGCGGTCTTGAACGCCTCGTCGACGTTGCCGGTCTCCTTGCCGCCGATCTCGCGCTTGCGCACCGGAGCGCTGCGGATGTGCTCGTAGAGTGCGGTCTGGTCAGGGAACGGCGCTTTGACCTCCGACCATTCTACCTTGAGCTTGTCCGCCGCTCGGGTCGCGTCCCATTCGTTGTCGGCCACGACCCCGAGGAAGGCCTTCTCCCACACCACTCTCGCGCCGGGGATGTCCTTGATCGAGCTTTCGTCGACCTTCACCGGCACGCTGCCGGCGACGGCGGGCCGGATCATGCGGCCATGCACCATGCCCGGCCGCTTGATGTCGGTGCAGAAGTCTTCTTGGGCATAGACCTTGGGGGCGATGTCCTCGCGCGCGATCGGCTTTCCGACGATCTTGTGAGCCTTCGGATCCTTTGGCTGCGCCTTGCCCGGCGCGTAGAGCGGGTTGCCCCACTGCTTGTTCCAGTCGAGCTGGACGTTGAAGTAACGCCCGCCGATCAGCTCGGCATAGGAGACCCGCTTGCTCGGATCGTCCTTGGCATGGACCACGCCGTCGGTGACGGTGAGCGCGTCCGTTGGCAGGGCGAGCTTCGCCGCCGCCATCTCCACGAGCACGCGGCGCGCTTCGGCGGCGGCCATGCGCATCTGCTTGCCGCCGTTTTGGATACCGGTCGAGCCTGACGCACCACCCTGATTCACGCTGGTGGCGGTGTCGCCCATGATGACGGTGACGGCCTTGAACGGCACGTCGAGCTCCTCCGCCACCATCTGGCCGATGGCGACGAACAAGCCTTGGCCCATGTCCATCTTGCCGAAGAAAGCGGAGACGGTGCCGTCGGCGTTGACCGCGATGTAGGAGGAGAGCTGGTCCGGCATCAGCGGCGGTTTGCTGCCTTGCGCGAAAGCATTGCCAATGCCGAGCACGGTGTCGAGCGCGACCGGCGTGCCGATCGAGACCACGAGCGCGCCGCCCGCTTTGAGCAGCGAACGCCGGGAGACGAACTGCGTGACTTTTTCGTGTCTGGTCATGGTCGCCTCCCTCAACTCATCATCGCGGCGGCGCGCTTGACCGCGCGCAGGATGCCCATGTGGGTGCCGCAGCGGCATTTGAGGCCGGCGAGCGCTTCTCTGATCTGCGCGTCCGTCGGTTTCTTCGTTCGATCGAGGAACGCGGCCGCAGTCATGATCCAGCCGTTGATGCAGTAGCCGCATTGCGGTACCTGCTCCTCGACGTAGGCCTTCTGGATCGGATGCGGCTTCTCCGGCGTGCCGAGGGCGGCAAGCGTGACGACCTTGCTCCTGCCCACCGCCGATAAGGGCGTCACGCACGAGCGCACCGGTTGGCCGTCGACATGCACGGTGCAGGCGCCGCACTGCGCCAGCCCGCAGCCGAAATGCGGGTTGTTCAGCGACAGCTCGTTGCGCAGCGCGTAGAGCAACGGCATGTCGGGATCGGCATCGATCGTTTGGACCTTGCCGTTCACGTCGAGATCTATTCGGGCCATGGGTGCTCCTTGGGGTGCCGCAAAGCTTGGCCGGCGCGCGTTCGCGCCCTCGGCCGTCCTTCGCTGGCAATTGCGAATTGTTCTAGGGTGGGAAGGCTAGTCCAACGCGCCGGCATTGGGAACAGCCTCGATGCGTTTGTGGCGGGGGCGGTTCCAGATGCTCAGGTGTCGTAGTTATAGCGTAATCACGCCAGAATAACCTCAGCGCCCAGGCGCCGCAGCGTCGAAGCGCTGCCTTGCGGCGGCAATCCCGGAGCGGTTTTGCCGCGCCCAGAGGGCGAGACTGCTCACCGGATCGAGCAATGAATGTCCGAGCTTGGTCAGCTCGTACTCGACACGGGGCGGGATGGTCGGGAACACGGTGCGCGTCACCAGCCCGTCGCGCTCGAGCCCCCGCAGCGTCAAGGTCAGCATCCGTTGCGAAATGCTGCCGAGCCCGCGTCGCAGTTCATTGAACCGTTTCGGCCCGTCGCCGAGCGTGCTGACCACCAGCACCGTCCATTTGTCGCCCACGCGCGCGAGCACCTCGCTCACCGCGCGGCAATCTTCGGGCTCGTGCAGGTTACTCGGTAACAGCGGTGTGCCTTCTTGCCGTCGTCGCCTGGGCATCTATGTAGCCTTGGTATCAAACCATAACCAAGGTAGGCCTGCCATGGCAAAGGTCAAGATCGCGGTCATCGTCGGCACCACACGCGCCGCCCGCGTCGGACATAAACCCACGCAGTGGATTGCAGACATCGCCTCGCAACGTGATGACATGATCGTGGAGGTCCTCGATCTGCGCGAATACCCGCTGCCCTTCTTCGACGAAGTGGCTTCCAATGCCTGGGCGCCTTCCCAGAACGATGTTGCACAGCGCTGGCAGAAGAAGGTCGCCGAATTCGACGGCTATATCTTTGTAAGCGCGGAATACAATCGCGGCGTTCCGGCGGTGCTGAAGAACGCCCTCGATTACGCCTATCCGGAATGGAACAAGAAGCCGGCGGCCTTTGTCGGTTACGGCTCGGTCGGCGCCGCCCGTGCGATCGAACAGCTGCGGCTCATTGCAATAGAGCTGCAGATGGCGCCGATCCGGACCGGTGTGCATCTTCAGGGCGCCGACTTCATGGCGGTTTGGAAGGGCGAAAAGGACATCGCGGAGCTTTCCTATCTCCGGCAGAACGCAAGCGACATGCTCGACCAACTCGTCTGGTGGACTCATGCCCTGAAGGCGGCGCGCGAACAGCCAGCGATTTCCGCTGCCGCGTAAAAGATGACGGCCGTGCGTGAAGGAGAGTGCCATGTCAATTCGACCCGTTAAAAGAATTGTTCAGTCCAAACCCACGCTCGAAGGCGCTGGCGTGAAGCTGCGTCGCGCCTTTGGCTTCGGTGATACTCGCGAGTTCGATCCATTCCTGCTGCTCGATGACTTCCGCAACGATCGTCCGGACGACTATCGCGCGGGATTTCCGTGGCATCCGCACCGCGGCATCGAGACGATCACTTATGTGCTGGCGGGAAGCGTCGATCACGGCGACAGTCTGGGGAATCGAGGCAAGCTCGGAGCCGGCGACGTGCAGTGGATGACAGCGGGGCGCGGAATTCTCCACCAGGAAATGCCCCAAGGCGATTCACAGGGGCGAATGCATGGCTTCCAGCTCTGGGCGAACCTGCCGTCGTCGCTGAAGATGACGGCGCCGCGCTACCAGGACATCAAGGCCGCCGAGATCCCGGAAATCGTCGATGATGACGGCACCCGCGTGCGGGTCGTCTGTGGCGAGTTTTGGGGCCGGCGTGGTCCAGTCGAGGGAGTTGCCGCCGACCCGCGCTATCTCGACGTGTGGGTGCCGCCGCTCCAGCGCAAAATCTTGCCGGTCGAAACCGGGCGGCACGCCTTCGCCTATGTGTTCGAAGGCTCGGGAACCTTCGGCTCCGCCTCGCAGCCGTTCGGCGTACTCACCGAAAAAGCGGTGGACGGGGGCGAGATGCTCCTGCGCGAGCGAACCGGAAACCGATCATTGGTGGTGTTCGATAGCGGCGATGAGGTGACGGTGCAGGCCGGGGACGAGGGCATCCGGTTCCTGCTAGTCTCGGGCAAACCGATCGAGGAGCCGGTGGCCTGGTACGGGCCAATCGTGATGAATAC
>Ga0209239_1000719_pt1 | contig 19263 bp, 18 predicted proteins | sample GraSoi013_2_20cm_FD_185824 | JGI IMG/M metagenome (GOLD analysis project Ga0209239, IMG submission 185824) | Grasslands soil microbial communities from the Angelo Coastal Reserve, California, USA - Sample 10_02_2013_2_20cm (SPAdes) (version 2) | ecosystem: Environmental > Terrestrial > Soil >...
TACGAGGTGAAAGAAATCCTCGGCGCGGGAGGAATGGGCGTCGTATATCGCGCGTTCGATCGCGAGCTGCAAGAGCCGGTCGCCATCAAGACGCTGAGGCCGGAAGCGATGGCGGGCGGCACAGTCGCGCTCGATCGCTTCAAGCAGGAAATCCGCCTGGCGCGCCGCATCGCGCACCGCAACGTCGTGCGCACGTACGATCTCGGCGAAGTGAATGGGACGTACTACCTCACGATGGAGTACGTCGAAGGCACGTCGCTCAAACAGCTCATCGCTTCGCGCGGACGGTTACCGGTCGCCGTGACGTTGACGGTCGGCAAACAGTTGTGTCGAGCGCTCGAAGTCGCCCACGCCGAAGGCATTATTCACCGCGACATCAAACCGCAGAACATGGTCGTCGATCCCAGCGGTTTTCTGAAGGTGATGGACTTCGGTATCGCGCGGCTCGCCAATCCGCCCAAGGGCAAAGGGCTGACCGAGGCGGGGATATCGATCGGAACTCCCGATTACATGTCGCCCGAGCAGCTCTCCGGCGCCGATCTCGATCCACGCAGCGACCTCTATTCGGCGGGTGTGGTGCTGTTCGAGTGTTTGACTGGCCGTGTGCCGTTTGAAGCAGACACGACGTGGGCGCTCGTCGCGAAGCATCTGGAGGAGGAGCCGCCCAATCCGCGCACACTCAACGCGGACGTACCGGAGGCTCTGGCGATAGTGATTCTTAAGGCGATGGCAAAGGATCGTGAGAAGCGATTCCCGACGGCGGCGGAGATGTTCGACGCCCTGGCGCGCATCGGCTGATTACATCCGCTTTTTCTTTTTCAGCAAGTGCATCGTGGCGCTGTCGTTCCCCCGCGCCATCTCACCGCCCGGCATCGTGTCCAACATGCTGTCGGCCTTCATGGGGTTCTTGATCATCGCGGAGTCAGCCGGCGGCATCACCGTGCGGTCGGCCATGTCGCGATTCTTGCGGCACGCCAGTGCGGCAACGACGATCAGGAGCGTCAGACTCCGCCGAACCATGGGTATCCCTGATCCTCCCAGTAGCCGCCGGGCCGTTGGGCGGTGAACGTCATCGAGACGAGATACTTCGTCAGCTTGTAGCCGAGTTTCGTGGGCGAATAGAGTCGCAGTGGCGCGCCATGGGCCGCTGGGAGCGGATTGTCGTTCATGCCGTACGCCAGGATCGTCTGCGGATGTATCGCGCTCGCCAGATCCCAGCCGTTTGAATAATCGGAATCGAAAGAGACGAACCGTATGAAGCGGGCTTCGGGCAGCGGGTCGCAGCGCTCCACGATCGTCGAAACGGGGACGCCGTGCCAACTCGCGATGGCGGACCACCCCTCGACACAGTGATGCTTGACCGTGTAGGTCGTCCGCGGCAGCGCCTGCAAATCGTCGAGTGAGAGTGACATCGGCCTGCGCACGAGCCCAGTGACGAGCAGCCGCCACGTTGCCGGATCCTTCAGCACGGGCGTCATCGGCGAGATGAAGTAGCTCGGTAGATGCGCCGTGCGCTCCGAAACCGGATACTGCGGCGCGAGCCGATGTGCGGAGAACAGAATCTTCTCGCCCACCCAGTCGTTCAGGCGACTGACGTCGAGCAGCGCCGGCCGAATGGCGTTGCCTCCATCCCAGCCACACGCGGCCGCGAGCGACGCCGGGCCCGCGCCGGCGGCGAGCCGGAGAAAGCCGCGGCGGTCAATCATGGCTGGGGAATCGGCCGCGATACCAGCCGGTGATCATGGCGCGCAAGGATGCTGGGTCGACGACGAACACGAGGAGCACGTGAACGACGAGAAATGCCGTGAAAAACCACACCGCCCAGAAATGCCAGTACCGCGCTGCCTGGAAGCCACCGAAAAGGGCCGTGAGCCAGGAGAGCTGCGTCGGTTTGTAAATGGCAAAGCCGGTGAGTACGGAGAGGGCGCCGAGAAAAATGATGAAAGTGTAGGCGAGTTTTTGCAGTGGGTTGTGCTTGCCTTGCGCGGGATGTTCCTTCCGCAGCCGCAAGTAGTACTTCTGCATTTCGATTGCGCCGCGAATGTCGCGCGGCCGGAACAACAAGGATCGCCACTCCCCGCTGGTGACGAGATACGAGAGATAGAACAGACCTGCCGCGATGAACGGCCACATCAGCGTGAAGTGCCAATTCAATCCGCCCGCGAGCCAGCCACCGAGGCGGACGGAACGAGGAAACTCCCGATCCTGAAACGGATTGATGTAGTAGGGACCGCCACGCTCACCGAAGCGCGCGTAGGCGGTGTAAATCTGCAGCCCGCTCGCGACCATTCCGGCGAGCAACACGAACGTCGCCCAATGCGTGAGGCGGACGATCCAGTGATGACGCTTTACTTGAACGGGAACAGACGAAGCAGGTGCGGCCGGTGGGGCGGGGGGAGCCGTCATGCGACAAGTATATTGTCTGCCATGCGCCTGGCAACGCTTTGCATCATTGGAATCCTCTCATCATGTCGGCCCGCACCGCGCGATGCCTACGTTCCGAATCGGAGCGACAGCCTCGCGTTCAATGACATGGCGGCTCACGACTCGGCGGACAGCGCGCTGCTCACGCCGCGAGTCGTCACGGGCCCGACCGTCATCGTCTTCTGGCTGCCTGCCGCGGACACGTTGAGCGCCGACGATCAGGCGCAGGCTCTCGACGACCTCAACAATGCCACCGATCACATCGCGCCGATGCTCAAGCGGCACGACATCAAGCTCCTGCCGACGAACGCCGAGACGATCTACGTGGCGCTGCCCAATCACCAGCGGCGCACGATTCTGTTGTCGGGCGTCGACTACCCGTTCGGTTACGTCCTGGTAGAGCCGGGGACCGCCGAGCGCATTCTCGCCGGCGTGTACAACGACGATGAGCTGAAAGACGAGCTCGAAGCGTATTTCGACTTGCCCCCCGGCGCAGATTCGACCGCTACCGGTCCGCGGATCTCCTGATGTCGCTGCTGCTTCGCGGCGGCCGGGTGGTCACAATGGATCCGTCGCGGCGCATTCTGGAAGCCGACATTCTCGTAGAAACAGGCCGAATCAAGAGCGTTGGAACGTTGGAACGTCGGAAGGTTGGGACGAAAAAGCCCCTCATCCTCGACTGTACGGGGCTGATCGTTCTTCCCGGGTTAGTGCAAGCCCACATCCATCTTTGTCAAACGCTGTTCCGGGGCCTAGCGGAGGATCTCACCCTCGAGGCATGGCTCGCCCAGCGCATCTGGCCGCTCGAAGCGGCGCACACCGAGACTTCGATTTATTGGTCGGCGATGCTGGGCGCGGCCGAGCTCCTGCTCGGCGGCACCACGGCGATCCTCGACATGGAATCGGTGCGACACACCGGCGCCGCATTCGAAGCGCTCGAATCAATCGGCATCCGCGCGACCGCGGGCAAGTGTCTCATGGACGCTCCCTCGAGCCCGTCCGCTCTGCGCGAATCAACCGATCTTGCGTTGCAGGAGAGCGCGGCCCTCTGTGCGCGTTGGCACGGCGCCGCGGGCGGCCGATTGCGTTACTGCTTTGCGCCACGGTTCGCGCCAAGCTGCACTGGGCCGTTGCTGAGGGCGGTGAGCGATCTCGCTGAGAAGGCCGGCGCCGTCGTCCACACGCATGCCGCCGAAACGCCGCTCGAGCTGGAGCTCGTGAAGCGCGAACGCGGCAATGACGAAATCGCCTATCTCGACTCGGTCGGCATTTCGGGGCCGCGGGCCGCGCTGGCGCACTGCGTGTGGGTCGATAAAGAGGGAATTGCGCGCCTCGCGCGCCAGGCCACCAACGTCGTCCATTGTCCCAGCTCGAACCTGAAACTGGGCAGCGGGATCGCACCGATTCCGGAAATGCTCGCGGCCGGCTGTCGCGTCGGGATCGGTGCGGACGGCGCTCCGTGCAATAACCGTCTGGACGTGTTCACGGAGATGCGGCTCGCGGCCCTGATTCAGAAGCCGCGCCATGGGCCCGATTCCCTGCCGGCCGCGCACGTGCTCGAGCTTGCCACGCTCGGCGGCGCGCGCGCGTTGGGGCTTCAAGCGGAGATCGGCTCTATAGAAGAGGGGAAGTGCGCGGATTTAGTGGTGCTGGATCTCGAAGAACCACACGCGCAGCCCGAGGACGCCGATCTGGTTTCGCGGATCGTCTACAGTGCCCAGGCCGCTGACGTTCGCCATGTGGTCGTCGATGGCCACGTCGTCGTCCACGATGGTGTTCTCAAAACCGCCGATACCAGGGAGATCCGCCGTGGCGCGAATACTGAGGCTCGTCGCCTGCGCCGCGCTGTGGGCATCTAGCCTCAGCGCGCAAGGAGACAGTCTCTATACGGCATGGTGCAGTCACTGCCATGGCGCCGATGCCCGCGGCACGCCCGCGGCGACAACCAAACTCGACGTGCCGCCGGCCGATCTTGCGTCGTGCGCCGCATCCACGGCGGAGACGGAAGACCGTTGGGTCGGGATCGTCACGCGTGGCGGGGCGGCCTTTGGCTTGTCGCTCGATATGCCCGCGTACGGCGAGGGTGCGACACGCGATCAAATCCGCATGGTCGTCCGTTACGTGCGCTCGCTGTGCGGCGAGCACGGCTGGCCTCCCGGCGAGCTGAACTTTGCGCGAGGCTTTCTCATCGAGAAGGCCTTCCCAGAGAATGAGCTTATCGCCGTCGCGCATGCATATGAACAACAGCTCATTTACGAGCGGCGCATGGGCCGTCGCTTCCAGTTCGAAGCAGAAGCGACGACCGTCCTCGATTCACAGGGCCGCCCATTTGAGTCCGTAACGGGTGCTCTCAAGTACAACATCTGGCACAGCCTCGAGCATCGTGCTCTCGCCACGCTGGGTGTCGAGGCGACGCCCCCGCTCGGCCGGCGCGACCGGTGGGAGCTCGCGCCGTACCTGTCGGCCGGCGCAGAACGGCTCGGTTTCACCATCCAAGGCCAGGCGGTGGCGAGTTGGGAAGAGGCCCGAGGTATTGCGGGTGCGTCGTACCGGTTGGGCATCAGCCATGAGATTGCCGCAAGACGATTGGTGCCGATGATCGAAGCGGGGTGGGACGTGCCGCAGGCCGGCGCAAATGCCCTTTCCCTCTATCCTCAGCTCTGGATCAAGCTGTCACGGCTCGGTCACGTCGCAGGATGTCTCGGCGCCGAGGTTCCCGTGACCGGCGTGTCACCGCCCCGATCGAAGCTGATCGCGTTTCTGCTGTGGGATTTTGGTGACGCGCCGCTACTCCGCGGTTGGTGACGGTCCTCCGCCGTTCACGCGGAAGCGCCGGATCGTCTGTGCCAGCTGCGTCGCGGCTTCTGACAACCGCTGCGACGTCGTTGTGAGCTCGCCAAGCGACGCGAACTGGTGAGCGGTGGCGGCAGACGTCTGGCGCGCACCGCTTGCCGCGCCATCGGCGATCGCCGCGACTTCTTCCATACGGCGCAGCACCTCACGCATGCGCTTCGTTTGATTCTCTGTTTCGACCGCGAATGAAGTCGCGAACTGCACCGTCGTATTGAGGTCGGAGAAAATCGCGTCGAGCGCCCCCTGTACGGTCGTGGCGACGCTGCCGACGCCCTGCGCCGCTTCACGACCTTGCTGCATCGCCTCTACTACCCGACCTATCTGGCCCTGCGTTTGCCGCACCCGGGTGCGCACCTCTTCCGCGGATCGCGCGCTCTGCTCGGCGAGCTTCCGCACCTCGCCCGCGACGACGCGGAATCCTAACCCATGCTCGCCGGCGCGCGCGGCTTCGATGGCCGCGTTGAGCGCGAGCAAATCGGTTTGACTCGCAATGCGCGTGATCCCGTCCACGAGCTTGCCGATTTCCCGTGATTCACGATCGAGCTCGATCGCGACCTGTGCCGCGTGATCCATGTGCACGAGCAGATTCATCAAGTACGTGCTCGCCCGGGATACCTCTTCGCCGCGGCGATGCGCCTGTAAGGCGATCTCGGTGATCCGTCGCTCCGCTTCCTGGGCGCGCGCGTGCAACGTGGTCGCGAGACCCGACGCTGCTTCCGAGTCCTCGCGGCCGGAGACGATGAGCTGGCGTTGACGCTCCGTTCCTTCCGACAGGTGGTCAGTGGTCGTCGAGATCTCCTGCGAAGCGGTTTGCAGGTCGCGTGCGGAAACGGCGAGCTCACGCGCCATGGCGGCGAGCGCGTGGCCCTGCTTGCCGATTTCGCGGATGATGTCGGTGATGGCCGCAGTCGTGCGGTTGACGCTGACACTGAGGTATCCGATTTCGTCGGCGGCGAGGCCTTCGCCCGCTTCCATCTGCCGCGTCAGGTCCCCACGTTCGATCTCGCCGAGCACGCCGCGCGCGTGCCGCAGCCGCTCGATGATCTGCGCGAGCATGGGAACGAGGGCGACGCAGGCGAAGACCAGCACGAGTCCTTCCTGCACATAAAGCGACCACGGCCAGCCATGGCCCGCGACCTGCGCTACGGCAGTCACGAGGGCGAACGCAACCAAATTGGTGATCAACGCGCCCCAGGCGTCGCGTCGCTCGAGATACAATGCCGCTTGCAGCGGCGCGATCAGATAGGCGCCGTAGAGCACGTGGCCGCTCGCGCCCATCGCGAACAAGACCGCCGAGATCAGGAGACAGCCGACGACCAGATTGAGCTGTGCGTACCACGGCTGGAACGGCGCGCGCTGCACCAGCCGGCGCACGCCCGCGTTGGCGCCGGCAAAGATCGCGGCGAACGCGAGCATGAACCACGACGAGATCGCACCGATGCCGGCGACCTTTACGATGCCGAGCAGCAGGATGCCGAAGCCGACGAATCCCCAGCGCGCCCGCGTGTTCGCAAGCACATATTGCCGCTGCTTGGCGAGCCGTTCGTCGAGGAGCTGAGCCCCCAGACTGTTCACATCCGGAATAGGTAGCTGGCCTTCAGGAAAAAGCCGTCGCCGGTGCGCGTGAGCCGGCCGAAGCTGAACGGCTCCGGCTCCGTGAGTGACGAACCGTATCCAAAGAACAACACCGTTCCCGGAGTAGGCCTGTAGGAAAAGAGAAAGTCGTTGCGGAACTCGGTATCGGTGTGGCGCGGCTGGAACTGACCTTTGACGACCAGCGAATCGCCGGTGCGCGGATCACGTAACGCATCGATCTGCTGAGCGGTGTATTGGCCCACGTAGCGAAAGAAAATGTCGCGTGTCAGCTGATACTCGAGCTTGAGGCGGGGGATATTTGCGGTCGAGAACCAGCTGCCATCCGCGGCTCGCGTGAGACGCTGATGCGTCCATTGGCCATCGACGCGGACGGCGTTCGTCGGCTTCCAGGTGACTCCCACAAAGGCGTTGAGCCCGCGTGATTCCGCGGCTTCGGCGAAGATCACGCCCATACCGGCGCCGACGTTGGCGTTCAGCGTGAGTGCGCGGTTCGGCGTGTTGAAGCCGATATTGCCGCCCCAGAGGTTGTAGCGCCCGTGGGGAACGACAAAGGGAATCAGGGTCCCCGCCGAGTCGACTTGATAGCCGGCGTAGTCGGGCGGATCGAAGCGCTGCTGGGCGTTCTGGTAGTTGGCGTTGACGCCCCAGCCGCCACGCAGCGTGAAGAGCCACTGCTCATTGATGTTTCCCTCGAACGTACTGGCGAGCTTGAAGAAGTCTCGATAGTGCCAAACGGGTTGGACCAGAATGAACGTGGTGGCATTCTCCAGTTCCGCGCCGAGCTTTCCATACCACGTGAAGCGATTGGCGAACCGGCCCTGCACGATGTTGACACGATTCACAAAGCCGCTGAGCGCCGCGAAATCGGGACTGATGCCCACGAGCTCGGCATGGTTGCCGTACGAATAGCCCGTACGGTCGTAAAGTGTCACGTCCCAGAGCTGTCCCGCCCGAACCCCCAGTCCGGACCCAGCCTTTGTCCATGAGCCTACGAACTGCGCCTCGGAAAACCAGATCTTCTTCCAGATGACTCTGGCGTCGGCTCCGAACACGCGGTTCCAGGCACTCTCTACGATACGGTCCGTATAGACGAGTCCCACTGTCGAGCTGGCGCCGAGGTCGCGTCGCAAGCGCAGCAGGTTCACAATCGGATGCAACCGAGGGGTCCCGCCGTTGTCGTCCACGGAGCCGATATAGGCGACCGCCGTGCCGCCCACTTTGCCGGTCAGCTTCGCTCCGACAATAGGGGAAGTGATCCGGCGCGTATAAATCAGCGCGTTCGGTGTGTCGAACTGCTCGAGGCCTTCCAGGAAAAACGGCCGCTTTTCGGGGAAAAACAGCGCGAAGCGTTGGTTGACGGTCACCTGGCCGACGTCGGCCTCGACCTGCGAGAAATCGGGATTCACCGTACCCGCGGCGCTCAGATTTTGCGTGACGCCCCAGCGGACGTTGACCCCCAGCTCGGGATCGATGTTGTGATAGCGGTAGGACGTGGGCGATACCGGTGCGCCGTCGAGGCGCGAGGTGAACTCCGGCGCGACGTCCATGACCAGGCCGCGGCGCAGGCCGGTGAGCGCCTTCAGCGTGCCCGATTGAATGAGAAAGCTCGCGCTGGCGCGTACCACGGGCGCCCAGGTGTCTTCATAGCCGGTATGCTGCGTCGTGCGGATGATCTGGATGCCCCAGTCCTGGGTCGCGCCGCTCTGATAGCGGAGGCTCTTGAAGGGAATGCGCACCTCGACTTCGTAGCCCCAGGGGGTGACGCGGCCCTTTGACTGGTAGACGTAGTCGGGATTCAGATCGACGACGCCGTCGAAGCGAAAGCCGGCGTTCTGCCCGCCCGCCGCGCCTGCGAGTCCCTCACTGCGCACCCCGTCCTGTTGCACGCCGAGCGGGTTGACCGCGAACAGGAGCGCGCGGCGGCGGTCGTTGAAGGTGTCCAGGAGGAGCTGGATCTTATCGTCGGCGTCGATGTTGTCGCGGTTGGCCAGCGTCGCGCGCACGACGTTCCCATGGGCCTCGTACGCGCGAATCCCGAAGTAGATCGCGTCCGGACCGTAAAACGCGAGCACCTCCGTGCTGTCCTCCGCCGGCCGGCTATCGACGGGGCGGTATTGCGTGAAGCCGGTGAGCAGCGCCGCTTGCTGCCAGGCCGCTTCATCGAGGACGCCGTCGACGTGCACCGACGGCGCGTCGATGCGCGGGACGCGCACCTCGATCCGATGGAGGCGGCCGTCGTAGACCGGTTGCGGATCGCCCACAGACTGGAGCAGAACGAGAAGAACGGCGAGCATGGAACTAAAACTACAATGCGAAATGTGGAATGTGGAATGCGGAATTTCGGAGGCAAGCGACGATTCGTCAGGTCAATTCCACATTTCGCATTTCACATTTCGCATTACTACTCGTACCGCAGCGCGACAATCGGGTCCAGAGCCGCCGCCCGCTTGGCCGGCCAGAGGCCGAAGAACAAGCCGACCAGCGCGCTGAACAAAAACGCGATCAGGATGGCGAATAGGTTAATCGACGTGTTCCAATGCGCGATCTTGGACAGGCCCACGGCGCCGAGGACGCCGAACAGGATCCCGATCACGCCGCCGACGAGGCATAGCACCAACGCCTCGACCAGAAACTGGAACATGATGTTGAAGCGCGTCGCGCCGAGCGCTTTGCGGACGCCGATCTCGCGCGTCCGCTCCGTGACCGAGACCAACATGATGTTCATGATCCCGATCCCGCCGACGAGGAGACTGACCGCCGCGATGCCCGCGAGGAGATAAGTGAACGTCTCGGTCGTCTGCTGAAACGTCGCGAGGATATCCGACTGGTTGCGGATCTGGAAATCGTTTTCCCCGCCAGGCCGGATCTTGTGCTCACGGCGCATCACACGCTCGATCTCGATCATCGCGAGCGTCATTTGTGGCACGCTCGCTGCATCGACCGTGATCGACCGCAGGCGATTGGTGCCCATGATGCGGTAGCGCGCGGTCTGCAGGGGAATGAGAATCTGCTCGTCCGGATTCCCAAACCCCATCGCGGAACCCTTCGACGACAGCACGCCGATGATTTCAAAGGGAATGCCGCGGATCTGGATCTCCTGCCCGATCATCGCGGCACCATTCGCGTTGAACATTTCGGGAATGGCCGATCCGAGCACGGCGTAGCGGCGCCGCCCCTCGTCTTCACCGGCCGTGAACATCCGGCCGGCGGTGAAGGTGTAGTTCTTCACGGTTGGATAATTCGGCGTGGTGCCGACGATGTTCACATTGGCGTTCAGGCCGCCCCGCTTCACTTGAAAGTTGCGGGTCAACTCGGGGACGACGCCCTTCACGTAGCGCGCACTCGCGGCGAGCGAGTCGGCGTCATCCACGGTCAGGCTGGCACGCTGGTCGAACATGATCGCGACGCCACCGCGGAATGACTGGCCGGGATAGATGGACAACAGCGTTGGCCCGAGCGCCTGAATGCGTGCCTGCACGGCCTTCTGCGCGCCGCTGCCGAGCGCGACCATCGTGATGACCGCGCCCACGCCGATGATGATGCCCAGCATCGTGAGAAACGACCGCAGCTTGTTCGCCCGGATCGACTGGAGCGCGACCTGGAAGATCTCGTCGAAGAGCATCGCTACGGTCTCGTGGGCGTCGCCGCCGGCGGCCGCTGTTGTGTGGTCGTCGGCTGCTGTTGCACGCCAGGCAGGCCACCACCCGTGAAGCTGCGCATGCGCTGTTGCATGTCGCGCTGGGAATTGAGCAGCGACGCGCTGGGAAGCACGAGTACGGTATCCTGCTCGGTCAGGCCGCTCACCACCTCGATGTAATCGAGGTCGGAAAGTCCGGTGCGAATCTGCACCGGCGTCGGCTGTCCCTTGCGGAGCGTGAAGACGATGTAGCTGGAGGCGTCGCCTCCACTCCGCCGCATGCCACCGCCACCGGCTCCTCCTCCACCGCCCCCGCCCCCCCCCGCGCGTTGGAACGCGGCCCGCATGGCCGTCATCACGCTCTGCTCGGCCGGCGTCAGCTCCTGGCCCGACATCCGCTTCTGAAATGCCGAACGAACCTGCGCTTCGGTCACGCCGGGCGGCAGTTGAATCGTCCGCCCGTCCGGCATGGTCATCGTGTTGCCACCAGGGGTCGAGTCCCTTCGCGTCGCGGTGCCTCCGCCGAGCGAGGCGCTGTCATGGGTGGTCGGCGTCTGCGGCCGTTGGGCCGCGAGCTGCTGTTGCACCTGAGCCCGAGGACTTGAGCTGCCGATGCGACGTCGCGCTGAGTCCGCAATGCCGCGTTGGGGATGGCCAGCGCGTTCTGACGCTGCCCAACGTGAATCTCGACCTCCGTATTCATCCCCGGCTTGAGGAGATGACTCGGGTTGGGGATGCGCACCAGGACGTTGAACATCGTCACGTTCTGCTGCACGGTCGCCTGCGGCTCGATCTTCAGGACCGAGCCTTCGAACGGCCGGTTGGGATACGCATCGACCGTAATACTCGCGAGCAGGCCGGGCTGCACCTTGCCGATGTCGGTCTCGTCCACGAGCGCGCGGATCTGCACGGTATCGAGGTTCGCCATCTTGAACAGCACGGTTCCGCCACCCACGTCCGTCGTCGGGGATGAGATCACGGTGCCGAGCTCGACGTTTTTCGTGATGATTGTGCCGGCGAGTGGGGCACGCAGCTTGGTGTCGGTCATGCGGTCGCGCGCGTTCTCGAGGTCGGATTGCGCGCGGATCACGGCCGCGTTGGCGTTGGCGTAGTCGAGTTTGGACTGATCCCACTCGGTCTGGGTGATCGCCTGCGCCTTGAACAGCGTATCCGAGCGCGCAAGCTGAGCCTTCGCATTGCTGAGTTGTGCCTGCGCGACCGCCAGGTTCGCCTGCGCCTGCGCGAGGTTGTTGCGCGGGATGCGCGGGTCGATCGAGGCTAGCAGCTGGTCGGCCTTCACGTCGTCGCCGGTCTGCACGTTCATCCCGATGATCTCGCCGGATGCCTTGGACTTCACGTCCACCGTGAGCACCGGTTCGATGGCGCCGGATGCCGACGCCGACACCACGATGTTGCGGCGCTCGACCGGGACCGCCTCGTACGACAGGTTCGGCTGCGTCTTGTGGCAGGCGATGACGGCGGCGAGGAGTACCACCACCGCGCGACTAGGAGTTGTCACGGCTGACCTTCCATCCTCTCATCGCGCTCGATCTTTCCGTCGAGCAGATGAATCTGGCGGCGCGCGTGCGCCGCAATGTCGTGTTCGTGCGTCACCAGCACGATGGTCTGACCCGAGTCGTGGAGCTCCTGGAACAACGCCATGATCTCATTGCCGGTCGCCGAGTCGAGGTTGCCGGTCGGCTCGTCGGCCAGGAGGATGCTCGGCGCATTCACCAGCGCGCGGGCGATGGCGACGCGCTGGCGCTGGCCGCCCGACAGCTCGTTCGGGCGATGATCCATACGATCGCCCAGCCCGACCTGCTGCAGCGACCGCTGCGCGCGCTCGCGGCGCTCTTTGGCGGACATGCCCGCATAGATGAGCGGCAGCTCAACGTTGTGCAGCGCGTCGGCGCGCGGCAGCAGGTTGAACGTCTGGAACACGAATCCGATTTCCTTGTTGCGGATGCGCGCCAGCTCGTCGTCGCTCAGGTCGCTGACCTTCTGGCCGTTCAGCCAGTATTCCCCGCTCGTCGGCGTATCGAGACAGCCGATCAGATTCATCAGGGTCGATTTCCCCGATCCCGACGGCCCCATGCACGCGACGAATTCGTTCTTCTTGATCTGAATGTCGACGCCGCGCAAGGCGTGCACGACTTCGGCGCCCATCTGGTACTCACGCGCCAGGTGATGCGTCAGAATCACGGTGTCGGGCGTCGGCGTATCGCCCGTGCGGAACGTCATCGCTTGCGCGGTAGTCATAGCGTCCGTCCTACCACTGCCTCGAGTTGCGCGCGGGCAATCAGATAATCGAAGCGCACCTGAACGAGGTTTTGCTCCGCCGTGGTGAGTGCCGTCTGTGACGTGAGAAGATCGAGAATCGTCGCGGCGCCGACGCGGTACCGCTCGTTCTGCACGCGGAGATCCTCGGTCGCGGCGGCCACATTCGTCTCGGCGATCGAGATCTTTTCGAAGGCGGTCGCCAAGGCGGCGATTTCCTGCGTGAGCTGGGCGCTGACCTGCCGGCGCGTGTCGGCCGCGCGTGCTTGCGCTTCGTCGCGAGCGACGACGGCCGAGGTGAGCTGTTTCTCGCGCGAGAATCCGTTGAACAGATTCCACTGGCCGCTGAAGATGACACGCCACCCCGACGAGTAACCATCAGTCGATGTCCAGGGAGCCACGGAACCCGAGTAGGAATTGCCGACCGATACGCTGAAGGTTGGCCAATACTGAGCGCGCGAAATCCCGACCTGCGCGCCGAGCGCCCGCGCCTGAGCATCAGCCTGTTGGACCTGCGGCGTGTTCGCGATCACGGATTGGCGCAAGTCCGTCGTGTCCGGCAGTGGAGGAAGGACGCTGTCCGGGACGGCGCGCACGAGCGCGTCGACACCGATCTGGCGGCCGAGATTCGCTTGAGCCGTCTCCAGGTTCGCCTGGGCCTGCAACAGTACGATGCGTGAGTTGCCATAGTCCACGAGCGAACGGAGCGAATCGGAACGCGTCGCGGAGCCGGCGTGCAGTTTGTCCACCGAGATCCGCAACTGCTGCTCGGCCCGACGCACCTGCGCTGCGGCGACACGCACGAGGTCCTCGGTGGCGAGAGCGTTATAGAACGCCTGTTTCGTCTGGAGCGTGACCTGAAAGCGCTGGTTCACTACGCCTGCTTCGGCTGCGTCCTGCGATGCATGCGACGAACGCATGTCGGCCAGTCTGCTAAAGCCATCGAACAGGACCAGACTCGCGCTCAGTCCGCCGTTGAAGGCCGTCGACGCGGGAAGCGTCAGCGTTTGGTTGGTCGAAGAGTTGAACCGCGTCCCGCCAATTCTCTGGGAAGAGCCGCTGGCGGACACGGTCGGGAGATACGAGCCGAGGCTCGATCGCATCGCCGCGCCGGCACTGCGCTGATCGCCGCGCGCCTGCACCATCGCCGGCTGCACCTGCAACGCGCGCTCGACCGCTTCGTTGAGCGTGACTTCCTTTTGGGCTGGTTGCTGCGACGCGAGGCGCCCGCGCGGGAAAGCCGCCAGGGCCAACAGCACAGCGAAAGGCCACCGCATTAGTTGGGTCCCCCTCCCCCGCGTTCCCCGGAGTTCTCTCTACGGTGATGCTCTGCGTTGTCGATCAGTCGCTGATGCTTCTCCCGCTGTGCGGGCGTGAGCTGGGCGTCGATCTCGGCGCGCATCCGGGCCTTGATCGAGTCGAAGCGCGGGCGGACCTGCGCCCACAGGGAATCGGTCTCGGGACGGTGGCGCTCGAAGATCGCGCGCACCGAGTCCCGTTGAGCGGTGCTGAGATCCAGCTCACGGCTCAGATATGCGACGATGGCGTCCGGGCCGCGGCGTCCGCGCATTCCCGCATCATCGCGCTCGGCGGCAGCGTGGCCGCCCCAACCTGCGAGGCCACCCGCCAGAAAAACGGCGGCGAGCAGTCCGACGGCGGCGAGTTTCGGTTTATTCAGCATGGCTCCTCGATAGTTCCTTTAGCGTTGCTCTACTAATGCAGTGAACACGATGCTCGGATCAGGCGGAGACGGCGCCGTGACGAGCGCTGCGACGCCGCGTCCGGGTCCACCGACCGCGGCGGAGGCGATCGCGGCATCCATCGATACCGGAGCGGCTCCACCACCGGCCCCGGCGAACAAAACCGTGCGGCCGATGAGGAAACCGGCGATCAGCGCCGCCGCGGCTGCGGCAACGCCCGGGCGGAACCACGACGCGAGCACGTCCCACGTCGGGACCGTCGCCCGCCGCAGTGCCTCGTCATATCCTGCCATCACGCGAGCGACGAACGCGGACTGGCCGTCCCTGGGCTCGAGGGCCGCCCGCAACGCGGCCGCGAGCTCCGGGTCCGGACGATGGTCGAACATCTGCGAGTCTGTCATTTCACCTGCTCCTTCCAATCAGCCAGAAGTGCTCGTAACCGGCGACGCCCGTGAAATACCTCCGAACGTACAGTTCCTTCGGGTACTCCCAGCATGCCGGCGATCTCGGCGTGCGAATATCCCTCGACGTCGAACAGTACCACCGCGGTGCGCCGCCGCTCCGGCAGCTCGGCCAGCGCGGCGCGCAAACGATCGCCCAACTCACTCTGCACTGCTGCCGCATCGGGCCGGGGCCCGCCGCCAACCAGCGCAGGATCGAGCGGCTCCGCACGCCGCACGCTACGGCGGCGACGCCGGTCGGTCGCGGCGTTGGCGACGATCCGCATCAGCCATGGGCCGAACGGACGCCGGGCATCATATTGGGCGAGCTTCACCAGGGCTGAGAGAAAGCCGTCCTGCGCGGCGTCATCGGCGTCATCGGGATCCCCTAACACCGCCCGTGCGACCCGGCGCGCTTGTGCCGCATAGCGCTCCACCAACTCCCCGAATGCCGCACGGTCGCCGGCCAGGGTCTTGGCAACAAGCCCCCGGTCGTCTCCTTCGCTTCCCATACGCTTTGCCCCGCCCGGGGGTTGGGACGGGGAGGGGGGCGGGGGCGGGGGCGGGGGCGGGGGCATCCCTGCTTCAGCGGGCATCGGTCTCGCGGCGGCGCCGCCGTCTCGCGACCGTATAGCCCGCCAGCCACAGCGACGTCGCCAACGCCCCCACTGCGAGCACGGCGCTCGCGGTGAGCGGGAAGAGAATCAGGCACACGCCGATGACCGCAAATAGACCCGCCGCCGCCCCGGCGAGCATTCGGCGGGCGCCGCCCGCCGCCTGCATGAGTGCAACGGCCGCCACCGCCTGCCGCTCCCGCAGCGACCGCTTGTAGTACGATGGCGCCCCCTCGCCCGCCGACGTCGGGGCGACGGCTGCCGCAGCCACGAGTTTCGGCGGCAGTGGCAGACGGCGCCGCGCCTTGAGCACGATCTCCCGGCTCTGCGCCATATCGTGCAGAAACTGCGTCGCCAATGTGGCCGTGAGACCGTCGGCCTCCGTCACGAGGTCGAGCTCGTAATTCCCGAACAGGCTCGAGACGTTGAGGTTGCTCGACCCCACGCGAGCCCAATCGTGATCGGCGACGAGCGTTTTCGCGTGCAGCATCGGTCCGCGGAATTCGAAGATGCGGGCGCCGGCATGCAGCAGCTCGCGATATCCGCTGCGCGTGAAGATGCGAACGATCGGCACGTCGGTGGTGCCGGGCAGGAGCAGCCGGACGTCCACGCCGCTGCGGGCCGCGTCGACGAAGGCAGCATAGAGCGGAGGCGGAGCGATGAGATATGCGTCGGTTATCCAGAGCCGCTCCGTGACCGCGGCGGCGAGCAATTGCACGGCGCGGTAGATGCGTGACTGTCCCGGAAGGCCCTCGACGACGCGCACGCCCGAGGGCCCACATTCTTCGTTCGTTCCCGCCGCTTCGTCTACGGGAAGCGCCGGGCCGGCGCGCGCCCACATCCGGGCAAAGGCGCCTTCGAGCGCCGCCACGGCGGGACCGCAGACCACGACCATCGTGTCACGCCACGCCCGCCGCCCCAGCGCCGGATCGCCGGACCATTCGTTGCCGATACACAACCCGCCTGTCATGGCCCGATAACCGTCCACGACGAGCAGCTTGCGGTGATCGCGACTGAAGGCCTCGATAGGGCCGCTCGTCCAGATCGGCCGAAACGGCCGCACGTCCACGCCGTGCTGCCGGAGGTCGCGCCAAAACGCATGGCTGGTGCTGCGGCATCCGAAGGCGTCGTACAGCACGCGCACATGCACGCCGGCGCGGGCGCGCTCGACCCATGCCGTCGCGAACCGGCGACCGGTGCGATCGTCGTGGATGATGTAGTTCTCGAAATGCACCGATCGCTGGGCGCCGGCAATCATCTCGAGCATCGTCTCGAGCGCATCCCGGCTCACGGCGATGTGGCGGACGATGTTGCCGGGAATCGGTCGCGCGCCGGTGGCACGATCGAGAGCGCTCGAGAACGGGTGTGCGGTCACCCTCCGAGGCCCAACGTCGGCTCGACCGGCCGGAGCGCTTGAATACAAAAGGCGACGTGCTCGTCGAGGGGCACACCCAGCTCCTCGGCCCCCTGGCGAACCTCGTCGCGGTTCACGCCGCGCGCGAAGGCTTTGTCCTTGAGCTTCTTCTTGACGGACGAAACCTCCAGATCGGCAAAACTCTTCGAGGGGCGCACGAGGGCGCAGGCAACCAGGAATCCACACAGCTCGTCGACCGCGAAGAGCGTCTTCGCCAGAGGCGTGTCGCGCGGTACGCCGGAATAGGTGGCGTGTCCGAGAATCGCCCGGCAGAGGGGCTCCGGGACTCCGCGCGACCGCAGGATGCCGACGCCCCAGGCGGGGTGCCCCTCCGTCGCGGAATGCTCCTGATTGGGAAACGTTTCGTAATCGAAGTCGTGCAGCAGACCGACCAGTCCCCACGGCTCCGGATCTTCGCCGAATTTCGCGGCGTAGGCCCGCATCGCCGCCTCGACCGCCAGCATGTGCTGGCGCAGCGACGGACTCTTCGTGTGCTCGTGCATGAGTGCGAGCGCTTCTTCGCGCGTCACGGTCCGATGTCCACTCCCCAACGCTCCGCCCACAACCCGAGCATCAACTGCGGCCACAGGCGGCGAGCGTGGTTGCGTTTTCCCGACCGGTGCTCCACCAGGAGCGGTGTGTCCAACAGTCGGTCGGCCAGCGGCGCCAATCCAGTGTTGAGCCAGCGCGCCACCGGCACCGACAAGCCGCGTTTCCGGCGATTAATCACCCTGTCAGGCACGAGTCCGCGGGCTGCTTCCTTTAATATCGCCTTGGTGGTGAGGCCACGCACCTTGAGCCGCGACGGCGCAGGCAAGACCAGCTCCATGACCTCACGATCCAGGAACGGCGCTCGCGCCTCGACGGACGCGAGCATGGTCGCACGATCCACCTTGACCAGCAGGTCGTCGGGCAAATAGGTCAGAAAATCGAACCAGAGAATGCGGTTCACTGGGTCGTCATGCGGGAACCGGTCGAGCTTGCACGCGAGCTCCGTGATCACGCCGTCCTCGATCGCCGTCGCGCCGAGCCAGGTGAGGTGGCGTTCCATCCAGGGGAGGTCGGTCGCCGCCAAAAACTGCTTCACCATGAACTCGAGCGTCATCTTGCCGGTCGATGACGGCCAACGATCGATGGCCCAACGAAAAATGTGGCGGAATGGTTTGGGTACGCGCTGCCAGCGCTCCGCAAACTTGTGACCGAGATACGTCGGATAACCACCGAACAGCTCGTCCGCGCCCTCGCCGGAGAGAATCACCTTGACGTGCTCGCGGGCCGCCTCCGCCAGCAGCCAGGTCGGGAGCACTGCGGGGTCGCCGAGCGGCTCAGCGAGTGTTTGGGAGACGACGTCGAGTGCGCGACCGAGCGACTCGTCATCGGCCGTAACGACGTGGTGGATCGTCGCGATGTCGTGGGTCACGGCTTCGGCATACATGCTTTCGTCGTAGCCGCGCTCGACGAACCGTACGGCGTACGTATGGATGCGCTCGCCAGGCATGCTTCGCGCCGCTGCCGCGACGAGAACGGATGAATCGAGACCGCCGCTGGTAAAGACGCCGAGCGGTACGTCCGACATCAACTCGCGCGTCACCGCGCGCAGTAACGTGTCCCGGAGCTCCGCAGGACTGTCGAGTGTGAGTCTGGATGGCTTGCTCGCTGCTTCCGCGGCGCTCCAATACGACCGAATCTCGGTGCGGCCGCCTTCTGCGATGAGCAATGAAGCGGGGGGCAGCTTATGGATGCCCTCGAACATTGTATACGGAGCCGGCACATAGCCGAGCGCGCGATACAGCGACAAGGCTTTGCGATTGACGCGCCGGAGTTGATCGGGGAATTCAAGGAGCGCCTGTACCTCGGAAGCGAAGCGCAGCTCTCCGTTCAGCTCGGTCCAGAACAGCGGCTTCTCTCCCGCGCGATCGCGCGCGAGCAACAGCCGCTCGCGCGCATCGTCCCAGACCGCGAGTCCAAACATTCCCTCGAGCCGGGCAACCGCGTCGGCGCCGAAGCGCTCGTAGAAGGGCACGATTGTTTCGATGTCGCCACGCGAGCGGAACGGATAGCCCCACGTCGCTGCTTCACGTCGCAGATCATTGGCGTTGTAGATCTCGCCATTACACACCATCCAGATCTTGCCATTGGGGCTTTGGAACGGTTGATCGCCGGTCGTGAGATCCATGATGGCGAGCCGGCGGGCGCCGATGCGCGCGCGCTCATGCCCGACGATGCATTCGCCATCCGGCCCGCGGTGTTTGAGGGCCGCGGCCATGCGAGGGATCGATTCTGGGTGGCGCAGCGTCGCGCCCCCCCC
>Ga0209239_1000723_pt1 | contig 19243 bp, 19 predicted proteins | sample GraSoi013_2_20cm_FD_185824 | JGI IMG/M metagenome (GOLD analysis project Ga0209239, IMG submission 185824) | Grasslands soil microbial communities from the Angelo Coastal Reserve, California, USA - Sample 10_02_2013_2_20cm (SPAdes) (version 2) | ecosystem: Environmental > Terrestrial > Soil >...
GCACGAGCAAGGCTGCGAGCAGTGTGAAGAGCAGGTCGCCGGCCCTTCCGTAGAACGAGTCGGGCAGCAGCGGTGACGGCTTGTCGTTCGTGGCCGAGCCGCTTCCGGGCACGCTCACGCTCGTCGTGTCCGAGCCGAACCTGCCGACGCTTGCCTTCAACTCGAGCTTGTCGCCCGGGCGAGCCGTCGTCAGATAACGGACACGCCACGTGCGGCGGAGCTCAAGGCCGATTGAACGGTAGATGCCGCTCAAGGTCGTGCTCGTGGCGGCTGCGTGGAAGCTCCCTCCGGTTTCGCGTGCGAGCCGCTCGAGGCCGGACGAGTCGGCATGGGAGCCAAATGCGATCGGGTAGACCACTGCGCCTGCCTTGTGCAGCGACAAAATGGCGTCGCTCTCCGACGCCCTGCTGCCGACATCGTCGCCGTCGGTGAGCAGGACGACGACGCGACCTCCCTGCTGGCTTGCCAGCAGACGGGCAGAAAGATCCACCGCGTCCCACAGCGCCGTGCCGGAGTTCGCTCCGACAGCGAGCGTCCGGAGTGTGTTGTCCGCGTCGATCGTCGAGGTAGAGAACGCACCCTCCTGCGAGGCATGCTGGCCGAAGGTGACCAGCGCGACGCGGTCGCAGGCGGGCTTCGCGGCCACGAACGCGGTTGCCGCTGTCGCGGCCTCAACGAGTGGCTTTCCTGCCATCGAGCGGGAGGTGTCGAGCGCGAGCACGACGTTCTTACAGCGGCCGAGATTGACGGCCTGCAGTCCGACGACCCGCTGTCCGTTCTCGAACAGGCTCGGTTGCGTAGACGAAAACGCGGAGGTGACCACCGTCGTGCGGACTTGTGGATACGCGCCGAAGTCCACACCGTTGAGCCTGACGCCGGCACTTGCCGTGCCCGTCGTCGTGGCGAGCGCAGCCAGGCCGGTTACCAATCCGAGCCGGAAAACGCCTCTCTTTCGGCTCATTGAAAGCTCCCGTACGAGGCGTTCGAGTTGCCGACGTAGCCAGCCAGCTCCTCGTTGAAGAACTGGGGCGGCAAGACGACGCCGTTCGTGGCCATCTTCTCGAGGAAATGCGGCTTCAGGCCGGTGCACTCGAGCGCTCCGAGCAGTCTCCCCGCCGCGGAGCTCGCCTGTTCCTCGTCCGGGGGCTTCGCAACGAAGACGTCCTGGAGCGTGACCACGTCCGACTCCATGCCGAGCACCTCGGAGATGTGCGTGATCCGGCGGGAGCCGTCGACCAGGCGCGTGATCTGGACCAGGAGATCGAAGGCGCTTGCGATCTGCTCGCGGATCGCGCGATGGGGCAGCTCGATGCCCGCCGTCATGACGAGCGTTTCGAGTCGCGAGAGCGCGTCGCGTGGGGAGTTCGCGTGGATCGTCGTCAGCGAGCCCTCATGGCCCGTGTTCATCGCCTGGAGCATGTCGAGCGTCTCGGGGCCTCTGACCTCGCCGACGATGATGCGGTCGGGGCGCATTCGCAGCGAGTTACGCACGAGCTCGCGGATGCGGACCTCACCCTGGCCTTCGATGTTCGGGGGCCGCGACTCGAGCGTGATCACGTGCTGCTGCTGGAGCTGGAGCTCCGCCGCGTCCTCGATCGTCACGATCCGCTCGACGTTCGGGATGTAGGCGGACATCGCATTCAGGGTCGTCGTCTTACCGGTGCCGGTACCGCCCGAGATCAGGATGTTCAGCTTCCCGTTGACGCAGGCGGCGAGGAACTGGGCCGCCTTCGGCGTGATCGACCCGAAGTTGATCAGGTCGTCCATCGTGTACGGGTCGCGCGAGAACTTCCGGATCGTCAGCGTCGGCCCGCGCAGGGCCAAGGGCGGGATGATCGCGTTCACACGCGAGCCGTCAGGGAGGCGGGCGTCGACCATCGGCGAGGACTCGTCGACGCGGCGACCGACGGTGGAGACGATCTTGTCGATGATGCGCATCAGGTGCGCGTCGTCGACGAAGGCCGCCCCGGTGTGCTCGATCTTTCCCGACCGCTCGATGTAGATCGAATCGGGACCGTTGACCATCACCTCGCTGACGGTGTCGTCATGGAGGAACGGCTCGAGCGGGCCGTAGCCGAGGATGTCGTCTGTGATCTCACGCGTGACCTGCCGTCGTTCTTCCCGAGTGAGCGGCGTGCGGTCGAGCGCGAGCTGCTCGGTGACCGCACGGAGCACGCGCTCGGAGAGCTCTTCGTCCGACTGCGTGGTGAAGAGCTGCGGGCCGAGCTTCGCGATGCAGGCGTGGTGGATTTGGGTCTTGAGCTCGGCGTACGGGTCGGCAACGGCGCGGTGCTCCACGATCTGCTCGCCGAGCGCCGCCTGCCCGGGGTGCTCGACCGCGGCGGTCGAGCCGTTGCCGTTGCTCTTGATGCGGTCGGAAAGGCCCATGCTAGGTCCTTGCCAGGGCCGCCAGGAACTTCTTGCGCTCCTTGGCGACGGCCTGGGCCGTGACGAGTGACTTGGCGAGCTCGCGCACGGAGCGCGAGAACTCCGACTTCCCGTCGGCCAGCACGGCCGGGTTGCCCCGGTTGACGGCCAAGGGGACTGCCCGGTCGCTCGGAACCTCGTGGCGGACGCCCATCTCGAGCGCAGCCTCGACCTCCTTGCGCTGCATCCCAACCTTCGAGTTCGCCCGGTTCAGGACGACCTTGATCCGGTCCCGAGGGAACGAGAGCAGCTCGAGCGTCTGCAGCGAGAGCCGGACGTTCTTGATCGTGGGCACGTCCAGGCTCGTCAGCAGCAGCAGCTCGTCGGTGCGGTCGAGGGTCGCCAGCATCGGCCCGTGGAAGAACGGCGAGGTGTCGACGACGATCACGTCATACGACTCGCGCGCAACCTCGAGCAGGCGGGCCAGCTTGGCCTCGGTCACGAGCTCCGCGTCCTCCGGCCGCAACGGCGCGGGCAGAACGTCCAGCCCGCACGCGTGCCGGGTCGTGTAGCCGGCGAGCTTCTCGGAATCGAGCTCTCCGGGAGCCGTAACGAGGTCGTAGATCGTCTTGTCCGGCTCGATCCCCAGCATGATCGCGGCGTCGCCGAACTGGAGATCGAGGTCGAGCAGGAGCGCCCGCTTGCCCCAGTGCTTGGCCAGCGAGGCGGAGATGTTCGTCGAGAGGACCGTCTTGCCGGTGCCGCCCTTGGGCGAGAATACGGTCACCAGGCGGCCCTGGCGCCCACCGCCGCTCGCCTGTTGCTTGCGGCCGCTGTGGCAAGCCTTCCGGATCGCGAAGACGACGTTGTCGGTCAGCTGCGGAAGCAGGATGACGTCGGCGACGTCGGCCTCGAGCGCGTCCTCCAGCAGGCTCGGCGAGCCCCCGGAGGCGAGCAGGATCACCGGCGCCTTGGTGTATTCGCGGATCGCGGCCACGTCGTTGGCCGGCAAAGTCGCGCTGCGCGTCGCATGCAGCACCACCTGCAGGTGACCCCCGGTCAGGCCGGAGGCACCCTCGAGAACGTTGTCGCTCCAACCGACGAGCTCGATCTCGGGGTGCTTGCCCAGTGCCTCGCGGAGGTCCGGGAGGCCGTCGCAGACGCCCGTCACGAAGACCCGGACGCTGTCTCGGCTGGTCTGTTCCATTTCGTTGTTTGTGTTCATCGAGGGCCTCCTACCTGCCGAGCGCGCGGAGCGCCTTACGGCTGAGGCCGTCGCGGAGCACCGTCTTGACGCTGTCGAGGTGGTCGGGACTGTCGGTTGCGTGTGTGATCGGCCTGAGCTCGAGGTGCCAGCCGGGACTCGTCGACGAGTCGGCGTTGGTGAGGACCCACTGGAACTTCTGGGCCTGGCTGTCGGTCATCGCAATCAGCGCGTACGTCGTCTGTCCGGCGCCGCCGGTGATCTTGGCCCCCGGCGCGGGGGTGCTCGGGGCCTGGAGCACCTTCAGGTCGCGCAGGACGACGCGGCTGAACACGTAGTCGGTTCCACTTGTGCCGACCGTGATCGCGGCGACCAGGTCGACGTGGTCGTTGTCCTTGAGGGTCCCGGCGAGGAGTTGGTTCTGGTCTCCCGCAACCTGGAACGCGCGCAGGTTCCCTCTCAACTGGCCTTCGACGCCGGTCTGGGCGACCGAGGAGAAGCGCTGAGTCGTGATCTGCTCGCCCGCGAACGTCTCCTGCGAGGCGACGAGGCTTTTGATCTCGTCAGGACTCGAGATCGAGCCCGGTACGACGCTCCGCCGAGGCACCTCCGTCGTGGACATCATGCCCACGGCGTCGGAGCCGGCGGTGCCGACCGGGATGTCGTGCTTGGCGACGAGCACCGTCACGTGGTCCTCGCCCCGCTGTACGTGGCGCTTGTAATTCGTCACGTAGAAGCTGGTTAGGAGGGCCGCGATGACTGCCAGCGCGACCGCGATCCCGATATTTCTGACGCGATAAGTCATGTCACCTTGTCTTTCTCTGTTCGAGGACTAACCGATTAGCTGGACTGAACGTGCGCCGAAGTTCGGCGGTTGGCCGGAGCCGCCAGTGGACTGCAGACCGCTCCAGATCACTTCGGTGAAATAGCCCGTGATCGAGCCGCTGCTTCCGCGGGCGTCGTAGCTGAGGAGGTGGAAGCCGACCCAGCCGATTACGTGGTATTGCGCGTTTGCTCCGGTGCCGACGATCTGGTCGTAGACGGGGAAGAGGAGGGTGGTGCCGATCCGCGCGTCGAGCGCGTTGTGCAAATGCGAGTCGTCCCACTTCGCGCCCGGGTCGCTGTAGAACTGGCCGATGTCGAGGTAGCCGTCGTAGCCCTTCAGCATCCAATCCGCGAGGCGCCCGCCGCTCGTTCCGCCTTTGGTTCCGTCGAGGTTCAGCAGGTCGAAGGCGCCCGGCGCGCCGTTTCGGTTGAGCGGAATCGTCGTCAGGTTCTTGCTCGAGCCCTTCTGTCCGAAGCACGGACAACCTGGGGTGCCGAGCAGTTTCGGGTGCGTGTTCTTGACGACGATCGGCGCGACATACTTGGCCGACGAGATCAACGCGGTGCGCGCCGTCGCCTTGGAGCCGACGTTGACCGAGTTGACTCCGAAGAGCTTCGAGAAGATTCCCGGCGCGCTCTTCTTAACGGCCACGTTGATCGTGTCGTCGGTCCCGTAGGAGCTGGAGAACTTGACGCTGTCGAGACCGCCACCGTTCTTGCCCGCGTAGCTCGAGGCGAGGCTGGCGGCCTCACTGGTGTCGTTGGGAAGTGCCTGCGCGCCCGCCAGCGCCGCGGAGTCGGCGGTCGACTGCGTGTCGCGGTCGGCGCGATACCACGATCCGAAGTCGAGGACGAGCGCCGCCATCCCGAGCAGGACGGCCAGAAAAACCACGGTGAGGACCGTTGCCTGTCCTTGGTTGCTTTGTGCGCGTGCGTTCATTCGACTCGCTCCGTTGTCGTACTCGAGAGCTGACCCGACTTCACGGCGAAGCCGAGGAGGCTGATCGAGTAGGGGTAAGAGGCCGTGACGGTGACGTCGGCCCCCGGGGCCCAGGTGGAGCTCGGCGGCGAGACGGAGAGCTTCGAGCTTGTGAGGTCCGAAGCCGAGCTCCGGACGGCGCTCATCACGGCCGAATTTCGATTCGGGTCCTGGCGGCTCACGGCCGCCTTGCGGGCGCCGGCGCGTGTGGCATCCGTCAAAGTGATGTAGTTGTTGAAGACAATCCCGAACTGAATGACGGCGAACAGGATCAATGCGAGGACCGGAAGCACGAGTGCAAACTCGGTCATCGTTTGGCCCTGCTCGTTGCGGATTTGATTTCTCTTCTTCACGGGATCTTTCATCTGTTTCGTTTGGGTTGGGCCCCCCCAATGCGGAGGGGCCCTTTTTCTCTACGGACGTAGCTAGCGACTAGGGGAGAATCGCGGTGACCTGATCGATCGCGCCGGCGATGGCGCCGGAGAGGAAGCCGATCGAGACGACCACGATCAGCGTGATGACGGCAAGAACCACGCCGTACTCGGCCATCGTCTGGCCCTCCTCGCGCTTCTGGAGCGACTCTGCGGCGTCCCTCGCCCAGCTCTGCGCGAATGCAAGGAGCTTCAACATTTAGTTCACCTCCCTTCTGCTGCGGCACGGGCGCCCCAGAGGGCTCGCCCAATTTCGAGCCAAATAAGCGGCACAGAAAAGACTGTCTTGGTGAAGAACGAGCCTAAGAAGCTGGCGGCAATTGTCGGTCACGCTGGAAGTTCCTCCGTTTGTTCGGCGTGGCCGCGCCGCCTTATGGCTCAGATGCAGCGATCATCGTGATCGCCTCGCCGGCGGCGTATCCCTCGGTTTGATGATTGCTTGTCGATCTCCCTACTTCGGGGGAGTGCCGGGTGCTTGCCTTGTCGATAGTCAGGTCAGTCCGTACGGCCCGCGGATCCGAAGTCAGAATCCGCGTCGAAGTGGCGGCCTCGGCGCCCGAAAAACGGAGCGATAGGCAATGCCACGACGGAATTCACTGATCAGCAGGCTGCGCCACGGGCGAGCCTGGGACGAGTGGGACGAGAACGGCGACGGCGAAGACACGGTCGCGCCGGTTCCGCTCCCCGAGAGCACGAAGCCCCGTTCTCGACGGCGGCGGGCTGCAGTCGCGATGACGTTCTCAGCCCTGTTCGTAGCCGGCGCCGCGTTCTCGGCCACGGCGGGCGACCAGGTTCGCTCGTCGCTCGAGGACTCCGCCGTGAGCGGCCTGGCCGCGACCGACGCGACGACGACGGATGCGACTGCGACCACCTCGACCGACCCGGCGCCCGCAACCGACTCGGGCTCCGGCTCCGACGGCGGCGCACTCGCGCCCGCCACCGGGTCGGGAGACTCCGGCGATTCCTCGCCCTCCCCGGACACGGTCGTTCCGCCGGCCGCCCCGGCGCCGGTCAGCGCCCCGGCGTCCCCGGTCGCCGCGCAGGCCGCCGTACAGAAGGCTGCGACCCGCTCGGGCTCTGTCGCGCGCCTGGCGAAGCCGGCCGTCTCGAAGCAAGGCTCTCGGCGCAAGTACGCCCGCACGATGAGCGTGCGCGCGCGTCAGCATCACTTCCCGGTGCGCAAGCAGAGCTCGCCCCCTCCGGCTCCCGAGCTCGAAGGCGCCTCGGCCGGGGTCGTGTGGCTGAATAGGACGCTCTCGGATCCGACCCCGCCGTCGCTTCGGCTGAAGCCGCGATTCGCGAAGCACCTGCGGACCGTCGCCCAGGCAAGCCACGTCAATTGGGCGCTGATGCTCGGCGTCCTGCGGGCTGAAGGTCACAACGGTGCCGCCCCGGCCAACCTGGACGGGCTTCGCGCGGTTGCCGCCCAGCTGTCGCAGGCCGGCGGAATGAAGGCGAGCCCCTGGGCGGCGATGTTCTCGTTCTCGAGGGACACAACGTTCGCGGATCGCACAGTCGCGCTCTCGCACTACTACCGCGCGGTCGGCCTGCGTGCGCTCGTGAACGGCCTCAACGCCGAGAAGACTCGTCTCGGCGAGAAGGTCTTGAACGATCCGCGCGTCTCGATCTACGCGGGCGGTCGCGGCGACATCGAGTCCGGCCGCGTCAACGTCCGGGTGCTCGCCACGATCGAGTACCTCGCCGACTCGTTCGGCCAGGTGACGGTCTCGTGTCTGATCAGCGGCCACCGGCTGTACGCGCGACCCGGAGTCATCTCGGCGCACATCTACGGCCTGGCCGCCGATATCAGCGAGGTCGGCGGGACGCCGATCACGGGGCACCAGCAGCCCGGCGGAATCACCGAGCGCGCTGTTCGTGACGTGCTCCTGTTGCCGCCCGAGCTGATGCCCAAGCAGGTCATCTCACTACTCGGCCTGGGTGGACCGTCCTTCCCGCTCGCCAACCACTACGACCACATTCACATCGGCTATTAGGGCATGGGGGAAACCGGGTTTCCCCCATGAGCCCCCTCCTTGTGTTGAGAGCGATGCCGGCCGCGGTTGGCGCTCCCGGCCGGCAAAGCCGGCCTCCGCGCGCGGGCCGCGGCTATCCATGTGGTGACGCTTGAAAGGCGATCCCTCGTTGCCGGACTCTTGGTCTTCGGGGCGAAGGAAGGGTGATGAAGACCGTTTCGCTGAAGACTGTTGACGGTGAAGTTGTGTGCGAGCGGTGCCTTGTCGCCGATTCGCCTTGGCCTCGGATGCGGGGGTTGCTCGGGCGGCGCGGGCTCGAGAGCGGGGAGGGGCTGCTGCTTCGGCCGACGGGGTCGGTACACACATTCTTCATGCGCTTTCCGATCGACGTCGTCTTTCTCTCGCGCGAGGGCGAGGTGCTCAAGGTCGCCCAGGCGCTGCCGCCGTGGCGCACGGCCGGCGCGCGCCGGGCGAAGGCGGTTCTCGAGCTCGCGGCTGATGAGGCCGAGCGCCGCAAAATCCGCGTCGGCACTCGTCTCGACCTGTCCGTTCTGGCGGGGTCCGGTTCGGGGCCGGCCGCGAACCACCCACCGGCTTCAGCCTAATCCCGAAAGACGCGTGGGTGGGTCACGAGGGCGCGACGAAAGCGTGAAAGTTGCGCGGGACGACCGCCAACCGCGATCTTTTACAGATGCTCGACGTTGCCTCGGTGGCAAAACGCGCTCGCCGTGAGAATTTTCCCGTCGCCTCGCTCGCGTTTCCGCGCGAGTTGAGGCCGCATATTCGCGCTCTCTACGCCTACGCCCGGCTCGTCGACATCCTCGGCGACGAGCTCGAAGGCGGAGCGGAAGCAAGGCTTGCCGCACTCGACGAGCTCGAGCGTGAGGTCGACGCCGCCTATGGCGGCGCCGCGACCTGGCCCGTGCTCGTCGAGCTGCAGCCGACGATCCGCGAGTTCGACCTCCCTCGCGAGCCGTTCCTCCGCCTGATCGAGGCGAATCGGATGGATCAGCGGATCTCGGAGTACGAGACTTGGGAGGACGTGAAGCATTACTGCGTCCACTCGGCAGATCCCTGCGGGCGGCTGGTCCTCGGCGTCTTGCGGCGCGCGGACGACTCCGAGACCGTAGCCCTGAGCGACGACGTCTGCACGGGACTCCAGCTCGTCAACTTCCTCCAGGACGTTCCGCGCGACCTGGCGCTCGGGCGGGTCTACCTCCCTGCCGAGGATCGGCGTCGCTTCGGCGTCACTGAGCTCGACCGGCCGAGCGAGACGCTCCGGCAGCTGCTCGAGTTCGAGGCCGGCCGCGCCCGGGGGCTGCTCTCGGCGGGCGAGCCGCTCGGACGCAGGCTGGGAGGCCGGACCGGACGCGCCGTGACGGCCTTTGCGCGCGGCGGGCTCGCGGCCGTGGAGGCGCTCGAGCGGGCCCGCTTCGATGTCTTCTCCGGGCGGCCGAAGCCGTCTCGCGCGCGGCTCGCGCGCACGGCGATTGGAGCCCTCGTCCCGTGATGGTCGAGGCCGCGTACGCGGAGGTCGAGCGCCTGACGCGGCAGCGCGCCCGCAACTTCGCCTACGGAATCATGCTGCTGCCGCGGCCGAAACGGCGTGCGATCGCCGCCGTCTACGCGTTCGCACGGCAGGTGGACGACATTGCCGACGGGCCCCTTCCGGAGGTGGAGAAGCGCGTCCTCCTGGAGCAGCTTCGCGGGCAGCTCGACGCCTCGCCCGGCGAGGAGGCGATGTTCGTCGCGCTCGCGGACGCCCGGCAGCGATTCTCGATCCCGACAGACGCGCTTCTGGCGCTGATCGATGGCGGCGTCCAGGACACGGAGCAGACGCGCTATGTCGATTTCGACGAGCTGCGCGGATACTGCGTGCGCGTCGCCGGCGCGGTCGGGCGCGCTTGCGTCGCGATTTATGGAGCCGACGAGCCGGAGCGGGCCGAGACGCTCGGCATCGCCTTGCAGCTGATCAACATCGTTCGCGATGTCGCCGAGGACTGGTCCCTCGGCCGCGTCTACCTGCCGCAGGACGAGCTCGCTCGGTTCGGCGTCGGGGAGGACGACATCGCTAGCGGGCTGGTCACCCCCGAGTGGGGCGAGCTGATGGGCTTTCAGGCCGAGCGGGCGCGGGCGCACCTCGCCGAGGGTCTGACGCTGCTCGACCACCTGGACCGCCGGAGCGCCGCCTGCGTCGCGACCTTTGCCGGCCTCTATCGCTCGACGCTCGACCGGATCGAGCAGGACGGCTTCGACGTTTTCGGCGGGGCGCCGACGCTTTCGCCGGTCGCCAAGCTGCGCGTGGTCGGAGCCGCGCTCGCGCGATGAAGGTGGTGGTGGTCGGCGGCGGCCTGGCCGGCCTCTCGGCGGCGCTGGAGCTCGTCGACGCCGGCCACGACGTGACCCTGCTCGAGGCCAGGCCGACCCTGGGCGGCAAGGTGCAGACGCTCCCCGAGCGTGAGGGCGATCCCGAGCCGCCGCCGGACAACGGCCAGCACATTGCGCTTGGCTGCTTCACCGAGTATCTGGAGTTTCTCGAGCGGATCGGGAGCCGCGACGACGTCACGCGGCTGCCGCTCGAGTTGACCGTGATCGACGAGCGCGGCCGCGCCGCGAAGATCGGCTACGGCCTCGGCCCGCTGCTCCGCTATCGCCACCTCCCGGTTCGCGACCGCGTTCGGATCGCCGTCCTGCTCGTGAGGCTGCCCCGACTGGTACCCCACGAGGTCGAGACCTTCGGGGAGTTTCTCAGGCGCAATGGGCAGACGGCGACGGCGATCGAGCGCTTCTGGGACGTCTTCATCCGGCCCGGGCTCAATCTGCGCACTGACGAGGCCGACGCCGGGGCCGCCCGCTTCACTGTCCTTCGCGCCCTGCGAGCCGGCCGCGCCGCGAGCGACCTCGTTCTGCCGACGGCGCCGCTCGGGAAGATGCACGGCGACGCCGCCGGCCGCGCGCTCGAGGAGGCCGGCGCGCGCGTGCAGACCAGCGCGCGGGTGGACGATCTCGCCGACCTCGACGCCGACGCGGTGATCCTCGCCCTGCCGCCCGACGAGGGGTCACGCTTGCTCGGTGAGGAGTGGACGTTCGATCACTCGCCGATCGTCAGCGTCCATCTGCTCTTCGACCGCGTGATCCTTCGCCAGCCCCTGGCTGCCTTGCTCGGTAGCGACGCGCACTGGATTTTCGATCGAGGCGCGCTGACCGGGCACGAGCCGGATCAGGGCCAATATCTGACTGTGGTGTCGAGCGCCGCTCCCGAGCTGCTGGGGATCCGAGGTCGCGAGCTGGTCGACCTGATCGCGGGTCAGGTGACCGAGCGACTGGGTGCGGCCGAGGTTCTCTGGTCGCGTGTGAGCCGGGAGCCGGAGGCGACGATCGCGGTGCGACCCGGCGTCAGCCGGCCACCGGCCGCCCGCGACGAGCTGGCGCTCGCAGGAGCCTGGCTGGCGGCGCCCTGGCCGCCGACCATAGAAGGCGCGGTGCGAAGCGGCCGATCGGCTGCTCGTCTGTTGTCCGACGTGGCAACTAAGGTGGCAGTCTGAGGCGTCGCCTGCGATGCCGAGTGGAGGCTGTAGCGGCTTTGCCGCTGCAGCCGTCTAAACCCGGCCGAGGAATCGACCCCGATTCGATATGACACGAGAACTCGCATGACAATCGCGCCGGACAGAATTGCCACGACGCTCGACGGGGCCGTCGAGCGTGCGACGGAGCGGCTGCTCGAGCTCCAGCATCCCGACGGCTGGTGGGTCGGCGAGCTCGAGTCGAACGCGACCATGATCGCCCAGCACCTGTTCTGGCACCACTTCCTCGGCCTGCGCACGCCCGAGCTCGACCGCAAGATCGCGAACGAGCTGCTCGCGCGGCAGCGCGACGACGGCACCTGGGCGATCTGGTTCGAGGGGCCGCCGGATCTCTCGACGACGATCGAGGCCTACACGGCGCTGAAGCTCGCGGGTGTCGATCCCGGCGCTCGCGCGCGCGACTACATCCGCGCCGAGGGCGGCGCCTCGCGCGCGCGTGTCTTCACAAAGTGCTTCCTGGCCCTGCTGGGACACTGGCCGTGGCAGTGGGTCGCTCGGATGCCGCCCGAAGTGATCCTGCTACCACCCGACGGGCCGTTCTCGGTCTACAACTTCTCCTGCTGGGCGCGGCAGACGGTCGTGCCGCTCTCGGTCGTGCAGGCGCTGCGACCGGTGCGGCCCGCCGCGATCGACCTGCGCGAGATCGGAGCTCGCTCGGGCCAGACGAAGCCGCCGCCGCGGCCGGGCCCGATCCGCCGCGTCGCCTTCGCGACGGCCGAGCGCTGGGTGCGCGACCGCCAGGAGGCCGACGGCTCGTGGGGTGGGATTCAGCCACCCTGGGTGTGGTCGATCATCATGCTGGCCGCGCTCGGGTACGGCTTCGAGGACGAGACGCTGCGGGCTGCGGTCGACGGTTGGCAGGGCTTCACGATCGACGAGGGCGACCGTCTGCGGCCGGAGGCGTGTCAGTCCCCCGTCTGGGATACGGCGCTCGCCGTCCTCGCCCTGCTCGACGCAGGTGTCTCGCCCGTACATCCCGCCCTGCGCCGCGCCGGTGACTGGCTGGTCGCCGAGGAGGTGACGGTCGCCGGGGACTGGTCGATCCGCAAGCCCGACCTTTCTCCGGGCGGCTGGGCGTTCGAGTTCGAGAACGACCTCTACCCGGACGTGGACGATACGGCCGTCGTAGCCCTTGCGCTACGCCGCCTCGGCCTTGGTGCAGGCGCCGTCGAGCGCGGCCTTGCCTGGACGGCCGGGATGCAGTCGCGCAGCGGCGGGTGGGGCGCCTTCGACGTCGACAACGAAGCACTCTGGCTCTACAAGCTGCCGTTCTGCGACTTCGGCAAGGTCACCGACGAGCCGAGCGCCGACGTCAGCGCCCACGCGTTGGAGGTGCTGGCGGAGGAACCTCGCTACGCAACCCAGGTCGAGCGTGGACTCGAGTGGCTGCTCGCCGAGCAGGAACAGGACGGCTCCTGGTTCGGGCGCTGGGGCGTCAATCACATCTACGGAACCGGCGCCGCGCTTCCCGCTCTCGCGGCGTGCGGTCTCCCGTCCGATCACCCAGCGATGCGACGGGCGGTCGCCTGGCTTCAGGCGGTGCAGCAGCCGGACGGGAGCTTCGGGGAGGACATTCGCTCCTATGCCGACCCGAGCTGGCGCGGCCGTGGGCACCCGACGCCTTCGCAGACCGCCTGGGCACTATTAGGCTACGTGGCTGCGGGCGAGGCTGAATCAGAGGAGGCCAAGCGTGCAGCAAATTGGCTTTGCGTCGCACAACGATCTAACGGAGACTGGCATGAGGAGCACTACACCGGCACCGGCTTCCCGCTCGACTTCATGATCCGCTATCACCTCTACCGTCTGCACTTCCCGCTCATGGCCCTTGGTCGTCTACGAGAAAGGCTCGTCGCATGAAATTCCCACTGCGCTCGACGATCCAGATCGGTAGCTACGTCGCAAAGCAGAAGCGCGCGGGCGCGCGCTTCCCGCTCGTCTTGATGCTGGAGCCGACACTTGCGTGCAACATCGCCTGCATCGGCTGCGGAAAGATCCGCGAATACGAGTCGAACAAGGCCCGGCTCTCGGTCGACGAATGCGTCGACGCCGGCGTCCAGTGCCCCGCTCCTGTCGTCTCGATCTGCGGCGGCGAGCCGCTCGTCTACAAGGGGATCGAGGACGTCGTTGCGGGAATGCTCGAGATGCAGAAGAACATCGAGCTCTGCACGAACGCGCTCAAGCTCGAGGAGTTCCTCTCGGTCTTCAAGCCGAATCCGAGACTGACCTTCGTCGTCCACCTCGACGGCATGCGCGAGATCCACGACTACATCTGCGACTACCCGGGGCTCTGGGACCTGGCCGTCGACGCGATCAAGGCCGCACGCGCAGAGGGCTACCGCGTGACGACGAACACGACCATCTTCAAGGAGACGAAGGTCGAGGACGTGCTCCAGATGATGGATTACCTCACGAACGAGGTCGGGATCGACGGCATGCTGGTCGCGCCGGGATACCAGTACTCGCAGATCGATCCGAACCTGACGATGACGCGCGCGGAGCACGAGCAGAAGTTCAAGATCATCAAGGCGGCCGCAAAGAAGAGCAATTACCGCTGGCTCGCCAGCCCGGTCTACCAGGAGTTTCTCGCCGGGGAACGCAAGCTCGCCTGCGCACCGTGGGGCTCGATCACGCGCAACCCGTACGGTTGGAAGGGCCCGTGCTACCTGCTCACCGACGGCATCTTCCCGACCTACGACGCGCTGCTCGAGGGAATCGAATGGGAGGAGTACGGGCCGGGCAACGATCCACGCTGTGAGCATTGCGGGATCCACTCCGGCTTCGAGCCGTCTGCGGCGCTCGTCGCGGCCGACAGCCTCAAGGAAGGCGTCCGGAGCATGGCTTGGACGCTGAAGGGCTAGCGGGTGAGGGGCTCACGTTTGCTTGCGCTATGAGCGTGGAGGAGCGGATCGCGAGACGGCTCGGTCCGACCGTCCGCATCGGGCTCGGCGCTGCCAACGGTATTCCGCCTGAGGGACGGCTCGTGTCGTTTGGGATCGCGGGTGCGCTGAGGCCGGGCCTCGAGATCGGGACCGTGATCGACGCGACCCGCGTCGTCGACGAGCGCGGCGAGGTGCTCTGGGAAGGCCCGCCGCTGGGGATCGAGTCGGCGCGGACCGGAACGATCCTGGGCGCGAGCCGCATCATCGACGACCCTTCGGAGCGGGCCCGCCTGCACGAGTCGAGCGGTGCGGACGCGGTCGACATGGAGTCCGGTCCGCTCGCGCGCGCCGGCCGGCTGGCCGGCTGCATCCGGGCGATCAGCGATGCGCCCGGCCGCGAGCTCGCCGGCCTCGCCGAAGGTGCGCGGCCGAACGGCGACGTCGATTACCTCGGCCTCGTCCGCGGCTTTCTGCGCTCGCCGCGCGAGACCACCCGCGCCGCCCGCGACGCCAGGGCCGCGTTGAAGCGGCTGGGGGCAGTGGCATGAGCAAGCGCGTCCTGCTGGCCGCTCCGCGGTCGTTTTGCGCGGGCGTCGACCGCGCGATCGAGATCGTCGAGCGGCTGCTCGAGCAATACGGGCCCCCGGTCTACGTACGTCACCAGATCGTCCACAACGAGCACGTCGTCCGGCGGCTCGAGGCGCTCGGCGCAGTCTTCGTCGAGCACGAGGGCGAGATTCCGCGCGGCGAGATCTGCGTGCTCTCGGCGCACGGTGTCGCGCCGGCGGTAAAGAAGAACGCCGAGCGCCTCGGCCTACGGGTCGTCGACGCGGTCTGCCCGCTCGTCTCGAAGGTCCACGCGGAGGCCCGCCGCTACGCCGACAGTGGTCATCTCGTGGCACTCGTCGGACACGCCGACCACGTCGAGGTGATCGGGACCAGCGGCGAGCGGCCCGATTCCACGGTTGTGATCGAGTCGCCCGATGACGCCGAGAAGCTGGATCCCGGCGGCAAGCCGATCGCGGTCATCACCCAGACGACCCTCTCGCTCGACGACGTCGCCTCGACGGTGGACGCGCTGGCGACGCGGTTCGGGGATCTGAGGCGCCCGGATGCGGACGACATCTGTTACGCGACGCAGAACCGCCAGGACGCGGTCAAGGAGATGGTCGCGCAGGGCGCGACGCAGATCCTCGTGATCGGCTCGGAGACGAGCTCGAACGCGCAGCGGCTCGTCGAGGTCGCAGGCCTGCACGGCGCCTCCGCGACGCTGATCGACGGGGAGCGCGAGCTGGATCACGGTCTGCTCGACGGTCACGGCACGATTGGCCTGACTGCCGGTGCTTCGACGCCCGAGGAGCTCGTCCAGGCCGTCGTCGCGCAGCTCGCGGCCGCCGGCTACGGCGAGCTCGCCGAGATCGAGGTTGCGCGCGAGGACGTCCACTTCCGCCTGCCGCGGGAGGTTGTCGCGACATGACCTCCACGCTACGCGTCCGGTTTGGCTGGATTACTCGAGCCCGAGTGTCTGCCTTTGCTCAACGATCGCGATCGAGGTGGCGGCCGTGACGTCGGTGGAGATCCCGTATTCGATCGCCTGCGCGCTGCCGTCGTTGACCGTGATCGACATCACCAACGATGTTTCGCATGAGCTCGCGCGTGACGGCTACAAGGATGGAATCGCCTACATCTCGCCCGCCGACGAGACCGGGATCGTCCGCGTCAACGAGCGCGAGATGGGGTTCTTCGAGGACCTTGAGGGCCTGCTCGAACGACTGGTGCCGCTCGGCATCGCCGACCGTGAGCGCCTCGTCCGGTTCCTGATCGGCCCGCGGACGGAGCAGATCCCGTTTCGCGACGCCGAGCTTTGCCTCGGCACCTGGCAGCGGGTGCTGCTGCTCGGCTTCGGCGGTTCGTCACCGGGCGGCTGGACCCTGACGACCGTCGGCTAGGCCGCTTCGCGGCCGGCCGACCTCTCCAGCCCTAGTCCCCCTGAGTACCATCTATCCATGGATCGGGCGCGTCGCCACCAGCGCCTTCTGTCCGGGCTTGCCTTCGGACTGCTCGCGCTCGTCGCGGAGCTCGTAGGCCGAAGCCTCACCTACCGGCTGGACGTCGGTCGGCACGTCTCGTCGCCCGACTACGCGGGCGCGGACTACTACCCGTTCCTGCTCGCGGGGGTCAAGATCGGGATCGCGCTGCTGCTCGCCAGGCTTGCCTGGCGTTTTGCGCGCGCCCACGCCGCGGCGTGCGCTGCGCGTCGGCTGCTGGCCGCGGTGGGCTCGCGTCCTTCCCGCGCACCGCGCGTTCGCGTCGTCTTCTCGCCGCGGCTCTGGCTGGGGTCGTTCCTCGCCACCTCGCTCTTCTACCTCGTCCAGACCGACGCCGAGCGCCTTTCGAGCGGGCAGTGGTCGCCGCTCTCGCCCTGGTTGCACACCTCGGCCCTGCCGGTCTTCGCTGTGCTCGCCGTGCTGGTCGCGGTTGTCTGGGGCGCGGTCGCCGGGTGGCTCGCCGACTACGAGCGGTTCGCCGAGGCAACAGTCGCCCATGCGCACCGCGCCGTTCGGGGGTCGCAGGCGCTTCCGGTTCGTCGGACGACCGACGCGCGCCCGCCGCGCCGCCTCTTCGGCCTCGCGTTCGAGAGCCGACCGCCTCCTCTGCCCGCGTAAGCCCGCGCGCGCACGCCGCTCGCGGGCTCGTCGTGATGTCGACCTCGCGGGAGGAAAATGGAGTCTCATTTCGCAACCGAGGCGGTCGAGCACCTGCGGCGAAGATCGCTGCGCGCCGCGGCCGTCAATCTGATCGGCCCTCTGACGATGCTGGGGGGCGTCGCCTGGGCCTTCATCCAGCCCTACCGGCTGACGTTCCTGCACCCAGAGGGCCAAGGGTTCTGGTGGCTGCTCTCCCAGCCGCCGCTCTATGTCGTCCTGGTCGGCCTCGGCTTCGCCGTCTTCCTCGCCCCGGCGCTGATCCAGGACCTCGAAGAGACAGAGGATGCTCCCCGAAGCTGAGTTCGTCCATTGGTGGTTCGCCACCGGCTTCCTGATCATCGGGCTGCTGCTGTTCGCCGAGGCTCTGGTCGGCGAGACAGTCTGGCGACGGCGGCCGTGGCGCGTCTATCTGTGGCCGTCGTTCCTGTTCCTGATGGGCGTGTTGATGTGGCCGGTGATGGTCTTCTACACGAACTCGACAATCCACATGCTCGCGCATGGCTCGTGGGCTCAGGCGATGATGCTGGCCGGAGCGGCCGAGCTCGGTTTGGCCCGCGGAAAGCTGCGCAGTCCGTACTGGTCGCTGACGACGGCCGGCGCCTTCCTCGTCTCGGCGGGGGCGATCCTCCTCCACGAGCAAAACGGCTGGTTCTACGCCCGGGCGGCGTTCCTCCACCACGTGATTGGCTGGACGTTCATCATCGGCGCGGTCTTCCCGCTCGCCAGGGCATTCAGGCCCGGCTCGGTCGCGGTTCGCACCGGGCTCGCACTCGTGTTCGTCGTCACTTCGGTCTTCCTCTACTCCGACCGTGACGTCGCGCCGATCTTCGGCCACCTGTCCCCGCTCGCAGGAGCCCCTCACCGATGATTTCCGCGAAAAATGCTGCGCATTTTCCGCGGGGCTGGCTTGTCCCTTCGCTTCGCTCGGGAGTACTCGTGGGGATTGTTGCGGCGCTCGTCTTCCCGGCGTCGGCCTTCGCGCACGCGAACCTCGACGGAACGTCGCCGAACTACAGGCAGCGGCTCCAGTCCGCCCCGCGGGCGGTCGTCCTGCACTTCGACCAATCGGTTCAGGCGGAGCCGAACGCGATCGTGGTCAAGAACGAGTTCGGCAAGACCCTGTCCGCCACCGCGAGCGCGCACGGACAGACGGTCCGCGTTCCGCTCAAGCGTCTGCCACGCGGTCCCTACACGGTGCGCTGGCACGTGCTCTCCGAGGACGGCCACGTCGTCTCCGGCGTCTTCACCTTCGGTGTCAGGGCCAACGCGCCGCCGCCGACCGAGGCTTACGGATCCTCCGGGCCGACCACGACCGAGCACATCGTGCGCTGGGCGTACTTCCTCTCGCTCGCGCTGCTGCTGGGCGGGCTCGGCTTCAGGCTGCTGATCGGGCGGGAAGAGCTGCCGCCGGCCGCGGAGCGGCGCTTCTACGCGATCGTCGGCCTCGGCGTCGTCGCGACGCTCGAGGTTGGGATCCTCGCCTTCATCCTGCGGGCCGAGGACGCTCTGCAGCTGCCCTTCGTGCGCCTGCTCTACGGCGATCTCTCGTCGATCTCCAGCGGAACGCGTTTCGGCGTGGCCTTCATCGCGATGACGCTCGGCTACGCCCTCGTCGCAGCCTTCGTCTTCCTCGCCTGGCTCACCGACCGCCGCTTCCTGCTCTGGCCCGCGCTCGTGCTTGGGATCGGCTTCGCGTCGGGCCTCTCGCTCTCCGGCCATTCGGCGGTCGACCCGGGCTCCTCGTGGCGCACCGAGCTGGCCGACTGGGCGCACCTGTCTGCGGCGGCGCTCTGGATCGGCGGGCTCGTGCAGCTCGCGTTCGTTGTCTTCCCGAAGGCTCCGGCGCTGCGGCGCACGGCCCTGCTGCGCTTCTCGCGGCTGGCAGGGGGACTGATTGCGGTCGTGCTCGCCGCCGGCGTCTACCTGAGCATCGTCCGCCTGCCGCAGTTGAGCGACCTCTGGACGGTGGGCTACGGGCGGGTGCTGCTCGTCAAGCTCGGCCTGGTCGGGCTGGCGTTGACCTGGGGCGCGGTCCATCACTTCGTTGTTCGATCCCTCCGTACCGGCGACACGCGCGTAAACGAAGGGACGATCTTCTCGCGGCTGCCGCGCAGCCTCGCCGGCGAGAGCGCGGTCGGGATGGCGATCCTGCTCGCCGCGGCGGTGCTCGTCGATTCCAAGCCACCTCCGCGTCCAACACCGATTGCACCGGTCGCGTCGCGCGCGGGACCCTAGACCGGTGCAACCGCTCGAGAGCTACCGCGACCGCTTTCCGATCCTCGAGCACACGACC
>Ga0209239_1000724_pt1 | contig 19236 bp, 20 predicted proteins | sample GraSoi013_2_20cm_FD_185824 | JGI IMG/M metagenome (GOLD analysis project Ga0209239, IMG submission 185824) | Grasslands soil microbial communities from the Angelo Coastal Reserve, California, USA - Sample 10_02_2013_2_20cm (SPAdes) (version 2) | ecosystem: Environmental > Terrestrial > Soil >...
ACCCGCCGTACTCGGCGTCGTGCTCACCAACCGCCTCGACGCCGACGCGAACTTCACCACCGCCATGCACACCTGCGCGGCGACCGTGGCCGTCCTGCTCGTCGCGGTCGCCGCCCTCACCGCAGCCCTGCTGCTACGCCATCCCGCGATCACCCAACCGGATTCCCCGGTACCCACCAAGGAGACGCACATGTCCACGCACACCATCACCGTTGCCGGCCACGACCCCGTCGAGCTCACCGTCGACGAGTACGGCACCGGACACCCGTTCCTGCTTCTGCACGGGGGCGCCGGCCCGCTGTCGGTGGCCGGCTTCGCGCAGACTCTCGCACAGCGCGAACCCGCCCGGGTCATCGTCCCGACCCACCCCGGCTTCGCCGGTACCCCCCGCCCGTCCTGGCTGGACAGCGTCGCCGGCCTGGCCCAGCTCTACGGCGCCCTGCTCGACGAACTCGACCTCGTCGACGTCACCGTCGTCGGTAGCTCCATCGGCGGCTGGATCACCGCCGAACTCGCTCTCCTGCACAGCGACCGCATCAGCGGCACGATCCTCGTCGACGCGGCCGGCATCGACGTCGCCGGCCAGCCGGTCGCCGACATCTTCGCGCTGACCATGGACCAGATCGCCGAACTCAGCTACCACAACCCCGAACCGTTCCGTATCAACCCGGCCAGCCTCAGCGACGCCCAGCGCGCCGCCATCGCGGCGAACCTGGCCACCTTGCGCATCTACGGCGGTACCATGGCCGACCCGACCCTGCGCTCCAGGCTCGCCACCGTCACCACTCCCACCCTCGTCATCTGGGGCGACAGCGACGGTGTCTGCACCCCCGAGTACGGCCGCGCGTACGCCGCCGCCATCCCCGGCGCCCGGTTCGAACTACTCGCCAACACCGGCCACCTCCCCCAGATCGAAAGCCCCGAGCCTTTCCTCAAGCTCGTCTGGGACTTCGCCGACACCCACGCCACCAACCGACCCGCGAACCACTGACCCTCCCACCGAAAGCCCAGCCCAGTGGGCAAGGCCTCGGCCCGCATCGTGATGCGGGCCGAGTCCTCGACCTTGTCGTAACCCCCGATCGCGCGGTACCTACTGTCCGGGCTGGATCGGTGCCACCGTGCAGGTGGGTGCGACGGTCCACCGGTTGCCGAAGGAGATGATCGGCTGCGGGAAGAGGCCGGCGCCGGACTGGGAGCAGGTGAACGATCTGTTGGCGCCACGCGCGCTGTTCATCGCCACGGTGATGTCGCCGAACGGCTGCGGACGGGCGTCGAGCCGGACCGCCGCGAAGTAGGTGTTGCCGCCGGCCGCGGACAGCGGGCCGGTGATGGTGTTCCCGGTGATCATGGCCCGGTTGATCGGGCCGTTGATGGCCTGCAGATGCACACCGGACGCGTCCGGGGCCGGGTTGACGAAGGTGATGTCGTTGTCCCGTACCGAGATGCCGCGTACGCCATCGGCGTAGATCGCGTCGGCGTTGGTGTCGAGCACCATGGTGTTGTTGGTGATCGATACCGGACCGGGTATGCCGCCACTGTGCGGAATGACGTAGACGCCGGGCCCGGCCACGCCGTGCCGGCGGATGATGTTGTTGTCGATCTTGACGTTGTCCGAGACGTTCTCGGCGTCGATCACGCCGATGCCTGTTGCCTCCGTGACGTCGAAGGTGTTGTCCGCGACGATGACGTCCGAGGACCGGTAGAGGGCCAGGCCGCGCCCGCTGAAGGTGTTGCCGCTGACCACCACGTGGTGGTACGAGGTGATCGACGCGCTCGTGTTGACCGTCGAGTCGGCGAACGAGTTGCCGATCAGCCGGAGCCCTTCGTCGTCACCACCACCGGTGGCTTCGGAGTCGAAGGCCGTGTCCCCGATCTTCTCACCGAAGTGGTTGTCGACTACGGCCAGCGAGACGACGTTGCGCTGCACCGCGATCCCCGAGCGGTCGCAGTCGAGGAACGACGAGCCGGCGATGGTGACCCGCTTGACCGGCATGGTGGGCCGCTGACCGAAAATGCGGATGCAGTCGCCCTTGAGCGTGCCATCGGTCTGCACCGGATGCCGGAAGGTCACGTCCCGTACCGTGACGTCGGTGACCGCCAGCCCGCAGTCGTCGCCACCACCCGGACACGCTGCCGACCCGATCCCGATCGCGTGTGTCTGTACGTCGGTGTTGCGCGCCGCTGACGTGTCGATGGCCAGCCGTTCGATCCGCACGTCGCTGGCGCCCGGGTCGAGCGAGATGACGCTGATGTCACTGCGTCCCTGATCGCCAACCAGGTCGAGTACCGTGCCCGGGCCGCTGCCGGTGATCGTGAGGTGCGCGCTGTGGGTGGACAGGCCGGAGTGGACGTTGTGCGGCACCTTGGCGCGACCGATCGTCCAGTGCCCGGCGCCCAGGCACAGGGTGCCGCCGTTCGCCGTGGCGATGTCATCGATCGCGGCCTGGATCTTCGGGGCGTCGTCCTGCCCGTCGTTCGGGATCGCCAGGTACGGCGCCGCGGACGGATCGAAGCAACCACCAGGCCCGGTACCGGATGGCGTCGCGGCGGCGTATACCCCGACGCTGACGCCGATGACCAACGCGCTCACCACGCCGGTAACCAGCATGGCCCGCCGGGCACCGCGACCGCCCAGGCGGCCGCGGATCCGCAGGAGTGGCATGCGAATCTCCTTCGTTGAGGTGACGCTCGCATGCTGGCCGAGCCCGCTGGAACCGAGCTGAAACCGCGCTGACGTGGACGCAGGAAGGCCGCCATGGCCACGGCGTACGCGTCAGCGCTCGACCAGCCAGGCGAAGCCGAGGCCGGGCAGGTACGCGCACCCGTCCCGGACCTGTAGCGGACCGTCGCTGCTGAGCGCCATTTCCAGCCAGCCGTACCGGCCGAACGCGGCCGTGTCGACCGACTGTTCGGTCTCGGCGAAGTTGGTCAGGCCGACGAAGTTGCCACTGCGCGGGTGGCGGCGCCGCCATCCGAAGACCGCGCCGTTGTCGAGCCCGAGCACCTCGGACTCCCCGCCCGCGCGCAGCGCCAGGGTGTCCTTGCGTACCACCGCGAGCCGTCGCAGCCAGCCGAACACCCGCCCTTCGCGGGAGACTCCGGCGCGGTGTGCGACCTGGAGCAGCGTCACCCGACCTGTGGTCACGCCGGTTCCGCGGTACGCCGAACGCCCATGCGGCAAAGGATTCCCGGCCCGCAGGCCGTTGGTCAAGCCGGCCCGCCCGCCGTGGCGGTGGGGGGCGGCGGTACCCCTGTGTCGTCGTCGAGCTGATCGGTCAGGCAGGCGAGGTACAGCGCCACGGCGGCGCGGTGGTCCCGGACCGGCTTTCCGGTCAACTGGGCGATCTTGTTGAGGCGGTAGACCAGCGTGTTGCGGTGGATGTGCAGGGCGGTGGCGGCGTGCACCAGGTTGAAGCCGGTCTCGCACCAGGCGATGAGGGTCTGGCGCAGTACCGGCCAGTCCGGCTGGGCACGCAGTTTCGCGGTGAGCGCTTCGACGAGCCGGGTACGCGGCCGGTGGCCGACAGCCGCGAGAAGCTGGTGGATGCGCAGGTCGTCGATGGAGCTGACGGTCGGCGGTACGTTTCCGTGGGTACCGAGCCGGGCGCCGAGCCGCAGCGCGATGCTCGCGTCCTGGTACGACTCGTGCAGCTCGACGACCGTGGTCGCGACATCGCCGATCCCGGCCGCGGCGGTCAGCCGGTACCGGCGTCCGATCTCCTCGACCGCCCTGCGGCTCAGCGCCGGAAGGTCGTCGCCGCGGCCTTCGCCGTGGCGGGCCGGTGGGATGCGGTGGAGGACGACGAAGCGGTCCGAGGGCATGGCGGCGACGATGTCGTGGGTACCGGTGAAGGTGGCGCGCAGCGTCTGCAGCAAGGCGAGCCGGGCGGTGGCCTCCCCGGGATCGGGCGGGGTGACCAGACCGACCACGACCGCCACCCGGGGCGCGGTGAGGTCGTAGCCCAGCTCGGCCGCCCGGTAGGTGATCAGGTCCGGCTCGACGACGTCGGCGTCGAAGTAGGCGATGTCGCGTACCAGATCCTCAAGCGCCCGCTCGCGCAGCAGCCGCGACCGCAGCAGTACGGACTCCTGCAACAGGATCTCGGTCTGCCGCTTGACGACAAGCCCGAACCGGCGTACCTGGCTGGGCGAACCGGTGATCCCGACGGTGCCCAGTGCCGTCGCACCCAGGACGATCGGCAACGTGATCCCCGGTCGTACCCCGCGCAGGTTGCGGGCCTGTGCCGCACTGTGCGCGGCTGGCCGCAGGGTGGACATCACCTCCACCGATGCCTCGTGGAACGTGCCGACCCGGCTCCGGTCGCCGCTGCCGATCACGGTGCCGTCCCGGTCGGTGATGAGCACATTGAAGCCGATGATGCTGCTGGTGTCCCCGGCGATCTCCTGCGCGAGCGCCGAGGTGAGTACCGGCGCCGCGGCTGAAACGTCCATGACACCTCCTCACCGCATGGTGCCGTTAGTCGAACAGTACAAAATGTGCGCCGTTGACGGGCCCGGATTCATATCAACCGTCCAATGACCTCGGACGGCGTTCACTCTAGCGTGAACCTGAGCAACCGGATCTGGACGCGGCGTAGAGCCTTGCCGGGCCGCCGGTCCGACGCCAGTGATTCGTTGGCGGAAATGAGGATGAGCCAAATGAGATCTGCACAAATACGATTAGCGGCCAGACAGGTGAGCGCCCTGGCCATGGTCGGTACCGTCCTGCTGGCGGGGGCGTGCGGGACCAAAGACTCGGCGAGCCCGCCTGCCGCCGGCTCCGCAGCCGCCGGGCTGGACACGATCGACAAAGGCGTGGTCAAGGTCGCCATCGAGCCCTACATGCCTTACACAGACGTGAAAAACGGCAAGCTGGTCGGGCTCGACTCCGAGATCCTCCAGGAGGCGGCCGCCAACCTCGGGCTCAAAGTCGAGTTCAACGTGACCGACTTCAAGGGCATGCTCGGCGGCGTACAGTCCCACCGCGTCGACGTCACCATCGGCGGGGTCGGCTGGAGCAAGGACCGCGCGGACAAGGGACTGTTCACCGACCCCGTGTACTACTCGCCACCGGCGATGGCCGTGGTCGGCGACAAGTCCTACCAGACCGTCGACGACCTGAAGGGCAAGACGATCGGGACCGTCACCGGTTACGTCTGGGAAAAGTCGATCAAAGAGGTCGACGGGGCGCAGACGAAGGTGTACCAGGACGCCGCCACGTTCTTCAACGACCTGGGTACCGGCCGCATCGACGTCGGGTTCATCGACCCGCTGCTGGTGACCTACCAGGCGCAACAGAAGCCGGACACGAAGTTCAAGCTGGTGTACTTCACGCCGCCCACCGACGCGCAGATCGCCGCGAAGCCGGCCTTCAAGGACTTCCGCCAGATCCAGATCGCCTTCTACGTCGCCAAGGAAGGCCCGAAGCTGGAGAAGGCGCTCGACGCCGAGATCGACGAGATGTACAAGAACGGCAAGCTGGCCGAGATGGTCAAGAAGTGGGGCGGCGACCCCAACGCGTTCTGCAAGCCGGCGGCGTACCTGACATCGCTGCGGCAGGGCGTCGACCGGCCGGCCGACTGGGTACCGCCCACCATCTAGCGCAGTGCCGGTGGGTGCTGCCCGTACCCACCGGCCTCGGGAGCTGACGATGATCCATTGGTTGCAGGCGCACGGATGGTGGCCGTTCCACGTCCACTGGTCCGAGTGGACCGGACAGTTGCTCGCCGGCCTGCTGCGGACGTTGGGGTACACCGCCGCCGGCTTCACCGCGGCGGCACTGTTCGGCCTCGTACTGGCACTGATGCGGATGAGCAGGATCAGACTCGTCCGGATCCCGGCCGCCGTCTACACCGAACTGTTCAAGAACATCCCACTCCTCGTCATCGTCTTCGTGCTGTACTTCGGCCTTCCGGAGACGAAGAGCGTGTTCGGCGACTGGGTTGTCCTGGGTACCTTCAACGCGGGCGCGCTCGCCCTCGCGATCTTCTATGCGGCGTACCTGTCGGAGACCTTCCGGGCCGCGCTCGCCGGTGTCCACGATGGACAGCGCGAAGCCGCGCAGGCCCTGGGTCTGAGCCGTTGGTCGATATTCGCGCACGTCGTGTTCCCGCAGGCGCTGCGGCTCGCCCTGCCCGGTACCAACACCATGCTGGTCGACATGCTCAAGTCGACCTCGCTGCTGATCACCATCACGGCCGGGGAACTGATGAGCGTCGGCCAGTCGGTGTCCTCGCAGACCTTCGAGGTGATGGAGGTCTATCTCGTCCTCGCCGCCATCTACTTCGCGATGTGCTATCCGCTCTCGCAAGCCTTGCTGTGGCTGGAAAGGCGGGTACGCGCCGGGGCCGCGCTGTCGCTTCGCCGGCACCGGCGGCTGCGCACCGCACGCCGGCTACTCGCCACGGTCCAGCCGGCGGCAACGGCGCAGCCGGGAGGTACGGCATGACCCTCGAAGAAAGCAGGACACGGTACGACGGCCAGGCGCCGCCGGACCGTCCGGTGATCGCCATCGACGGACTGGTGAAGTCCTTCGACGGCCGCGTCGTCATCGACAACGCCGACCTGCATGTGTTGCCCGGCGCCATCGTCACCATCATCGGGCAGAGCGGCGGCGGGAAAAGCACCCTGCTGCGCTGTGTGAACCTCCTGGAACGGCCGGACCGGGGCTCGATCGACGTGGCCGGTGAACCCGTGTTCGCCGGTACCCGCGTCGTCTGTCGCGACCTCGCACGGCTGCGCCAGTCGGTCGGTATGGTGTTCCAGCGCTTCAACCTCTTCCCGCACCTGACCGCCGTCGAGAACGTCATGCTCGCGCAGATGAAGGCGGCGGGAGTCTCCGCACCGGCGGCGATCGACAACGCGGTACGGCTACTGCGGCGGGTCCATCTCGCGCACCGCGGGCTCGCCTTCCCCGACCAGATGTCCGGTGGTGAACAGCAGCGGGTGGCCATCGCCCGCGCCCTGGCACTGCAGCCGAAGGTACTGCTGTTCGACGAGCCGACCTCGGCGCTCGATCCGGAGTCGACCCGCGAGGTGCTCCAGGTCATGCGGGAGCTGTCCGACGACGGGATGACGATGCTCATCGTCACCCACGAGGTGCCGTTCGCCCGCCGGATCTCCGACTCCGTGGTCTTCCTCGACGGCGGTCGCATCATCGAGCAAGGAACTGCCGCAGAGGTACTGGACCGGCCAACCCAACAGCGGACCAAGGACTTCCTGAAGACGTTCGACGACCCACTGACGTGAGCGGGAGGCAGAGATGAGCGATGCTATCGCTGTTCTCGGCGGGGGACACGGAGCGCACGCGATGGCCGCCGATCTCGTCTCCCGCGGTTTCACCGTGAACATGTTTGAGATGCCCCAGTTCCAGGGCAACGTACGGAAGCTCTTCGAGACCCGGACCATCCACGCGTCCGGCGTCATCCAGGGAACGTTCAAACTCAACATGGTGACCGGCGACATCGACCAGGCCATCGATGGAGTGAAGTACATCCTCATCGTGACGCCGGCGTTCGCCCACGAAGGCTACGCGCGACTACTGCGCGGCCGGGCGAGAAGCGACCAGGTCATCGTCGTCTACCCGGGCGCGTTCGCCGGCCTGCTGTTCCGTACCGTGTTCGGCGACGCGGTCTGCCCGGTCATCGCGGAAGTCAACAACCTGCCGTACGACACCCGCCTGACGGCGCCGTGCGAGGTAGCGATCTACGGCTACAACAAGGTCAACGTGGCGTTCCTGCCGGCCGACAAGGGGCCCGGACTGATCGACGAGATGCGGGCGATCCATCCGTACGAGAAGGTGTACTCCGACGTCCTGGAGGCCGGTCTCAGCATCGTGAATCCCGGCGTCCACGCCGGTCCCTGTCTGCTCAGCATCACCGCCGTCGAAAACTCGCCGAAGCGGTCCTTCTTCCTGTACGAGCACGGGGTGACTCCGGGCTCGTGCCGGGTCAACGTCCAGATCGACAACGAACGGAAGGAGATCGGTCGCCGGCTGGGGTACACGTTGACGCCCATCGAGGACTTCACCGGGTTGCGCGAAGGCTACACCTGGCAGGAGCTGTACATGAGCATGCACGGCAACATCTCGCTCACGCCCATCTCGGGGCCGCACGACATCGACAGCCGGTACTTCACCGAAGACGCCCCGTACGGCCTCGTGCCGTGGAGCCACATCGGTAAGGCGATCGGCATCGCGACCCCCGTCATCGATTCCGTCGTCAACATCTACAACGTCGTGCACGAGAAGGACTGGTGGCGGGAGGGTCGCAGCGCCGACGACCTGGGGCTCGCCGGAATGTCGCTGGAGCAGATCAAGACGTACGTCAGGACCGGCGGAAACGCGCCCGACCTCGCGAGCCGCTAAATTAGACCGTCCACACCAGACAGAATGGCTTGCCGGCCGGATCGGCGTAGACGCGCCAGTTCGGGCCGGCCCCGTCCAGTCGGGTGGCACCGATGTCGAGGGCGGCCCGTTCCGCCGCGTCCACGTCCTGGACGGTCACGTCGAGGTGGATCTGCTGCGGGTACGCCGGATCCGGCCAGCGCGGCGCGGTGTACTGCTCCACCTGCTGGAACGTCACCGGCTGCGCGCCGTCCTCGCCGATCATGGCGGCCCCGTCCGCCTCGTACGTCACCGGCTTGCCGAGCAGCTCCGCGTAGAAGTGGCTCAGCGCCTTCGCGTCGGGGCAGTCGAGCATGACGCCCATCAGGGTGGTCCGCGGATCGTCCGGGTTGACGCACAGGTCGAACGGGTGGCCGGCCGGGTCGGCCAGTGTGTGCCACCGTTCGTTGCGGCGCAGCAGGCTGGCGCCGAGCTGCTGGGCGCGTTCCGCCGCCGCGTCGATGTCCGGTACCCGGAAGTCGAGATGGGCCTGCTGCGGACGGTCCTGGTCCGGCCAGTGCGGCGGCACGTGGTCGGTGGCCCGTTGCAGGCCGATCCGCCAGCCGTCAGCGGTGTCGAGTGTGATCCACTCGTCGTCGTCGGAGACGCGTCGCCAGCCGGCGAGCTGCTCGTAGAACGTGGCCAGGCGGTCGATGTCCGGGGCGTCCAGCGCCCGCCGGTGCGGTTCGGAGGTCATGCCCCCGATCCTGCCGATCCCGGCGCCGGCCCGCCACCGGAAACCGGCGTTGACGATCGTTCCAATTAGGCAGAACCCGGTTACCTGGCGCCCATCTCGGCGAGGTGGCGCTGGCGCATCAGGAACTTGCGTACCTTCCCGGTCGGGCCGACCACGATCTCGTCGTCGGCGACCACGACCACCCGCCGGAGGGTCGCTGCGACGTGTTCGTCCAGGGCCGCGCGTACCGCCTCGGTGCGGTCCGCCTCCGGATCCGCGTCGGCGTCGAGTTGAAGCAGTACGTCGGTGACGACCTTGCCGTCCGCACGTACCGCCACCACGGTGCAGTCGCGCACATCGGGGCAGCTCTTCAGGATGCGCTCCTCGGACATCGCCGTGTACAGCCAGTTCCCGTCGCCGAGGTCGACCGCGTCGACAGCCCGGTCCACGTGGTAGTGGTGGCCTTCCTCGTCGCGGTACATCAGATCACCGGTGAGGTAGTACCCGCCCATCCGGCACCGGTACCAGTTGACGGAGTTGTTCCAGTACCCGACCGCCACCGTCGGCGACTTCAGCCCGAGCTGCCCGACCTGGCCGACCGGGACCTCCTTGCCCGTGGCGACATCGAGCAGCGCCACTTCGGCGAAGACGTGCGGCTTGCCGACGCACCGGCCGTAGTGCTCGGTGTCGCTGCGATGGGTGATGTAGAACGCCGAATGACCCATCTCGGTGGAGCCGATGCCGTCGACGAAGCTCGATCCGGGTACGCGTACCACTCCCTCGCGGGTGACGACCTCGCGGCTGCCGACCGCGACGAGCCGGCGGATGTGCGCCTCGTGCGCGCAGTCGCCGGTATTGAACCAGAGCGCCACCGAGTCGAGATCGTATTGACTGAGGTCGAAGCGGGCCAGCTCGGACCAGGTGACGGCGAAGCCGAACACGCCCGTCGGCCGCCACCGCTGGATCGCATCCAATATCGTGGCGCCGTCGGCCTGCCGGGACAGCCACAGCAGCTCCGACCGGTTGCACAGCGCCTGGTTCAGGGCGCCGATCCCGGCGGCGTGTGGGGCGGGCAGGGCGCTGAGAACCCGGTCGGTGCCCTGCGCCCTCGGTACGGACAGCCGGATCCGGCGGGTCGCGGCGAACAGGCTGCTGTGCGAATGGACCACGGCCGTCGGCATCCGCGTGGTACCCGACGAGTGGGTGATGGCGATCGGATCCTCGGCGTGATGGCGGTACTGCGGGGGTGCCAGCGACGGATCGGTGCTACCCATCTCGGCGACGTCACCGAGGATCGGCGCGCCGAGGTCGTAGCCGCTGAGCCGTTCGGCGTGCGCGGTATCGGTGAGCATGCCGACCCCGCGCAACCGCCGCATGTACTCGGCCGCCACATCGGTCGCGAGGTTGGGGTTCATGAACGCGGGAATGGCGCCGAGCCAGGCCAGCGCCAGGAAGTTGAGGAACAGATCGGCTGAGGTCGTGACGTAGATGGCGACCGGATCGCGCGGCTTGACACCGCGCAGGTGCAGCCAGGCGGCCCGCGCCGCCACCCGCTCGTACAGCTCGCCCAGGGTCAGCCCCTGCCACGCCGGGTGGCCGTCGACCTCGGCGTCGAAGGTGATCGCCGGCCCGTCCAGGGCGGCGCCGTGTTCGATCAGCTTTGCCAGGACGTTGCCGGCCCCGAGATCGGGATCGGCGACAAGGGCGGCCCGGATGTTCTTGGCGGTCACGGCTTCTCCTTAGGCTCCCGGCAAACCCACCGCGTGATGCACGCGCACAGTACCAATGTATTGAGGTATCCCGTAGGTGCTATCGGGTCTTCGAGGGATGTCGAGGGCTGTTCATCGCTCTGTGCTGACTGTGACCGCGCGGTGACTGGTGACCGTCCACCGGAGTGTCCAGCCCGACCACCTCGTGCAATTCATGAAAACATTGATCCTGTTGATAGTTGTCTCTCGGCGAGCGTCGTACGATGACCCGACTCAACCGGCAGTCGTCGGGCCGTGCTGATGACTGTTGTGTTGGTATCGTAGGTGGACCCCCGCAGACCGATTCCCCGATGAGAGAGTCGACTTGACGTGGATATGAGTCCGCAATCTGACGTCGCCCGGTCCGAGTTCAACCACACCGTCGAGGAGTACTACGACCGAACGGTCACTCTGTACGAGGAGTTGTGGGGCGAGCACGTCCACCATGGCTACTGGGATCCCGGCGCGAGCCCCGGCGCCGGTGCCGATCGGCATGCCGCCTCCGAGCGCACCGTATACGAGCTGGCAGCCTTCGCCCGCGTTCCCGCTGGGGCGTACATCCTCGACGCCGGGTGCGGCATCGCCGGCCCCGCGCTCCATCTGGCCCGCGAGTACGGGTGCCGGATCGACGGCATCACGCTCAGCTCCGCACAGGTCGTGCGCGGCGAGGAAAGGGTACGGGCGGCCGGCCTCGCCGACCGGATCCACATCCGCCAGCTGGACGCGGTGAACACCGACTACCCCGACGACACGTTCGACATGGTGTGGGCGCTGGAGAGTCTGGAGCACATGCCGGACCGGAAGGCCTTTCTCGCCGAGGCGCTGCGCGTGCTACGTCCAGGTGGCACGTTGGCCGTGAGCGCCTGGTGTATCCGGGACAGCGAACTCTCCGCCGAGGACGACAAGATACTGCGCAGGATCTACCACCACCAGGCCATCCCGAGCCTGGTGTCGCTGGAGGAGTACGAGAGACTGTGCTGGAGTGTCGGGTTCAGTGACGTACAGGTCGTCGAGTGGAGCGACGCCGTACGCAACACGTGGGATACCGAATTCACCCTGGTCGAAGACCTCGGCCGCGACAGGTCATTCGCCATGGCGCTGGCTCGCTCCAAGGGTGTCGGAGTCCTCGGCTTCTTCTACGCGATCCCGCTGATGAAGAAAGCCTACGATCGTGGCCTGATGCGCTACGGCGCGTTCCGGGGTACCAAGCCGCCACCGCACTGAGCGTTGCACGCCGTCGCGGTCGAGATGCACCCCAAAGGCAGAGACGGGGGTACGTTTCCGAGCGCGCGAGGTGCACATGTCCCACGAACCCATTGATGCCTCTGATGCTCGTCGATCGGCACGCCGGCACCCCGACCATCCCGGACCGCTGGTCACGCTGGCCAACGTGGTCTTCGTCGGGGTGCCGGCGGCCTATGTCGCATCCGGATCCTTCGCCGTGACGGTACTTTTGACCGTAGCGATAGCGATCCTCGCCGTCGTGTATTTCGTGATCGAACGCACGCATCTGCGGTAGTACCCACGAGCCGCGGAAAAGCCCGCGCGCCGTTTTGCACGCTCGGCCGCCGGGACGCACTATCCCAGTAAGTCAGTAGCTCTCGGATGACGCGGTTTCGAGACGTAGGGGAAGACGTCGAGATCCCAGGACGGAGAGCCTTCGATGCCCGACCACGTCCGACCACCGCACCTGACGCAAGACCTGGAGCACGACTTCGACCGCTTCTACCGGACGAGCTTCAATCGCATGACCTACTTTCTCGTACGGCAGGGTGCCACCGTCGGCGAGGCACAGGACGCGGTCCAGCAGGCCCATGCTCGACGCGTACTGCCGGTGGACATTGATCGAAAATCCCGGAGCCTGGGTACGCCGCGCGTCGGAGGGGATCTTCCTCCGCAGCTCTGTCCGGCTGGACAAGGAGCCGGAGTACGCCAGGCGCGCCGGTCTGCCCGGCGACGGAACAGTCCTGGACCCCGACCTGGCGATCTTCGACGAGGAGGTCCGCCGGGTCATCGGGCTGCTCAATGAGCTTCCACCGGAACAGCGCCGGGTGATGGCCTGGCGGACGGACGGATACGAACCGCACGAGATCGCGAGCCTCATCGGCAAGCCGGTCGAGACGGTACGTTCCAACCTCCGACACGCGCGCGCCCGGCTCGCGCGGGAGTTGACGGGAGCCGGACGACTCGACAAGACGGTCACGAAGGGGGGCTAGCAATGGAGGCGACCGAGTTCCCTGAACTCGATGGTGTACTCGACCGGACAACTGTTTCGGCGTTGGCCTCTCTCGACGGGACGGTCGGTGTCGGGCGCCGCTTGGAGGATCTTCGACGTGCCGCGGTGGCGGGACAGGACGCTGGCAGCGGCGGATTCCCTCAGGCGACCGGCGCGACGCGGCGGCGCCTGATGGACGAGGCGACGGGTACCGTGGCCGGGGTTGCGGACGACCCACGACCGCACGGGGATCGCCGACGCGCACAGGTGCTCTACTACCGGGTGTCCGGAGTCACCATCACCGACGTCGCTCTCTACGCGCACGGGCGACGGTACGACGTCGGCAGGTTGACGAACGTCTGGCTCACCCGCAGTTCCACGCACGTCGGCACGGTGGTGGGGGTGGTTGCGGGCGTGGCCGAGACGGCGATGCTGTCGCCATTGGTATCCCTCGCCTCGCGGGCGGTTCTCGTACCGATCGTCGCGATGGCGCTGCTGGCCGCCCTGCTTCTCGCGTGGACAGCTACCAAGCTGTGGCCCGCCAGGCATGAGCTGTGGGGCCGGTACGACGGGCAGCCCGTCATGCTGTTCAGCACCACCGACGAGGTACGGTTCGGCCAGGTCGCCCGGGCGCTGCGCCGGGCGATCGAGATGGGTTCGACTGCCGAGCGGACCTGGCGGACCCTGGCGGGTGATTGAGCCCCGGTGAGGGACACACGATCGGCGTAGGCTGCGTCGCGTGGGTACGCTCCTGCCGTTTCTGGTGTTCGCCGGTGGCTTCGCCGCGATCCTGGGTGGCCTCGCGTGGCTGGCGTCCCGGATTCGTCGCCGGGGTGGTGGCGGCGCGGTCATGGGGCCTTTCGAGGAGATCTGGCATCCGGTCGCCCACCGACTTCGCTATGAGATCCAGGCGCACGAGGAACGTATGGTGCCGATACCGTCGCCGGGCGATCAATGGAAGCGGAGCCGCGGCGACGCCGGGCAGCCGGGTGCAGGATAGATCCATGCGTGGACGGTTGGAGGGCGAGGGTTCGCCACGGGAATCCCGGCACGACTACTGGGGCGTGGTGCTGGACGCGCCCGACGGCGCGGCGCTGGCGCGGTTCTACGCCGACCTGCTCGGCTGGAAGATCGCGAACGAGGATCCCGGCGGCGCGGCGGTCGGGCCGCCGGACGGCGTGGCCTATCTGGGCTTCCAGACCACGGCCTCGTACGTGCCGCCGGTGTGGCCACCGGCCGAGGGTACCCAGCAGATGATGATGCACCTCGACTTCGAGGTCAGCGACCTCGCCGCCGCCGTGTCCCACGCGCTCGAACTCGGCGCGCGGGAGGCCGGGTACCAGCCTCAGGACAACGTCCGGGTGATGCTCGACCCGGCGGGGCACCCTTTCTGCCTCTACGTGGACGCGTAGGCCACGGCGCCTGTCGTGCCGCGCCTCGGGCCGTTTACGGTTCCTCGTTCGCCGCGTTGGCGACCGCGGACGCCTCGGTGCTGGTGACCACCGGTACGACCTCGAAGTCGACCAGGTCGCTCCACTGGCCGATCCAGGTCATGAGCAGAGTCAGGTCGTCGCACTCCATGACCTGGAAGCAGCGGCCGAAAGTCGCCTCGACCCAGCTGTCGACGTAACGCAGCCCGTCGGGCATCATCCGTCCGCGCTCACGCGCCCGCTCGTAGACCGGCTTCGCGCCGCGGTCACGGAACCGCTCCACCACCATGAACAGCATGGCGATCATGGTACGGGTGGCGGCTGTCGCCATCTCCTCCCCCTTTGTTGTGTGCGCCGGGCACATGGTTCGCCGTCCGGAGCGGACCTAGTGTTCGGCGTCACAGGGACGGAGGACGGTGTGCCGGCGATCATCTGCACCCACGGGCTGCGTAAGGAGTTCCGGGGCTTCGTCGCGGTCGACGGCGTCGACCTGCGCATCGCCGAGGGCAGCGTGCACGCGCTGGTCGGCCGGAACGGCGCGGGCAAGACCACCCTGTTCAACGTCCTGTCCGGCGTCGTCGCGCCGTCGGCCGGACGGGTCGAGCTGGCCGGCCAGGACGTGACCGGGCTGCCGCCGGAGCGGATCGCCCGGCTCGGAGTGGCCCGGTCGTTCCAGATCACCAGCCTGTTCCCGGCGCTGTCCGCGCGCGAGCACGTGGAGCTGGCGCTTGCCGCCCGTACCGGACTGGGGTGGCGGTTCTGGCGGTCGGACAAGCGGCTGCTGCGTTTCCGGGACCGGGCGCTGGAACTCCTGGCGCAGGTCGGGCTGGCCGAGGTCGCCGAGCACCGCGCCGACATGCTGGCGTACGGCCGCAAACGCGCCCTCGAACTCGCCGTGGCGCTCGCGCTCGAACCCCGGGTACTGCTGCTCGACGAGCCGACCGCCGGGATGGGCGCCGAGGATCTCGACCGTACCGTCGACCTCGTCCGGCGGGCCGGCGAAGGGCGCACCGTCGTCCTCGTCGAGCACAACATGCGCGTGGTCGCCGACCTCGCCGACACGGTGACCGTACTGCAACAGGGCCGGGTCATCGCCGAGGGCGGCTACGCGCAGGTACGCGCCGATCCCCGCGTCATCACCGCGTACCTGGGAGAGCCGCATGCTGAGCATCCGTGAGCTGTCCGCCTGGTACGGCGAGGCGCGCGTGCTGCGCGACGTCTCGCTGGAGGTCGACGCGGGCACGATCGTGACACTGGTCGGGCGCAACGGCGCGGGCAAGACCACGTTGCTGCGCTGTGTCATGGGGCTGCACCGGCAGCAGCGCGGGGATGTCGCGTACCAGAACGGAAAGCTCGCCACCCTCCCGCACCGGCGCGCGGCCGCCGGGATCGGCTGGGTACCCGACGACCGGGGCGTCTACGCGACCCTCACCGTCGAGGAGCACCTCAGGCTCCCCCGCCCGACCGGACCGGACGCCTGGCCGCTTTCCCGTGTCTACGAAGCGTTCCCGGTGCTCCAGGCGCGGCGCCGGTTCCCGGGTACCACGCTGTCCGGTGGGGAGCAGCAGATGCTGGCGCTGGCCCGGGTACTGCGGGCCGGTGCCCGGCTGCTGCTGTGCGACGAGCCCACGGAAGGCCTGTCGCCGCTGCTGGTCCAGCAGATCGGCGACATCCTGCGCGCCGCCAAGGCGCACGGGGTCACGGTGCTGCTGATCGAACAGAACCTGCACTTCGCCACCTCGGTCGCCGACCGGCACTACCTGCTGGCGCAGGGCCGGGTGGTGGAGGTCCTCGACAACGCCGAGGTCAAGCGGCGCGAGCACGAGCTGCTCGCGTACCTCGGGATTTAAGGAGAAACCCATGCGCAGAGCGGGTATCGCGGTACTGGTCCTGGGGTTCGCGGTCGCCGGCTGCGGCGGCGGCCCCCGCGCCGCGGGCGGCAAGCTCTCCGACGACAAGATCGTCCTGGCCGTACTCAACGACCAGTCCGGTGTGTACAGCGACCTGTCCGGCCGCAACTCCGTCGAAGCCGTCAAGATGGCGGTCGAGGACTTCAAGGCGCGGCAACTCTACGACCGCCAGCTCGCCGACGCCATCCTCGACGTACCGACCTCCTCGGCCGCGCTGGCCGTGGCGACCGTGGCGAAGCAGAAGAAGCGGCTGTACCTCAATGTGGGCGCCGCCACCACCGACCTGACCGGCAAGGCGTGCAACCGTTACACCTTCCACTACGCGTACGACACCTACATGCTCGCGCACGGTACCGGCACCACGGTCACCAGGCAGGGCGCGCGCAACTGGTACGTGGTGTATCCCGACTACGCCTTCGGGCAGGACATGCAGAAGTCGTTCACGGCGGCGATCCAGGCGGCCGGCGGTACGGTCATCGCCAAGGATCCCACGCCGTTTCCTAACGACAACTTCGCCACGTTCCTCCTCAAGGCGCCGAGCCTGAACCCGAAGCCGGACGTGCTCGGCACCATGCAGGCCGGTGGCGACCTGGTCAACCTCGTGAAGCAGTACAACGAGTTCAAGCTGCGGGACAAGGGCATCAAGCTCTCGGTCGGGCTGATGTTCATCACCGACATCCGCTCGCTCGGGCCGGACGCGTTCGCCGGTACCACCTTCACCGACGCCTGGTACTGGAACCTGGACCAACGCAGCCGCGAGTGGGCGGACCGGTTCTTCGCGCGGACGAAGGTACGCCCCAGCTTCGCGCACGCCGGCAACTACTCGGCCGCGACGCAGTACCTCGAAGCCGTCCAGCGGGCCGGTACCGACGCGGCGGACACCGTGGTGAAGCAGTTGGAGGGGTACACCTTCGACGACGCCTTCGCTCGCAACGCGCGGATCCGGGCCGAGGACCACCGGGTCGTCCACGACGTGTACCTCGCCGAGGTCAAGCCGAGCGCGCAGGTCGGCGAGGAGTGGGACTACGAGCGGATCGTGAAGACCATCCCGGCCGCCGACGCGTTCCGGCCGGTCGCCGACAGCGCGGCCGCCGGCTGCACGATGGGCTGAGCGCGTGGTCAACTTCCTCCAGCAATGCTTCAACGGCCTGGTCAGCGGCGCGTTCCTCGCGCTGCTGGCCGTCGGCCTGTCGGTCATCTTCGGGATGCTCGGGGTGGTCAACTTCGCGCACGGCGCGTTCTACATGCTCGGCGCGTTCGGGGCGTACGTCCTGCTGACCGATGCCGGGGTGAGCTTCTGGACGGCGCTGTTGTTGGTACCGCTGGCGCTGGGCGGGTTCGGCATGGTGCTGGAGCGGCTGCTGATCCACGGGCTCACCGCGCTCGATCCGCTCTACAACTTCCTGCTCACCTTCGGCGTCACCCTGGTCCTGCAGGATCTGGTCAAGCGCGAGTACGGGGTCGCCTCGCAGCCGTACCCCGTACCGGCCGCGCTGCGCGGCTCCGTCCACTTGGGACTGTTCGACTACCCCGCGTACCAGGTCCTCGTGCTCGCCGCCTCCGCCGTGGTCTGCGCCGGGGTGTGGTACGTGCTGACCCGTACCCGGGTCGGGATGGTGGTCCGGGCGGCGACCGAGCGGCCGGAGCTGACCGGCGCGCTCGGGGTCAACGTCGGGCGCTGGGTCACCCCGGTGTTCGGGTTCGGTGCGGCGCTGGCCGGGCTGGCCGGCGTACTGGCGGCGCCGATGCGCGCGGTCAACCCGTTGATGGGCGCCGATCTGATCATCACCGTGTTCGCGGTCGTCGTCATCGGCGGCCTCGGCTCGATCCCGGGCTCGGTACTGGCCGGCTTCGGCATCGGCGTCGCCTCGGCACTGTGCAACCTGTACCTGCCGGCGCTGTCACAGACGCTCGTGTTCGTGCTCATGGCGGCCGTACTGCTGTGGCGCCCGTCGGGCCTGTTCGGCCGCGAGGAGGCCCGCATATGAGTGGAGCGTGGCGCGGCGTCGTCTGGACTGAGGAGCGAAGCGACGAGGGAAGACGGCGCACCAAAGCGCCGCGCGGAGCGAACCAGGAGACACAGGCGTGAGACGTTCGCTGCTGCTCTTTGCCGGCCTTGCCGTAGCACTCGCCCTGCCGTGGTTGATCTACCCGCCGGTCGCGCTGGACGTCGCCGCGTGGGCGCTGCTGGCCGTCGCGCTGGACCTGCTCATCGGCTTCACCGGGCTGCTGTCCTTCGGGCACGCCGCCTTCTGGGGTACGGCCGCGTACGCCGCCGGGCTGGTCGCGCTGCACACGCCGGTACCGTTCCCGGTCGCGGTGCTCGGCGGTGCCGTGGTCGCCGGGGCGCTCGCCGTGCCGATCGGGTACCTGGCGGTCAAGCGGGCCGGCATCTACTTCGCCATGGTCACCCTCGCCTTCGCCCAGCTCGTCTACTTCGTGGGCAACCAATGGCGCGGGCTGACCGGCGGCGAGAACGGGCTGCAGGACATCCCTCGGACACTGTTCGGGGTGGACCTGTCCGACCCGTTCTTCTTCTACTACGCCGCCCTTCCCCTGGTACTGGCCGGACTGCTGGCCGCCTGGCGGATCGTGCGCTCCCCGTTCGGGCGGGTACTCGTGGCCATCCGCGACAACCCGGCCCGCGCGCGGGCGCTCGGGTACCCGGTGGCGCGGTACAAGCTGCTGGTCTTCGTGCTCTCGGCGACCCTGGCCGGGCTGGCCGGCGGGCTGCACGCGATCGGGCACGGCTTCGCGTCGCTGGATGACCTGCACTGGACCACGTCGGGCAAGGCGGTGCTGATGGTGGTGCTGGGCGGGATCGGCACGCTGTGGGGCGGCGCGCTGGGCGCCGGGCTCATCGTGCAGCTGGAG
>Ga0209239_1000725_pt1 | contig 19221 bp, 14 predicted proteins | sample GraSoi013_2_20cm_FD_185824 | JGI IMG/M metagenome (GOLD analysis project Ga0209239, IMG submission 185824) | Grasslands soil microbial communities from the Angelo Coastal Reserve, California, USA - Sample 10_02_2013_2_20cm (SPAdes) (version 2) | ecosystem: Environmental > Terrestrial > Soil >...
AAGCTGGAGCAGCGGGTGGTCAGTTTCGATCGTCTGGCCCAGATCGCGGATTTTCCGCGAGTGAACGACGTCTTCTGCTGCCTCGGCACCACCTTGAAGCAGGCGGGCTCACGGGAGGCGTTCCGCACGGTGGACTATACGTACGTCGTCGAGCTCGCCCGGGTCGCCGTCCGCCACCGCGCCGCGCAGTTCCTCGTGGTTACGGCGCTCGGCGCCGCCCCCGGGTCGCGGATTTTCTACAGCCGGGTGAAGGGCGAGGCGGAAGAGGCGGTACGCCGCCTGCAGTTCGAAGGCATCCACATCTTCCGGCCATCATGGCTCATCGGCGCGCGCGCCAAGACCCGCCCCGTCGAGCGTGTGGCCGGAATACTCAGCCCGCTCGTCGCCTGGGCGCTCGTGGGGCCGCTGGCGCGGTATCGACCGATCAAGGCCGAGGCCGTGGCGCGCGCCATGGTGCGGGTCGCTCGCGAGGCGTCGCGCGGTACACACGTGTACGAGTCGCACGAAGTCCGGCGGCTCGGCGCGCGGTCGTGACCTTCCCCCACCCCCTGACGCTGCTGTGCGGCTGCGTGCTGCTCGCCGCTGTGGCGAGTCACGTACTACCGGCCGGGGAATACGATCGCCGGGACGACCCCGCCACCGGTCGCCGGGTCGTGGTGGCGGGCACCTATCACGCCGTGGCGGCCCGGCCCGTGGGAGCGTTCCACGCGCTCGTCGCAATCCCGCGCGGCATGGCCGACGCGGCCGCGGTCATTTTCTTCGTGTTCCTGATCGGCGGCGCGTTCACCGTGGTCGATGAGACCAGCGCGCTGCGGCAGGGCGTGGACTGGCTGGTGCGGCGCTTCGGACACTCCGAAGCGCTGGTCGTGCCCGCGGCTTCGCTCGGGTTCGCGCTGGGCGGCGTGCTCGACAACATGAAGGAAGAGATCATCGCGCTCGTGCCGGTGATGCTGCTGCTGGCGCGGCGCCTGGGCTACCGCCCGGTGGTGGCCGTCGCGATGAGCCTCGGCGCGGCCGCGGTGGGCGCGGCCTTCAGCCCCATCAATCCGTTCCAGGTTGGGATCGCCCAGCAGCTGGCGCAGCTGCCGTTGCTCTCGGGCTCGCTGTTTCGCATCGCCTTCCTGGCGGCCGCACTGGGCATCTGGATCTGGGGTACGTCCCGGTACGCCGCCCGCACGCGTGGCACGGCGACGACCGCGCCCGACCCCACCGTGGGCACGCTGGACGGCCGGCGCGGCGCGGTGCTCGCGCTGGTGCTCCTCACGTTCGCAGCGCTCGTGGTGGGCGTGCTGCGCTTCGGCTGGGGGTTCAACGAGATGGCGGCGCTGTTCTTCGCGATGGGCGTGGTCGCGGGGCTCGTGGGCGGGCTGGGCGTCGGCGGCACGGCGGACGCGCTCGTCGCCGGATTCCGGTCCATGGCATACGCCGCCCTGCTCATCGGGTTCGCGCGGGCGATCTTCGTCACCCTCCAGGAAGGGCGCATCGTGGACACGATCGTGCATGGCCTGTTCACGCCGGTCGCCCAGCTACCCGTCGCGCTCGCCGCGCTCGGCATGATGGTCGTACACGGCCTGGTGCACGTACCGGTCCCGAGCCCCAGCGGTCACGCGGTGCTCACGCTGCCCATCCTCGTGCCGCTCGCGGACCTGCTCGGCCTGTCGCGCCAGGTCACCGTGCTCGCGTATCAATATGGAGGCGGGCTGTGCGAGCTGTTCACGCCCACGAACGGGGCGCTCATGGCGATCCTCGCCGCCGCCCAGGTCCCGTACGAAGACTGGGTCCGGTTCGCCCTGCCCCTGCTCCTGACCCTGCTGGCGCTGGGAGCCGGCGCGATCGGATTGGGCGTGGCGATCGGTCTCCAGTAGGTTGGCACTGAATGACCGGGGCCATGATTGACCGCCGCATCGCCCTGCTGCTCGACGTCGTCGACCAGGCGTTCGATCGCAAGGCGTGGCACGGCACCGCGCTGTGGGGATCCGTCCGCGGCCTCACGCCGCGCGAGGCGTTGTGGCGCCCGGGCCAGCGCCGCCACAACATCTGGGAGATCGTGCTGCACACGGCATACTGGAAGTACATCGTGCGCCGCCGCCTGACGCGCAATCCCGGGCTCGAATTCCCTCGCGTCGGGAGCAACTGGCCGACGCTCCCCGCGAAGCCTGACGCGGCCGCGTGGCGGCGCGACGTCGCGCTCCTCAGAGAGCAGCATCGGCTGCTCCGGGCGGTCATTGCTCGCTTTCCCGCGACGCGGCTCAACGCCCGGGGCTGGCGATCCACCTGGACCAACGCGCAGCATGTGTATGGCATCGCTTCGCACGATTTGTATCATGCGGGGCAGATACAACTGCTCAAAGCCCTCCGCCGGCGCTAGTCATTCTCCCCTCAGCTTCTCGATCGCTCGGCGCTCCCGCTTCGTCGGCCGGCCTTTCCCCTCGTAGCGCAGCGACGGGGCCACCCGGAGCTGCTCGGCGAGACGCTCGCGCGCTCGTCTCCCTTCGGCGTCTTCGACGTAGAGTGTCGCTGCCGCCGCGGGAGGGCCGCGTTGCTCAGACAGGGCGCGTACCACCACGATGTACTCGAACGGGCCGCGGCGGATGCGCAGCCGGTCGCCCACGGCGAGCTGCTTCGCCCGCTTGGCCCGCGCACCGCTCACTTCGACCTTGCCCCCACCGATGGCTGCGGCTGCAAGCGCGCGGGTCTTGAAGAAGCGCGCGGCCCAGAGCCACCGATCGAGCCGCACGCGTGACTCGTCCGACATGGCGCCTCTCCTCCCGGCAGGGTATGGTCCACGAGCGGCGCCGGGTGTGCGTATAATGGGAACCCCGGCCTCACCCAAACCCTTTTCCGCGTAGAGCACAATGCATGCTCGGTTCGCGACTCGTCCGCCAGACGTCTCAGCCCGCAGGGTCGCGGCCTCGCAGGCGTTGCGCGTTGTAACCCTGGGCGTCGCGTCGTCGGCGGTGCTGGTCGGCTGTGGGACGCCGGGCGTGCGCGGCGTGGCGGGTACGGCGCCCCCCCCCCGCTCCGAGCCAGCCAGCCGCCCCACTCCCGGCGCCGCCGCAGCTGCCGCCGGACCTCACCGGGCGGATCGCGCAGCTCAAGCTCACGGACGTCATCGACATCGCGCTGCGGAACAACACGGCCACGAGCGCCGCCTGGGCGGACGCGCGCGCTGCGGCCGCCACGTACGGTGCGGCCAAGGGGCAATACTATCCCACCATCGTGCTCGGCGGGACGGCACAGGCCATCAAGCGGATTGCGTCGGGCGGCGTCGGTGCCGCGAAGCAACAGTCCTTCGGGCCTAACGTCAACGTCTCGTGGCTCCTCCTGGACTTCGGCGGCCGCTCGGGCTCGATCGACGTGACCCGCGAAGCGCTGCTCGCTGCCGACTGGACGCACAACGCGACCTTGCAGAGTGTCGTGCTGGCGGTCGAGCAGGCGTACTTCCTCTACCTGGGCACCAAGGGACTGCTCGACGCCCAGCAAACGACCCTGAAGGAGGCCGAAACGAATCTCGACGCGGCGCAGCAGCGACACCGCGTAGGCCTCGCCACGATCGCGGATGTGCTCCAGGCCCGAACCGCCTTGTCGCAGGCCCGGCTGGCGCTCGAGGCGACCCAGGGTGAACTCCAGACCACGCGGGGCGCTCTGGCGCTGTCCATGGGCCTGCCGGCGAACGTCCCCTACGACATCGAGGTCGTGCCCGACACCACGACGCCGTTCGGCGTCGTCGAGGGCGTGGACAGCTTAATCGCGCGGGCGATGCGTGAGCGACCCGACCTCGCGGCCCAGCGCGCGCAAGTCGAGCAAGCCCGCGCCCGGGTGAGCGTGGCGCGCTCCCAGGCCCTGCCGACGCTCTCGGTTGGCGGAACGGGCAGCCAGACCTACTTCGTCCAGCATCCGGGAACTGTGACGCCCCCCGCGGGAAACAGCTACAACGCCACCCTGACGCTTTCGATCCCGCTGTTCTCCGGTTGGTCGCAGATTTACAACGTGAAGGCGGCATCCGCCGCCGCCGAGGCGGCCGCCCGACGGGCGCAGGGATTCGAGCAACAGGTGGTGTACCAGGTGTTCAACGCCTACTACGGACTCCGCACGTCCACGCAGCAGGTTCGCACCAGCCGGGACCTGCTCGCCAGTGCCACGGAATCCGAGCAGGTGGCGCTGGGGCGCTACAAGGCGGGTGCCGGGAGTCTGCTCGACCTGCTCACCGCCCAGGCCGCCCTCGCCTCCGCCCGGGCGCAGGCGATCCAGGCGCGGCTCTCGTGGAACACGGCGCTGGCGCAGCTCGCGCACGACGTGGGAATCCTCGGGCTCGACGGCTCGAGCCCGCTCCAAATGCAAACCGACACCACCGGAACCCCCAAATAGATGAACCTGACCACCGCCGTCGCGGCGCTCTCGCTGCTCGTCGCCCTCGGCTGCTCGAAACAGGGAGGCGGTGGCTCGTCCCGCGTGCCGGTCACAGTGGCCCGCGCCGAACAGCGCCCCGTGCCCTATGAGCTGTCCGGGACAGGCACGGTCGAGCCGCGCCAGACCGCGTCGGTCCAGGCGCAGGTGACCGGGATCCTGACGCGCGTGGCGTTCCGGGAGGGCGACGACGTCGCGGCCGGACAGCTCCTGTTCCAGATCGACCCGCGCCCGTTCCAGGCGGCGCTCGAGCAGGCGAAGGCGATGCTCGCCCGCGACCAGGCACAGGCGCGCAGTGCCGTAGCCGACGCCGACCGCTACGCGGAGCTCGTGAAGCAGGACTACGTGACGAAGTCGGATTATGAAGCGAAACGAGCCGCCGCCGAAGCGCTCCAGGCCGCGGTGCGCGCCGACTCCGCTGCGGTTGCGAACGCCCAGCTCAACGTCGAGTGGGCCGCGATCCGCGCGCCGATCGCGGGACGGACCGGCCGGCTGCTGGTCCGGGAGGGCAACCTGGTACGGGCGAATGCGGCAGATCCGCTCGTGGTGATCAACCTGATCCGGCCGATCCTCGTGCGCTTCGCTGTGCCGCAGAAATACCTCGGCGACATCCAGCGCTACAGCCAGCACCGGCTGCCGGTGTTCGCGAGCCCGTCGCAAACCGACACGCTGTTCAGCGAAGGCGTGCTGACGTTCGTCGACAACAGCGTGGATACGAGCACCGGCACCGTGCTGCTCAAGGGAGAATTCGCGAACCGGGACAACGCCCTGTGGCCGGGCGAGTTCCTGAACGTGCGGTTGCAGCTGTACATCGACGACAAGGCGCTAGTCGTGCCGGCACAGGCGGTGATGACGGGCCAGCAGGGGACCTACGTGTTCGTGCTGAACCAGGACGGCACGGCGCGGTCGCAGCCGGTCACGGTCGAGCGCCCGGCCGGGGCCTACGCGGTGATCGCCCAGGGCGTGCGGCCGGGAGACGAGGTGGTGACCGACGGCCAGGTCCGGCTGGTGAACGGCGCGCCCGTCGAGGTGAAGGGCTCGGCCGATCCCGCGCGCGCGATGGAGGGGGATAAATGAACATTTCCGGGCTGTTCATCAGGCGGCCCGTCATGACGACACTCGTCATGCTGGGCATCCTCATGTTCGGGGTGATGGCCTACCGGCTCTTGCCGGTGAGCAATCTCCCGAACGTCGACTTCCCCACGATCCAGGTGAACGCGAGCCTCCCGGGCGCGAGCCCGGAGACCATGGCGTCCGCCGTGGCGACGCCGCTCGAGAAGCAGTTCTCGACGATCGCCGGGGTGGACCAGATGACTTCCTCGTCCAGCCTCGGCAGCACCAACATCACCCTCCAGTTCACCCTGGACCGCAACATCGACGCCGCCGCGCAGGACGTCCAGGCGGCGATCTCCAAGACGCTGCGTCAGCTTCCCACCGGGATCGTGCCGCCCTCCTACCAGAAGGTGAACCCGGCCGACCAGCCGATCATCTACTACGCGCTGAGCTCGGGCACGCTCTCGCTGCCGGAGCTGGACGAGTACGCCGAGACCTTCATCGCGCAGCGCCTGTCCACGGTGTCGGGCGTCGCGCAGGTCAATGTGTACGGCGCCGCCAAGTATGCGGTGCGCATCCAGCTCGACCCCAAGGCACTGGCGACGCGCGCCATCGGGATCGACGAAATCGCGAACGGCATCGCCGCCGGCAACGTCAACCTGCCGACGGGCATCCTGTGGGGCCCGCACCGCGCCTACACGGTGCAGGCGAACGGCCAGCTCCAGAGCGCGGCGGAGTTCGGGCCGCTCGTCGTGACTTACCGCAACGGCGCGCCCGTGCGCTTGCAGGACCTGGGACGGGTGCTGGACGACGTGCAGGACAACAAGAGCGCCGCCTGGTTCAACGGCAGCCGCGCCATCGTCCTCGCCGTCCAGCGACAACCGGGCGCGAACACCGTGGAGGTGGCGGGCCGCGTGCGGACGGTCATGGCGAGTCTGAAGCGGCTGCTCCCCGCGTCCGTGGATCTGCAGCTCCGCTCCGACCGCTCGGAGTCGATTCGCGCCTCGCTGGCCGACGTGCAGTTCACGCTGTCCTTGACGTTGGCGCTCGTCGTCCTGGTCATCTTCCTTTTCCTCCGCAACCTGTCGGCGACGATCATCCCCAGCCTGGCGCTCCCATTCTCGCTCGTGGGCACGTTCGCGGTCATGTACGCGCTCGACTACAGCCTCGACAACCTCTCGATGATGGCGCTCACGCTGTCGGTCGGGTTCGTGGTGGACGACGCGATCGTGATGCTGGAAAACATCGTGCGCCACATGGAGAAGGGCACGCCCCCGCTCGAAGCAGCGCTCACCGGGGCGCGCGAGGTGGGGTTCACGATCCTCTCGATGACCCTGTCGCTCGCAGCGGTGTTCATTCCGGTGCTGTTCATGGGCGGCATCGTCGGGCGCCTGTTCCACGAATTCGCCGTGACCATCGGGGCCTCGATCCTCGTGTCCGGAGTCGTGTCGCTCACCCTCACCCCGATGCTGTGCAGTCGGTTCTTGAAGCCCCCGCGCGAGGCGCACCACGGGCGGTTCTACGAGGCCTCGGAGCGGGTGTATGAGCGGGTGTTGGGCGCGTACGAGCACAGTCTCGACTGGGTGATGCAGCGCCGGCCTGCCGCGCTCGCCCTCTCCGCCGCGATCCTCGTCGCGACCGTGGTGTTGTTCATGGTGGTCCCCAAGGGGTTCCTGCCGAGCGAGGACAACTCGCAGATCTTCGGGACGACGGAGACGGTGCAGGGCACATCGTTCGACGATCTGGTGCGCCATCAGCTGCAGGTCATGGCGATACTCCAGCAGGATCCGAACGTGGACGCGACCATGTCGTTCCTGGGCGGAGGCCAGATCAACCAGGGACGCGTCTTCATGCAGCTCAAGCCCCGCTCCCAGCGCGACATGAGCGTGGACCAGCTGATCCGCTATTTCAATCGCAAACTCGCCGGCATCCCGGGGATCCAGGTGTTTCTTCAGAACCCGCCTCCCATCCAGATCGGCGGCCGGCGTACCAAGAGCCTGTATCAGTTCACGCTCCAGAGCCCGGACACGGCGTTGTACGACTATTCCACGCGGCTCCTCACGCAGCTCCAGAAGCTGCCGATGCTGGTCAACGTCACGAGCGATCTACAGATCTCGAATCCGCAGGCCACCGTGACCATCAACCGGGACCGGGCCGCGGCGCTCGGCGTGACCGCCGAGCAGATCGAGGAGGCGCTGTACGACGCATACGGCTCGCGCCAGGTCTCGACGATCTACACGTCCACCAACCAGTATTGGGTCGTGATGGAGCTCCTGCCCGATTACCAGCGGGACCTGTCGGCGCTCAGCCTCCTGTACATCCGCTCGCAGAACGGCCCGCTCGTGCCGCTGGCGTCGCTCGCCACGCTGAGCTCGAGCGCGGGCCCGCTGACGGTGAACCACGCGGGGCAGCTCCCGGCGGTCACGATCTCCTTCGACCTGCGCGAGGGCGTCGCCATCGGCACCGCCGTCGCCGAAGTGCAGCGGGTGGCGCGGCAGCTCCTGCCGGCCAGCATCACGACGAGCTTCGCCGGCACGGCACAGGCATTCCAGTCGAGCCAGGCAGGCCTCCTGGCACTGCTGATCCTCGCCGTGCTCGTGATCTACATGGTGCTCGGCATTCTGTACGAGAGCTTCATCCACCCGCTCACGATTCTCTCGGCGCTCCCCTTCGCCGGGTTCGGCGCGCTGCTGACGCTCCTGATCTTCCGGGTGGATCTCAGCGTGTACGCGTTCGTCGGCGTCATCATGCTGGTGGGGCTCGTGAAGAAGAACGGCATCATGATGATCGATTTCGCGATCGAGGCGCAGCGCAGCGAGGGGAAATCCGCGCACGACGCCATTCTCGAAGCCTGCCGCATCCGGTTCCGGCCCATCATGATGACCACGATGGCGGCGCTCATGGGCACCCTGCCCATCGCGCTCGGGGTAGGCGTCGGCTCGGAATCGCGCCGCCCGCTCGGGATCGCGGTGGTCGGCGGCCTGGCGTTCTCGCAGTTCATCACGCTGTACGTGACGCCCGTGATCTACACGTACCTGGACGCGCTGCAGCAGCGCCTGGGCCGGACGTCCCTCGGGCGGGCGGCGGCGGGCGGGCAACCGACGCCAGCAGCGGCACCAGCGGATTGACGAGAACGTGCCGCAGCGAGGGGTGGTCCCTCCGGCTCGGGACGTTTGACTGCCCCGCCCTGCCGCCCCTTACGTCTTCGCCTCCGGGACCGCCCCTCGGCGCCGGCGTACGCACGACCCACGGTCGCATCGATTGCGGGAACAGGCAGCGCCGGAGGCGAAGGTCCGGGGTGCGGTTGAGTGGGGAAGTCAGGGACCCCGAGCCGGAGGCGCTGTCTGTTCCCGCAATTACGGGCTTCCTGGCCGCGCGCTAACTTCTCTCCATGCACGAATGGCAAGTCTGGCTCGTCGCCGCCCTGCTTCTGTTCGTGGCCGAGATGTTGGCGCCGGGCTTCTGGCTGCTCTCGGTGGCCGTCGGCTGCCTCGCCGCCGGCGTCGTCTCCCTGGTCGTCCCGGGGCCGATCGTGCCGGCGCTCAGCTTCGCCGCCGGCACCCTGCTGTCCCTCGTGGGTATCCGCCCCTTCCTGCTGCGGCGGCTGCATCCGAGCGGATCGGCCATCCGGACCAACGTGGACGCCCTCGCCGGCAAGGTGGGGATCGTCTCGGAGCGCGTCGACCCCGTCACCGGGAAGGGACGGGTGCTGGTCGAGGGTGAGGATTGGCGGGCGGCGTCACTCATGGACGCCGCGCTCGAGCCCGGCACCCGGGTGATGGTCGTGCGGGTAGAAGGCGCAACGCTTTACGTCGACAAGGAGATGTGAGGCGATGGACAACATCGGCTCGCTCATCGTCCCGGCGGCCATCGCGCTGTTCGCGATCTCGATCGTCGCGCGGGGGATCCGCATCGTCCAGCAGGCGCAGACGATGATCATCGAGCGCCTGGGCAAGTACCACCGCACCCTCTCCTCGGGCGTCAACCTGATCATTCCGATCATCGACAAGCCGAGGGCCATCGACTGGCATCAGGTGATCGTCACGCCGGCAGGGGACTCGTTCGCGCGCCACTTCCGCACGGAGAAGATCGACCTGCGCGAGACGGTATACGTATTCCCGCGTCAGAACGTGATCACCAAGGACAATGTGGTCGTGGAGATCGACGCGCTGATCTATTCCCAGATCACCGACCCGGTGCGCGCGACCTATGAGATCGCCAACCTGCCGGATGCGATCGAGAAGCTGACGCAGACCACCCTCCGGAACGTGATCGGCGAGATGGAGCTGGATCACGTGCTCTCCTCGCGCGATACGATCAATGCCAAGCTGCGCGAGATCCTGGACGAAGCGACCCACAAGTGGGGCGCGAAGGTGAGCCGGGTGGAGCTGAAGGACATCAACCCGCCGCGCGACATCCGGGATGCCATGGAGAAGCAGATGCGCGCCGAGCGGGACCGACGCGCGGCGATTCTCACCGCCGAAGCGGAGAAGCAGTCGCGCATCCTCCAGGCCGAGGGGATTCGGCAATCGGAGATCAACCAGGCGGAGGGCCAGAAGCAGGCGAAGATCCTCGCGGCTGAGGCCGAGGCCAACGCCCGGCTCAAGGTCGCCGAAGCGGAAGCCCAGGCGATCGAGCGGATCACGGCCGCCATCAAGGGAACCGGCGGCGATCCGGCGCGGTACTTGATCGCGATCCGCTACATCGAGGCGCTCAAGGAGATGGTCACGAGCCCACAGAGCAATAAGGTGGTATACCTGCCGTACGAGGCCACGGGGGTGCTCGCCTCGCTCGGCGGGATCCGGGAGATGCTGGCGGGCCCAGCAGGGGAGAAAAAAGGATGAAGCACGCTGCAATGCTCGCGGTCGGTGTGGCCGCTGTGTTTCTGAGCGCCACCCGCCCGCCTGTCCGGGCCTTACCTGCCTGCGATTCCGACAACGGCGGCATCACCCTCCCCGCGGGCTTTTGCGCCGTCGTGGTCGCGGACCAGGTGGGGGCCCCGCGGCACCTGGCGGTGGCGTCGAACGGCGATCTCTTCGTAGCCCTGGCGGGCCGCCGCGGGGGAGCGGGTGGCATCCTCGCGCTGCGCGACACGTCCGGCGACGGCAAGGCTGACGTGCAGCAGACCTTCGGCAGCGAAGGTGGCACCGGCATCGCACTCGCCAAGGGCGCCCTCTATTTGGGCACCGCCTCCACCGTGTATCGCTACGCGATGCGCGCGGGCAGCCTCGCCCCGCTCGGGGCCCCGGACGTGATCGTCAAGGACCTGCCCGTCGGCGGCCACAGCGCCAAGAACTTGGCGCTCGCTCCCGACGGTCGCACGCTGTTCGTGAACATCGGCTCGGCCACCAATTCCTGTCAGGTCGCCGACCGGTCGAACGAGTCGCGGGGCGAGGACCCCTGCCCCGAGCTCGCTTACCGCGCCGGCGTGTGGCGGTTCGACGCGACGCAGCACGACCAGACGCGGACGAGCGGGACGCGGTTCGCCACGGGGATCCGTAACGCCGTCGGGCTCGCCTTCGCGCCCTCGGGCGAGCTGTACGCAACGCAGCACGGCCGGGATCAGCTGGGCCAGAATTGGTCCAAACTGTTCACCGTCGAGCAGAGCGCCGAGAAACCCTCGGAGGAGTTCTTCAAGCTCTCGGAGGGGGACGATTACGGCTGGCCGTACTGTTACCACGACGCGGAGCTCGGGCACCTGGTGCTCGCGCCCGAGTACGGCGGCGACGGCAAGCAGGTGGGACGCTGCACGGACAAGAAGGAGCCCCTGGTGGTGTTTCCGGCGCATTGGGCGCCGGACGGTTTGACCTTTTACAGCGGGACCCAGTTTCCCGCGCGGTATCGCGCGGGGGCCTTTGTGGCCTTTCACGGCTCCTGGAACCGGGCACCGCTGCCCCAGGCCGGCTATCGTGTCGTGTTCGTGCCTTTCAAGGACGGTAAGCCGGTCGGGACGTACGAGACGTTCGCGGATGGATTCTGGAAGGAAGACCCCGCGGGGCCGAAGCACCGACCGGTGGGCGTGGCCGTGGGCCCGGACGGCTCGCTGTATATCACGGACGACGCCGCGGGCAGGATCTGGCGGGTGATGTACACGGGCGGCAGCGGGCGGCAATAAGCGGCAGGGGCGGCAATGGCCGGGTACTCGGGCAAGCGCTTGGTCGCGAAGCTCGGGATCAAGTCGGGGTCCACCATCGCCATCCTCGGGGCCCCGCGCGGCTACGAGCGCTCGCTCGGTAAGCTCCCGCAGGTCAGGCGCAGTCCGCACGCGGCCGGCCCCCTCGACTTCGTCCAGTTCTTCACCAAGGAGAAGGAGGAGCTCGAGCGCCGGTTCGCCGCGCTGGCGCAGTCGCTCGCGCCGGCCGGCATGCTGTGGATCTCATGGCCCAAGAAGGCGTCCGGCGTGGCGACGGACCTCACCGAGGACGTGATCCGGGCGATCGGGCTCGCCCACGGACTCGTGGACGTGAAGGTGGCGGCGGTGGACGAGGTGTGGTCGGGGCTCAAGTTCGTTAGACGAGTGAAGGACCGATAAACAGAAACGGTCCCGGCGGATTGCCGGGACCGTCGCCGTATTCAGTTCCCGCAGGCGTCGTTCAAGGCAGTGTGCACGCCTGCTTCGTGAGATCGTTGTTGCGAGCCGCGGCCTCATTGAACGGAATCGGGAAGTTCCAAACCGGCACCCCGCCCGGGTCCTGCTCCGTTCCGACGCCCACCGGCGGAGGGTTGACGTTCAGTTTCCCGAACATCCGTGCGTCGAGCCAACGCGTGCCGCTCTGCCACAGCAACGAATAGCGCTTCTCGTATAGAATGGTGTTGAGCACCGAGTCGGGAACGACACTTGTGGCCGCCGCCAATCCCCCGTCGTTGGTGCGAATGAAGTTCGCCTCCGCCAGCGCGGTGGGATAGCTACCTCTCCCCCAGTTCACCTCGGCCTGCAGCAGCAGCAGCTCCTTGTTGGTGATGATCGGCGTCGGCGTCGTCGCATCCGGGTACAGCGTGAAGACTTGATCCGACGCGAACCCCTGCACCGCGATCGAGCTTCCTGTCACCAGTTTGCGAACGACCCGTTGATCCCCAGGACGCGCTTCGGATACCACCTTGGTATTCGCCCGGAAGGCCGTTTTCTCAAGACCCTGGTCCCACAGGCCGTTCTGGGCGTCGCCGGTACCGGTGCTGTAGGTGTGCGCCGGACCGAGCTCGAGCTTGGTCGCGTCCTGGACCAGGAAGGAGACGGCAAGGTCGGCGTCAGCCGAATCCAGGTAGACTGGATCAATGTTACCCACGACGGTACCAAGCGGCGCATAGCCCCGGAACGCGAGGTAGACGTCCACCTTGGCCGCCAGCGCCCGATTGAACTCGCGGAACGTGGCCGGCTTATCGAATCCGGCCAAGCCGTCGGGCAACGCGAACGGGAACGATGAACCGCCCGCTGCGAGGTTCGTCGCCGCTGTATCGAGCAGGGCCGCGACGTAGGCCAGCACGTCGTTCTTGCACCGCAGCGGCGCCAGCGGGCCGATGGGATCTCGATCCACGTCGATCGGCGCACCCGTTGTGTCGTGGGTTTCGATGATCCGCAGCATGAGGAGAGCCTTGATAGTCTGCACGAAGCCGGTGGTGGCGGGCTTGCCCTGGGCGTCGAGGAGGGTCGCGGGCGCGCCGCTGATCCCGTGCAGTCCGATCGTCGCCAGCCGGATGGGCGCAAACGGCCACAAGGCACCGCCCAGGAAGTCGCTCGGGTCGATCGTGCTGGGCCCGAGCAGCTCGGTCACGAAGCGCGGCTCCGATCCCGTGAGGCGCATGGCGTTGCGCCCGATCGTCGACCCGTAGATAATCTCGTTCTCGTTCTGGACCCGGTCGCCACGCAGCACTCCCGTCACGAGCGCCTGGAGGTGCGGCAGGTCCGAGATCGTCGAGAAGTCGCCGATGCTCGGATTGTTCAAGTTGGGCTCGCTCGGCAAATCACACGCGCCGACCGCCATTGCGCCGAGCGCAAGCGCCAGATAAGTGATCCGCATGAGTCCCCCGACGTGCGGTAGGATACCGAAGTTGGGTCGCGTGGCCATGATCAGAAATCCACCGCGAGAGTGAAGAAGTAGCTGCGGGACGGCGGGTACGGTGCGAGATCCTGCCCGCGGTTGATGTTCTGATTGCCGAAGTTCGACACCTCGGGGTCCAGGCCCGCGTAGGGGCTCCACGTCGCCAGATTCCGACCGCTCACCTCCAGGCGTACCCCCGTCACGTTCCCGGCGAACAGGGAGCGGATGATGTTGTCGGGAAGTTGATACGACAGGGTGACTTCCCGGAGCTTGAGGAACGAGGCATCCTGGACGTAGACGGACTTGCGCTTTCCGGTTGCATGGAAGGCGTCCAGCCGTGCCGCCGACGCGGCGGAGTCCGGGGCGATCAGGTCCTCGTCGAACACGTTCTGTGTGACGTTCACCACGTCGCCGCCATGCCGCCAATCCAACAGCCCATACAGCCGGAAGCTCTTGTAGGTGATGTCGCTCGAAAACCCCATCGTAAACTTGGGCTCGTAGTCGCCCATCTTGGCGAGTCCGCCCTTGCCGTCGCGCCCGTAGATCTGCGACGGGGAGGCTCCCTGCTGGATGAACCCCGCGCCGTACGAGAATCCGAAGTTGTTCGGCGGCGCGAATGCCGGAACCAGGAGCGTATCCAGCTTCATCAGACCGACGTTCTTTGCAAACGTGACGCGCGCCATCCAGCTCACGTCCTTGGTACGCAGCGGAAGGCCCGACACGGAGACGTCGATGCCGCGATTTCGGATCTCGGCGCTGCTACCAGCATTGTAGACGCGTTGCGCGAATCCTGTGCTCTGTGCCAGGGTCTGCTGCAAGATCAGGTCGGTGTTGTTCTTCTGATAGACCGTCGCCGAGAGAGCGAGCCGGGAATTGAAGAGCCCGGCGTCGATCCCGGCTTCGATTTCGCGATTGCGCTCCGGGTGGAGAGTCGGGTCGGCGACGATGTTGCACGGGGCTTGAATGGCGACGGCGTTCTGCCCAGTGTAGCTCAGGCCGCACAGCGCCGCGAACTTCTGGCCATAGAGCGGCTCGTTTCCGGTCTGACCGTACGCGGCGCGGAGCTTCAGCTCTTCGAAGGGCCCGAGCATCGGCCAGCGGTACGAGGCCGCAGCCTTCGGATAGTAGAACAGCTTGCCGATGTCGACGTTGTTCGTGCTCTTTTGCGCCAGCACGCCACCCGAGACGAACAAGCGCTCGCCGAGCAGCAGCAGCTCTTCCTGCGCGAACATCGCCAGCGTGCGAGTCCGCTGCCGATTCGCGAACACGCTCCCCGCGGAGCCCCGATCCACGTTCTGCTGAGCCGGGAGGAGATTCTGCGTCACGTTGTTGGTAGTGCGCAGGTAGTCATACCCGCTGCGCACCCCAGCGGACGTCGTCGCCGTGAACGCCTTCGATTGCGGCGTGTAGCTGTGGGTCAGCGTCCCGGCGACCGTGGCTTGCGTCTCGACGCCGCTCAAATCGGTCGCCAGCCCGGGCAGACTGGTCTGCTGCCAGTAGAGCGTGGCCGGCGCGTAGATGTTTACCTTCTCTTGGAAGGCGTCGACGCCCCCGTCGATGGTCGCCCGCAGCTGGTGCGTGTCACCGCTCAGGAACGTGTAGGTCGCGTTCACGGAGCCGATGAGGCGGAACACGTCCTCGGGCGCCTGGAACTGAGCCACCGTCTGGAGCAGGTTGGTCCCGCTGCCGAAGGTGAACGGATTGAAGGGATACACGCCGTTCTGGTCCGGGCGCATGTCGAAGAAGCTCGGGGTCTCGCCGATTACGAAGTAGGGCGTGACGTTGACGTTGTCATTGTTGCTGATGCCGCGCTTCGTGAGCGAGTGGATCAGGTTCGTGTTGACCTTCACCTGGAGCTTCGATCCCACCAGCTGCGTCAGGTTGAGGCGGATCCCTTGCTTGTCGTAGCCGGTGCCGGACATGATCCCGTTGTCGTGCTGGTTCAGCGCTGAGAAGAAGTACTGGGTGTTCTCGTTACCGCCGCCGATGTTCACGTTCGTCGTGTACGACAGGCTCTTGTCCCCGTAGACCTGCCGCTCGAGATCCTGAAACCCACCGCTCGCCTGAAACATCTGGTCGACGGCGACCGTGTCCGCCGCGCACAGCGGAGGCGGGTTCCCCTTACAAAACGTCGGCGCCGCCCAGTCGATGGCGTCGGCCCGATTGAATCGGCGCAAGCCGAGCGTGTTCGAGAGGGCATGCGTGCCGAGGCTCTGCGACACCGAGAAGCGCGCGGGCCCGGGCGTGCCGTGCCTGGTACTGATCACGATGACGCCGTTCGCCGCCGACGAGCCGTAGATCGCGGCCGCCGACGAGCCCTCGAGCAACTCGATGCTCGCGATGTCCGACGGGTTGAGATCCGCGATGCGGTTGACGGGGTTGTCCTGGTTGGACGCGTCGAGACCAGCGCCCGCCGCCGTGACTGCGTTCAAGCCATTCGCGATCGCCGTATTGGCGACCGGCACGCCATCGACGACATACAGCGGCTGCGAACGGCCGAAGATCGACGTCACCCCCCGCATCCGGAGCTGGAGGCCACCCCCCGGGGCACCGGAGTTCGCGGTGATGACGGCGCCCGGCACCTTGCCTTGCAGCGCGTTCTCGATGGTCTCACTGTGCGTCCGCGTCAGGTCCGTGCCGGCGACCGACTGCACGTCGTTCGCCAGGTTCCGTCGGGCGACGCTGGTCGCTTGGCCCGTCACGACGAGCTCACTGAGTTGCAGCGCCGTGGCCTTGAGCTTGATCGCTACCTCGCCTTGACCGGGCGCAACCGGAACCGACGCCGGTTGGTAGCCGATCCGCCGGACATCGAGCACGACGGCGCTATCAGGCACCATCATCGCAAACCGGCCGTCTGCGGTGGTGGCGGTCGCCGTGCGAGTGCCCTTCACCGCGATGTGCGCGTCGAGAATGGCCGAGCCGGTCTCGACGTCGGTCACCGTCCCGCGGAGCGGGTGCTGGGCGAGCGCGACGCCAGTGCAGACCACACTGAGCAGCGCCGCCGAAGCGAGATGACGCACGTGTTGCACGTCGCCTCCTGCGTGGAAGTTGAAAAGCGCTTGAGCCTCCGGGAACACTCGTCCCCGGATCGGCTCACTTCGTCAACCGCATATGTGTTGAGTTTCGAACTCGCTGTTCGGCGGGCGCGAGCTGACGGCCGCGCTCACTGGCTTGCGTGACATGTCGCGAGTTCGAACTCACTGCTCGGCGGGCGCGAGCTGACGGCCGCGCTCACTGTGCTAGTCCATATATCCCGCGGCGGTCCGGTCCGCTAGCCTCGAAATGTGCCAGAGTGGAACATCGGTATCGGGCCTCCGACGCCGCGGGTTTTTGGCACAGCGCTAGATTGGGGCGCTAATGCCTGACCTCACCCCGCCCCTCACCAAGCTCTCCGAAGAAGAAGAGTTGCTTCGCGACACGGTGCGCGCCTTCGCGGAGCGCGAGGTCAGGCCGCGCGTGGCCGCGATGGAACAGGCCTCCACCGTCGATCCGACGCTGCTCGCCAAGTGCTTCGAGCTGGGACTCATGGGCATCGATGTCCCGGAGGCTCACGGTGGCTCGGGCGGGAGCCTCCTGATGACGGTGCTCGCTGTAGAGGAGCTGTCGGCGGTGGACGCCTCGGTGGCGATCTTCGTGGACGTCCAGAACACCCTCGTGAACACCCTGCTGCGCAAATGGGCGAGCGACGACGTCAAGCGGCGCTACCTGCCGCGGCTGGCGAGCAACCTGCTCGGCGCGTACGCCCTCTCCGAGCCCGAATCGGGATCGGACGCCTTCGGGCTCCAGACCCGCGCCACGCGGCGCGGGAACACGTGGGTGCTGGAGGGCCGCAAGCTGTGGATCACAAACGGCGCCGAAGCGGGGCTGTTCGTCGTGTTCGCGAACAGCGACTTCACCAAGGGCTACAAAGGGATCACCGCCTTCGCGGTGGAGCGCGGATCCGAGGGGTTCTCGGTCGGCAAGCGGGAGGACAAGCTCGGCATCCGCGCTTCCAGCACGTGCGAGCTGATCCTCGACGGCTGCGAGGTCCCCGCAGCGAACGTGGTGGGCGAGGTGGGCCTGGGCTACAAGGTGGCGATCGAGACGTTGAACACCGGCCGCATCGGGATCGGGGCGCAAATGATCGGCGTGGCGCGCGGCGCTCTCACGGCGGCGCTCAGGTACGCGAAGGAACGGAAGCAGTTCGGCAAGCCGATCGGGGAGTTTCAGGCGGTCCAGTTCCAGCTGGCGCAGGCCGCCACCGAGCTCGAGGCTGCCCGGCTCATGGTCTACAACGCCGCGCGGCTCGAAGCGGCGGGCCAGCCGTACACCACCCAGGCGGCGATGGCGAAGCTCTTTGCCTCGCAGGTGGCGGAGCGGGTCACGTCGCTGGCGGTGGAGCTGTTCGGCGGCTACGGCTACAGCAAGGAGTATCCGGTGGAGAAGTTCTACCGCGATGCCAAGATCGGCGCGATCTACGAGGGGACGAGCAACATGCAGTTGAACACGATCGCGAAGCAACTTCTGCGGTGATCAGTATCACGACACTATTGCGTCCCTGACGGCACACGTAGCACACACAACTATACTAGTTTATGCATGATATCTTGCGTTCTGCAAGATAACATGGCCGATTGACTATCTGCCAAGTGCCGTGTTTTCGTCGCACTTAGTGATCGGGCACCGTTCTTGCTTCACGCAGCTCCAGAAATAGTAAGTGCCATGTTGACTTGTGTTTACGTGACTGGGTGATATGCCGCACGGCCCGCCGGCGTCGCGCGAGCGACATTTACGCGGGTTGGTTGATGGTGCAACACTGGACAGGTTCCGCTGAGGCCGCAGCGCCCCTCCTCAGCCCAACAAAGCTAGGAGTTGACCACGATGCGAGTCCTCGTAGTCCTGGTTGGCCTTGTCGCCACGCCGTTCCTGGCGGGCGTCTCCCAACAGCTGAAGACAAACAACGGCGTCGGGCACAACGACGCGCACTGCGCGATGCGTGCTAACCTGCACCCGGGCACCACGGACTTTAACAAGTGTCCGCCGCCCACGCCCGCCACTGGTGGCGGTGGCACCGGCGGCGGTGATACCGGCGGCACTACCGGCGGCACTACCGGCGGCACTACCGGCGGCACTACCGGCGGCAGCACCGGGGGGACAGGCGGCGGTACCAGCGGCACCTGCGTGAGCTCCCCGTCGGGCACAGGGACCGCGTCGATCGATGGCCAGGTGTTTCTCGATGCAGCCCCGTCGTGGCCCGGTCTCGCGGGTTGGTGCGTCGGGCTCAGCGGCCCGGTCAGTGCAACCGCAGTGACCGACGCGTCGGGCAACTATTTGTTCTCGGGTCTGCCGGCGGGTACCTATACCGTCTGCGAGACGGTACAGTCGGGCTGGCACCAGACCTTCCCGACCAGCGGTCCGCCCTGCGCGACCGGTTTCGGCTGGACGATCACGGTCATGGATGGTGGCGGCGCGAGCTTCATCTGGTTCGGTAATCTCACGCCGTAGTTGACTGAGCAGAACGAGCAGGGCTCCATCGAAGGCCCCGGGCTGTTTCGCCGGGGCCTTCCGCTTCTTTTCATGCCGCGACAGTGCTGCTACTCCCGTGCTCGCCGTGCTGCCCCCTCACGACACCGGTACACAGTCCCGTAAAGAGCTGCAGAGATTGATCTTATAGCAACCGGTGATGAGCCGCACAGTCTTCCTACGCCGGTTAGAGCGAGCTTCAGTGTGCCCAGTACTAGGGGGG
>Ga0209239_1000729_pt1 | contig 19203 bp, 16 predicted proteins | sample GraSoi013_2_20cm_FD_185824 | JGI IMG/M metagenome (GOLD analysis project Ga0209239, IMG submission 185824) | Grasslands soil microbial communities from the Angelo Coastal Reserve, California, USA - Sample 10_02_2013_2_20cm (SPAdes) (version 2) | ecosystem: Environmental > Terrestrial > Soil >...
GCCGCCGCGGCCTACCAGCACGCAATTTCCAATAGCCGCAGATTCTTCCATCGCCAGGCGGCTCAGTTCGGCCATGTGTTCGCAGTCAAAAGGGGCATCGCCGCCGTGCGCAGCCGCAGATTCGAATCCGCCTCGCCATAATGATTTGAGCAGGCGCCGATGCCAGGGATCGACATGCTGATCGTAGCTGGCCGCAAGATCGCGGGGGACTCGGGCGAGTTCGGCGATGTGGTCGATAAGCTGCTTGTCAACCAGCTTCCAGCCGAGTTCGGTCGCGATGCGGGCCGCGATCTCCGGCCCTCCGCTGCCATATTGCGAGGTGATGGTGAGCACACGATATTTCATTTGGTTATCACCGTGGGCACTACCGACATTCCGGGACGCAACAGATGTTCGGGATCCTGCCCTTTGTCAAAAACAATTTTTACCGGGACGCGCTGCACCACCTTGACGTAGTTTCCAGTAGCGTTCTCCGGTGGCAGAAGGCTGAAGCGGGCTGCCGTTGCCCCACCAAAGCTATCCACGTGGCCTTTGTAGTCGCGTCCATACGCATCCACGTGAATCGTGGCTGGCTGATTGATGCGCATGTTTTTAAGCTGGGTTTCTTTGAAGTTGGCCACCACCCACATGCGCTCGAAGGGCACAAGGGAAAATAGTGGCTGACCAGCCTGGATGATCTGTCCTGGCTGCACAGATTTTTTGTCAACGATGCCGCTGCTGAGTGCGCGGATGATGGTATAAGTCAGGTTAAGGCGGGCCTGATCCACCGCCGCCTGATTTTTCTGCACGTCGGCTATCGCAGAACCGGCCTTGGCGCGGGAGACGGCAAGTTGCTGGGGCGCAGTGGAGGCTTCGCGAACCTGGGCCTCCGCCTGAGCAACTTGGCTCCGTGCGGAGGCCACGGCTGCGCGAGCAGAATCCACGGAGGCGCGGGCCGCTTGTTCAGCGGCGACGGCGTAGTCATATTGCTGTCGCGGGATTTCATCCCGCTCCACCAATTGTTTGTAGCGAGCCAGGTCTCGGGCGGCCTTTGTGTAATTGGCCTGGGCTTCGCGCAGGCGAGCCTCCGCGGCATCCACCTGCTTCTGCGCGGAAGCCAGGTTGGCTTGGGCGGTTTGTAGCTGACTGCTGGTAGTGGTGGAAGCGATGGGAACATTCGTGCGCGCGGCACTGGCGTTGGCAATCGCGTTTGCCAGTTCAGCTTCGGCGCGACGCAGATCGACTTCGTAATCCGTGGGATCAAGTTCCACCAGCACCGTTCCGGCCTCGACTGGCTGATTGTCTTCGACGTGCACGGCTTTGACCGTGCCTCCCACCCGGGCGCCGATGGGGACAATGTCCGCTTCAATTTGAGCGTCATCGGTGGATTCACGAATGGCATAGTGATGCCATACAAGTATTCCTGCAACCACGATGATGATGGCCAGCAGTCCCAGTAGCAGGCGGGCCCGAGGACTTCTTAATACGGCGCGGCGGCGCGCGCTACGCGACTCCTGCTCGTCCTCGGTTGCCTTCGGCACTACTTCCAAGTCGGCCACTATGGTTTCCCCAGGAACTGCTTAACGCTTTTCTCAGCCACTCCCGCAGCCCGCGCCAATGAAGCTTGCGACAGATTGAAAGAGTACAGACTATTGATGAAATCGTCATTGGCGGAGGCGACCGCCTCCTGAGCTTGCGTAACCTCTAGACTTCCAGATACGCCGGCAACGAACCGGTCGCGGGCCTGAGCCAGTTCCTGATTGGCAAGGTCAACGGTGGTGCGGGCGACTTCAAGTTGCTGGGCTGCGGATTGAACATCCAGATATGCGGCGCGTACTTGCGCATCGATGCGCCCGCGCAAGTCATCCGATTCCGCCCTGCGCTGATTCAGAAGCGCCTGGGCTTGGTGAACCTCGCCGCGCACGCGCCCACCTTGAAATATCGGAATCTGCAGAGCAATGGCCGCATCGAAGGTACCGTGGGAGTTCGATGGACCGCTTCCGATCACTCCATAGTCGCCATCAAATCGCAATAAAGGTAGGGCCTGCGCCGCGGCCGCTTTTCTCGCAATATCGGCAGAGCGTACCAGCGATTGCGAACGTTTGTAATCAGCCCGATTATTGTAGGCGTCGGCAATCGCCTGTTCCAGGGACACGGTCTGAGCAGGAGCCTGTGGCATGTGGTCGGTAAGCGTGAACTGCTGTCCCGGGGGCAAGCCGATAGCACGGCCAAGGTTGAGGTATTGTTTTTGCAGATCATTTGCAGTCGCAAGCAAGCGCTGCCTGCGCGCTCCCAACTGGACTTGGGCTCGCAACACGTCAATACCGGCGGCTACTCCGCTATTTTTCAAGTCCACTGATTGCTTGTAAATCGCATCTGCGGTAGCAAACTGTGCCTGCGCGGATTCCACCCTGGCTTGGGCGGCCAGCGATTCCAAATAAAGATTGGCGACCACGAGTACAACTGTTTCGCGCGCGTCTTGATAATTGAACTCGGCAGCCCTGATATTTTCTGAACCGGCGCGAGTGTTGTTCCAGGCATGCAGATCGAAGATCGGCTGGCCCAAGGTAGCGCGGGTGTCGAAGACGCTAAACGGACCCACTACAGCGGGGATGGTTGGCGTAGCGGGAAAGCCGAATGCTGCCAGATTGATCTGCTCAATAGATTCCGAGGTTTGCGTGGTCAACCGCGGTAACAAATCGCTGAGTGCGCGCAGGCGGGCGCCTCGGGCGGAACGCGTGTCCTGGTTGCCGAGCACTAGCCCCAGGTTGTATTTCAGGGCGCGGTTTAATGCTTCTTCCATCGATAAGGGCAAAATCGCGGCTGTTTTCTCCCCGGAGGGAATGCTGCCCAGGAATGGACTGGTGGTTGAGGTTTGTCCCGGCACCCGGATAGTGGTGGATGAAGTTGAATTTGCTTCGGACGCAGCCGGCGGGGGCTGTCCGGGGATGAGCGTTTGCGGCTTGAGGCTGGTGGGAATGAGAAGTACGAGAACCACCGCGCATGCGCAGCCCGCCGGCGCGGCCAAATTCGAGAGCGGCCTATTCAAATTGCTTCCTCGTTCTTTCTCGCTTTTCTATTGTGGTTAATTAGTTGGCAAATAGCAGCGGCTGAAACGAATTTCGTTTGCCGCGCACATTAATGATGCTTTTGAATGCCGTGGCGCTGCTCACGCGTAATCGTGCAAAAGCCGCTGACGGCTTTGGATGATAATTGGGTACCGGGAGGTGAAACTTTTTTCATACTGGCCCCCGGCTCGCCATTCAGCGCAAGCGGAGTGAGAGAGCCATAGAACGTTCGCAGAGTCGGCTTTTGCCGAACGAGGCGGGTTATGCTGCCTTCTCCAGTCCGGCATTCCGAAACGAAATACGAGCGATGGCGCTCCAGTCGCTATCTCCCAAGCCCTGCGCTATGGCAGCTACAAATCGGTCGTGAACCAGACTGGCCATTGGCATGGGTACAGCAGCTTCTTCCGCTGCGGCTAAAACCAGCCGGTTGTCTTTGAATCCGAGCGGCAATTTGAAACCTACCGGTTCGAAGTGATTGGCGGCGATCATGCCTCCGTAGTTGGTGACAATTGGCGCCGCGAACAGCGAGCCGGTGAGAACTTCCAGAAACTTATTTGGATCTAGCCCGGACTTTCGGACGAGGGAAAATGCTTCAGCCAAGCTCTCAATCAGGGTGGAAATCAGGAAATTCCCAGCCAGTTTGGTTACGTTCGCTGACGATGGTTCCTCGTCAACCACAAATGTCTTTTGTCCCATGGCGTCGAACAGCACCTGACAGCGCTCAACTTGTTTGACTGGCCCGGCGGTAACGATGAAGAGCTTCCCTGCGGCAGCAGCCTCGGGACGACCAAAGACCGGAGCAGCAACGTAGTGCTGCTGCCTTTCCCGGTGCGCTGCCGTCAGTCTTCGCGAAAGCGCGACACTGATCGTGCTCATACCAATATGAACAGCGCCGGCAGGGAGCGACTGAAGAGCTTGTCCGGGGCCGAGCATGGCATCTTCAACCGCACGATCATCGGCGAGCATGGTGATCAATGCTTCTACTCCGTGGGCCGCCTCGGCTGGAGTTTCAGCAACTCGTGCACCTAGCGGTTGCAACTCCTCCGCACGCCTCCGAGTCCGGTTGTAAAGCACAAGTTCGTGCCCCGCTTTGATCAGGTTGCGAGCCATAGCTGATCCCATTTTTCCCAGCCCAATGAACCCTACTCTCATTTTCTTATCCTCCCTCTTTTCTGCAGGCTCCTGGCTAGTCCCATAATTCGCCCTTACCATCTTAATTATAAGAACGCCCACAGTCACGGTGGGACTTTTGGCATGGGATGCGGTATGGTGGCGGGTCGGTCGCAACCGGACTCCAGAGCCTCGCGCACAGTCGAGTAGTTCGAGAATTGGGAAAACGGAAGTGATGCATTCTGAGGGTGTATACTCGCCCGCGTTCTGTGACCCGATTGATTTGAATCTCTCAAAACGGAGGACAGCGCAATGCATTGGCTAGAAGTGGTGCTGATTGGTCTGGTAATCGGGGTAATAGCAAAGCTTCTCATGCCGGGGAAGGATCCTGGTGGGTTCATTGTGACAATACTCCTGGGCATCGCGGGATCGGTGGTTGGGACTTGGATCGGGCGGGCGTTAGGTTTGTATCAGGAAGGACAATCAGCCGGCTTCATCATGTCGGTGGTGGGAGCGTTGTTGCTTCTCGCCATCTATCACATGGTGAGAAGGAAACGTCCGGCGTGAAAAGTGGCTAGTGGCTAGTGAATGGTGGCTAGAACAACCTTCTCAAACTACGCGCTGGTTTACTTGCCACTAGTAATCTACGCTTGCGTAATATGTCCGAGCGATTTTCCTTTCGGGACCTCCGGGAATTATTTGCCAAGGCGAACGAGGAGAAGTCTGGTGATCAGTTGGCAGGACTAGCGGCGCGATCAGAGCGTGAACGCGTGGCCGCCAAGTGCAAACTGGCTGATCTATCGCTGTCAGAAATCGTCCAACAACCATTGATCGATCCTACCGAGGACGACGTCAGTCGCCTCATTCTTCAAACATTCGATGAAGAAGCTTTTCGGCCCATCCGCAGCATGACGGTGGGCGAATTCCGTGAGTACATCCTCGGGGATGCGACCAGCGAACAAGAGCTGCGGCAAATTCAGCGCGGGATCACTCCAGAAATCGTAGCCGCCGTGGCCAAGATCATGAGTAACAAAGATCTTGTACTGGCTGCGGTGAAGATCCGCAATATTACCAAGTGCCGAAACACAATGGGCCAGCTTGGGGTGTTGGGAATCCGCGTGCAACCTAACCACCCCGCTGACGATATTGGCGGAATTTTGCTTTCCGCTTTTGAAGGATTGCTTTATGGGTGTGGGGATGCAGTCATTGGCGTGAATCCTGCCAACGATTCGGTGGAAACAGTTAGCACCATACTGCGCGGACTCGAACGCCTCGTCGATGTCTATAACATCCCGACTCAGACGTGCTGCCTGGCACACATTACGACTCAACTTGCTGCGTTGCGTGGCGGAGCTCCGGTGGACCTTCTCTTCCAATCGATCGGCGGCACGGAAGCTGCGAATCGAAGTTTTGGAGTTACTTTGGCAATGCTGAAGGAGGGGCGAGAAGAGGCAATGGAACATCATCGCCGCCGTGATGTGCCTTGGGTAGGGGACAATTTGATGTACTTTGAAACGGGGCAGGGAAGCGCACTTTCGGCGGAAGCTCATCATGGTGTGGACCAGCTCACGCTGGAAGCGCGAGCGTACGGCGTGGCGCGGGTGTTCGAGCCATTTTTGGTGAACAGCGTCGTTGGCTTTATTGGGCCGGAATACTTGTACGATGAACGACAAATCATTCGCGCTGGGTTGGAAGATCACTTCATGGGAAAGCTGCTGTGTCTGCCCATGGGTTGCGATGTCTGTTACACGAACCACGCGGAGGCCGACCAGAACTCGGCCGACAATCTGCTGTTGTTACTGGCGGCCGCAGGATGCAACTACTTCATGGGTGTTCCCTGTGCCGATGATGTCATGCTGAACTATCAATCCACCAGCTACCACGATGCACTCGCGGTAAGAAGGCTTTTCAAACTTCAGCCCGCTCCGGAATTTCTGGCCTGGCTGCAAGGTATCGGAATCTATCGTGACGCGGAACCAGCTTTGCTTGACGCATCCACGCGGCGTCACTTGCTGCAAGGACTGGAGTCGTCGTTGGAAAAGACGGTTTAAATGAGCTCCGAGCCGGACGAACCGCTTTCTTTGGAGTGGCCCGAAATCGTAATGAAGATCCGAGCCCGCACTCCGGCGCGTCTGATCGTGGGCCGGGCGGGGGCTGCGTACCGAACGGGCACACAACTGGAACTGCGTGCGGCTCACGCCAATGCGCGGGATGCCGTCCGCGCAGAACTGGACCTCGACAAACAATTGGGAGCAGCTTTTGTGAAGCAGTGGGGGTTGTTCGAGGTTTGTACACGGGCGAACTCTAAGGACGAGTTTCTGTTGCAGCCGCCTATGGGCAGGACTTTCAGTGAAGCATCAGGGTCCGATGTGTCGAAACGCTGTTCTCCGGGGAACGATCTGCAGATCGCGGTCGGCGATGGTCTGTCGGTAGCCGCGGTCTCCGCGCAAGTCCCCAGGTTCCTGCCTCTACTTTATGAGGGAGCCAAAGCACGAGGGTGGACAGTGGGCCAGACGTTTGTAATCCGTCACTGCCGAGTGGGGATTCTGAATGAGATCGGCGAGATGCTTGCTCCGACGATTGCGATACTGCTGATCGGAGAACGACCGGGGCTCGCTACCGCGGAGAGCTTGTCGGCATATTTGGCATATCGCCCGCTCAGGGCTCACACGGACGCAAACCGAAATCTCATCTCCAACATTCACGACCGCGGCATAAAACCTGACGCTGCCGCCAGTCGTATCCTGAATCTCGCCGCGCAAATGATGAAGGCAAAAGCCAGTGGGTCACAGTTAAGAGAAGAGTTGCCAGCCCTGTAAGGTCGTACCAATCGATGGTGTTCATTTGGCTAGGCTAGACCAATCTTTCCCCCTGGTGCATTCTAGGGGGCCAGGAGATTACGTGGTTTGCATGGACATGGGCAAAGATTCATGCGAGGTCTTCCTGCTGCTTCAATACCCTGGAAACAGCCGCTCTGTCGGACATAGTCACCGAGTTCATCCTGATTTCAAGGGCAACCCTTTCTTGCAATTTAACGTCCTAATTTAGCCTTCCTTCCTGTGCGCGCCTAGTGAGTCACCGGGGGTGTCATGAATTCTAATCTGCTAACTGAGAGGTCTCCTATGCTGAACGATATTCGCGCAGCTTTCGCCAGCCCCGGTTTCAAGTTGCCGGCGCTGATTCTGTTCTTGCTGTGTGCGATTTCGACGCCTGCGACCGCCGGCACCTGCACACCTGGGCCCACGGACCCTTCAGTTACAGTCTGCACTCCGACACAAAACCTGATTGTGCCTACCCCTACTCACGTTCAGGCCAGCACTACCGATTCGAAGCACACAGTAACAGCCCTTCAGATCTATGTTGATAACGCTCTCGTACAGCAAGTGAATGCCAGTACGATCGACACCTACATCAATCTTGCGATTGGAAATCACCTGGTCACGGTGCAAGCCTGGGACAATAGCGGAGCCACCTTCAAGACCAATGTAAATGTAAGCATGAGTCCGCCATGCAAGTTGTCGGCGCTGAATCAATCCATAACCATCTGCACCCCGGGCAGCGGAGCCAAGATGAGTTCGCCGGTTCATCTGGTAGCCGGCACCACGGACTCGAGTCCGGTGCAAACCATTCAGATTTTTGAGAATGGACCTTCGATTTATCAGACCAATTCCCAAACCTTGGATGTATATCTAACCAATCTCGCGGCTGGGACGCACGCGTTGACGATCACTGCGCAGGACCAGAACGGTGTTTCCTTCAGCAAACCGTTCTCTCTCCGGGTGGTCTCCACCAGCGGCATGACAAATCTGCGGCACGTCATCTTCTACGTACAAGAAAACCGCTCGTTCGACCACTATTTTGGCATGCTGGGAAAATACCGGGTTTCAAAGGGGCTGCCCAATACCGTCGATGGTCTACCTCTGGGTGCCACGCTGTACAACACCCAGGGCAAAGCCGTTCATCCCTTCCACTTTCAGACCGTCTGTCATGAAAATCTGAGTCCTTACTGGAACGAAAGCCATCGCGATTGGAATGGCGGGAAGATGGATGGATTCATGAAGACGTCCACCTCAGTGGCTTCGAGCATTGATCCCACCGGCACGCGGGCCATGGGCTATTACGATGAAACCGATCTGCCGTACTATTACGAACTCGCAACCCAATTCGCCACCAGCGACCGGTTTTTCTCGCCAGTGATGACTAACACCAATGGCAACCGGATGTATCTTTTTGCCGGCACCTCGTTCGGACACATTTTCCCTGACCCTCCGCCGCCGGGAGGATGGACACAACCAACCATCTTTGACAAGCTGGACGCAGCCGGCGTTTCCTGGCGCTATTACTATCAAGACAACGGCATCTATTTGCCGCAATGGTCCACGTACCAGCGCGATGCCAATAAGCTGGCTCCGATTTCTTCCTGGTATACCGATCTGCAAAATGAGGCTACTCTGCCGTCGGTAATCTTCGTCGAACGCGGTGGGCCTTCCGGGCTTGATGAACACCCCGGCGAGAACATTCAGATTGGTGCGGCAAACACGAAAAAGATCATCGATGGGCTGATGAATAGTCCCTCGTGGGCATCCTCGGTGTTCATCTTGTCATATGACGAAGGGGGAGGTTTGTACGACCATGTAGTACCTGCAAGCACTATTCCGCCAGACAACATCCCCCCCATGCTAAAAGCGGGGGACCAGCCGGGCGATTTCTCGCACATCGGATTTCGGATACCTATTATTGTTGTGTCTCCCTGGGTTAGACCGAACTTTGTATCTCATACGTGGCGCGATTTGACTTCCATCCTGCGGCTGATTGAGGTCAGGTTCAATGTACCAGCACTGAGCGCTCGTGATGCCGCCGCGGACAACATGCTAGAGTTTTTTGATTTCGGCACGCCGCGGTGGCTAACTCCTCCGCCGCTGCCTGTCCAGCCGACAACCGGGGTGTGCGACTTCAATAAGGAAAAGGCGCCGGGGTTTTGAGATCAGCATTAGCACTTAGCCCATCACAGGCCGGTGATGGTTCCGCTCAAGATTGGTGAAAACGATCTTCGGGGGCTAAGTGCTAAGTGCCAAATGCTAAGTGCTGCATTCCTTTCTCCTCCGATATAATCCAGTGCCCCGATCGCAATGAGGGGAACGTAGGTCGAGGTGCGAGGTGCGATGCGGATTCGTCCGGGGATTGAAGTTGCGAGCCTGAGCGATGTGGGATGTCAGCGACAAAACAATGAGGACCGCTACTCCTATTGGGAACCCGCGAGCGAAGAAGAATTCCGTCGTAAAGGCCGGCTGGCTATCGTGGCCGACGGCATGGGCGGATATGAAGGCGGCCAGGAAGCCAGCCGCATCGCCGTAGAGACCGTCGAGCAGGTTTACTCCAGCAGTATTCACGATAGTCCGCAAGCATTGCTGAGTACCGGATTTCGCGCAGCGCACCAGCGGATTCAGGAGCAAGCGAGCAATGATCCGGCGCTGCACGGCATGGGAACGACGTGCACTGCGATCGCGTTGCTGGAAAATAATCTCTACTACGCACATGTCGGGGACAGCCGCTTGTACATGGTTCGCGACGGCTCCATATCCCTCCTTACTCGGGATCACTCCTACGTGAGCCGGTTGGTGGAAGAAGGAATTCTCAGCGCGGAAGAAGCGGAATCCCATCCGCAGCGCCACATTCTTACCGCCGCGCTCGGTTCGGGCGGCAACGTATTCCCAGAGACTGCTCCCAAGCCGATCGCGCTGCAAAAAGACGATGTACTAATCCTTTGCACCGACGGTTTATGGGGCGTGGTATTCGAGAGTGAAATAAGGGGCGCGGTCGCACGGCAACCGGAACAAGCATGCAAGGATCTGATCGCCTTGGCAAAACAACGAGGCGGACCCGATAACATTACGGTGCAGCTCCTCAGGCTGAGCCGTTGAGTGGTATCACGCCGGGGCGCAACAATGTGGTGCCCAATCTAGGCTCGACCCAAAACAGTTCAGCCGAGTGGAAAATCGCTGCACATTCGAGGGCCGCCCGTCGAGTCCGCTATCCTCTCAAGTGATTGAAACAACAATACATATTAAGCGTCCTTTCGAAGCCCGGTCTGGCACCGAGATTGCTAATCTCTCTTATGTCGATAAACTCTATTAAAACGATAGGGTTTATGGCAGTATAGAAAACCATGAAGATCTCGCAAAAGGGGTTATACGCGCTGCAAGCCATGATGATGCTGGCGCGCCACCACAATCAAGGCGCCATCCGCATTCGCGATATTGCGTATGAAGAAGAACTGCCGGAAAAGTTCCTGGAACTGATTTTGCTGGAATTGAAAAACGCACGCATTGTCGAAAGCGTCCGCGGGGCGAAGGGCGGATATCAGTTGCGGCGTCCTCCCTCGGATATCTATCTCAGCGAAATTATCCGGTTGATTGACGGGCCGCTCGCGCCTTTTGGAGATGCCGAACAACTTCGCAGCCTGATCGATCGCGACGCTGAGCATCGCGCTCTTTATCGTGTATTCCTTGAGGTTCGCGATGCTGCTGCCCGCATCCTGGAACACACCTCGCTGGCCGATATTGTCAGTGGACAAGGTTCAGGAGCATTGAAGGCGAGAAAGAAACGCAAGAAGAAGGAAGCCGAGAGTGGCATTCTTCCAATGGTAGTTCACGGGAACAGGGGAAGAGATGAATAAGAAGGTCCTGATCATCCTAGTTTTCATTCTTAGTCTTTCTATTTCAGGTTGGGGGCAGGGAACTGTCATTCGGGTAGGAGCGTTTCCGAATATCACGCACCCGCAAGCAATCGTGGGTAAGGCCAATGGATGGTTCGAAAAGGCGCTGGGCTCGAACGCGAAAATCGATTGGAAAAGTTTCAATGCCGGACCTTCCGCGATCGAAGCGCTGTTTTCTGGGGCCATCGATATGACCTATATCGGTCCCAATCCGGCGATCACGGGCTACGTACGATCTCAAGGGGAAGCGTTGCGAATCGTCGCTGGAGCAACCAGCGGGGGCGCATCGCTGATCGTACGCAACGATTCTGGGATCGACAAGCCCGAGGATTTCCACGGCAAGAAGGTTGCGTCGCCGCAAATGGGTAACACTCAGGATGTCGCATTACGCGCCTGGCTGAAGGCGCACGGGATGAAGTCCGCCGACAAAGGCGGCGATGTGCAGGTTATCCCGCTGGCCAATCCCGACCAACTCACACTGTTTTTGAAAAAGGAACTGGATGCCGCCTGGGCGCCCGAGCCGTGGGCCACACGCTTGATCCGCGAAGGCAACGGGCGCCTATTCCTGGATGAACGTGATTTGTGGCCTCAAGGTCAATTCGTGACCGCACACCTGATCGTGAGCACCAAGTTCTTACGCGAGCATCCTGATCTGATGAAGACATGGATTCGGGCACACGTTGAACTGACGGATTGGATCAACGATCATCTGCCGGAAGCCAAGAAGATCCTGAACCAGCAAATTCAGAAGGAGACCACCAAAGCGCTCTCCGCTGGCGTGCTCGATGAGGCTTTCGGCCGGCTTCAGGTTACCTACGATCCAATCCGAAACGCGTTGCTGACTTCAGCTCGATCGGCCTACGACGCGGGCTTTCTCGGCCGTCAGATGCCGGATCTGTCGGGAATGTACGACTTGACCTTGTTAAACCAGGTTTTGGTGGAAAAAGGAAAGAAGGCGATCCAATGACAGCCAATCCAACTCCTCAGCCATCTTTTTCAGGCGACCATAGAAGTCCAGCTCGTGCCGCATTAAACCGCTGGAAAGCGGGAGTAGGATTAGCCGTACTGCCCCACCGTCAACCCGAAGTGAAGGCCACCGCCAAAGTGTCGTTGCAGGGAATTTCGCTCAGCTACAAAGCCAACGGCGGAACACAGCTACTCGCGCTCGAGGACATCAATCTGAAGGTGAATCCCGGGGAGTTCGTTTGCGTGGTTGGGCCATCGGGGTGCGGCAAATCGACTCTGTTGCACTTGATCGCGGGGCTGCAGCAGCCGACGTCGGGCAATGTGCGGATAGACGACAAACTGGTTGAGGGACCGGGTACAGATCGTATTCTGATTTTTCAGGAACTCGGTCTATTTCCGTGGCTGACCGTGGGAGAGAACGTCGAATTCGGAATGAAGATGAAGGGTATCTCCAAGGCCGAGCGCCAGGAGAAAATCCAGTACTACCTGCGTCTGGTCCATCTGGCAAAATTCAAAGATAGTTACATTCATCAATTATCGGGCGGGATGCGGCAAAGAGTGGCATTGGCCCGCGCGCTGGCCACCGAGCCAGACGTGCTACTGATGGACGAGCCCTTCGCCGCACTGGACGCTCAAACCCGCGATCTGCTGCATGACGAACTGGAGCGCATCTGGGCGGAAACTGGCCGGACCATTATCTTCGTGACGCACAATGTACGCGAAGCGGTGCGGCTGGGAGATCGCGTGGTGCTGTTTACCTTCCGTCCGGGGCGAGTGAAGCGGGAATTCCTTATTGACCTGCCGCGGCCGCGTCAGCTCGAAGATGTAACCGTCGCGAAAACTGCGCGCGAGATTCTGGACGACCTGCGCGAAGAGATCAACAAGTCCCTGGAAGCGGAGTACAGCCATGAAGCGGCTCGCTAGATACCTGGTGTTTTATTCGGTCCTGATTGGAGTCTGGTTGTTGCTGGCCAAGCTGAAAGTGTGGCCACCGTATGTGTTCCCAACCCCGCAAGGGGTAATGGAGTCGTTGTGGGCCGGCTTCGCCGATCACAGTTTCTGGATCGCCATCGGTGTCAGCATGAAGCGCATGCTGCTCGGATACAGCTTGTCCGTGATATTGGGAATGGTCTTGGGTTTAGGCGTAGCCAGTAACAAGTTCCTGGAACAGACCATGGGCGGCCTGTTGGTCAGCCTGCAAAGTTTGCCCAGCATCTGCTGGCTACCGCTGGCCGTGCTCTGGTTCGGATTGACGGAGAAAGCCATCCTCTTCGTGGTGGTGATGGGCTCGCTGCTGTCGGTCACCATCGCCATGGAGACGGGGCGTCAGCAGATGCCGAAGATTTATGGCATGGCTGGAAGAAATTTGGGTGCGCGAGGCTTCCAGTTGTTCTGGCATGTCTTGTTGCCGGCGAGCCTGCCGTACATCGTTTCAGGACTGAAGCAGGGATGGGCATTTGCCTGGCGCTCGCTGATTTCCGGCGAGATGATTTTCGTAAGCCTGGGATTGGGCCAGATGCTGATGATGGGACGCGACCTGAATGATATGAGCCTGGTGATCGCGGTCATGATCCTGATCGTTGCCATTGGATACATCGTGGATGGTCTGGTCTTCAGGACGATCGAACGCAGGTTGCAGCAAAAGTGGGGGTTGACGCCGGCCACGTAGGCCGATCGTCACCCGTTCCGCAGTTCCCAAGGTTCAGAGCTGAAATCAACACGGAGCGAAAATCGGCTCGTAATACAAGTTAGTTCATCGACTTAGTAGAGTTACCTGAAACCACAACACTCAATAAGATTGCGTGCGTGCGGTTTCTTATTCCGAAACCAATCAGGAGCCGATTCGCATGCAAGCCTATTCAGGATGGTTTAGAGCCGCGGTGTTGATATCCGCAATGGCCGCAACCGTTGTCGCTCAGTCCGCCCCGCCGACAAAGCCGAAAAGGGCCCGCACCACACCCAGCGTATCCCAACAAGATGTAAAAGATCTGCGCGATTTGGTAAGCGCTCAACAACAGCAATTAGAAGCGCAACGCCAGCAAATGGACGCGATAAAGTCACAACTGCAGCAAGTGCTTGAGGCAACGCAGCAAGCGAATGCGTCAGCGCAGAAAGTCCAGAGCAGCGCTGAGCAGGCTCAAAACACAGCCACGCAGGCGCAGCAATCAGCCACCGAAGCGGAGCGTCTGGCCGATCAGGCTTCAGCTAATGCAGTGGAAGCCAAGACGGCGCTTTCTATCGTGAATGGCAAAAACCAGGATGAGAATAAAAAGATCAGCGAGCTGCGGGACGTACTGAGCCGATTCCGGTTCAACGGCGACATACGAATTCGCGGAGAAAGCTTTTTCCAGGATTGCGCTGCGTGCTTGGATCGCAACCGGGCACGCGTCCGCGTACGCTTCGGGGTGGATGGAAAGCTCTCCGAAGATTTTGTAGGCGGACTTGTTCTTGCAACTGGTTCGTTGGGGGATCCGACCAGCACCAACACGACGTTAAGCAACTTCTTTAATCGGCACACCATCGGCTTGGACCGTGGCTACGTTACGTATAATCCGACGGCTCATAAGTGGCTCGCGCTGACCGGCGGCAAGTTCGCGTACACGTGGAACCGGACCCAGGTGACCGGCGATCCTGACATCAATCCTGAAGGATTCAGCGAGAAATTCTCGTGGGACCTAAAGACGCCGCTCATAAAGAATGTTTCTTTCACGCTGCTGCAGACGCTGTTCAACGAAGTGACAGCGGGTACAGACTCCTATGTCCTGGGCGGACAGGTCGCCGGCAGGGTGCAAATTGGACCTCTCACCAGCACACCTTCCTTCATGCTGATGAAGTGGAATAATCCAGACTCTATTTTGCAGGCCAGCGCATTCGCAACCCAAGCTACGACGACTACGGGCAACCTGCCAATCCCGGGCGAAGGACCAGGTTGCGCCAAGGGCGCCGGGCTACCCTCGACACCGCCGTGCGCGTTTTCCCCGAACGGCATGACTAACTCCACTTTTACCGATGCCGGTGGGAAGCCTCATTTCTGGTCGCAGTTCTTCTATGCCGACGTAATTCTCAATAACCAGATCAAGACTGGTATGAGCCGATTGCCGTTGAATCTTGTGCTCGAGTACGAAAACAACCTAAGCGCAAAAGACCATCCGCTTGACGCGGCAGGCGCGGTTCTCACCAATCTAGGCAAACAGTCGCATACGTACTTGGCCGACATCAGCCTGGGACAGGTGAAGAACAAGAACGACATCCAGATTGGTTATGCGTGGTTGCGCGAAGAACAGGACGCCGCGCTCGCGTCATTCGCCGAGAGCGATCAGCGCGCGCCTACCAACATTCTGCAGAACCGCTTCTACGCTCTCTGGAAGCTGCGCCAGAACACGCAAGCCAGCTACACGTTCTGGTATGGTCGGAGTCTGAACAGCGACTTGCAACATGCCGTGCTAGCGGCAGGAACGACGCCCGGCGAGGTCGAACCTCACCTGCGGCGCATGCAGTTCGACTTGATCTACACATTCTAACCTTCAACGTCCAATTGCCGGCTGGCGAATGAGTGAAAGTATTTGCCAGCTGGCGCCTTGACGTTAGAATCTGGAACACATCCGCATTCACCCAGTTGGTAATGCTGACTCGGTGCCGTTTCTCGCACACCGAGTTCTGCTAGAATCCTTCCCGCTTGACCAGAAAATGTCAGGTACATATCAAAAGAGGCCAAATTGTCAGTTCTGGTGATTGGAGGTGCCGGATACATCGGAAGCCATGCAGCCCATGCCCTCAAACGCAAAGGCTACAAGGTCATTATTTATGACAACCTATCAACCGGTCATGCCTCACTCGCCAGTGGATTTGAGTTAATCGTCGGCGACATTTCCGATACCCCCAAACTGGCAGCGGTGCTGCGACGAGTGGATTCGGTCATGCATTTTGCAGCCCACGCCTATGTAGGGGAGTCCGTCTCACATCCACGAAAATATTTTCAGAATAATTTGGTCGTTGGCCTTTCACTGTTGGACGCAGTGTTGGATTCCAGAGTGCGAAAGTTCATTTTCTCTTCCACTTGTGCCGTCTACGGTAATCCTGCAAAAATACCTATCACCGAAGAAACCCCGCGCTTGCCGGTCAACCCTTACGGAGCTTCCAAGCTGGCATTTGAATATGCGCTTGAGGCCTATGATCGCGCGTACGGATTGCGTTTCGTGAGCTTTCGTTACTTCAACGCTTCAGGGGCAGATGAAAGTGGGCTAATTGGCGAGATCCACGACCCGGAAACTCACCTGATTCCCGTGGCGTTCGAGGCGATCCACGCGGAGCGTGGTGTTCTGGAGATTTATGGTGACGACTATCCAACGCCTGATGGCACTTGTGTCCGCGACTACATTCATGTGAACGATCTAGCCGAGGCGCATATCCTGGGCTTGGAGCATCTCGAGAGAGGAAACTCGGCGGAATTGAACCTGGGAACTGGGAGAGGGCATTCCGTGCGGGAGGTCATTTCCACCATTGAGCGGATCTCTGGGCGGGAAGTTCCTAAACGGATGTCGCCGCGACGGCCGGGGGACCCGTCAGAATTAGTGGCCGACCCAACCCGGGCGGAGAAATTGCTGAGCTGGAAAGCGACACGCTCGCTCGAAGAAATCGTCTCCACAGCCTGGAAATGGTCCCAGAATAAGCGTGGCGTCACCTCCACAAATTAAGACGTCGAAAAGAACAAAACGCTGGAAAGGGAGCGAACGTTCTATCCGGAAACTGCGGTTAACTCGATAACTATGGCTTGTCATTGTCTTCCGTCGCGGAATCCTTCTCCGGGCGGAGCAAGGGAAAGAGGATCACATCGCGAATAGTGTGCGAGTCGGTTAGCAGCATGGCGAGACGATCCACTCCCACCCCGACACCTCCCGCCGGCGGCATTCCATAGGACAACGCGCGAATGTAGTCCTCGTCCATCTGGTGAGCCTCTTCGTCGCCGCGTTCGCGTTCCTTCAATTGCTGCTCGAATCGGCGGCGCTGCTCTTCGGGATCGTTCAGCTCGCTAAAGCCATTGGCAATTTCCATTTTGCCGGCAAAAACCTCGAAGCGTTCTACCCAATCCGGTTCATCGGCCTTATTTTTGGAAAGCGGTGAGACGGCGGCAGGGAACTCGTAAATGATTGTCGGCTGGATCAGGTGCTCTTCCGCTGTTGCCTCAAAAAGATTCGCGATTGTTTTGCCTGGCGGCTCATTGGGATCGTAGGCGATGTGAGCATGAGCGGTGTTGAAGCGTTGTACCAGAGCCTTCACCGAATCTCGAGAGGCGAAATCGGACACTCCCGGTTTTGCGCCGGCCGCATCCGGCCAATGACGAATAATCGCCTCGCGCATTGTCATGCGTTGCCAGTTCGAACCAGTCCAATCGATCTCGTGCTTTCCCCACTTGGTTTTCGCTCCTCCGGTGACGTCCTGGGCGGCCTGCTCAATTAACTTTTGTGTGAGGTCCATCACTCCGCGAAAATCGGTGTAGGACTGGTAAAACTCGAGCATGGTGAATTCGGGATTCCAGCGCCATCCCAGGCCCTCATTGCGAAAGTTGCGATTGATCTCGTAGACCCGATCGAGCCCACCGACGGTCAGACGCTTAAGGTAGAGCTCTGGAGCGATCCGAAGATAGAGATCCATGTCGAGCGTATTGTGATGGGTGACAAAGGGGCGGGCCACCGCGCCACCGGCGATCGGCTGCATCATCGGCGTCTCTACTTCGATGAACCCTTGCGCGTCCAGCGATCGCCGCAGCGATTGCACCAGCTTGCTGCGCTTTAAGAAAACCTCGCGCACCTCCGGATTCATAATCAGGTCGAGGTAACGCTGACGATACCGTAGTTCGACGTCAGTCAGTCCGTGCCATTTTTCCGGCAAGGGCAGCAGATCCTTGGAAAGGAAAGCAATCTCGTCCACATGCACCGAAAGTTCGCCAGTACGGGTGCGGAACAAATATCCGCTGACGCCGATGTGATCGCCGAGATCGAGCAGTTTGTAGAGCTCGAATCCCTTTTCGCCGACCGCGTCCTTCTTTACGTAGATTTGCAGCCGCTGGCCGCCTTGCTGCAAGTGGGCGAATCCTGCCTTCCCCATCAGCCGGATGGCCATGATTCTTCCCGCGACACGCAGGTTCACCCGTGGAGCTTCCAGTTGTTCCGCTGTTTTATCCGAATAATCGGATAACACCTGCGGAATGGTGTGGGTAAAGTCGTACTTGTGGGGATAAGCTGGCTGCCCAAGAGCTTCAATTTGTTTCAGCTTCTCACGGCGCAGTTCGTATATTTTTTCGTCGAGTGCCAATGGGTTCCTTATTTTGCGCAAGCACCGAATGCAAAGGAGCGATTATAAACATGAGTCACGGTAGATGCGTTCGAGAACCACCCTTGTCGCGCTAAGAGTCCTTGAAGCGGGAGGCTGTCGGCGATAGTATTACTGGCTTGACGGTTCCGTGAAAAGTCAGTAGAGAAGTGCCCTGAGGGAGTTGATGCCACAGAATTACGTTCCCATTTTTATATTTATCGCGCTGATCGGGATTCTGATTCCGGTCACGCTGCTGGCTGCCAAACTGGTGCGGCCGGAAAATCCGAGCAAAGAAAAGTTAATGCCTTACGAGTGTGGCATCGATCCCGTCGATTACTCGCGAGGCCGTTACACCGTCCGTTACTATATTGTCGCCATCCTGTTCGTTGTCTTCGATGTGGAGACTATCTTCCTATTCCCATGGGCGGTAAAGTTCAAGGCGCTAGGCATGTTTGGATTGATTGAGATGCTGATCTTTCTTGCCATTTTGATTGTGGGCTACATCTGGATCTGGAAAAAAGGCGCTCTGGAATGGGTGTAGAAACCGGCAGTTGGCATTTAGCCAGCGAGCGTTTGGTTGACAAGCGACGCCCGAAATTAGAGAGAGAGTGGAAACATGGCTGATGCGACATCCAACGCAGAGAGCTTCACCGCCAGCCGTTTGACGCGCGGGAATTTTTTCTTTCCCACTCGTATTGTGGTCAGTCCGGAGCACGTGTTGCGCATCAAGCCGCGGCTGTTTGGCAGCACACAAGAGAGCATTGCGATACCGGCAGTGGCGTCCGTGCAGATTTCGACAGGAGTATTTTGGTCTGACATTCGTATCGATTCTTCCGGAGGGAGCAATCCGATTTCCAGCCACGGACACCGCAAGCGGGATGCGCAACGCATTCGCGATCTGGTGGAACGTTTTCAACTCCCGCGACGCTAGCGCCGTTGACACAATAATTACAAGCTGTTAAAAGTTAACGTTCCTTTTTTCAGAGAGTTCGCGGCGCCGGTGCTTCCAGTTTCATAGCCATGTCCGAGGAAACCAAGTCGCCTACACCGCCG
>Ga0209239_1000733_pt1 | contig 19184 bp, 24 predicted proteins | sample GraSoi013_2_20cm_FD_185824 | JGI IMG/M metagenome (GOLD analysis project Ga0209239, IMG submission 185824) | Grasslands soil microbial communities from the Angelo Coastal Reserve, California, USA - Sample 10_02_2013_2_20cm (SPAdes) (version 2) | ecosystem: Environmental > Terrestrial > Soil >...
TCGTCGACGAACGGAAGATGGCGCTAACCAACAATGCGATTTTCAGCCACTGCCTGCCCGTGCGCCGCAATGTCGAGGCAACCGACGGGGTCCTGGACGGTCCGGGCTGTGTGGCAATCGATGAAGCGGAGAACCGGCTTCATGTACAGAAGGCCCTCATGCTGGAGCTGCTGCGCGTTACAGGACGCTGAACGAAGTTCGGCTTTTACTCGATCTTCGGCGCGAGCAGCATCTCGCCGCCGCCGAGTATCAGCCGGTTCCAGGTCGGCGTGACGACGATCTCGTTTACGCACACGTGCGCGGGCGATTCCGCGACGAAGCGCACCACGCGACCCACATCTTCCATCTTCAGCATGCGTACCTGATCCTCGGGCGATGGCGGCTTGGGCCGCGCCTTCTGCAGCGGCGTGACCGTCTCGCCGGGGTGGATGGCGCAGCCGCGGATTCCGTGCATGCCTTCCTCGATGTTGATCTGGTGGACCAGCGCGATGAGCGCCTGCTTGCTCGCGTTGTAGGCGGCGCCGCCGACATAGCTCTGGTAGCGGGCGAAATAGGACGCGACGTGGATCACCAGGCCGTCGCGCCGTTTGCGCATCGAAGGCAGCACCGCGAGCGTGCAGTAGAGCGCCCCGTTCAGGTTGACGCCGATCACGCGGTCCCACTCCCCCGCGTCGAGATCCTTGAAGAAACGCTTCGGGATGTTGGTGCCGGCGCAATTGACGAGGATATCGATGCGGCCATGCCGCGCGAGGATCGCGGCCGCGGAGCGTTCGACCGCCTCCTTGTCGGAGGTATCGACCGCCTCGGCTTCGCCTTTGCCGCGGGCTTCCTTGATCAGCGCCGCGGTCTCGGCGAGCGCATCGGCCCGCCTCCCCGACACGACCACCGTCGCGCCGCCTCTCGCGAGCTGGACCGCCGAGGCTTGCCCGATGCCGCTGCCGCCGCCCGTAACCCAGGCGATCTTGTCACTCAGTGCCGCCATGGGCCCGATTCAGTCGTCTTCGTCCTGGATCACCACTGTTCCGGCGAGCTTGTCGTGCCAGCCCTGCTTGCGCTTGTCGAAGGCGATCCAGATGAATCCGAGCATGAAGATGCAGGAAACGATATAAGCGAAGTAACGGCCGATCAGCTTTCCCGTGGAAGGCGTTCCGAATGTCTCTGCATCCACTATCTTGGCCGAGATCAGCATCTTCCCGGGGGTCGCGCCGCGGTAGCGCCAGAAGACGATCACCGCCAGCGCAGGGAGCAGCCCTTGCACGAGCAAATCGAACATTAGGGTTTTCCCCTCGGAGGAGAGCCGCACGTATTGCATGCCGTAGACCGCAACCACGATCAGTCCGATGACGACGACAAGGATCAGGGTATCGATGATCGAGGCGAAAACCCGCTTCCAGAAACCCACGTATTGCGGCTCGCGCTTGACGGTGGTGTCTTCGGCCATGGAAACCTCCCTCGGGTGCGATGCATGGTAGCCCCACAATTGTAGCCGAGGCAACAGGACGGCTATGATGCCGGCATGATCGCAATAGGGCGCGCATGAAAGCCGTGCTGTGCAAGAGCTGGGGGCCGCCCGACGCGCTGGTGGTCGAAGACATCCCGTCGCCCGCGCCGGGCAAGGGACAGCTTCTGGTGTCTGTAAAGGCGAGCGGGGTGAATTTCCCCGATGTCCTCCTCATCCAGAACAAGTACCAGTTCAAGCCCGAGCTGCCCTTTTCGCCGGGGAGCGAGATCGCCGGCGTGGTCAGGCAGGTCGGCGAAGGCGTGCATGGTTTCATGCCGGGAGACCGGGTGATGGCGCACATCCGCTGGGGCGGCTATGCGGAGGAGGTCGTGGTCGACGAAGCGCTCGTCACGCCGGTTCCGGCCGGCCTCGATTTCACGGTCGCCGCCTCCTTCGGCCTGGTCTACGCCACGGCCTACCACGCGCTCAAGGACCGCGCGGGAATCAAGGCGGGCGAAACGCTGCTCGTGCTCGGCGCGGCGGGCGGCGTCGGCCTTGCCGCCGTGGAGCTCGGCAAGCTCTTCGGTGCGCGCGTGATCGCCTGCGCTTCGTCCGACGAGAAGCTCGAGACCTGCAGGCGTTTCGGCGCCGAAGTCACCATCAACTACGAGCGCGAGGACCTGCGCGAAGCCCTCAAGAATCTGGGCGCGGCCGCCGACATCGCCCTGGATCCGGTCGGCGGAAAGTATTCCGAGCCCGCCGTACGCGCGATGGCCTGGAAAGGGCGCTACCTCGTGGTCGGATTCGCCTCAGGCGAGATTCCGAAGATCCCTCTCAACCTCGCGCTGCTCAAGGGCTGCGCTATCGTGGGCGTTTTCTGGGGCGAGTTCGCGCGGCGGGAGCGCGATCTCAACGCGGCGAACCTGAGGGAGCTGACGGCGTGGCTGCGCGCCAAGAAGATCAAGCCGCTCGTGAGCGCGAGCTATCCCCTCGAGCGCGCGGCCGACGCGCTCAAGGACATGATGAACCGCAAGGTTCAGGGAAAGGTCGTGCTGACTGCGGGCTAGTCGTAGAGGGGCTTACTGCGGGTATTCGCCTGCGTTCGCAGAAACCGGCACCCATTGCGAGGGGCAGCTGGAAACGTTGGGGTAGTAATCGTTGTAGTCAGGGCAGTAGTAATACACGCCCCCGCTCTGTTCGATATAGGCCGGCGGTTCCGCATACGGGGCCGCGTACGCCGGAGGGTAGTAGGGATAGTAGGGATAGTAAGGATAGAAGAACGGCGCACCGATCACGACCGTGCTCCCGACGAATACGCGGTGGCGGAAGAAGGGAGGACGGCCGACGAACCCGGGGCGAACGCCCACGAAGGGCCGTCCGATGGGATGAGCGAAGCGAGCGCCGACCGTGGCTATTCCCCCGTGCCCGCCGTGAAAGCCCATCGATGTACCGCCGCCGTGAAAGCCCATCGATGTACCGCCACCGTGGAATCCTCCGCCGCCCGCATGACCCCCGCCGCCTCTTCCGCCGCGCGCGAAGACGGCGTCTGCGCTCAGCAACAGCGCCACACCCAGCAGAATCGCAATCGGTCGGTTCATCTTGAGCCTCCTTTCAGGGAGAACTCTCGGCTCGGTAGAAGTGTAACGCCAGCGATGAGCCGGCGCCGATCTTTTACACCTTTTACACCTGGTTACATCCGGGCCCGCTCAGCACTCCGGTTCGCCCGCCCGCGGCGCGGGCCGTGCGACAAATCCGAACCGGCCGGGAACGTCTGCCGCGAAAATGGAAGCGATCGGCAGCTTCCTGCCCTGCAGCATCGCCTGCGCTTCCGCGCCCCGCCCGACCTCTTCCAGGAGCCGCTCGAGCCCCCGCCCGCCGACGTCGGCAACGCGCTCGAGAAAACCCGGGAGATCACGGTCGAGCAGCACTCCGATGCCGATCTCCGTCTTGAGAAGGAGCGCGCCCGCGTCGTCGAGAAACACCGCTTCGAGCGAGCGCGGCACGGCCCCCGTGTGCGCGAGCAGCCCCTGCCCCGCGTCATCGAGCCGGTAGACCCAGGGCGTGTAATCGAGCGCGACGAACACCCGCTGCGGGCCGTTCTGGAAATACCAGCGGCCCTCCGGATCCGACGCGTAATTCCTGCCGATGAACTCCCTGACCGCGGCATGGGCGATGCGCTCGAAGCGCCCCGCGACGGTCTTGATCATCCAGTTTCCGCGCCGGTCGAGCGAGAGCCAGCCGTACACCGCCGGCACGTCCGGCCACTTCAGCATCGAGCGCAGTACGATCTCGTCCATCGGGGCTCTGGTATGCTCGAAGTCTAATCCACCGGCCGCTCCTGCCCGAATGAAGCGCGAGGATTTCACCTTCGTCCACAGCCTGCGGGTGCGCTGGGCGGAAGTCGACCGGCAGGACGTGGTCTTCAACGGGCACTATTTTCTCTACTTCGACGTCGCAGTCGCGGAGTACTGGCGCGCGATCGGCTTTCGCTACCCCGAGGACATCGTCGAGAAGTTCGGCACGGACATCTACGCGGTAAAGGCGAGCGCCGAATACCACGGCTCGGCGACCTACGACGAGCTGATCGACATCGGCTGCCGCGTCGGCCGCATCGGCCGCTCCTCGATGCAGCTCGTGTTCGGCATCTGGCGCGGCGCCGAGCACATCACGAGCGGCGAGCTCATCTACGTCAACGCCGATCCGAAAACGAGAAAATCGGCCCCGTGGCCCGAGCCGGTCAAACGGGCGATTTTGGAGTTCGAGCGCACCCGGCCCGCGGAAGGGAACGCCTGAGCGCGAAGCGAGGGCCGGGGATCCGCCGGCCCCCTTGATTCCAGGTCGCGCTAGAACCTGGCGTTGATCCAGCGCTGCATCAGATCGAACAGGTTCTTGGTCGCGTTGGAATACTGTCCAGGCGTGGTCTCACAGACGGTGCACTCGGTGCCCCCGTGGGTCGCGCCTTCGATCACGTAATAATCCTTGTCGGGGCTCGCCGCCATGTCGAAATACTGTTCCGCGTCGCGGATGAAGTAGTGCCCGCCCATAGTCGTCACCAGCAGCGGCACGGTCATCTGCTGCAGGTTGCAGGGTGTCGAGTTGTTGCTCGAGCACCAGTCGATCCCGTCCATCGAATCGGTCGAGCGAACCGCGCGCACGCTGAGGAACGACTTGACCGTGAGGAACATCGTCGAGCCGAAGCCCTGCTCATCCCCCGGCGAGAGGCTCTGCACGCGCACGCTTTCCACGGGGAAGCGGCTCTCGATGCTGGCGTCGTTCTTCACCAGCTTGCGCGGCAATAGCGTGCTGTGGTGGATGCTCAAGTCGATCTGTCCCAGCCGGGCGTTGTCGGCCAGCGGCACGATGAAAGGCGCATCGCCCGCACCGGTGGCATCGACCTCGGCCAGGCGCGAGAGCGCCTCGGAGATGAGATGGTTCATCCGGTCCGACTGCGCCTCGAAGTAGCGGCTCTTGAACGAATCCGAGTACAGCGTGAGGCCGCCGTCCCGGTAGCCGTTCCTCGCGTCGAAGGGATCGAGGTTGCGGTTGGTGCTCGGTGCGCGATTCTGGTTCACGACCGCCGGGTCGTTGGTCACGTTGGCGCTGAGGCTTCGCACCGCGTTGATGCCGTTGCCCGGATGCGCATCCATGAGGATGATGCCGTCCGCCTTCGGCAACCCGGCGAGCGCGTTGCTGCACTTCATGAGCTTGCCCGGCTGCTGGCAGAAGGCCACGCCTTGCTCGGCGACGGCCTGATAGAACGACATCGTGGGACCGCCGCCGCTGTGGCCGAGCAGCACGACCTTCGTCATGCCCTGGCTGCGCAGGTAGTTCACGCCCGATTTGACGTCGAGCGCGTTGTTCTCCCACGGAGCGCACGCCGCTTCGTTGTTGTCGCAGCGCGGATTCATGCCCAGCACGACGAAGCCGCGTGCGGGAAGCTCCTTCGTGCTGATGTGCGACATGTAGTTCGAATTGCGGTGCATGGCGATCACGCCGACATGCGGGCTCGGAAAATTCGCCGGATCCGGGCGGTACAGCGCGCCCTTGGTGGCGCTCGGCGAGAACTGCACGAATTGCGGTGGCGGCGCGGCGGCGAACGCCGGCGCGGCCATCGCCAGCGCACCCGCGAGGGCAAGTGTCACTTTGAGCATGGTGTACTCCTCCGGGGTTGACGTTCGGTTAGCGGCTGCTGAGCTGATCAATATCTGGCAGCGAGCCACTCGGAATAGAAATCAAAGGTCCGCTTGATCGTGTCGCCCCAATAGGCATTTGCCTGCGCTTGCGTCGTGATCGTGGGATCAATGAGCGTCGCGCAAGGCAAACAAGGCGTGCCGCCGTGCACCGCGCCTTCTTCAAACGCGATCGTTTTATCGTGGGTGACTGCATTGTCATAGAGAATTTCGTCCGGTCGCACGAAGTAGTGCCCCGTATTGGAAATAATAACCAGCGGTACGGTAATTCCCTTGGCGTTGCTGACCGAGGTTGCGTTGGATGAATCGTAATCAATCCCGGTGATATCGTCCGCGCTCTGCGTGTACAGACCCGGAGTCGCGCGCAACGCATGGGCGCCGAGCCAGATGTGAACGTTCTGCGTAGTGGTCGACCCATTGCAGTCGACCCCGTTGGCAGCGCGTCCCATGGGATTTCGAACCGACTGAATAATCTGCACGGGTCGCGTGCCGTTTCGGGCTAAGAGCGTATGCGGTTCTTTCGTATACTTGAGCAGACTCGTATCCGGCTGCCACAACCGCGCGTCGGTGGAGCCGACGACGTTGAACGGAATGTCATCGCCCAGCTGTGTTGGGTCTCCGGTTTCCTTGATCTTTTCGCGCAACAGAGCCAGAGCATCGTTGAGAATATCCTGGTTTCGTATCGCTTGATGGGTCGTGAACGTCTTGGCGAATTGCTTGCTGTAAGTCGCACCGTTGGTGGCAAAGTCATAACCGTTCGCCGCGCTAAACAGATCAGACTGCGGGTTCCGGGGCAAACACTCGTTGCCGTGAATCGCCGGGTCCACGTACGTAAACGTCGCCAAGGAATCGCCCAAGTGGGCATCGAACAGCATCACTCCGTCTGCTTTCGGCAGATTATTGAGGTTGGTGGCGACGCAAGGAATTATTTTCTCCGGCCCCTGGCACGCTCCAGGGCCGTTCTCGGCGATATTTTGATAAAAGGTCATCAGCGGCGCGCCCGCGCTGTGGCCGAAAATAATCAGTTTCGTAATCGCCGGGAGAGCCGCCGTGGCTTGGAGCTTTTTGAGGTACTCCAGTCCTGATTTGATGCCGGGCGCGTGCTGCTCGTAACCGTAGTAGCCGTATTGGCTTCCGTTGAATATGCTGTTGGCACAGAGGGTAGTGTAGCCTCTTGAAGCCAACTCCGCGCACCCTTGAAAATTGTTGTAGCCCGAATAGGGATGCATGATGAAAATACCAACGTGCGCCCTTCCGAGCGCATCGTCATCGGGCCTGCGCAAAGTAGCGGCGTTGAGATTCAAACTGGCAGTTGTACAGCTCGCAGCGGTATTGCATACGACTGTTGTTGTGATTGCACCAGCATCCCTTGAATACCCGATGAGATTAAATACCGTAGTTATCAGAAGCACGCTGAACAACGTGACCGAACTTTTAAACATTGTAATCGTCCTCAACGAGGGTTGAATGTCCATGCCTTCCGGAAACAATTCGCACTCTCATGTCCCAAATCGGTCTTTGATCCACTGCGCGACGTAGTTATAGAAATTTTTGACGACGTTCGGATAAGGTCCGCCGGTGCAAGCCGTGCACGGGCCGATGCCATGCGTCGCACCTTCGATTGTGATGAAGTCCTTGTCGGCGCTTTTGGCCTGGCTCAAGAAGTACTCGCCGTCGCTCATGAAGTAGTGCGCACCCATGTTGGTTATCAGCAGCGGCTTGGTGATCACTCTCAGCGCGCATGGCGTGGAGTTATTGCTGGAGCACCAATCAATTTGGTCGTTGTCCAATGAATCCGTCGCGCGAATCGCGTTCGCGCTTAGAAATGACGTCACCGTGAGGTCTTTGGCGCCATCGTCGAAGGTTGCGTTACCGACCGCCCGAGTCGGATCGCCTATCCGCACGCTCTTGATGATCTGCGTAACGATCGTGCCGTTGTCTTTGAGAAGTTTTGCCGGCTGATTGGTGCAGCATGAAATCGTAGGGTCCATTACGAACAGATTCGCTCCCGACCCTCCGCCGGCCTGCGAGCCACCGCCGCGCCCAATGGTAATGTCGTCATTGTCTGGATAGATCCATTTGCCCTGCTTGATTTGCTCCCGGACGTAGAGGGCATGATCAATCCATTCGTTGAATCGCCGGGCCTGTGCAGAGGTATACGCTTTTTGAAATTCCGGGCCGTAGTGCGAGTCACCGTTGGGGTTATAACCGTTCTTGGGATTGAATGGGTCAAGCTTACTCTGAAGTAGATCCGGCCGGTTTTCGTTGCTAACGGCGGGATTGATGGCTCGCAGCGCGTTGACCGTGTTTCCTGGGTGCGCGTCGACGAGCACCAGGCCATCCGCGGGCGTCAACCCATTATAAGCATTGTTGCTGTTGTCACATTCGGTGAGCTTGTTCGCTCCCTGGCAGTAGGATGGCCCCGCCTCGGCGACGGCTTGATAGAACGTCGTCGTCGGCCCGCCGCCGCTATGACCGAAGAAAATAACCTTGTTCATGTGCTGGGTGTTTCGCAAGTAGTCCACGCCGCGCTTCACGTCGAGCGCGATCAATTCCCAATTAACGAGCGCTTCGTTGTTGTCGAAACGAGAATTCATGCACAAGACCATGAAACCGCGCTGCGATAGCTGGGTACAGCCCTGATGCTGTAAATAATTGGCAGTGCGATGAATGATAATGACGCCGACATGGGGCGACGGGTTGGAATCGGGCCGGTAAAGGACGGCCTTCACTCCGCCACCTAGAGGAATATATTCAGGATGGCTCTGTGCGGATGCCGGCGCCGTAGCGATGGCGAAAAGCAGCGCAACGAGCAGATGGGTTGCCGGAAATCTTGCAGTTCTTTGCATGATGCCGTTCCTCCTTTGGTTTTACCACTAGGGCCGCTCATCAGGCGGCGGTTGGCAATCGGCGATTAGCACTTAAGGAAGGCGATAGAGCAGCAGGCGATAGGCCTTGTAGCGCTCGAACACTTCCCTGCTGCGGTGGCCGGAGAAATATTTGTAGTTGAGCTTGTCGAGCTTCCTGCGCAACAGCCCGAGCGCGAGCCGCGAAAGGAGCGGATAGCGGCCCTCGACGTAGCGCCCGATCGCGAGCGTCGCCGGCTTGATCCTGTTCATCAGCAGGTCGTTAACCAGCTCCATGTTCGGACTTATGCGCCGCGTGATGTCCTCGTCCTTGACGAGGACGAAGGGCGTTTGCTTCATCGTAGCGTAGAAATCCTTCAAAGGATGGCCGCCGCCGAAGCCGGGATCGAGGGACTCGCTCTCGGGCGCATCGCTCTTGAAGAAATCGGAGATGAGCAGCAGCGCTCCGGGCTTCAGGATCGCCTGAAGAATCGGCAGGGAAACCGACGGCGAAATGTACTGGAAGCTTTCGCTGAACAACGCGACATCGTAGTGGCGCCGGCACTCCTCGACCGGAAAATCCTCGAATGCGCACTCGAAAATCCGCGATCGATGGCCGGAGCGATCCGCCAGTTTCCGGCGCACCGCCTCTCCGAGGTCCTTGAGCGGGATGACGCCGTCCGCGCTGTAGCCGCGGTCGAGCAGCTGGCGCAGCAGCTGTCCCGTGCCGCAGCCGATGTCGAGGACGCAGACCCCGCGTTCGGGCCGCGGCAGCTGCGCAATCAGCATGTCGTTGTAGCGCTGCTGGGCAGCGGCGAGGTTGCCGAGCTTGAGCTCGAGGTCCGGGTCCCAGAGCCCGTAGTGCAGGTCCTCTACGTCGAGGAGCTGCCGCGCCAGCAACAGGCCCAGTTCCCTGCTGTGCATTTTTTTCACTTGATTGCGGAAAGCTGTTTCTTCATCCGAGACCTCAACTCCCGCTCCCCGCCGTCGTCCGTGTAAGGCGCAGAGGCAATGAATCGGCCAATTAGCTCGATGTAGTCTTCACGCCCCGGATTCTTTTCAGCGAACGCACCGATCCGGTCCAGATCGCGGGCGAGCCTCGCCCGCTGCTCGTAGAGGTGATTGAACTGCGCATCGCACCGCGGGATCGGCGTCGGATAGCTCAGGATCTCCGCGGCGAGCGCACGCCTGAGATCCTCGAGATGGAGCCTGATTTCCTCCCGCATCGACTCGAGCTTCGCCGAGTCCGGCGCGGTTTCCGTCCTGGGGGTCACCGAGGACTTCATTCCGCCTTGATGCCCGCAGCTTTCACCATCGGCCACCACTTCTCGATCTCGGCCTTGTGAAACGCGGCCAGCGCCTCCGGGGTCTGCTGCTCGCGAGGCGGGATCTCCTGGCCCAGATCGGCGAGGCGCGTTCGCACCGTCGCATCGGCGAGCGCGGCGACGATGGCTGCGTTCAGCTTGGCCACGATGTCGCGGGGCGTGCCGCGCGGCGCCCAGATTCCGTACCACACCGAGACGTGCAGCCCCGCCAGGCCCGCTTCGTCCACGGTAGGTATGTCAGGCGCCGCTGCCAGGCGTGTTTTCGCGGTGATCGCGTACGCCCTGATCTTGCCGCCGCGCAGCTGCGGAATGGAATTCGAAGCCTGGTCGATCATCAGTTCGATGCGGCCGCCGACCAGATCCAACATCGCCGGCCCCGAGCCCTTGTAGGGCACGAGCTCGAACCGGGTGCCGGTCGCGTTCTGGAAGTAGATTCCGCCGATGTGCGTCGCCGACCCCGACCCGGCGGTTCCCGCCGAGGCCTTGCCCGGATTGGCCTTCAGCCACCCGATCAATTCCTTCAAGTCCCTTGCCGGGAACGAAGCGTTCGCGACGATCATCAGCGGATTGCTCGCGATCATCGCCAGCGGTTGCAGGTCGCGGAGCAGGTCGTACTGCAGCGGATAGACCGCGCCATTGATGACGTGCGTGCCCCAGTGACCGATGCTGAGCGTATAGCCGTCGGGAGCGGCACGCGCGACCCTGCCCACGCCGAGGGTGCCCGAGGCACCGACGACGTTTTCAACGACGATGGTCTGGCCGAGCGTCTTCGCCATCGGGGTGCCGACGATGCGGGCGATCGTGTCCACCGGCCCGCCCGCGGCAAACGGCACCACCATCGTGACCGGCCGCGACGGGTAGCCCTGGGCTGCGGCCGCCGAGATGCCCGCGAGAACCGCGGCGAGAGCGAAGGCCATCGATCGAACTTTCATTTCCCTCCCCTGCGGGGAACGCCGAGCGCCGAGTTTAAGTCTATTATGAATACCGACAAACCAGACAGTTGAGGAGACCCCATGGCACGAATCGTAAAGCGCAACCGCGACCATCCCTATGAAGTCAAGATCGGCGGCGAGGCCCAATACATCTGCGCCTGCGGGCTCTCGGGCAACCTACCCTTCTGCGACAGTTCGCACAAGCTCACCAAGGGCGAGACTCCGGGGAAGCTCCACTGGTACGACGAAGGCGGGAAGCGTCACGACGCGAAGGACGTCTATCCCGAGATCCGCAGCGACGAGTAGGTCAGCGCAGAGCAGCGCAAGAGACGCGTGCGCCTTCCTAGTACCGCTTTCCTGCGCTGAACTCCACTTTGAGGCGCGCCACCTGCTTTCGCACGGCCTCGAGCTCCGCCCGGGCCGCCTTGGCCTTCAGCACCTTTTCTTCGTGCGGGGCGGCGTCGCCGTTCTCCGAAGACGGCGACGACAAGGCTGCCTGAGCGTCGCGCAACCGGCTCGCCGCCGCGTTCCAACGCTCGACCAGTTGCTGCTCCTGTTCCCGCCACGCTTTTCGCTTGTCCATGGAGCGGCAGGATAATGGAACCGCCCCCGTTCTGTCGAGGAATGGGTGTTCGCGGCGAGCAAGCTCAAACCCTGTCCTTTTCGAAGCCCCATGAAAAAAGCCCGGCTGCCCGGGCTTTTTTTCGGCCTGCGCCCTTGTCAGGCGAGGGGCTTGATGTTGACGGCCTGGTCGCCTTTCGGGCCGGCGGTCACATCGAAGGACACCTTCTGGTTTTCCTTCAGGGACTTGAAGCCGCTGCCCTGGATCGCCGAGAAGTGGGCGAACAGATCCTTGCCGCCGCCGTCCGGGGTGATGAACCCGAAACCCTTGGAATCGTTGAACCACTTGACCGTACCTGTACTCATTTGCACATTTCCTAAAAAATTGTAAGAGGGCCTTCGCCCGGAACGCGGGAACTTCAAGGGGAGAGAAAAGCGACGACCTGATGAGGTGAGCGTGCTAAGCGGCTGCAGCTGGACCAGACGATCTCGACTTGGAGAATCCTGCGCGCTCCTTATACACGCGCACTTCAGCCGCGTCAAGCGCGCGACGTCCAGGGCGGAGCGCGGGTCGAGCCGATCGGACCGGCCCAGGTTTCTCGTTCCGCGTCGCTGAGCACCGGGTCCGATTGGGGGACGGACTGCCCGGCGCAAACCACTCGATTGCGGCCCGCCTTCTTGGCCGCATACAGGGCGTCATCGGCGTGCTTCATCCAGGAGTCCGGTGATTCGCCGGGGCGAAGCTCGGCGACTCCTATGCTCAGCGTCACCTGCCAGCCTTCGAGCAAAAGCGATTCCGCGGTCGAGGCGCGAAGGTCCTCGGCGACGAGGGCGGCCGCAGGTTCCTGCGTGTCGGGCAGCAACAGCATGAACTCCTCGCCGCCGATGCGAAAGAGCAGGTCGAGCTTGCGCGAGCGCTTTTCGATCAGCGAGACGATGCCCTTCAGCACGCTGTCGCCCTTCGCGTGTCCGAACTGATCGTTGATGCTCTTGAAGCGATCGACGTCGATCAGCAGGAGCGAAGTCGGAGCCGAGTTGCGCCGCAGCCGCTCGATGGCATCGCTCAGGCAGCGCTCCATGTAGCGGCGATTGAACACGCCTGTCAGCGGGTCCACGAGCGCCTGGTCGAGGAGCCGTCGGTGCAGGTCGACGATGATGCTCAGCACGATGTTGGCGAGGATGATGGTGAGCGTCAGCGTGACGATGAATCGGATGGTGTACGCAACGTCGATGTAGTGATACACCAGGGCGCTGATGATCAGAAGCAGCAAAATGTTGCCCGCGTTGGCCATGCGCCGCGACAGGGAGAAAGTGAAGAGCAGCACCGTGGGATAGGCCCACAGCGCGCCGAAAAAGCCCTGGACCTTGAGGGAAACCGCCGTGCCCACGGCGATGGGGACGAGCAGCAGTACCAACGGAATGGGCGGGGATTTCTTCAGGTAGATGGCGAGCGCGTCGATGCCGAGAACGAGGAACGCGCACAGGATTCCCGCTCCCAACCAGGGGTTCCCTTGCACGAAAGCGTTGACGGAGAATGGAAGGAGGCAGACCGCGGCCGCGCTCGCGAGGCCGTACAGGATCCGCCCGCGGTAGGGGGCGAGGGGATCCTCTCCGGTTTCGGCTGGCCTTGGCCCTTCCATCGCGCCTCCCGAGGATCGCAGGCTGTTACGAGTTTCCCATCCTATTACAAAAAAAATCGCCTCTGAAACCTATTTTTCCAGGGTAGCTTCGATACCGGCCATCAACTGCTGGCGGCTGTAGTCGTAGGTGTCCAGGTTCGAATCGTTCCGATAGTAGCTGTAGTCGATGAACACGCCCCAAGGAGCGGTCAGCCGACGATTCGCGCGCAAGGCGAAGCCGTAACGGCGGTCCTTGCGCGTGACCTCGAGGATACCGAGAGGAGGGCCCTCGTCGATGAGATTAGGATCACCGTAGCGGCTGACGCGATATTCGCCGCGTGCGTCGGCCTGCCAGCCGGCGAGGTTGCGCAGAGCGACGCTCGCGAACAGCGATTGCCGCGTCGGCGAAGCGCTGAAGAATTCGCTCCCCTGCTGGAGATCCCTGCGATGGTTGAGCTCGAGTTCGTAGCCGGCGCGCAGAAGAGCGCTCGCCAGCGTGAACCCCGCTTCCACCGACAAGCGCTGCTGCCGGCCGTCGAGATACTCGAAGCCGCCGCCGCCGACGATGTGCCCGAACCGATAGCGCCCGCGCAGCTCGCCGCCGGCATCCGGGCGCCAGCTCGCCTGCGCATCGACCGACGTGCCTTGCTCGAGACGGTCGCCGCCGATGTACGCCGTGTCGAAATAAGCTCCGACGCCGGTGTGCACGCGGCCCGAATCGCGCTCGTAGCTCAAGCCGGCGCGCGATCCGGCCACGTCGAATTGGTGCAGATCTGCGTATTTCCGCAGGACCAGGCTGCCGTGGGCAACCCAGCCGCGCTCAGCGTTTCCGGCCAGAAGGTGGGTCGCCGCGGCCAGCGCCTCCACGAATCGGTCGCCCTGGTGGCTGACCCCGACCGTCGACGCGTCCGGTGACAGCGTCGCGTTGCTGTCGTAGCCGCTGGCCACGGAGATGACGCCGCTCGTCTGCGCAGACGGCAGCGCGCCGCGCAGCCTCTCGAAGGCCGTCGCCGCGAGAGCGCGCAAGTTCGGGTCGGTAGTCGTGCGGTACGCCTGTTCGAAGTATTCCATCGCCTGCTGCGGGCGCCCCGCGCGCTGCGCGGTCAGACCGAGGTTGTAGCGGGCGAGAGGGGCCCATTTAGGATCGAACGCGAGCGCCTGGAACTCGCGCTCGGCATCCGGATAGCGTTGCAGCCGGTAATACGTTGCTCCGAGGTCGTAGCGCAAACCTGGAGTGTCCAGGCCCGCCTGCAGCGCATCGAGGAACGCTCGAAGCGCCGCTTGGTAGTCGCCCGCGCGAAACGCGGTGATGCCCTGCTCGGCCGCCTGCGCGCCGTCCGCGGCGGCGCGGACGGGCTGCCACGGAACGATACTGAGGAGCAAAACGACGACGAAGCGGGAAAGCCGGAAGTCGCTTGTATTTTTCTTTTGCGTCCTTCGACGACGAGTAAACGCGCGCACCCGCCGGAGTGTACTCCGGCAGAGGGCGCATTCACCGGAACGAGTGCGTTACGGGCCCTTGCCCTTGCCCGGGGGCGTCGGCTTGCCCCGCGTTCGCGCCGCCTCGGATACGGATTGTCCGAACTCGCGGCCGCTGAGATCTCCCTTGTCGCGAGCCGCGTTTGCAGTCCCGGGGCCGGAGGCCGAAGCTTCCTGCGCCCGCGCCGACGCCGTATCGGGCAGCGTGATGGGCAACTTGATCTCGCCGGCTGCACCGGTGGATACATTGGCGGGTACGACGTCCATCGTCACCTCGAGATCGCGCTGCTGCGCCCACGCGCTCGACGTCCCGAGGACGAGAATCGTACCGATCGCATACCGTGCGAACCGCTTCATGATGCCTCCTGCTCTGCTCTCATTTCCACGAGCGCTACGGGCTACATGCCCGACCTGCCCGCGTTATCGACATCGATCTTCAGTCGGAATGTCTTGCTGCTCCCGCCGTGCGACAGGCTCGCTACGAGTTCTTGCTTCGCTACTCCGCGCGCGACCAAGGGAAGCTGCATCAGGTTCCCGCCTTCGCGCAAATCCGTCTGCCAGGAGAGCTCGCGCCGGCCGCCGTAGCCGACGAGCTCGACGTTCTCGGGCAGCGCGAGGCTCAAGGTGGCGGCTTTGAGCGGCTTCGCGCTGTTGAACATGAGGCGCACGGTCTCGGGCCGATCGATCGTCAGCACCACCGCCTGCACCGGATCCGGCCGCGTGGCGAGGAACACCCCGAGGGCCACGCCCAGCACCAGCGATGCCGCGAGCGCCATGCCGAGCACGGGGCGCCACTTGGCGCGGGATGCGCCGGCTGCCGGACGAGTCGCGCGCGACAGGGCCTGGTCTATGAAGCCCGGGTGCAGCGCGGGCGGAGCGAGTCTGCGCAGGCTTTCCATCAACGCCACCGCGTGCTCGTGCCGCCGGCGGCAGTCCGGGCAGCGAGCCACGTGCTCCTCGATCGCTTTGCGCCCGAGGGCGTGGAGCCGCCCGTCGAGCAAGTCGTCTAGGCGCTGTGCGAATTCGCTGCAATCCATTTGACGGTTTCTCCTATCCTTTAACACGCTCGCCGACCGAAAAAGGTTCCATCGGCAGCAGCGCCCGCAGCCGCTGGCGCGCCCGGTGCAGGCGCGACTTGAGAGTGCCGAGCGGCGTCTCCAGCATCGTTTCGAGCTCTTCGAGGCTGTACCCCTCTACGTCGTGCATCGCGACCACCGCGCGCTGCTCGGGATTGAGCCGGTCGAGGGCGCGCAGGATGCGCTCGCGCTGCCCCGTGCGCTCGGCGTTTGCTTCCGGGCCGTCCTTCGCCGTGGGCAGGGCATCGAGGGGGTTTTCCTCGCCTTCGACTCCGGCCACGAGTTCCACGATCGGCGAGCGGCTGCGTTGGCGGACCGAGTCGACGTACTGGTTGTACAGCACCCGCGCAAGCCAGGGCCGGAGCCTCTCGATCTCGAGCAGTTCCTGGGTGCGGGGAAAGAGCTTGGTCAATACGTCCTGGACGAGATCTTCGGCGTCGGCCACGCTGCCGGTGAAGCGCCAGGCCAGCCGATAGAGATATTCCACCTGCGGGCGCAGCAAATCCTCGAAATTCGACTCGGCCGGGCGGGCGCGGCGGTACGGCGACACGGCGGCCCCGGCTCGACGGATGGGCGAAACAGGGGGCATAGCCTTAATCACACGTCTGCGCGGCCGAAAAGGTTCCCTACTCGAGCGGAATTTGTGCTCGTTTTCACGGCTCAGGTCGGCGCGAACCTCTGGGCGGCGCGCGCCCGCGCCTTGGCGGCTTCTTCCTCGCGGTTCCTCGGCGCCGCGTTCGTCGCGAGCGAGTCCAGCAGGTTCCTGGAAACTCCGGCTATCCGGTCGACGGCCGCAAGAAATGCGGCTTCGTTCGCTTTCGAAGGCTTGTTGAAGCCGCTCACTTTCCTCACGAATTGCAGGGAAGCCGCACGGATCTCCTCGTCCGTCACGGGCGGATCGAAGTTGAAGAGCGTCTTGATGTTTCTGCACATAGGCGTTACCTCGATGTGTCGGGGTTGGCTATTACTCCTGCAGTGGCGAGCTTCGCAGAGGCCGTTGAAACCAGGCGACGTCGTGCCATTTTCCGAACTTGCGGCCCACGGACTTGAAGACCCCGATGGATTCGAAGCCCAGGCTCCGGTGCAATGCGATACTACCTTCATTGGGCATGGTGATGCCTGCGTACGCGTTGCAGAAACCCTTGCGGGCAAGGTCTTCCAGCAGCCGCTCGTACAGGGCGCGCCCCACGCCCTGGCGGTGATGATCCGGATGCACGTAGGCGGACACTTCGACCGACCAGCGATATGCGGCACGCTCGCGATGGGTGGAACCGTAGGCGTAGCCGATGCACTGCCCGGCTCTTTCGGCAAGCAGCCATTGCCAACTAGCAACCGCCTTTGCGATCCGGGCGGCGAACTCGTCCGTCGTCGGCGCCACCGTTTCGAACGAGACGGCGGTGGACTCCACGAACGGCCGATAGATGGCGAGAAGGGACGCTGAATCGGCTACCGTGGCAGGGCGGATTTTCAGCGAGCCCGTCACTGAGCGCGCGGTCTGCGGTTCCCCGCGCGCTTGAATTCGGCCGCGCACGCGGGCTGGAGCTCAGGCTCCCGGCTCTTCAGGCAGGACAGGATTCTCCCGCCCCCGGGCGCAATGCCCTTGCAGAATTTCTCCACGTCGGCCCTGCATTCCTCGCGCACCCTCTCGGCTTTCTCGGCGCGCGCTTTCGAGCTTTCCCGGCACGCGGGGGAAAGCTCGGCCTCGTGCGCCTTCATGCATTTCGCGATCGCGCCCTGCCCCGGCTTGACGTCGCCGCAGAATTGCTTGACGTCGCGTGCGCAAGGGCCTTCGCTTCGCTGCTGGGCGAGCGCGTCCCCTGCAAGGCCTGCGGCCAAGAGCGCGATTGCCATCGTGACGATTGCTTTTCTGATCGACATGGTGCCTCCTGGATCGTGTACTGCTCTACCGGGCCGCTTGCTGCTCCAACCTGATCTGGGCAGCGCGCGCTCAGTCCCTTCTCTGTTGCACCGACTTTTCATTACCGCATTATCATCCCTCGGGGTGTATTAGAGAGATTTCCACGCATTTCGTCGGCCCAATCGCTCGCGCTCGCCGCGGTATCCCCGCGATACAGCCCCTGCTTCGCCAGCCAATCCTGAATGAGGCCTGCGACCTGCAGGTTGTTCCTGTCCATCATCAGCATGTGCGAGTTGCCGCGGATTCCGGCCTTCGGCAGGTCGAGGATCTCCACCTTGCCGCCCGCTTTCGAGATCTCGGCCACGAACTCGAGGCCGTTCTTGCGGATCTGCGGCCAGCGCGAGTCGAGCGCGATGTTGTCGCCGTAGACGACGAGCGTCGGAATGCTCTTGAGAACCGCCGCCTGCTTCGCGTCGCCGACACCTGCGGGCTCGACCGCGACGAGCGCTTTGACCTTGTCGGGCCGCGCCTGCGCCACCTTGAAGCCGAACTGCCCCGCCTGCGAGTGAAAGAGGATCACGCACGGGCACACCTTGTCGACCAGCGCGATGTAAGCGCGGATGATCGCGTCGTCGGTGGTGGTCCAGCGCGGCACGTTCTGCTTCACGAAATTGTCGTAGGCCTCGACCGGGAACTGGCTCGCCGGCATCAGCTTCTGCTTCGCCGGATCGGGGCTGTAGGAGCCCGCGCCCTGCCCGATGCGAAAGCGCTCGAAGGGATTGGCTTTAGCGAGGAACACCGGCTCGCCCTTGAAAATGTCCGGGAACATCGCCCAGCCCGCGCGTCCGCGCTCCACCGCGTCGGAGTTGTACACGTCCCAGCCTTGCTTGACGAAATAATTCAACCAGCCCTCGCGCCCGTCGGGCGTCGTCTCGTACGTCACTCCCGTGAGGCCCCCGCCGTGCCACATCAGAAGCGGCACCGCTCCGCGGCGGTTCGCAGGAAGAAAATACTGCACGTACATCGCCTCGACCGAGTACGTGCCGTTGAGATCGACCTTCGCGGGCACCCCGCCCGGCGTGAACACCACCTCCTTCACGGGCTTGCCCGTGATCTCCACATCGCGCCCGCCGACGTGGAACGAGCCCATGTCGCGGAGGGCGTAGGGAGCGGAGGTGCAGGCGGTGAGGATCGAAGCGGCTACTGGAACGATTACTGTACGCATCGGGTGCGCTCCCAGAGATTTGGACTTAGGACACCTTGGAGTCGAAGACCGGGCTTATCAACATATCGAGTGGCTAACGACTGAGTTCAGCGGCGGCACGCCGACCTATGCAGCGCGCGGACGCGCCGCCCGTGGATAAAGTGATAACGCGTCCGCGCGCCAGCACTTTATGGGTCCCCGACCGCTGCGACGATTTGTTAGGCGGCGGCGACATAGTACCTCTGGATGATTTCTGTCGACCCCTTATCTGCAACCTCAGAATCCAGAACACCGCCATTTCGAGCGATCATCTTGGCGGATGCAGTATTGCTCTTATGGCAATGGATGTGGATTGGCGCAATGCCCTTCTTCCGTGCCTCCTGGATGGTAAAGGACAACAGCACGCTTCCCAACCCGCGACCGCGATATGACGGCCTGACGCCCAAGCCGATATGGCCACCGTGATGGCTGATGCGGTCATTTAGATAGTGCCGCAAGTTTGAGACCCCGATTAGTTCGCCGCCCTCTACGAGCCAATAGGTGGAACTCGGCACAAAGCCCTCGGGGAGGCTTACTCCATTAGCGAAGTCGTCAAGGCGGCGCAGAAGCGCAGCGAAATCCCTGTGCTCGAAATCGAGCGGAAACGGATAACG
>Ga0209239_1000736_pt1 | contig 19170 bp, 21 predicted proteins | sample GraSoi013_2_20cm_FD_185824 | JGI IMG/M metagenome (GOLD analysis project Ga0209239, IMG submission 185824) | Grasslands soil microbial communities from the Angelo Coastal Reserve, California, USA - Sample 10_02_2013_2_20cm (SPAdes) (version 2) | ecosystem: Environmental > Terrestrial > Soil >...
ATCCAGAGTACCTGCTTACAACACCGCCGATCCCACAGAGTGCGAACTTCGCATCGAGAATGGCGCTCTTTGCGTCGAAAGAAAACTTGAATTATTGAGTTTCACGGCGCGAGGGAGAAATTTTACTCCGCTTGTTTTCTTTGGCCCGAATTTTGCAAACATCCGATCCATGTACTTGTCATAGTCAGGGGTGATCCATTGCATTTTCACTTGACCAGACGGCGACTTTGGTGGAGAGCCAGCTATTAACGCGGGATAGTCGGCCTTAGCTATGCTCGTCCATTTCGCTTCAATCTCGGCACGTTTCGGTTTGTACTGCAAAATCCTTAGCGAACACAAACCGTGCTTCGCCGTCATGCACGCATTCGGCAGCCACGCAGAGGGTCATGAGTTCTGTCCACGGAAGCCGCTCAGCTTGGAAAGGTGGAATACTGATCTGCGGCTTAGGGTCAACTCTTATCCCCGGGACCGCTTTCGTAAAGTCAATAATCTTGACCGAAGTCTTGCCTTCCAAGGCATTGGCCGCGTTTCCCCGCCATTGGGGCTGCTGCTGGTGCTAGAATTTTCGCTTGGCCGAAAGTTCTGATATGCCTGAGACCACATTGCAACTGCCATCGCCTCTCCCTCTGACTACTCTCGCGGAAGACGAGATTCTGTTCCGCGACAACATTCGCCAGTTCGCTGAGGAAAAAGTCCGCCCATTGGTCCGGGAGATGGACGAAAAGGGCGTGTTCGACAGAAACCTGATTCACGAGTTCTTCCAACTGGGTCTGATGGGAATCGAGATTCCCGAACACTATGGCGGTGGAGGCGGCAAGTTCTTTGAAGCGATTCTGGCAGTGGAGGAACTTTCACGCGTGGACGCCTCTGCCGGCGTCATTGTCGACGTGCAGAATACGCTGGTTAACAACGCCTTGCTGCGCTGGGCCACAGAGGAGCAAAAGAAGCGTTATCTGCCTCGCATGGCCGCGGATATGTGCGGGGCCTACGCACTCAGCGAAGCCGGGTCGGGGTCGGATGCGTTCGCCTTGCAGACACGAGCCGAACTGAAAGGCAGCGACTACGTCCTCAATGGCCGCAAGTTGTGGATCACCAATGCTAAAGAAGCGGGACTTTTTGTACTTTTCGCCACGGTCGATCCCGCGGCTGGATACAAGGGAATCACGGCGTTCCTGGTCGAGAAGGACTTCCCCGGTTTCACGGTGGGCAAGAAGGAAGACAAGCTGGGGATTCGTGCATCGTCCACCTGCGAGCTTGTGCTTGAAGATTGTCGTGTACCCAAAAACAACGTCCTTGGCGAAACAGGCAAGGGCTACAAGATCGCAATCGAAACATTGAACGAAGGCCGCATAGGAATCGGGGCACAGATGGCGGGGGTCGCCCGGGGCGCATGGGAGTATGCCTGCAAGTATGCCCAGGAACGCAAGCAGTTTGGAAAGACGATTTCCGATTTCCAGTGCGTACAGTTCCAAATCGCGCAAATGGCGACCGAAATCGAGGCCGCGGGTTTGATGGTGTACAACGCCGCCCGCATGAAGGATGCAGGCATTCCGTTCGTCAAAGAAGCCGCCATGACCAAGTTGTTTTGCTCCCAGGTAGCGGAGCGGGTGACGTCGCTGGCGATTGAAATCTATGGTGGGTATGGGTTTACCAAAGATTATCCGGTCGAGAAGTACTGGCGGGATTCGAAGATTGGAAAGATCTACGAAGGCACATCCAACATGCAGCTGGCGACGATCGCCAAGCTATTGCTTGGCGGTGGCAAGTAGAACAGGGTTGCACTCTCCAAAACCCGCCCTTGGTCCTTGATCATTGGCCCTTGGCAAAAACCCAAACCGCCTCCCCCCTGGCCCAATGACGAACGACCAAGGACTGGTAACGCAGACCGGTTACTCATAATGTGCAGCAAGTTGCGCTGACTTTTACCACCACCTGTTGGCCAACCCGAACTAAGTTTCCTGTTTCTAATACGTTGAAATTATGCCTGGCATTGGCGTCCAAGCTGCATTTCAGGGCTTGCCGTTCTCTGCGGCGCAGATCGGGGTGCCCCTTGTTGGACTGGACGACGGATCACGCGAGCGTGATGCCAAAGCCGAAGCAGTCGTCGATGCTTCCTCTTCTCACCGTGCTGTTTCTGATCTCCTATGGACTGATGGCCATGCTGGTGGTGGAACAGGGACGGACCATTGATTCGCAAAGTTACCTAATCAAAGAGTTGTTCAGAGACAGCTCCGAACTGACAGGTATGAAAAGCAACTTATTTCAGAAGCAACGCGCCCAAGCCCAGGCCCAGGCTGAGGCGAATGCTCACTCCCAGGCGCAGGCTCCGTCGTCCCAGGTGGCTCCGCGAGACAACGCCAAGAGCAATCGTAACCCAGGTAAGCTCCGGAGACCGGCTCCGCTGAGACCGCCAAGAAATACTTCCGACGTGGCGGACGAACGCAGAGCGCTGTTCTCCATCTAAATCCACGGGCCCGGAAATGCCCGATGAAGGTTCTAGCAACGCTTCTGTTGTCGTTGTCTATTCCCGGTTCTCATTTTGCCGCGCCCGCACGCGTCCCTGTGGATCGAACCCATAAGCAACAACAAGCCCACACTGGCGGACGCTGGTATCTGGCGGAAAATGGCCATGCCGTCTACTGTTACGGTCCTGTGCGACTTGTGACCCAAGCCCAGGGCGGGCTGCAGCGAGTAGCTACGTTCTGTTTAGATAATCAGCTCATGGTTCCGCTCAAGGATTAGGCAATCCCTACCCACCGGTCCCTGCGCAATCCTGTACATTTGTGTTCATGCCGAAGTTCGAGAAACATATTTTCATTTGCGGCAATCAACGTCCGTCGGGCCATCCCCGCGGTTGCTGCGATCCGAATGCCAAGGCGGAGCTGCAGAAATTATTCAAGCAAAAACTGGCGGAACGCGGATTGAAGGCGAAGGTGAGAGCCAATCAGTCGGGCTGTCTGGATCAGTGCGAGCACGGTCCGAATCTCGTGGTCTACCCGGAGGCGGTGTGGTATGGCCGCGTCACATTGGCGGACGTGGATGAAATCATCGACTCGCATATTATCGGCGGAAAGCCGGTCGAGAGATTGATGCTGCCGGATTCCTGCATCAACACACCTGCTTGTGAACACAAGCCCAGAAGGACGCCCGCACAGGAGGCGTAATTGCCTCCCAACTCGGCCGGTCACGTATCATGACTTTAAAAGTGAGGACAACAAAGCCTATCTGCGGCTCCGCGAAGCTGTGCTGGAGAGGGAAGGCTATTTAGTTCTGACCGCGACTACCGGCACGGAAGCCCTCGCAATTCTGCAACGAGAGCAGGTATGCCTCGTTCTTTCAGACACATGCTGCGGGGAACCACTGGAGTCGCTCTTGCGGAACGCATGAAAAAATGAAGCCCCATGTGCCGGTTGTGCTTTATTCTGGGCAAGTGCCCGACGCCATGGGGAATGTGGATTGTTTTATCGCCAAGGACGAAAGCGTCGCAAGTTTTCTGTCCATCATTAACGGTCTGGTCAAAAGATATTGCCAATAGCGACGCTTTTAATCCTTTTATGATCTGGTAGGCGCGGCAGGAGTCGAACCTGCAACCCTCGGATTAGAAATCCGATGCTCTATCCGCTTGAGCTACGCGCCCTCTTTTTCTCATCGCCAGGCGACTACCCGTAATTGAGTATCGCACAGCCTTTCTACCGCTTCCAGCATTGCCGCGATGCTGACCCACTGCTTGCTGCCGTATACTGCCGCCGTTGCTTTTGGCAGAGACATTAGAGCAGCGCGTGCCATCTCCTTCCTCATCTCGTCTGGCTTATATCGACTGGACACGGGGTCTCGCCTGTCTGCTGATGTTTCAGACGCACTGCTATGACTCCTGGCTGGGTGGCGCTGCGCGCCAGAGCAAATTTTTTATGTGGTCGCAAGTGCTTGGAACTTTGCCGGCGCCTTTATTTCTATTTCTTGCCGGGATCTCGTTCGCGATCGTGACCGACAAATTACGTCTGAAGGGTTTGGCGGCGGGTCAGATTGCTCGCACTACCATCCGGCGCGGGGCGGAGATCCTGGCCCTCGGTCTATTGTTCCGGCTGCAAGAATTCGCAGTTTCATGGGGCTGGGCACCTGGCAGCGATCTGCTGCGGGTGGACATCCTCAACGCAATTGGGATTTCCATGATGCTGATGGGGCTTGGGTGCTGGATGGTTTTATCACTCACGCAAACAAGCCGGCCTCGACTGATATTGGGCTTGATGGCGGTGGGTGTGGCTGCGATTATTTCTTTGCTGTCGCCCTTGATATGGACGACCTGGCGTCCGCGCTGGTTGCCTTGGCCGCTGGAGTCCTACATCAACGGAGTACACAATCTTAATGAGCCTCAAAGTTGGCTGTTCCCCATCTTTCCCTGGAGCGCTTTTGCTTTCGTGGGACTGGCAGTTGGATTGTTTCTGCTGAGTGATGGGGCGCTGAAGCATGAAGCTAGAACATTCGCACTCGCGGGGGCGGCAGGCGTCGGCCTGATTTACCTGGGGCGCTGGCTGAATGCGCGACCCGTGCAACTCTATGCGGCCATCGACTTTTGGCACACCAGCCCGAATTTTTTTCTGATCCGCATAGGGTGGTTACTGGCGATCTCGACGGGAGCTTATGCATGGTGCCGCTGGGGACCAGGGCAGCGGGGATTCAGCCCGCTGATTCAGCTAGGACAGACTTCCCTGCTGGTCTACTGGGTACACATTGAATTCGTGTATGGGCGGATTTCCATTCTACCCAAGCATGCCGTGGATATTCCTACGGCATCCCTTGGATTGGTGGCCATCTTCTTTTTCATGCTTGGGCTTTCGCTGCTGCGGACTGAACTGAAAGGCCGTCGTGTAGGAGCGCTGGGATGGTTCCGCAAACCGCTGAAGGCAACTTCAAACTAGCTCGCGGCTGAAATCTGGCGAATCGCATTCTCCACGAGCTTCAATCCAATCGCCCAGCGCTGCTGCGCTTGCGGCTCATCGTCACCGTATCCAAACAAATAGAACGTGATGTAAAAACCATCGCGAGTCTCATCTTCGTGATGGTAATGGCAGCGGCGAACCAGGAATTCGGCGGCTGCGGGGATTTCAGGAACGCGCCTTAAAAGCTGGGTAAGGCGGGTCGCCATCTGCTCGTGTTCGGAAAAGGAGAAACGTCTCGGTTCATCGGAGAATAAGAGATCAATGTACGAGGCAAATTTGCTGTTAGCCCCGAAGATTTCTTCTTCCGGCTGCATCTCGGTTGTATGCCAGGCATCGCACTTGGCGGTTTCAAGAACACTGACGGATGAATTGATAGCAGTAAGAAACTCCTCGAGCGCCGCCAGCCGCTGGGCCTCTTTCACGTAGATCAATAAGTCGGGCTGGCGCTTCAGATCGTAATAGCGCACGGCCGAATCAGCCGACGCCCAGGGCAGATCGAGAACTTCATCGTCTGCCCCGAGCTCGATGGCAAAATAGGCCTCCACATTATCTGGCGGGCGCGGGTTGGGGTGCCGAGTTCGGCGTGGTGAAGTCTACTTTCGGAACCTGCCGCGATCCTTCGGTGGCGGTGAAGTAGGCCTCGTTTGGTTTGAAACCAGCCCAGCGAGCGAAAATGTTTGCCGGAAATTTCTGGATGTAAGTGTTGTAATCCTGCAAAGCATCGTTGTAGCGCTTCCGCTCGACCGCGATCCGGTTCTCGGTTCCCGCTAATTCATCCTGCAGACGCAGAAAGTTTTCGTTGGATTTCAGTTGCGGGTAATTCTCAACAATCGCCAGCAAGCGGCCGAGTGCGCCGTCGAGTTGCTGGTTGGCGGCAATCTTTTCTGACGGCGTGCCGGCGGAGAGCAATTGCGAGCGGGCTTTAGCGATATCGCCAAAAACGGTTTGTTCCTGCTTCGCAATTCCCTTTACGGTTTCGACCAGGTTTGGAATCAGGTCGGCGCGACGTTGGAGAACGATGTCCACTTGCGACCACGCCGCTTTCACGGCTTCGTTTTTCGTCACCAGCGTATTGCGGACGCTTACGTACTGTCCGAAGATCGCCAGCGCGATCAGAATCAGAACGATGATCACGATCAAGCCTTTGCTCATTGTTTTCTCCTCGAAAGCAACATCCCGACACTACTTGGAACTACCTGACCCGGAGGAATCCAACATTGTATCTAGTGCGGCGGTTGCCTGCTCCACGGCAGACAGATAACGGGTAAAAACGTTGGCGACGTCGAGCTGTTTGCGTTCAATCTTGTGCTCACGAATGTCGAGTAACTCCAGGAACGCGGAAGGATCGAACTTGATTCGATTGGAGAGTGCCTGAATTGCCTCACGCTTCGATCCAGGCTTCGGATCGCCCAGCGTAATCAGCACGTGCCGGAACAAGGTAGCAAACGCCGGCAAGGAACTTAGCAGTAACTCCCATAGTTTTAATTTGTCGCCTGCCGCGAGCAGCAGGCGTTGACGCAGAAGGATTAACTTTTCCCTCAATTCATATTCCACCTGGGCGCGATGAAGGTGCATCGGAACCGACAAGCCCTTCAATGCGTCATTGCCGAAGAGCACGCGATGGTGCTCGTGCATGTCGAGCAATTCGATAGCAAAGACATCGGCGGAGCGTCTCAGCTCTTCGAGAGTCATGACCAGCGGTGTGGGATGTTTTTTCTTGTTCCACCATTCCATCACTGGAACCAGCTTGGCAAGTGCTGGGAAGGAAGTCTCGCCAAGGATGCAAAGCAGGTTCACATCCGAAAATTCGGCAACAAATTCCGCGGTCGCGGCGGATCCGTACAGAATCACGCTTTCCAGGTTCGCGCCCGCGGCCTGCTGAAGCCGAGTAACGAAATCATCGATCTGTTGTTGGGGAACCATATTGTCCTCGTCTGCCATTGCTACCAGCTTCCGCTGGCGCCACCGCCACCAGAACTGCCTCCGCCAAATCCACCAAAACCTCCACCGCCACCGCCGAAGCCGCCGCCACCACCCCAGCCTCCGCCACTGCCCCATCCGCCCCCGCGTCTGCCGAGTAAGAGCCACCAAAAGACGAATCGCCGCAAAGGAGTAAAGAGCACAATCAGGATAATTATGATGATCCAGAGAATGCGAGAGGCAGACGGCCGCGGGGATGGCTCCTCTTGGACCGGAGCCTCGGGACGCGCACCCGTTAACTCCACGCCGGCGTCTTTCGCAATGACGTCGGCTACACGCGAAGTCATCAGCAGGAGCGCGCCCGCATAATCATTCTGCTTAAGTAGAGGAACAGCTTCCCGCCCAAAGCCGCCTACTTTGCCGTCTGGCAAAATGGGTTCCAGACCGTAGCCCACTTCTATTCGGTAGCGGTGGTCTTTGACGGCAAGCAGGATGAGCACGCCACGGTCTGTGGCTTTGCTCCCGATGCCCCATTTCTTGTAAAGATCGGCCGCGTAACTCTCGATATCGGAGCCGTCCAGCGAATTGATGGCGACTACGGCGATCTGCGCATGAGCTTTCTCGTCGATCTGCCGGCAGATGTTATCGAGTTGAGCAATGGTCTCTTGATTGAGAACGTGGGCAAAGTCGTTGACGTAATCAGTAGGATGAAGTTGAGAAATCGGCTCCGCGCTGGCGACAAGGGCAAAAGTCATCACCGCGCTCAACATCAGGAGGATTTTCGCGCGCGGTTTCATTCGACGTGATTGTATAGGAGAGGAACAGCTCAGTACTTTCGCAGGAATTCCAGGACTTGCGATTCCGCCCAACGGCCATCATCGCCATCAGGTTGAGCGAGAAACGAACAATGGCCGCCGTCTTCGGTTTCGAGGAAAGTAATATTCGGATTCGCCAGAATTTTCTTTCGGGTCTCAGGAAGGATGCGGATAAAAGGGTCGTTGGCCGCGTGCAGAATGAAGGCAGGGGCGGCGATGCGATCCACAACGTTCGCGGCTGCGGCGCGCGCGTAATAATCAACCGCGCCGGTAAAGCCGCAGTAGTGAGCTGTAATCTTGTCATCAAATTCGCGGAGAGTGCTTACACCGCGGAGACGAGAGGTCTCGAATACCTTGGGAAACAGCCGCGCTTTGGACCTGAGACGCCGACGCAGCTTCCAAATGAAGTAATACTCGTACAGGCGATTGCTGCGGCTGTGCAGCGCGTCCGAGGAGGCAGCCAGATCCATGGCTGGACACACGGCTGCGACCGCGCGGAATTGCGATGGGCCTTCCCGTCCCCATTCACCGGCGAGCTTCAGCACCAGATTACCGCCCATGGAAAATCCCACCAGCGCAAACTTGGAAATGCGATCCTGCTCGATCAGGTTCTGAGCAACCGCGGCCACATCTCGAGAAAGCCCGGAATGATAAAGAGTGGGAGCGCCGCCCTCGGTACCGCCGCAATTGCGCTGATTCATGCGCACCACATTCATTCCGGCGGCCAAGCCTTTTTTCGTCATGCCGAGCATGTAGGCCGATTCGCTGGAACCTTCGAGGCCATGCACGACCACAATGGTTAAAGGAGTCTGTCGATCACTTTGCCAATGACACTGGCAGAGAACTTTGACCCCGGGCTCGACTTCGATCAAACGTTCTTCAGGAGCGGGCAAAACTATCCGGCGCGACAGGAGAAAGCTGGCAAGGGTCTGCTTGTGTCCGCCACGCAGCCCTCGCCGTGGCAAAAAAGTCTCTGATTTGATTTGCGAACTCACCACAAATTGATTCTAATGGATAGCGAACTTCGTTGCGCTGAAGGGACCAGGGTCATGCCCATCTTTGAATACGTCTGTGAGAAATGCGACCACGAGTTTGAAACATTGGTGTATGGTAGCGAGAAGCCGGAATGTCCCAAGTGCCACGGCAAGAAATTGACGGCACAGCTGTCGGTATTCGCGGTGGCTGCGAAGGGGTCGTCATCCTCGGCTTCGGCCAGTCCGGTTAGCGGTTGCGGCACCTGTGGCGACCCCCGCGGACCGGGGGCCTGCTCATTGCCGGATCCCGACTAAGCCTGCTAAATACCTGCTCTGAAATGAGTTACGGGCATAACTTCAGTTCCTTTGCGAGTAACCGCAGTAAGTTTCGTTCCGACTGCCGTCGCAATAAGATCACCAGAGTCGTTTCCTGAGTCAATATGGACCGTCGCCGCAATCCGCGAATCACCGCAATGCTGCCCGTCCGGGTATGGGGCGTGGACGCGCATGCGCTGCCCTTCATGCAGTTGGCCACTGTAAGAAACATCAGCAGCTCAGGGGCGGTAGTACAAGGAATACGCCGCCGGATCCAACCCGGAGAAGTCCTGGAAGTTCAGTCGGGCGACGACAAGGCGCAGTTCAAGGTTGTATGGGTAGGCAGGACAGGCACCTCCAGAGAAGGTGAAATCGGTCTCGAAACTTTGCCAGCCGAGCCCTGTCTCTGGGATCAGGATCTGTCCCGGTATAGCGAGTTAGTCGGGACTGGATAGACTCACTTTCTCATCCTAGGCGTTTTTCTCACCGTAACAGCGAATTCCAAGCCACAACAGGCATGATGGTTTGCGCGCCGCGACCAGTTCCACTATCCTGCCCACTTTACCTCTAAAGAATTTGTTCGATTTCGGGAGAGCAACTCATGCGAACGATTTTCATCTTGCTGATGCTGTGTTCAGTGCCAATGCCAATGGCTGCCCAGCCGCAGGCCGCTGTCAATCTCATGCCGATTCCAACGAACCTGCGGATGGGAACTGGCCGACTTGCGATCGATCCATCATTTTCTGTCGCGATCAGCGCCAACAGCGATCCACGACTGCAACGAGCCGTCGAACGCTTTTTGAATGATTTGCGCCGTCAGACCGGGATGCTCCCTGTAAATGTGAGAGTGACCGACGCCTCGAAGGCGACCCTTGTAATTCGCGCGGAACATGCGAATAAGGAAGTGCTAGCTCTCGGAGAAGATGAATCTTACAGCCTTGACGTGACCAGCTCTAGTGCAAAGCTGGAGGCGCCGACCACTTTGGGCGCCTTACATGGACTTCAGACATTTTTGCAACTAGTGGCTACCACTACCGACGGCTTCGCGGTGCCTGCACTGTCGATCCAGGATAAGCCTAGGTTTCCATGGCGTGGATTGTTGATTGATGTAGGCCGCCACTTCATTCCCTTGGACGTGCTTAAGCGCAACCTAGACGGAATGGCCGCAGTGAAGCTGAACGTACTGCACTGGCATCTTTCCGAAAATCAAGGCTTCCGGGTTGAAAGTAAGAAATTTCCTAAACTGCATGAGATGGGCTCGGATGGGCTGTTCTACACCCAGGACGAAATCCGGGATCTGATCGCTTATGCACAGGAACGCGGCATTCGCGTCATGCCAGAGTTTGATATGCCGGGGCATAGCACTGCCTGGTTCGTGGGTTATCCCGAACTGGCGAGCGCGCCTGGGCCATATCAGATCGAAAGAAAATGGGGCGTTTTCGATCCCGCAATGGACCCAACTCAGGAGCGCACTTATAAGTTTCTGGACGATTTTATTGGTGAGATGGCCGGCCTTTTCCCCGACCAGTACTTCCATATCGGCGGCGACGAAGTGAACGGAAAGCAATGGGAGGCAAATCCAAAGATCCAAGAGTTCAAGCGCTCGCATGGGATCAAAAACAACGAGGATCTGCAGGCGTACTTCAACAAACGTGTGCAGGAGATCGTCAGCAAGCACGGCAAAACCATGGTGGGATGGGATGAGATCCTGCGCCCGGATTTGCCCAAGAACATTGTGGTCCAGTCCTGGCGCGGTCAGGAATCGCTGGCTGCCGCTGCCAAACAGGGTTATCGCGGGCTACTCTCTCATGGGTATTACGTCGATCTCATGTGGTCGGCGGAACGGCACTACAGCTTTGATCCTCTCGGCGGACCGGGGGCGAACCTCACTCCGGAGGAGAAACAACGCGTGCTGGGTGGTGAGGCGTGCATGTGGGGAGAATATGTTTCGCCCGAAAATATTGATTCGCGCATATGGCCTAGAACTGCCGCGATCGCGGAGCGGCTGTGGTCGCCTCAGGAAGTCCGCGACGTGAACTCGATGTACCAGCGTATGGAAAAAGTCAGCCGGAAACTGGATTGGCTTGGGCTGACGCACAACTCCGGTTACGCGCCCATGTTGCGCCGAATGGCCGGCAGTGACAACATCTCGGCTTTGCGCGCGCTCGCTGACGTAGTAGAACCGGTCAAGGATTACAGCCGCGGAGAACTCGCTGCGGCGGAGCCAACCAGTGCGGATCCCCTCAACCGATTGGTGGATGCTGCTCGCCCGGAGAGCCTGGCGGCTCGGAAGTTTGCAGGTCAAGTGGATCAGCTTCTTTCCGGCAAGGCGGATGCAGATGCGAAGGCGCAAATCAGGTCCCTATTGATTCTTTGGCGTGATAATCAGGCCAAGCTTCAGCCGCTTGCGGATCAGTCTTTCTTGCTGAAAGAAGTCGTTCCCATTTCGCGGGACCTTTCATCATTGGGAAGCGCTGGGCTGAGTGCGATGGATTACCTGGAGAGCGGCCAGCATGCTCCCGCGGATTGGGCAACGGAACAGCGTGGCCTAGTAGAAGAGGCGAAGAAGCCGAAGGCCCAGCTGCTGCTGATGATTGCTCCATCGATTCAGAGACTGATTCAAGCCAGCGCTGGCCAGGCGACTGGTTCATCGTCCAACCAAGGCGATCGATAGCAGCAGATTTGGTCGTAAGTCTTAAAAGAGCTGGCGTGCAGCGACTTACCGGGATCGGCTTGTTATCAGGCTTGAAATTCTGAAGCTTCGGGGAAATGAAGTTTGCTCTTGGAGAGTGCTTTGGAAAGTAATTCCTCGATTTGAAGTTCTTCGCAATTCTTGGCCATAGCTAATTCACTGACCAGCAGATAGCGCGCACGCTCCAACATCTTTTTCTCGCGGAACGAGAGAGGCTTGGAGGTGTTCAAAAGTAAAAGACCCTTGAGAACTGCGGCAACCTCGAGCAGCGAGCCGGTGCGCATGCGCTCGGAGTTTTCCTTGAATCGATACTTCCAGTCAGCGTTGTTCTCACATTCGCCATCTGTAAGAAAATCAAGGATTTTCTGGATTTCGCCGTTTCTTACGACCCGCCTCAGGCCGACACTTGCGACGTTGTGGAAAGGTACCATCACCTTGAGGCTGCTGGCTTTAATCTTCAGCAGATAGAACTTTTCCACACTCGCGCCAATGGTCCGGCTGCTGATTTGCTCGATGATTCCTACGCCGTGGTTGGGGTAAACGACTTTATCGCCTATGTGGAAACTGCCATCGCTACTGATCATGAGGGGACACCCACGAGCGCAGGTAAGCTGAGGAACAGAACACTTCTATCTTAGCCCAAGAGAGGCGCAAAGGCAATCACTACGAGGGGTTGCGGCGCACGATAGAGCTGTTTTCAAGCGTCGAACTGAGCGTTCATAAGGTCGGGAGTCTCCAGACTGAAGTCCGGTCTGGGTTTATAATTCGTTCAAACATGCAAGAGCAAATCAAGAAAAAGCTTCAGGACGAGATGAACACTCTGGAACACGAGTTGAATCATGAGCTTCCCAAGGAGCTCAAGAAGGCCGTGGCGCTGGGTGATCTCAGTGAAAATGCCGAATATCACATGGCCAAGCAGCGCCAGGAGTTTGTCAAAGCCCGGCTGCGGCAATTAGGGCGGCGTCTGGCGGACCTGTCCCTGATCAACATGAACAATATCCCCAAAGATAAGATCGGGTTGGGATCTACGGTTCGCGTTTACGACAATGACAAAAACGAAGAAGTGCAGTTTCAACTGGTGACCAGCGAGGAATCCGACGTCGCCGCCGGCAAAATTTCCACTACGTCGCCGATCGGGCGCGCGCTCTTGAATAAGAAGGTAGGAGACACCGCTGTGATCATTACGCCCAATGGCAAGCGCGAAATGGAAGTGTTGAGCCTTACGACGATTCACGATGAGGTTGGAACGGAATGACGTGGACCAGCGCTTTCGGGCGAGGTTCAGGTTTCTTGCTGGATGCAATCGTACGCTGGCTCGCCCTAGCCCGCATCAATCCCAACGTGCTCACATTTCTGGGACTGGTAGTCAACACCGGGGCCGCTCTGCTGTTCGGATATGCCAACGGGGCCAACCAGGCGCGCATGTTTCGCTACGCTGGCCTGGTCATCATCGGCTCGGGATTTTTCGATCTGGTGGACGGGCGGGTAGCCCGCGCCAGCAACCAGGTGACCCGTTTCGGGGGATTCTTCGATTCAGTGGTAGATCGCTACTCGGATGCCGCTCTTTTCTTTGGCTTGCTGGTTTATTACGCTCGCGGTGGCCGATTCTTCTACGTGGTCCTGACCGCTCTGGTGATGATCAGTTCGATCATGGTGAGCTATACCAGGGCGCGCGCCGAATCGCTGATCGGCTCCTGCAAAGTCGGTTTTATGGAGCGCCCCGAGAGGCTGGTGCTTCTCATTATTGGAGCGCTTTTCAACGTGATGGCGCCGGTGCTCTGGGTGATTGCGGCCTTGTCGACGATTACGGTGATCCATCGGATTCAGTACACCTGGGCGCGAACGCAAGGGGTGGACGCTGTCGGCGGCGCTACGAGTCAAGCCGCGTAGGCAGCAATCTCATTTGCTTTTGCCTTCCTCTTTTTCTCACAGTGCTAAACTATCGCGTCATTTCTGAGGACTTATCTTGCCGAGCGATCCGGTTCTAGTCGTCCATGGCGGCGCCTGGGCCATTCCTGACGACATGGTCGAAGCCCATTTGAAGGGTGTGCGAAATGCCATCGAGCGTAGCTGGCACGTACTGAGCGCTGGAGGTTCCGCGCTGGATGCGGTCGAAGAAGCAGTTGTGATCCTCGAAGATGACGAAACCTTTGACGCCGGCCGTGGCAGCTTCCTTAACCGGGAAGGGAAAGTCCAACTGGATGCTCTGATCATGGACGGCGGTACCTTGCGGGCTGGGGGCGTGGGATGTGTCGAACACCTCCGAAATCCTGTCCGGGCGGCGCGCAAAATTCTGAGCGATAGCCCTCATGTGTATTTCGTCGCGGAGGGAGCGGAGCGCTTTGCCGCCGAGCACGGCATTGCCCTGTGCCGGAACGAAGATCTGATCATCCCACGAGAAGTTGAGCGCCTCCGGAAGTTTCAAGCGCGCGCCGTGGAGCAGAACCCGGATCTCTTCGCCCCTGCAATTTCTCACGATACGGTGGGCGCGATTGCACTGGATCGAGACGGGAACATTGCCGCCGCTACCTCGACCGGAGGCACGCTCAACAAAGCGCCTGGTCGATTGGGCGATTCGTCGCTGATTGGGTGCGGTTGCTATGCCGATAATCGTAGCGCGGCGGCTTCCACGACCGGCTGGGGCGAACCAATCATGAAGCTGGTTTTGGCCAAATGGGCGGCCGATCGTGTCGCCTCTGGCAATGCGCCCGAATGGGTAGCGGCCGAAGCCGTTGATTATTTGAAGACGCGTCTCAACGGACATGGCGGGATGATTCTGCTCGACACCCGCGGCCGTATAGGAATTGCACACAATACACCGCGAATGGCTTGGGCCTTCAAAACATCGAAGCAGGAAAATTCCGGGATCGAGAGAAGATAGGCATTGTTGGTTCTGACTGGTGATTGTTGATTGAACAGCCTCGCGTCTGCGGTCGTAAATCGGGCGTAGACTCTTTGCAATCGACATGCACGATGGGGCTTTAGCAAAGATATAAAGATATAAAGAGCTGCTTAAGGTATTCACCCCTAGTTGCGTTTCGTAACTCCTGCTGATTGGTGAGGTTAGTCGCTTCCAAGAAAATCATCAACTAAGACACTCGCCCTATTGAGCTGGACTGAACCTTCGGGTACCTTTCATTTAAACCTCAGATCACCATATTTGCGCAGAACCGCCACGCCACCCGTTAAGGAGTTTTCTTAAGGAGTTTTCATGACAGCATCAGTTCGACTGCGGATCGTGTCTTTGTGTCTGCTGCTTGGGGCAGGGTTAGGTTGTGGAGGTGCTGCGTTTTCGCCATCAAGCGCACAGGCACCCCCCGCACCGCCGTCGGCATCCGCCCTGGCCGTACCAGTGTTTTCGCACGTATTTGTGGTGGTAGAGGAAAACCACGGCTATTCCAGCGTCATTGGAAGTTCATCCATGCCGTACCTGAACAGTTTGGCGTCGAAGTACGGGCTGGCCACACAGTACTACGCCAATACCCATCCTTCGATCGGGAACTACTTCATGATGACCACGGGTCAGATCATCACCAACAACGACTCCTATAACACTACGGTCACAGTTGACAACTTGGTTCGTCATTTCCTGACTGCGGGGAAAACCTGGAAGTCGTACGCAGAAAGCTTGCCCCGCGTTGGATATACCGGATGGGATGTCTACCCCTACGTGAAACATCACAATCCCTTCGCATATTTCTCCGATGTGGCGAACAGCAGCAATCAGAGGAATTACCTCGTTCCGTTCAGCCAGTTTCTAACGGATATGAAGAATAACCAGTTGCCCCGGTTCAGCTTCATTATCCCTAATCAGAAAAATAATGCGCATGACGGCACTCTTAACCAGGCGGATGCCTGGCTGAAGACGAACCTCGTGCCTCTGATCTCTAACTCCGCTTTTACACAAAATGGATTGCTAATCATTCTGTTCGACGAGGCAGGCACAAATGATTCGAGCCATGGCGGGGGACGCATCGCTACGCTGATTCTCAGTCCCAAGGGGAAAAAGCCTTATAAGTCGACGACATTCTACCAACACCAAAGCATACTTCGATTCATTCTCCAGGGGCTCGGAATCACAACCTATCCTGGCGCAGCAGCCAGCGCCCCCAACATGACGGAGTTCTTCTGAATGGTGTCTCCTGGTGTGGAGACGGATATCTGATCAGGCTCATGGTCTTAGATCCGCCCACACCAGATTTTTGTGCGACGACGCTTCCGATGTTTCCTCGAAGGCACGGGCACGGTAGTCAAGTTCGGTCGTGACCGTTAATTGGTTACCCGTCAAGGTGGCAACCGTTGCCCAACTAATCTCCCCTGTCCCTAGCATCTTGTGCTTCTAGCTTGCTTTCGCCCTCCTGTTGATGTAAAAACCAGCGGATCATCTACCAACCACGACATCTTTCGATCGCCTCGCTACGGCAGGGGGAGCTTTAGCCGTCCGTCCTTAGCTCGCGACGTATTTGATTGGGGAAACCACATGAAGACACGCCAATTCGTCTCGCTTGCCTCGTTGATGCTTTTGCTGACCACGTTTGCATTCTCCCAAGGTGCGGCCACCGGTGACCTGCACGTCACGGTCAAAGATCCCAAAGGCGATGTGGTAACCAACGCCACGGTCACTGCTCGTGATGAAGCCCGGGCATTCGAGCGCTCAACCGCGACCAATACCGAGGGGGAGTATCGCATCCTGGCACTACCGCCGGGAAATTACTCCGTAGTGATTGAGGCACCCGGTTTTGCGAAAACCACTCGCAACCAAAGCATCACAGTGGGACAAATGGCGGACTTGCCGGTCACTCTGTCCGTTGCCGGCGCCCCAGAAACGGTCAACGTCAGCGCTGCAGCCGAACTGGTGGAGAGACAGCGCAGTTCTTCAACCGATACCATCGAACAACGCCAAATCGACAATCTCCCCATCAATGGCCGCAATTACATTAACTTTGCTCTTACGGATTCGCGATTGGCTCGCGATGACGCGCCGTCGATCGGAGCTGCTCCCACTTCCGGATTAAACATGAGCGGGCAGCGGGCGCGGGCCAACCTGGTGAATGTGGACGGCGCGGACGCAGTGGACAACTCCACCAACGGTATCCGCTCCACGGTGTCGCAAGAAGCCGTACAGGAGTTCCAGATCCAAACCAATGGCTATGCAGCCGAGTATGGCCGAGCATCGGGCGGGGTGGTGAACATCATCACCCGCTCTGGCTCAAATGACATGCATGGATCGGTCTTCGGCTATCTGCGCAATCGCAATTTTCAGGCGGTAAATCCATTCAGCACTGTTTCCAATCCCGCATACACACGGGTACAGGCGGGAGCTGCTTTTGGCGGACCCATTATCAAAGACAAAACTTTTTACTATTTCTCGTATGAAGGGACTTGGAGGCAGGAGACTGGGTTCTCTTCGATCGGAGCTGACAACTTCGGCTTGATTCCGTTCGACACGACTCAAGTCGGCCAACCTTTCGGAACAGTGCTCTTGACACTTGAGCAGATCGGGTTCCTGACTAATCCTGCAGTGTTGCAGCAGGAACAAACGAACCCATTCTTTGCCCAGGAAGTCGGGCAATACACGGGATTGGCAGCGGCCTCCTCGGGTATGGCACTCAGTGGAGTGTGGCCGCAGTCCGTGAGCGTCGTTCCGAATTTCAGCGCCTTTCCCACGTCGTGCACACCGCCTGGCCCATGCTTCGTTCCGCCGTCCTACGTACCGCTAAATAGTCTGATCGGGAATTTTCCTGTTTCCGAGCGGACCGACCTGTACTCGCTTCGCCTGGACCACAATTTCACCAACAACAACCGGATCATGCTTGCGGGGAGGGTGAGTCCCAGCGACTTGACAGGGATACAGGTGCAAGCGCAGGGTCCACAAAATTTCGGTCAGAACGCGTTCTCGCGCACTTCGACGCAGAACTATCATGATTGGAGTTTCACTGGCCAGGACCAATGGACACTCGGCACCAATAAGATCAATGAATTTCGTTTTCAATATGCCCGCCGCGGCTTGCTTTACAGCTTCTCCCGCGCACCGGGAGGCAACAATGTAGCTATCAACATTCCAGGCTTTGCCTTTTTCGGACGAGAACCCTTTTCGTTCGTTCGCCGGGTCGAGCAACGCTATCAGTTGACCGACAACTTTTCCTGGTCGAAGGGAGCGCACAACATCAAATTCGGCGTAGACGGGAATTACATCCCACTCACGGCTGACTTCACAGTCAATTTTGGTGGATTATTCAACTTCGGATCGCAGAATATTTTTAGCAACCCCCCAATTCCACCTCCATCAGGCACTACATTCCCAGCATTCAGCCCGGTACAGTCCTACGGCGCGGGTATCCCTTCGAACATGGTGCAAGGTGTGGGCAATCCCCACGACGCGTTCAGCAACACGGCTCTAGGCTTGTTCGTTCAGGACAGTTGGCGAATGCGATCGAACCTGACCCTGAACTACGGCGTTCGCTATGACGTGGAGTTCACGCCTACGTTCAGCCCGCTCAATTCAATCGCCGCCTTCGGACAGAATGCCCTCGGGATTACGCAGGGTATTCCTCGAGACTTCAACAATGTCGCCCCACGAATCGGCTTGGCTTGGGATCCAGCTAAGGACGGCAAGAGCGTGATTCGTGCCTCGTACGGATTGTTCTATGACCATCCGCTGCTGGCGCTGGCCTTCGATTCCGACGTGGCCGATGCGTCGCAGGCGCCACAGATTGTTCTCTTCCCCGGCGCTCCTGGCAATTGCTCCCTGAATGCCAGCAATGCCTTCCAGGGGTTGCTGTCGTGTTTACCGCCTGCGTTCAATTATCTGCCAAATGAGCAGCGGTTCAATCCGACGCCCAATGCGCCGTCGATCTTCGTGGGACAGGCTTATCTGAATCCTGCTTCGCCCGTGCCTCTGGCGATTCAGCCGTTCGGGTTTCCCCTCGCTAAAAATTTTCAATACGGTTCCTCGCAGCAAGCGAATCTTACTTACGAGCGTGACCTCGGACACGACCTCTCGCTGGGCCTGGAATACAACTTTAACGGCGGACGTCACCTGAACCGGCCCATCAACGTCAACGCGAACAAATCGCAATTCCTGATCGCTAACTGGCACGCCGCGGTGGCAACGGCGACGGCGCTTGGCATTCAGCCCAGCGATCCAAATTTTCCCAGCAATCCGTTAGCGGTCGGAACACAAAATCCCTTGATCTTTCCGCCCTGTGGCGGTGCGAGCCCTAGTGGTCCATTCTACGTCCCCGCGGCTCTGGTAAGTTTCTTCCGGCCATCCGGGTTCAATCCTTCGCTAATGGGTGTGTATGCGACTTGCGTGCCACTGGCTACCCAGGTTTTGCAAGCCGATGGTCTGATGTCGAATTGTGATCCCACCACATTGGCAAATTGCGTCCCGTTCAGTGATATGCCAGGAAATTTCTCCAGCGGCAGTTCCGTCTATCACGGATTTACTGCCAATCTAAAAAAACGGTTTGGACAACATTACGAGTTCCTGGGTTCCTATACCTGGTCACACACCA
>Ga0209239_1000739_pt1 | contig 19120 bp, 17 predicted proteins | sample GraSoi013_2_20cm_FD_185824 | JGI IMG/M metagenome (GOLD analysis project Ga0209239, IMG submission 185824) | Grasslands soil microbial communities from the Angelo Coastal Reserve, California, USA - Sample 10_02_2013_2_20cm (SPAdes) (version 2) | ecosystem: Environmental > Terrestrial > Soil >...
CACCAGCAGTACCTGGAGAAGCGGGGCCGTTCCACCTGTACGCCGGCGCTTCAGTCGCAGGCCGTTTAGTCGCGAAGCTGATTGGCGGACCGCAGGCCTGGCCTGCGGTCCTCTCGTGAGCTAGCGTCCCGGCGTGCTCGTGCTCGTCGACGCGCCGAACGTGAGGCGATCACTCTGGCCGAACCTCTCTCCGGAACGGCTCGTCGAGCTGCTGGCCCGGTGGGCCGACGCCGAGGGAGTAGAGGCAATCGCGGTCTTCGACGGACCGGCTCCGGAGCCGGTGGCGGGAGTCGAGGTCGTGGGCACGGGCGCAGAGTCGGCGGACGACTGGATCACACGGCGCGCCACGCAGCTCTCCGAGCCCTATGTGCTCGTGACCTCCGACCGCGAGCTGCGCGCACGAGCCGGCGGAAGCGCAAAGCGGATCATCGGCGGCGGCGCGTTTGCCCGCGAACTCGCCGCGCTCGTCTGATCAGGCAGCCCGGTCGTCGGGATTGGCGTGGACCGCGTTGCCCGTCTCGGGGTCGAAGAAGCGGAGTCGCGATGTGTCGACGACCAGCTCGATTGGCTCGCCCTCGCTGGCTCGACTGGTATGGCCGACTCGCGCGACCCAGAGATGGCCCTTGCGCCTCGTCTGCGCCTCGGCTGTCTCGACTGCGTCGCTGCCGACGGCCGCCCGGACGTCTTCGCCGAGGACCGGCGGACCACCGACCCCGAAATGGACGTACACGTCCGAGCCCAGATCCTCGCGTATGTCGACGACGGCAGTTAGGCGTCGGTCCCCGGGTGCGTCGGACGCAATCGCGGCGTCCTCGATGTGCTCGGGCCTGACGCCGAGGATCATGCGCTTGCCGACAAACGGCGCCAGGGCGGCCGAATCATCCAGCGTGAGCCGACTGTCGCCGAAAGCTGCCACCAGCGAGCCGTTCGATCGCTCGAGGTCGACGCCTACGAGGTTCATCGCCGGCGAGCCGATGAACTCCGCGACGAACAGGTTCCGGGGTTCCCGGTACAGCTCTTGCGGCGGGGCCAACTGCTGCAGCACTCCGTCGCGCATGACCGCGACGCGGTCGCCGAGCGTCATCGCCTCGGTCTGATCGTGGGTGACGTAGATCGTGGTCACGCCGAGATCCCGCTGCAGCCTTGCGATCTCGGCCCGCATCTCGACGCGAAGCTTTGCATCGAGGTTCGAGAGCGGCTCGTCCATCAGGAACGCTTGTGGCTCGCGCACGATCGCGCGACCCATGGCGACCCGCTGGCGCTGTCCGCCCGAGAGCGTACGCGGGCGCTTATCGAGCGCCTGCATGAGCCCGAGGACGCCGGCCGTGTCCGTCACCCGCTTCCGGATCTGGCCCTTCGGAAACTTCCTCATCCGCAGCGCAAAGCCCATGTTCCTAGCCGCCGTCATGTGCGGGTAGAGGGCGTAGTTCTGGAAGATCATCGCGATGTCGCGATCTTTCGGCGGGACCTTGTTGACCACGCGACCGCCGATCGAGACCCGGCCCTCGGTGATGTCCTCGAGCCCGGCGACCATCCGAAGCGCGCTCGTCTTGCCGCAACCCGACGGGCCGACCAGGACGACGAGCTCGCCATCGGCAATCTCCAGATCGAGGGCATCGACGGCCTTCGTACCGTCCGGATAGATCTTCGTCAGCTGCTCGAGCTTGATCTCCGCCATTCCGCCCCCGCGAGCCGCTTGCGAGTAAAAGACTCTACTTCGGGGTAAATCGTCGTGCGTTGGCAGCCGTGGCGGAGGCCAGGCCGCAAACGCGGCGCTTCCGCGATCTTCTAGAGGATCGCCGTTTTCTCGCGCCCGCCCTGATCACTCCAGCGGCCCTGTTCATCGTCTTGCTCGTCGGGGCGCCGCTCGTCCTCGCGGTGTATCTGAGCATGACCGATGCGACCGCCGGCCAGCTGACAGGCAAGTTCATCTGGTTCCACAACTTCACTGAGGCCTGGCACAACGACAACTTCCGGCGAGCCTTGCGGAACACGATCGTCTTCACTCTCGCCTCGCAGGCGATCGTGTTGGTCGGCGCCGGCATCCTCGCGCATGCGCTCGTGCGCCCGTTCCGGGGTCGCTGGTTTCTCCGGCTGCTGATCCTGCTTCCGTGGGCGGCGCCGGTGGCTGTGAGCACTATCGGCTTCCTCTGGATCTTCGACTCCCAGTTCAGTGTCGTGAATTGGACGCTCGTCCACGATCTGATGCCCGGTGGGGGCCACTTCTACCTGTATCGGCCGGTGAACTGGGTGCTCGGCGGGATCGACCACCTCCCCTGGGTCCATGTCGGGAAGATCGATCGCCTCAACCCGCCGCAGTGGCTCGGTCAGCCCACCCTGGCGATGCTCGCGATCATCTTCGTCCAGGCCTGGCGAATCCTGCCGTTCGCAACCGTGATCTTCATCGCCGGCCTCTCGTCCATTCCGACCGAGGTGCACGATGCCGCCAAGGTCGACGGTGCCACCGGCCTGCGGAAGTTCTGGCACGTCACTCTCCCGCTGCAGCTTCCGATCGCGACGGTCGCACTCCTATTCGGAATCGTCTTCACCGCGACCGACATGACCGTCGTCTACATCCTCACGAGCGGTGGCCCGTTCAACAGCACACACATGCTGACGACGTGGGCGTATCAGACTGGCGTCGTCTCGAGCAATCTCGGCGAAGGCGCGGCGATCTCGCTCTATCTGTTGCCGGTGTTGCTGGTTGTCAGCGTTTTGATGCTGCTCTTCGCACGGCGGGTGGAGGTCTCGTAGGCATGTGGAGCACGCTCCGCGAGCGCGGCGTCTCGTACCTGATCGTGGGGCCGTTCGCGATCGTGCTCGCCTTCCCCTTCTACTGGATGCTCGTGACTGCCTTCAAGACGAACGGCGACCTCTACAACCTCGACAACGTCCCGTTCACCTATCACCCCTCGCAGGCCGCGGTCGGGGAGAAGCTCTCGTTCCAGCACGACCACTGGTTGCCCTTCGGCTTCGAGAACGCGACGACCTCCCACATCACCTTCATTTTCAGCGACACGAACTACCTGCGCTGGGTGGAGAACACCGCGGTCGTCGGCGGGCTCGTCGTCGTGATCACGCTGCTGCTCGCCGTGCCTGCCGGCTATTCCTTGGCGCGTCTGTCGGGGCGCTGGGGGCAGAGCGTCGGTGTCGGGATTTTCTTGACGTATCTCGTACCGCCAACCTTGCTGTTCCTGCCGCTCTCGCGCGTGATCTCGAAGTTGGGACTGCAGGACCGCCTCTGGTCGCTCGTGCTGGTCTATCCGTCCTTCACGATCCCGTTCGCGACGTGGCTGCTGATGGGCTTCTTTCGGACGATCCCGGCCGAGCTCGAAGATGCAGCGCTCATCGACGGCTGCTCGCGGCTCAAGGCGCTGGCCCGCGTGATCTTTCCGATCTCGATTCCCGGGATCCTCACTGTGGTGATCTTCTCGTTCTCGCTCTGCGTGAACGAGTTCGTCTACGCGATCACATTCATCTCGGGAACGAAGCAGCACACGATCTCGGCCGGCGTGCCGACGGATCTGATCCGAGGCGACGTCTACTTCTGGCAGTCGCTGATGGCCGCAACGTTGATCCCGAGCATCCTGCTCGCGCTGCTCTACAACAGCTTTCTCGACCGTTTCATCGCCGGCTTTACGGGAGGTGCGTTTCGTTGACCTGGAGAACGAAAGGAAGGAGGGAGACATGGCCGAGAACGATGACGAGCTCGAAGAGCTAGGGATCTCGACAAGCCTGACGCGACGTCAGCTCGTCCGCAGGGGCCTCGGCGGATTCTTGGTTGCCTATGCCGGCGCGCTACCGAAGGTGGCGGCAGCCGGGGTGCCCAAGTACGTCCACAAGCACTACAAGAACACGCTCAAAATCATCCAGTGGAGCCACTTCGTTCCCGCCTACGACGTGTGGTTCGACAAGACGTACACGAAGAACTGGGGCGCCAAGCACGACACGGACGTGCAGGTCGACCACATCGCACTTGCCCAGCTACCCGCCCGCGCCCAGGCAGAGGTCGCCGCGCAGAGCGGTCACGATATCTTCGGACATCTGTCACCGCAGGCGGGGCTCGAGGACCAGGTGATCAACCACAAGGAGATCATCCAGGAGGTCACGCGCAAGGTCGGGAAGGTCAGCCAGGTCGGGTTCAAGAGCTGCTACAACCCAAAGACCCGCAAGTGGCACGGGTTTCCCGAGAACTACGTCCCGGACCCGATTCACTTTCGCAAGGACCTTTGGAATCAAGTCGGGATCAAGCCGTCGACCTGGGATGACGTTCGCAGGGCTGCCCCCAAGCTGAAGGCCCTCGGTCACCCGGTCGGGCTCGGGATGTCGAACGAGCTCGACTCGAACATGCTGCTGATCGCGCTGATGCAGTGTTTCGGCGCCTTCATCCAGAACGCGCAGGCGCGTCCGGCGATCAACAGCAAGCACACGATCGAGGCGCTCAAGATGATGCGGGACATCTATAAGCGCGGGATGACAAACGAAGTGTTCGCCTGGACAGCGGCGTCGAACAACCAGGGATACCTTTCCGGGCGCCTGTCGCTGGCGGTCAACGCGATCTCGATCATTCGCAGTGCAGAGGACGCAAACCCGGCGCTGGCCCAGAACACGTCGGTGGCGCCGATTCCACGAGGGCCCGTGCAGCGCCTTGGCCTCGAGCACGTGATGGGCGTCTACACGATCTGGAAGTTCTCGAAACAGAAGACGCTCGCGAAGCGGTTCATCGCCGACCTGGAGATGAACTACCAGGGGGCATTCAAGAACAGCAAGTTCTACAACTTCCCCGCCTTCAGGGGTGCGGTGCATGACTACGCGAGGCAGCTCGCGGCCGACCCGCACAAGGGCAAGTACAACGTGCTCGACCTGATCGCCCGGAAGTACACCGTCAACCTCGGCTATCCGGGCTTCTCCAACGCGGCGGTCGACGAGATCTTCAACACCTGGCTGGTCCCGCAGATGTTCGCCCAGGTAGCGCAAGGCAAGATGACGCCCGCCGACGCCGCGAGCGCGGCACTGCACGAGTTCAAGCCGATCTTCGCCAAGTGGAGGGGCCGAGGGAAGATCTAGCGATTTAGACGCGCTAGGGGAACCTCCCGGTTCCCCTAGCGCGTACCCACGCGCAGGCCCACGACGCGGGGGAGCGCGGCGATCGCCCGCAGTGGCAGTGCGGGGCGGCGGCCGGCTTGCTCGGCTTCCTCGACCCGCAGGGCTGCGCCCCGCACCAGTCCGCCGCCGAGACGTTTGATCGGCTCCGGCGGTAGCGGGCGGACGCTGCGATTGACGAGCGGCAGGGCCGTCAGCTCGTCCTCGATCCCCAGAGCGAGCCGTGCCAGGATCCTGCCGCCGAGCCAGCTCGGGCCGACGCCGTTGCCCGAGTAGCCGGCGCCGTAGTGGACCCGGCTCCCGGGGACGGTCCCGAAGAACGGGAAGTGGTCGGCCGAGACGTCGATCGGTCCGCCCCACGCTCGCTCGACTCGCGCGTCAGCGAGCCCGGGCAGCAGGAAGCGTAGACCCGCCTCGGCCCGCGCCACCGAGGGCGCGTCGGCGGTAAAGCGCTCGTCGATTCGGCCGCCAAAGCCGATCGGGCCCGAGCCGCTTCCCATCAGGACGCGGCCGTCGTTCGTCGTCCGGAAGTAGTGCAGGAACATGCGCCCGTCGACGATCGACTCGCCGCCGGTCCAGTTGATCGCCTCGAGCAACTCGGGCACCGGCTCGGTCAGCACGACGTAGGAGCCGAACGCGGTCAGGCGCCGGCCGAGCGGACGCCAGCCCGCCGCGGCAGCGTTGATCGCGATGACGACCTCGCGCGCCCGTACCCGTCCCCGCGGCGTCTCGACGACGTTGGGTGAGTCACGCCGGAGGCGAATCATCGGCGTCCGCTCGTGAAGCACGACGCCGGCGTCGACCACCGCAGCGCGAAGCGCCCGCACGAGCCGCGCCGGCTGAACGGTTGCGCCTTCGCGGTAGAGCACGCCGCGCCGGAAGCTCGGCGACGAGCACCGCTCGGCCAGCTCGCCGCGGCCGACCGGCACGGCCTCCTCCTCGACGCCGAGGTCGCGCGCGGCGGCCACAGCCGCATCGATTGCCTCATCCTGCGCCGGCGCCGCCGAGACCTCGAGCATCGGCGCCTCTCTGAGCCAAACGTCCACCCCCCGCCGCTCGACGAACTCGCGGACGCCGGGGACGATCGCCGATGCCGCCTCGGCGACGGCGAGCGCGCCACCGTCGCCGAACACCCGCCGCGCACGAGTGAGCGACGACCAGTACCCGTGCAGAAAACCTCCGTTCCGTCCGCTCGGCCCCTCGCCGCACAGGGCGGCCTCCAGGACGGCGACGCGTGCCGACGGCTCGAGCTCCGCCACTGCGAGCGCGGTCCAGAGCCCGGTGTAGCCGCCGCCGACGATCGCAACGTCGACGTCGAGCTCCGCCTCGAGCGGCGGCTCAGGCTCGGCCTGCGGCGCCTCCTCGAGCCACCAGGGCGTCAGTGCTCGATTCGCTCCCAGGCTTCCTCGAGCACGTCGCCGAGGATCCTCACGAGCTCGTCGAACTCCGCCTCGCCGGCCACGAGCGGCGGCGAGATCTGGATCACCGGGTCGCCACGATCGTCGGCGCGGCAGATCAGCCCGCGCTCGAAGAGCTCGGGCGAAAGGAACCCACGCAGCAGCCGCTCCGCCTCCACTTCCGAAAACGTCTCCCGCGTCTCCTTGTTCTTGACGAGCTCGACCGCGTAGAAGCAGCCGGCGCCGCGCAGGTCGCCCACGATCGGCAATTCGAGCAGCCGCTCGAGCTTCGAGCGATACATCCCCTCCTGCTCGCGAACGCCGACGACGATGCCCTCGCGCTTCATGATCTCGATGTTCTTGAGCGCGATCGCGGCCATCACGGGATGGCCGCCGAACGTGATCCCGTGCGTGAACATCGTGTCGCCCGTCAGGAACGGCTCCATCACGCGGTTGGTCGTCAGGACGGCGCCGATCGAGGCGTAGGCCGAGGACAGGCCCTTGGCGCAGGTGACGATGTCCGGCCGGACGTCGTACTTCTCCGACGCGAACCAGTAGCCGATCCGCCCGAAGCCGGTGATCACCTCGTCGGCGCAGAGCAGGATTCCGTGCCGGTCGCAGAGCTCGCGCACGCCCTGGAAGTAGCCAGCAGGCGGTGTGAAGGCGCCGCCGGCGTTCTGCACCGGCTCCATGATCACCATCGCCACCGTCTCCGGGCCGGCGGCCTCGAGCGCGTACTCGAGATCGTCGAGCAGGAACGCGGTGAACTCCGCCTCCCTCTCGTCCGCCGGGCGGTGGTAGCGGTTCGTGTTCCGCACGTGCACGACATCGGGGACGAGCGGCTCGAACGGCGTCCTCAGGGCCGGAATCCCGTTGATCGAGAGCGCGCCCATCGTCGTACCGTGGTAGGCGACGTTGCGGGAGACCGCCTTCCAGCGCCGTTCGCCGCGCGCCGCGTGGTACTGCCGCGCGAGCTTCCACGCTGACTCGACGGCCTCCGAGCCGCCCGAGACGAAGAACGCGCGCGTCAGGTCACCCGGCGCAAGCGCGGCCACCTCCGCCGCGAGCTCGATCGCACGCGGGTGCGCGTACGACCAGTTCGTGTAGAACGGCAGCTCGCGCATCTGCTCGAGCGCCGCCTGTCCGATCTCCTCGCCGTGCGAGTAGCCGATGTTGACGGCGAAGAGCCCCGCCAGGGCGTCGAGATACCGCTTGCCGTTGATGTCCTCGAGGTAGCAGCCCTCGCCCCGGACGATCACCGGAACCTCCGAGTCGAGGTAGCCGCCCATCCGGGTGAAGTGAAGCCAGAGATGGTCGCGGGCGGCTTTCTGCAGCTCGGCCGGCGAAAGCCCCGGGGAGACGGTGGTCATGAAACCCTTTTCGCGCGTCGCATCTGGACGAGGACGTTGGCGAGCATTACGGTGATAGCGATCACGAAGATCGCGGTGCCGATCACGTTCACCTGCGGCGGCGCGCCGATCCTTGCCGCGCCCCAGACGAAGAGCGGGAACGTGACCTTGTTGCCGGAGTTGAAGTAGGTGACGACGAAGTCGTCGATCGAGATCGCGAAGCAGAGCAGCAGTGCCGCCAGGATCGCGGGCGCGCTCAGCGGCAAAGTCACCTTCCGGAAGGTCGTCCACTCGTTCGCGCCGAGGTCCATCGCGGCTTCCTCCAGGTGCCGGTCGAAGCCGACCAGCCTCGCCTTCACCGTTACCACCGCGAAGCTGATGCAGAACATGATGTGCGCGATGAGGATCGTCCAGAATCCGAAGACGACGTTCAGGTTGAGAAAGAGCGTCAGCAGCGACGCACCCAGCACGATCTCGGGCGTGGAGAGCGGGAGGAAGATGAGGATGTTCGTCGTCCCCCGCCCACGGAAGCCGTAGCGGACGAGCGCGAGCGCGATCAGGGTCCCGAGCGCCGTCGCGACGATGCTCGCTAGGAGCGCGATCTGCAACGAGAGGACGATCGAGCTGCGGATCCCGGGGACGCCGTCCCAGTAGCGCCAGTTGTCCCAGGTGAAGCCCTGCCAGGTGTAGTTGAACTTGCCGATCGGGTGGTTGAACGAGAAGAGGATCACGACCGCGATCGGCAGCAGGAGGTAGGCGAAGAAGAGAATCGAGTACGCCGTCAGGAGATGGCGACGGACGAACCCGAGCGTCGTCGCAAGGGTGTTGCGCCTGGAGCGTGCCGGGACCGCGATGGAGCTCATACCGCCGTCCCCGTCAGCTGCTCGGTTCCCACCAGGCGGGCGTAGACGAAAACCGCAACCAGGATGGCGGCCATCAGGATGAAGGACATCGCAGCTGCCGCCGGATAGTCGGTCAGCTCGAGGAATTTCGACTGAATGACGTTCCCGATCATGTGGTTGTCTGGCCCGCCCAGGAGCTGGGCGTTGATGAAGTCGCCCGCGGCCGGGATGAAGGTGAGCAGCGTCCCCGCGACGACTCCCGGCAGCGAGAGGGGCAGCGTCACCCGCAGGAAGGCGTGCAGCTTGCTGGCGTAGAGGTCCTCCGCCGCCTCGATCAGCCGCCCGTCGATCTGCTCGAGCGATACGTACAGCGGCAGCGCCATAAAGGGGAGGAAATTGTAGGTGATCCCCGTCACGACGGCGGTCGAGGTCGCGAGCAGCCGCCCGCTAGGCCCGAGCACGTGCAGCGACTGCAGCGTGTTCACGACGAAGCCGTTGTCCGAGAGGATCGTCTCCCAGGCGAGCGTCCGGATCAGGTACGTCACGAAGAACGGCGCGACGATGAACAGCAGCAACAGGTTCTTCCAGCGCCCGCCGCGGAACGCGATCCAATAGGCGACCGGATAGCTGATCAGGAGGGCGAGCAGCGTCGCGATCCCGGCGTACTCGAGCGAGCGGACGAACTGGGCGCGGTAGTCCCGGAGCGCGTGCCAGTAGTTGCTCCACGACCAGGTGAAGGCGTAGCCGAAATCGATGTTGCCCGACTCCAGCGACTGGTAGGCCAGGAAGCCGAGCGGCACGACGAAGAACACAGCGAGAAAAAGCACGCCAGGGGCGAGCAACAGGTACGGGGTCAGCTCCCGGTGACGGTGGAAGTAGCTCAAGCGCCGGTCAGCTAGAAATCAGGTTCTGCCACTGCTCCAGGTACTTCTGGTTGTTGAGCGCCTTGCTGTCGAAGATGTGGACGCTGTCGAGCATCTTCTTGTTCGGGAAGATGAGCGGGTTGTTGGCGACCGTGGGGTCGTACTTCCTCGCCCACTCGCCAGCGCCGGCCACCGGCGGGATGTAGTAAATGCCCGTGATGTTCCGCTTCGGGTCGCCGGCCTCCATCAGGCCCTGGACCTTCGGGTCGTACACGTAGTTCATGTAGACCGATGCGGTGTAGACGTTGCCGCCGTTCGGGATCAGCATGTTGTCCGTCCAGAGGGCGCCGCCGTCCTTTGGCACGTTCCAGTGGATCTGCTTTTGGCCGAGCTGCGCGATGTCGCCCGACCACGACATCGCCGCCGAGAGGTCGCCTCTGGCCAGGATCGGCGCGTAGTCGTTGCCGGTGAACTGGCGAATCTGCTTGTTGTCGGCGGCCTTCTTGACCCGGTTGAAGGCCGCGTTGAACGACCTGTCCGTGACCTTCGACGGGTCGTCGCCGTTCGAGAGCATCACGAGCGTCAGCGCGTCGCCCATGGAGTTGAGGCAGGTGATCTTGCCCTTCAGCTTCGGATTCCCGAATAGCTCGTCGATCGACAACACGGGGTCGGTGAGCGTGTCGTTGTAGGCGATGCCCGTCATGCCCGACTGCCACGGCAGCGAGTAGTCGCGGTTCGGATCGAAGTTCGGGTGCTTCTGGACGTCGACCAGGTTCTTGATGTTGGGAATGGCCGACTTGTCGAGCTTCTCGCACCAGCCCTTCTTGATCATCAGGGCGAGGTAGCGGTCGTTGTCGGTGAGGACGATGATGTCCCGGTGGATCGACTGGCCGCGCGAGAGCGCGCCCTGGATCTTCCCGAAGAACCCTGCGTTGTCGTTGATGTCCTCGACGTAGTCGACGTGGACGCCGTACTTCTTCTGGAATTGGATGAGCGAAGGGTTGGTGTGCTTCTTGTTGTTCACGTCCATGTAGAGCGTCCAGTTCGAGAAGTTCAGCGTCTTCGCGAGCTTGTGGCTAGTGGTGGAGCCTGCGCCCGCCTTGGACGTGCCGCCGCAAGCCGCGAGCAGGCCGGGGATCGTCAGCGCGGCCCCGCCTGCAGCGCCACGCTGAAGCAACTCGCGACGGGTCAACTGATCTGTCATTCCGCTTCCTCCATTGGGTCGACGACGAATGTGGCTTCCGGATCCCAGCTGAGAGTGAGGTGGTCGCCCGGGCTGTGCGGAACCGTGCCCGACCGATCGTTGAGGACGACGACGGTGACGTTGCCGTTGCGGGTCTCGACGATGTACTGCGTCGAGACACCGATGTACGCACGCTCCCTGACGACTCCAGGGAGGGCGTTCGGGTCCTGCTCGTCGGGGCGAATCTTCTCAGGGCGAATGCCGACCGCGACATCGCCGGTGTGGCCTGCCAGCGAGCCGGTGCGGACCCGGATCGTCGTCCCGTCGCCGAGCCTGACCGCGTCGGGGCCGGCGACCGTTCCGCGAAGGAGGTTCGAGATCCCGAGGAAGCCGGCGACGAAGGCCGTCTGTGGCAGCTCGTACAGCTCGTCCGGGGTCCCGAGCTGCTCGATCCTCCCCTGGTTCATGACCGCGATCCGATCGGCCATCGTCATCGCCTCCTCCTGGTCGTGCGTCACGTGAATGAAGGTGATGCCGACGTCGTGCTGGAGGCGCTTGATGAAGAGCTGCATCTCCTTACGCAGCTTCAGGTCGAGGGCTCCGAGCGGCTCGTCGAGCAGTAGGACTCGCGGACTGTTGACGAGCGCGCGTGCGAGCGCGACCCGCTGTTGCTGGCCTCCCGAGAGCTGACGCGGCTTGCGCTTTCCGTACCCGCTGAGTTGGACGAGGTCGAGCATTTCCTCGACCTTGCCTTTGAGGATTCCTCCCCGCGTGCCCTTTCGCCTCAGGCCGAAGGCGACGTTCTCGAAGATCGAGAGGTGAGGGAAGAGGGCGTAGCTCTGGAAGACCGTGTTGACGTCCCGCTTGTACGGCGGCGTCCCGGAGACCTCGCGCTCGCCGAGGTAGATCGCGCCCGCTGTCGGCTGCTCGAAACCGCCGATCATCCGCAACGTCGTCGTCTTGCCGCAGCCCGACGGACCGAGCAGGGCAAAGAAGCTGCCGCGGGGGATCTCGAGCGAGAGGTCGTCGACCGCGACGACGTCGTCGAACTTCTTCGTGACTCGATCAAGCCGGACATCGGGGGTGCCGGATGGCTCGGCAGCACGCTCGAGCGATTGCTGAATGCGCTCTTCGACGGCCATCAGCCGACCTTTTCCTCGACAGCGCCTGCATTGCCGACAGGCGCTCCCCAATCGTAGAGCTGCTTCCAGAGCGCCAGATAGAGGAAGCTCTCGGTGGATGCGACACCTGCGAGCGAGCGGATCCTGTTGGTCAGCTCGAGCAGCTGGCGGCGATCGGCGCACACGAGCTCGACGAGGATGTCGTATTGGCCTGCCGTGACGACCACGTAGCCCGCCTCGTCCCATTTTGCGATCTCGTCCGCGACGGGCTCCGGCGCCCCCCCGGTGCGGATACCGACCATCGCCTGCGCCTCGAAGCCGAGCTCGAGCGGGTTGGTGACGCCGGTGACCTGGAGGATGTTCTCGTCGCAGAGACGGGAGTACCGGGCGCGTACCGTCGCCTCGGAAACGCCTATCTCCGCGGCGATGCGACGAAACGACTCGCGGCCGTTCTTCTGCAACGCCTCGATGATGCTCTGGTCGACCCGGTCGAGCCCCCGCGCCGGTCCGACGGCGCCGCGATTGTGATCACCTCGCAATGCGAAGCGATTCTCTCTGATCACCTCGCATCCCGTCAATCGAGAGCCGTTCACGCTTTAAGATCGCGGCGCAATTGGATTCTTTCGGACTGCATGCGACGAGAGGAGAGGCGCATGGCACGGACACCGTTGCTGCGCTCGCTGCAAAGGCTTGCACGGGAGCACCAGGCTGCGGGTCGGCTTGGGATCACACCGACCGAGCTGCGAGAGCGGCAAGCTGAAGCGCGCGAGCGCTCCTTTTCGCGAGGCGAGTTCCTAAAACGCTCCGGCGCCGTCGGGGCGGCCCTCGCCTTGGGCGGGCCTGCGGCCTTGCCGAGCAGGGCGCGCGCCGCGAACGGGCCGCGGATCGTCATCGTCGGCGGTGGGATCGCCGGCCTCACGGCGGCGCTCACACTCCAGGACAAGGGGGTCTCATCGGAGATCTACGAGTCCTCAGGCCGACTGGGCGGCCGCATGCACTCGGACTGGACCGAGTTCGGTCGTACGTTCTGGGCAAACGGCCAGCAGGCCGAGCTCTGCGGCGAACTGATCGACTCGAACCACAAGACGATCTTGCAACTTGCTCAGCGCTTCGGCCTCGCGACCGTCGACCTGCTTGGCGCGCAGCCGAACGGGACGGAGGACACCTACGACGTCTTTGGCGCCCCGTACCCGAAGGACCAGGCGGACCAGGATTTCCAACCGGTCCACAACACGCTGCAGGGACAGGTGCAGGCGACGAGCTACCCGACCCTCTACAACCTGTCCACGGCCGCGGGCAAGTTCTTCGACAACATGACGGTGTACGACTGGATCGAGAACTACGTTCTGGGTGGCCACGACTCGCAATTCGGGACTTTGCTCAACAACGCGTACAACGAGGAATACGGTGCCGAAACGACAGACCAGGCAGCGCTGAACCTCATCTACCTGCTCGGGTACAACACGAAGCCCGGCAACTTCTCGATCTACGGTAAGTCCGACGAGCGGTACCACATCGTCGGCGGCAACACACTTTTGCCGCAGGCGATCGCGAGCGCTCTCCCGAGCGAGAGCATTCACCTCAACAACAGGATGATGTCGATCAAGACGAACTCGGACGGGACGATCACGATGACGTTCGACACCGGTAGCGCACCTTCGACGACGGTCACCGCCGACGAGGTCATTCTCTGCATGAGCTTTTCCGTACTGCGAACGCTCGACTATCGCAGGGCAGGGTTCGACAAACTCAAGCAGACCGCGATCACGCAACTTGGGTCAGGCATCAACGCGAAGCTGAACGTTCAGTTCAACTCGCGGATCTGGAACAGTGCCGGCAGCACGGGTTCGATCTACACCGACCAGCCCTTCCAGAGCGGTTGGGACGTCACGCGTGGACAAGCCGGCGCGACTGGCATCTTCGTCGAGTATCCGGGGGCCAACGTGGCGAAGTCAATGGCGCAGTCGGACCCGTATACGACCACTGACACGAACTCCCAGGTCACGAAGTTCGCACAGCAATTGCTGACGCAGATGGAGCCGATCTTCCCGGGTATCAGCAACCAGTGGAACAGAAAGGCGATGCTGTCGACACCTTTCACCGACCCGAACTTCCTCTGCTCCTATTCGTATTGGAAGCCCGGCCAGTACACGGGCTTCAGCGGCTACGAGAAGAAACGGCAGGGAAACATCCACTTCGCCGGCGAGCATTGCTCGCAGGACTTCCAGGGCTTCATGGAGGGCGGCGCATCGGAGGGCGTCCGCGCCGCGGGCGAGATCCTCGCCGACCTGAAGAAGGCATAGGTTCGGGGCGCCTGGAGGGACAGGCACCCGAGGGTGCCTGTCCCTAAAACCGGGCCGAAGCCGGCTAGTCGATCTTGGCCATTACGTGCTTGATGTTCGTGTAGTCCTCGAGCGAATAGGCGCTCAGGTCCTTGCCATAGCCCGACTGCTTGTAGCCCCCGTGCGGCATCTCGCTGACCAGCGGGATGTGGTCGTTGATCCAGACCGTCCCAAACTGGAGCTTGCGGGCGGCGTTCAGCGCCCGGCCGATGTCGCGGGTCCAAACGGAGGCGGCAAGGCCGTAGTCGACGTCGTTGGCCCACGCGATCGCCTGATCGTCGTCGGCGAAACGCTGCACGGTGACGACCGGCCCGAAGACCTCGCGCTGGACGATTTCGTCCTCCTGGCCGACGTCCGTGATCACCGTCGGCTTGACGAAGAACCCACGCGAGCCGTTCGACTCGCCTCCGGTGAGGACAGTGGCGCCCTTCGCGCGCTCGAGGAAGCCGAAGACGCGCTCCTGCTGATCCTTGGAGATCACCGGCCCCATGTCGAGCTCCTCGTTCTCGGCCGGATCGCCGACCGAGATCGACTCGACCGCCGGGACGAGCTCCTCGAGCAGCTTGTCGTAGATCTTCGGACCCGCGACGATGCGTGAGGCGGCGGTGCAGTCCTGACCGGAGTTCCAGTAGCCCGCGACCTTGATCCCCTCGGCGACAGCGGCCGGGTCGGCGTCGTCGAAGACGACCACCGGCGCCTTGCCGCCCAGTTCGAGGTGCACGCGCTTGAGGGTGTCCGCGGCGGTCCGGGCGATGATCTTGCCGGTCGCCACGTCGCCCGTGAGCGAGACGAGGCGGACGTCGGGGTGCTTCACGATCGCCTCGCCGACCGGCACGCCGTCGCCGGTGATCACGTTCAGGACTCCGGGCGGCAGGATCTCCGCCTCCGTCGCAAGCTGGAAGAACCGCAACGTCGTCAGGGGCGTCTGCTCGGCCGGCTTCAGCACCTGTGTGTTGCCCGCCGCCAGCGCCGGCGAGAACTTCCAGACAGCCATCATCAGCGGGTAGTTCCACGGCGTGATCCCGCCGACGACGCCCAGTGGCTCGCGCCGAAGCATCGACGTGTAGCCGCGCATGTACTCGCCGCTGGCCTTGCCCTCGAGCAGCCGGGCCGCGCCGGCGAAGAAGCGAATGTTGTCCGAGGAGACCGGCATCTCGTCGCGCGCGGCCGGCAGCGGCTTGCCGACGTTCTGCGACTCGAGCTCGGCCAGCTCCTCCGCATGCTCGTCGAGCAGGTCGGCGAGCTTGAGCAGTGCCTCTCCGCGCTCGCCCGGCGTCGTCTCGAGCCACTCGGGCAGCGCTTCCTTCGCCGCCTCGACCGCGCGGTCGGCGTCCTCCTTCGTGCCCCGGGGGACCTCGGCGATCGCCTCGCCGGTCGCCGGGTTCAGCACCTCCATCGTCTGGCCGGAGGCGGAATCGACCCACTCACCGCCGACGATGTTCTTGTAGCTCGAGACCGTCACGCTCATGAATGCCCTCCTTCGCTAACTCATTTCAAAACTACACCTTTGGCGGCGAGGACCCTCGCCGCAGCACTCCGGTGTCGCCGGTCAGGCGTTGCGCAATCGTGACCGGGATCACCGTTACGAGGATGACGACGAAGACGATCGCGTTCACGACCGGCAGCTGCTGCCCGCGCTGGATGTTGTCGAGGATGAAGATCGGCAGCGTCGTCTGGGCGCCGGCGGTGAACGTCGTCACGATCACCTCGTCGAACGAAAGCGCGAATGCCAGAAGACCACCGGCGACGAGCGCCGTCGAGAGCACGGGCCAGATCACCCAACGGAAGGTCTGCCAGCCGTCCGCACCCAGGTCCATCGACGCCTCGATCAGCGACGGCGAACTGCGCCGCAGCCGTGCGAGGACGTTGTTGTAGACGATCACGACGCAGAAGGTCGCGTGCCCGGCGACGATCGTCCAAATCGAGAGCTGCACCCCGCCGAAGTTGAAGAACGAGTTCAAGGCCATGCCCGTGATGATTCCGGGCAGCGCGATCGGCAGCAGCAGCAGGAACGACACGGCCTCGCGGCCGAAGAAGCGGAACCGGTAGATCGCCGCAGCGGCCGCGGTCCCGAGCACCACCGCGATCACGGTCGCCGCAAGGCCCACTTTCAGCGAGAGCCAGAGCGAGCTGCGCACCTCGGGGTCGTGCCAGGCCTGGTGGAACCAATGGAAGGTGAAACCGGAGATCGGCCAGCTCTGGATTGTCGAGCTGTTGAAGGCATACGCCATGATCAAGAGCAGCGGCAGCCAGAGGAACGCGATCACGGCCACCGTCGCGACGCCCAAGCCGATGCGGGTGCTGCGGGTTTCCATCAGTGGCGGCCCCGGTGAGATTGCCACGTCTCTGGGGCGCGAGCACTAAGCCGGGGAAGGACGCAGGGAGTGCCCGTATCCGAGACACGGGCGCGACCGAGGACGCCGCCCGGCGCCGCGTGATCGCGCGCCAGAGGCATGGAGGATGTCGCCCGGGCGGCCACTAAACGGCCTCAAACGCGCCCAGCCGCCGGGCGATGAGCAGGTAGATGCCCATCACGACGACCGGCACGGTCGCGAACGCTGCCGCGAAGGGAATGTCAGGCTGGCCGACCTTGTCCTCGACGATGTTGCCGATGAAGCTCGAGCCCGCGCCGCCGACGAGGGCAGGCGTGATGAAGTCGCCGAGCGTCAGCGAGAAGGTGAAGATCGAGCCCGCGACGATTCCCGGGATCGCCAGGGGCAGGATCACCGACCGCAGCGTCCGCGATCCCTTGGCACCGAGGTCCTGGGAGGCCTCGAGGTAGCTGTCGGGAATCCGCTCCAGCGCCGCGTAGACGGGGAGCACCATGAACGGCAGCCAGACATACGAGAAAACGATCCACATCGCCGTGTTCGTGTAGGCGAGTCCCGCGTCGGGCAGCCCCAACCCGTTCAAGACCCAGTTGAGCGCCCCGTTCTTGGCCAGGATCGTCCGCCACGCATAGATGCGGACGAGGTAGCTCGACCAGAGCGGCAGCAGCACTGCCACGAACAGCAGCGCCCGCCAGCGAGGCGGTGCAATCCTCGCCATGAAGTACGCGAGCGGAAAGGCGAGCACCGCGTCGGTGACGGTCACCGCCGCGGCGAGACCGATCGTCCGGCCAGTGATTCGCCAATAGGTGTGGTCGTTCCACAAGGTCTTGAAGTTGTCGAGTGTCCACTTGTGGATCACAGCGGCCGTGAAGGAGTCGATCTGCCAGAACGCCGAGACGAAGAGCGAGACGAGCGCGCCGAGATAGACGACCGCGAAGACGAGCACGGGCGCGGCAAGCAGCAGCCCCAGCTTCAGCCACGGACGCCGCCAGAGCGCGGCCGAGAGACGGAGGCGGGCGCCCCGCAGAGAAGCGCCCGCCTCGGCGAATTCGGTCATGCGGTTACCCCGTGACTTGCGTCCAAGCCGTCTGCCAGGCGTTGTAGTCCATGCAGTCGTTCTTGCCGTCGCCGCAGTTGGCGATCGGCGTCTTCCAGAACTTGATCTTGTTGTAGTAGTTGAGCGGCTCGTTGAGGTGGTATTTCGCGCACGAGCCGGCTTCGATCTTGTTCATGTTCGGACACGCCTTCGGATTGACCGGCGTCTCGCCGAAGATCAGCGCCTGCTGCGCTTGGACCTGCGGCGTCGTCACGTATTTCATCCATTCGTAGGCGCAGTTCGGATGCGGCGCCTTGGCGGCGAGCATCCACGTGTCGGCCCAGCCGGTGGCGCCCACCGTAGGAATGACCTCCTTCACGGGCACCCCCTTGGCCTGCAGCGCGAGGGTGTCCACCGGCCAGATCGCGCCGAGCGAGACGTCGCCGTTGGCGAACGCGGCCCGGCCGTCCGTGTCGTAATTCCAATAGAGCTTGACGAGCTTGCGCTGGTCCTTGAGCACGGCGATGGTCGCGTCGAACTGCTTCTTGTTCAGCTCATACGGATCCTTGATCCCGAGGTCCGGCTGAGAATGCTGCAAGTAGAACGCCGCGTCGGCAATCTGGATCGGGTTGTTCGGGATCGTGATCTGGCCCTTGTACTTCGGGTCGTAGAGCGCCCCCCAGCTGGTGAGGGCCGTCGTGATCTTCTTCGTGTTGTAGAGCAAGACGTTCGGGCCCCACTGGAGCGAGACGCCGTAGTGCTTGCCGTCGACCGTGTTGTGCGCCGGCGACTTGAAGATCGGGATGAAGTCGTTCCAACTCGGGATCAGGCTGATGTTGACCGGTTTGACGTCGCCACCTCTGATCAGGCGCAGGCTCGCATCCCCGGAGGCAGAGACGAGATCCCACTGGCCACCGCCGCCACCGCCACCCGTGCGCATCAGGGAAACCATCTGGTTCGAGGAGCCGGCGTCCTTGCGGTGAATCTTGCAGCCCGTCTGCTGCTCGAATTTGGTCGCGAACTTGGGATCCGAGTAGTAAGGCCACTCGATCAGGTTGAGCGCACCCTCGCCCTTGCCGATCGAGGTTGGCCCGACCGTCGTCGTACTCGCCGACGACTTGCTGCTGCTTCCGCCACCGCCACATCCGGCAGCGGCGACGGCCAGCGCTCCGGTCAGCAGCCCGAGGGCCGCCCACGCCAGGTAGCGCTTGCTAACTCGACTCATGCTTCTCCTCCCGTTGAGGTTTCGTCTCGATCGCGTGCTCCGGGCGCCATTCCAGGAGCACCCGGCGGCCCCGTGCGTCCAGGGCCTCGGTCGACGACGTTTCGAGGTTTTGGCGGACGACGACGAGCTCGCCGCCGTCGTCGAGGTCGACGACGTAGCGGGTGAACATGCCCGCGTAGACGACGTCGCGGATCCGTCCGGTAGCGGCGTTCTCGTCGTCGCGGCGCGCGCCGCCGTCGTAGCTCATCCGGATCTTCTCCGGCCTGACCGTGAACGTGCGGCCGGAACGCTGGATGACGTTCGACGCCCCGACGAAGCCGGCGACGAAG
>Ga0209239_1000741_pt1 | contig 19103 bp, 20 predicted proteins | sample GraSoi013_2_20cm_FD_185824 | JGI IMG/M metagenome (GOLD analysis project Ga0209239, IMG submission 185824) | Grasslands soil microbial communities from the Angelo Coastal Reserve, California, USA - Sample 10_02_2013_2_20cm (SPAdes) (version 2) | ecosystem: Environmental > Terrestrial > Soil >...
GAATCAATGAGTCCTTGAACCCCCGCAGGAAGCCTGTCACCGTCGCCCAGACCGAGCCGTTGCTTGATCCCAACCTTAACTTCCTGCTTAATCCGGTTTTCGAGAGGCGTTGCTCTGGCTGAGATGGCGGCTCGCGGCCTCTGGGCCGCTCCCCGTCTCCGGTTGGCTGACATGTCTCCCCCTCAGTCGAAGACTTGCCGCGAACCGCAGAACTCGCGACGATTACTGCCGCAGCCGTAGATGCTACATAGAGAAAGCGATGCGTCACAGATCCAAGTTGCCGATCTTGCTGTGCGCCAGATGCTGAGGCCGCCGAGGCCTGCTGTTCGCTCTCGTCGCCGTCGGGCCTTCCTCGAGATAGCGCAGCCGCGATCGGGCCCGACGCGCGGATGCCGGTGCGGTTCCTTCTCCGCGGCCCCGTCACGCTCGTTCAGTCTTAGACATATGTGTTTGACCTATACTGGCCGCGATGAGACATCGCCATCGCCACCCGCGCGGGGTTCGCAGCCGGCGCCAGACAAGGCCTGGTCACTGGGACGTGCGGGCGCGCGTCGAGCGCTTCGTCGAGCCCTCGCTCCTGCTGCTCCTGCGTGAGCGGCCGCTCCACGGCTACGAGCTGATCGAGCGGCTGCCCGAGGTGGCGGGGGAGGGGCGTGTCGACGTCGGCAACCTCTACCGGCTCCTGCGCGCTCTCGAGGCCGAGGGTCTCGTCAGCTCGGAGTGGAGCGCCGAGCTCCCCGGCCCCGCCAAGCGCACCTACGAGCTGACGGACGAGGGCCGCCGCCTGCTCGACCGCTGGGCCGAGGCGCTGCGCCAGGCGCAGGCCGACGTCCAGGGCTTTCTCGACCGCTACGACCAGGACGAGAGGAGGTGAACAGATGCACGGAAGAAGACATCACCGGCACGGTGGCTGCCACCGCGGCCGCCGCTTCCCCGACGCGGAGACGCTGCTCCGCCGCCTGGAGGAATACCAGCGCGACCTGGAGCAGGAAACGGCCGACGTGGCCGACTTGATCCGCCGCCTCAAGGAAGGCAAGACGGAAACGGAGACTGCGACTGTCTAGAGCGAACGCACACCTTTCTGAGTGCCCGTCGCTCCAAACCGCCTGTCGCGCCAGCAACCGGGTTTAGAGGGCCGCGGCGGCAAAGCCGCCACGGCCTCTAGCCGGCAGCGCAAGCGCCGCCTCTGGTGGTGGACCGCCGGCGCAGGGGCACCCGCTCTCTAACGCGCCGCCCAGGCGAACGCCTGCGGCCAGGCGTCGTAGAGCATGTGGCCCTTGCCCTCGACGAGCTCGAAAGTGGCATTCGGGAGCTGCTCGGCGACCCGCCTACCGTGCGCCTGGGGCGCGAGCACGTCGAGCTCGCCCTGCCAGATGCGCACCTCGGCGGAGACGTCCGCGAGGTCGAATCCCCACGGCCGCGTGAACGCGAGGTCATCGTCCATCCAGCCGGCCGCGCCCTGTCGGGACGCTTCCCGCCAGCTCGTCACAAGCATCTCGCGGACGTCCTGCCTGGCAAGCGTCGCTTGGTCCGGGGGCGGAAGCTCGGCCGCCAGCTCGTCGAGCACGGCTTCAGGCTGCGTCCGTAGGGTCTCGATGTAAGGAGCGAGGTAGGCCGCGATTGCGTCGGGACCCGCCAGGGCGGCGTTGAACTCGTTGATGTTGCTCTGCGTCATTCCTGCGAGGAAGTCGAAACCGTCCTCATTCGGCGCCGGCGTGACCATCACGACCGCTCGGGTGACGCGGTCGGCCAGGAGGGCGGCGCAGGCAAGCGCGTGCGGGGCGCCGCCCGAGACGCCCATCGCGGCGAACCGTTGGAATCCGAGCTCGTCCGCGAGCGCGGAGATGTCCGCGGCCACGGCGGCGACGTCCCGGCCTTCGAGCCGGTCGGAGAGGCCGTAGCCGGCCCGATCGTAGGTGACCACGCGGACGCCCGCATCGTCGTAAACGCCGGGGTCGGGATGGTGTCCTGCCCGGCTCCCGGGCGTGCCGTGATGGAAGATCAGCGGCGCTCCATCTGCTGGCCCGCGGTCGGCGTAGGCGAGCGTTCGCCCGTCGGAAAGCGCGATCGTTCCCTCACGGGTTTTGGCGGGGGCTGCAGACACGGGCCTTGCTATCCTGCCAGCACCACATTTCACCGGCTTGGCGAAATGGGCGCGCGGCGCCCATTTTTTATGACGGTAGGAGGAAGATGGAAGGCGTACACACAAAGGAGCGGCAGCTCGAACAGGAGCTGGCGGGGCGAATCGAGCAGCGGGTACCGGGCACAGAAGTGCTCGCCGTCGAGCTGCTCGGACCCGAGCGCTTCTGCGTCTACATCGACCATCCCAAGGGCGTCGACCACGCCCTGTGCGAGCGCGTCACCCGCGAGCTCGACGACTACCGGCGGAACTACACCGTCGACGTCTCTTCGCCTGGAATCGAGCGCCCATTGCGCAAGCCGGCGCACTTCGGACGCTTCGTGGGCCGCACGGTCAAGCTGCGAACGGCCGGAGAGATCCAAGGGCGGAAGAGGTTTCGCGGGGAGGTCATCGCCGCGGACGAGCAGGCAGTGCGCGTGGGCGCCGAAGGCGACGACGCAGTCCTCATCCCGTACGAGCAGATCGTGCGGGGCAACCTGATCGACGAGGGAAGCAAATGAGCAGAGAGATCATTGAGTTCGTCCAGGAGCTCGAACGCGACAAGGGAATCGAGTCCGACACGCTGATCGAGGCGCTGGAGGACGCGCTGCTTGCGGCCTACAAGAAGACGCCGGGCGCGTCGCGCCATGCCGTGGTCGAGCTCGACCGCGAGGAGGGCGACTTCCGCGTCTTCTCGATCGAGCTGCCCCCCGACATCGAGGAACGGCTGCTCGAGGAGGCGCGCGAGCGCGTGCTGACCGAGCTCGAGCAGGCCGAGGAGGAGACCGGCGAGCGCTCGCACGTGCTCGTCCAGGACGAGGACCTCGAGATCGACTGGTCCGACGTCCCCGACGAGCAGGTCAAGCGGGAGGACGTGACGCCGGAGAACTTCGGCCGCATCGCCGCGCAGACCGCGAAGCAGGTGATCACCCAGCGGATCCGCGAGGCGGAGCGCCAGATGATGTACGAGGAGTACATCGACCGCGTCTCCGAGGTCGTGACCGGAATCGTCCAGCAGGCGGGCGACCGCAACAACGTGCTCGTCGACCTCGGCAAGGTCGAGGCGCTGCTGCCCCGCTCCGAGCAGGTCGACGGCGAGCGCTACGAGCAGGGCTCGCGGATCAAGGCGGTCATCACCGAGGTTCGCTCGGGCACGAAGGGCCCGCAGGTGATCGTCTCGCGGCGCGATCCCGAGCTGATCAAGACGCTCTTCGAGCTCGAGGTTCCAGAAATCGCCGATGGACTCGTCGAGATCCGCGGCGTCGCGCGGGAGCCCGGCTACCGCTCGAAGATCGCCGTCGAGTCGCACGCTCAGGGCGTCGACCCCGTCGGCGCTTGCGTTGGACCGCGCGGCTCGCGCGTCCGCATGGTCGTCTCCGAGCTCCGCGGCGAGAAGATCGACATCATCCCCTGGAACCCCGAGCCCGCGCGTTTCGTCGCGAAGGCCCTCTCGCCCGCGCGCGTGCGCGAGGTCTACCTCGACGACGACGGCAAGGAGGCGACGGTCGTCACGCCCGACGACCAGCTCGCGCTCGCGATCGGCAAGGAGGGCATGAACGCCCGTCTCGCCGCCCGCCTGACCGGCTGGAAGATCGACATTCAGTCCGACAGCGAGTTCGCGCAGGCCGAGGCCGAGGCCGCCTTCGGCGGTGGCGGCGAGGACGAGGAGTTCACCGGCCGCTGCGCCGCGATTCTCTCCAACGGCAAGCGCTGCCCGAACGCGGCGCTGCCCGGTTCGCGCTACTGCGGCGTCGCGGCGCACCAGGAGCTCGCGGAGCGCGAGACCGAGTCGCCGGACGTCGAGCCGATCGTCACCGAGTCCGAGCCGGAGCTCGAGGCGCTCGCCGACGAGCTGCCGCCCGACGCCGAAGCCGTCGGCCCCGCCGTGCCGGAACCCGGCGACGAGCCGCTCGAGTCCGAGGCACCCGCAGACGCTGCGGCCACGCACGGCCCCCCGGCGACTGCGGTCGCGGACGCCGAGGGCGAGGTCGACCTCGACGTCACACACCCAGAGGCCACGCCGCCCGAGGAGGTTCCGGCCGGGATTCCGGTCGAAGCCTCGCACGGCGACGACGAAGAGCCGGAGGAGGGTTCCAGCGCTGCGTGAGCGCCGCGATTGCGAACCCATGGCGTGACGCGCCCGGCGCCGTTTCTGAGCGCTCGGGACCAGCGGCCGCCCGAGTGAATCGGGCGGCCTCTTCAGCGACTTCGCAAGCGAAGTCGCGAAGAACGTGCGCCGGCTGCGGCCGGAAGGCGCCACAGGGCGAGCTGATCCGCTTCGTCGCTCACGAGGGCGCGCTGTCACCCGCCCGGAAGCTGCCGGGACGGGGCGTCTACACCTGCCGCCGGCTGGCCTGCTTCGAGCGCGCGGCGGCGCGATCCGCCTTCAGCCGAGTCCTTCGACAGACCGTGCGCGTCGATCCGGCGCTGAGACGGCTTTACACTGACGCAAATGGCTAACGGCCCAAACAGACCAAACCGTCCGATCCGCCCCCGCCAGGGCGCCGTCACCGGCCGTCGCAAGCGCCGCGTGGTGATCGATAACGCGGCCAACCGGCCGCGCGAGAACGCGCGCCAGGCTCGTGAGCGCCAGGAGGCACGGCCGCCGAAACAGCCGGTTGCGCCACCGACCGGGCCGGTCAGCGTCCCCTCGGGCGTAACAGTCAAGGACCTCTCGGCCGCGATGGGCAAGACCGTCCCCGACATCATCAAGGTGATGATGGGCCTGGGGAAGATGGTCACCATCACCCAGTCGCTCAGCGACGAAGAGGTCGAGCTGATCGCCGCCGAGCTCGTTCCGGACCGTGAGCTGCAGATCAAGCACGCCGCGGAGGAGGAGCTCGAGCCGGAGGAGTATGAGGACGCGGCGGAAGATCTAGCCGACCGGCCGCCAGTCGTCACGATCATGGGGCACGTCGATCACGGCAAGACGACCCTGCTCGACGCGATCCGCGAGACGGCGGTCGTCGAGACCGAGGCCGGCGGAATCACCCAGCACATCGGCGCCTACCAGGTCGAGCACAACGGCCGGAAGATCACCTTCCTCGACACGCCCGGCCACGAGGCCTTCACGGCCATGCGCGCCCGCGGCGCGAAGGTGACCGACATCGCCGTGCTGGTCGTCGCCGCCGACGACGGCGTCATGCCGCAGACGCGCGAGTCGATCTCGCACGCGCGCGCGGCTGAGGTGCCGATCGTCGTCGCGGTCAACAAGATCGACCTGCCGGACGCCGACCCGAACCGGGTCCGCGGCGACCTGGCGGGCGAGGGCCTCCAGCCCGAGGACTGGGGCGGGGAGGTCCAGTTCGCGGACGTCTCCGCGAAGGCGAAGCAGAACCTCGACGAGCTGCTCGAGAAGGTGCTGCTCGTAGCGGATGCCGAGCTCGAGCTGAAGGCGAATCCGAAGGCCGAGGCGTCCGGTCCGATCATCGAGTCGCGGCTCGACGTGGGCCGCGGTCCCGTCGCGACCATGCTTGTTCAGCGCGGCACCCTCCGGGTCGGCGACTCGATCGTCGCCGGTGACGCCTGGGGCCGGGTGCGCGCCCTCTACAACTACCGCGGCGAGAAGGTCGAGGATGCAGGGCCGGGCACCCCGGTCGAGATCCTCGGCTTCGATCATCCACCGCCGGCGGGCGAGTACTCGCGAGTGGTCGAGAGCGAGCGCGCGGCGAGGCAGTTCGCGCAGGTCCGCGGCGAGCGCCTCCGGCGCGAGCAGCTGGCGACACAGGCCGGCGGCGCCGTGTCGCTCGAGCGGCTGTTCGAGCAGCTGCAAGAGGGTGGCTCTCAGGATCTCAATCTCGTGCTCAAGGGGGATGTCGTCGGCTCGGTCGAGGCGGCGATCAGCGAGCTGCAGAAGATCCAGCACCCCGAGGTGCGCGTGAGCGTCATCCACCAGGGCGTCGGCGGGATCACGGAGAACGACGTCAACCTCGCCGTGGCCTCGAACGCGATGGTGGTCGGCTTCAACGTGCGGCCTTCAGCCGAGGCGCGCCAGCTCGCCGAGCGCGAGGGCGTCGAGATCCGCACCTACCGCGTTATCTACCAGCTGACCGAGGACATCGAGCAGGCGCTCGTCGGCATGCTCCGCCCGGTCACGACCGAGGAGACGATCGGCGAGGTCGAGGTCCGGGCCCTGTTCCGGGTCTCGCGACTCGGCACGATCGCGGGCTGCTACGTGACCGAGGGCAATGTCCGCCGCGGCGCGACGGTGCGGGTCGTCCGCGACGGCACGGTCATCCAGGAGACCTCGGTCGCGCAGCTGAAGCGCTTCAAGGACGACGTTCGCGAGGTCGCCGAGGGCTTCGAGTGCGGGATCCTGCTCGAGGGCTTCAACGACGTGAAGGAAGGCGACGTCCTCGAGGTCTACGAGACGCGGCAGGTCGAGCGCACCGACTTGTCGGAAGCGCCGACGGCGCCGGCAGCTACCTAGGCGGCTTGAAGACCCAGAGCCCGCCGACCATGTCGGAGGCGACCACATACCGCTGGGTCGGATAGACGCCCCAGCTGAAGGTGCAGCGCGTCTTTCCGAGCGGGCAGAAGCCCTTCTCAGGATCGCGCGACGAGGGAGGCAGGAAGCGCGTGAGGAACTTCGGGTGCCGAGGATCGGAGATGTCGGCCACGACGACGCCGAGCGAGTACCAGGAGAAGTAGGCGCGGCTGCCGATGATCTTGGGATCGTGCACGCCCAGGCCGAAGCCGCCGGCCGACTTGCCCATGACGATGACGTCGCCGCTGGCCGGATCCGTGAAGGAGTAGGCGCGGCCGCCGAGGAACGGCCGCCGCTCGAGCAGCGTCACCCGCGCACCGCCGCGCGCGAGGCGGACGGCCGCCGCGAGACCCGCGATGGTTTCGAGATGTCCCAGAAGGAGGGGCGCCCGCCGTTTGTCTCATGCGTCTCGATCAGCACCTTGCCGTTCGGAGTGATCGCCGTCGAGTGCGCGGAGCCCTGCGTATCGGTCGTCCGGCCGAGGAAGCGCGGTTGAGCAGGCTTCGAGATGTCCAGGATGACCGTGCCGAGGTTCCAGTAGGAGAGATAGGCGCGCGTGGCGGCTGCGTTTACGCGCACCGAATGGACGAAGACCCCCGGTGTGTCGCCGCGCATGGCCGGAGGTGCGATCCACGCGCCGACCTCGACGGGATGTCGCGGATCGGTGGCGTCGAAGATCCGGAAGCCCGGGCTGGGCGGATGGCCCGGGAACTCGGCAAGTGGGATCGCCGTGTAGACATAGGCGCGACGACCGACCGTTTGCAGCCAGATCTCGTGCGAGCCGCCCGGATCCGTGCGGACAAGCGAGAGCTCCTTCGGGGCGCGCGGGTTGGTGACGTCGTAGAGTCCGAAGCCGCGAAAGGAATTCGTCCCCGGGCAGTTCTGGAAACTGACCGCTGCAAGCTCACCCGTGAAGCTCGACGTCGCCGCGTGCTGGGCGATCGTCTTCTCCGTCCAGGTGCCTCGAACGGAGAGATTCGACGCGCCGTCGGCGAACGTGGAGACATGCCGCGGCCGGCTTGGCTTGCTCAGGTCGTAGACGCGGACGCCCTGCGACGGGCAGTTGCCGCCGTGCCAGCTCGAGAGGTAGGCGAAGCCCTTGTGGACGAAGACGTCGCCCGTGTAGCCGCCGCCCGGGTAGGCGTGGCCGAGCGGGCGAATCTGGTGCGCCCCGGCCGGCGCGAGAGCAAAGACGACCGCGCCGAGCGCGCCGAGCAGAATCCGCATGACTGTTTAGACGTCCAAATCCGCCGGTTAGTCCGCGCCCGGTTCAATACCGCCATGAGCGCCGGCTACGTCGGGATTCTCACGGTTGAGCTCCATTTCCCGGAGGCGGGGTCGCTGAAGGGCAAGCGCAAGTACGTCAAGTCGGCGAAGGCGCAACTGCAGCAACGGTTCGGAGCGTCGGTCGCCGAGGTCGACCATCATGAGCTCTGGCAGCGCTCGCGGCTGACACTTTCGTGCGTCGCGCGCGACCATCGCGAGCTGCTGCAGCTGCTGGACGGCGCCGAGCGCTACCTCGCCGGCCAGGAGTTCGAGCTCGCCGACGTCGAGCGGGAGATTGTCTCGCTCGACGACAGTCTCTAGGAGGGTTTGGCGGGAAACCGCTCGTCGCCGGGGTGCGATGCTCGTTCCCTGGGGAGGACGCAGGGAGCGTCCATATCCGTAGATATGGGCGCGACTGCGTAAACAGAGCGGAGCTGGTGGGCGAGCAGCGCTGCCCGGCGGCACAGACCGTTTTCCGCCAAACCCTCCTAGCGGCGTCAGCGGCGCTGGAACCGGCGTCCGCGCGCCTTGCGGCCGCGCCCGGGGCGCGCCCGTTTCAGGGTCTCGAGCTCGTTGAGCGACTCGCCGGCGCCCAGCACGACGCAGGTCAGCGGGGACTCCGCCCGAGCGACCTCGAGGCCTGTTTCGGAACGGATCCGCTGGTCGATCCCGCGGAGCAGCGTTCCGCCGCCGGCGAGGACGATCCCCCGATCGCTGATGTCGGCGGCGAGCTCGGGCGGGGTGCCTTCGAGCGTGTCCTTGACGGCGGTGACGATCCGCTGGACCGGAGCGTCAAGGGCGTTGCGGAGCTCTTCCGATCCGAGCTCGAGCCGCCGGAGCATCCCGCTCTGCAGATCGCGGCCTCCGACCTGGCATTCGAGCTCCTCTGCGAGCTCCCAGGCCGAGCCGGCGTCGAGCTTCGCCTGCTCGGCCGTCTCCTCGCCGATCAACAGCCCGTAGTGCCCCTGGACGTGCTTGGCAACCGCCTCGTCCATCTCGTAGCCGCCGACCTTGATCGATTGCGAGCTGACGATCCCGCCGAGGGAGATGACGGCGACCTCGGTCGTGCCGCCGCCGATGTCGACGATCATGCTTCCGCGCGGCTCGGCCACCGGCAGGCCGGCGCCGATTGCAGCGGCCATCGGCTCCTCCACCAGGTAGACGGCGCGAGCGCCCGCGGCGAGCGTCGCCTCTTGGACCGCCTCCCGCTCGACCTTCGTGATCCCACTCGGGACGCAGAGGACGACCTGCGCGAGCGGGAGCCGCCCGCCGCCGCCCTTGCGGATGAAGTACCGGAGCATCTGCTCGGTCATCTCGAAGTCCGCGATCACGCCATGCCGGAGCGGCCGGATCGCGCGGATCGAGGCCGGCGTCCGTCCGATCATGCGGCTCGCGTCGGCTCCGACGGCCTGCACCTCGCCGGTCCGGTCGTCGACCGCCACGACCGAGGGCTCGAAGACGACGATCCCCTCGCCGCGGACGAAGACCAGCGAGTTCGCGGTGCCGAGATCCACCGCGAGCTCCCGCCCGGCGAATGAACGCAAAAAAGCCACAAAAGACCCCGGAGGACCCTAGCGCTAGACGGCGGCCTGCAGGAGCGTGATCGCTCCGGCGAACAACAGCACGATCCCGATCGCCCGCAGGAGCTCGCGCTCGTCGAGCTGCCCGGTGAGACGGGCGCCGAGGAGTGCTCCGGGGACCGACGCGGCCGCCCCGATCGCGAACGCGAGCCAGTCGATCCCGCCCGGAACGTGCCCGACGACTCCGGCCGCGCCGACGAAGACGCCGACGAGCAGGTTGGTGCCGACCGCTCGCACCGGTTCCTCGCCGACGAAGCGCAGCAGCGCCGGCATTCGCAGCGAGCCGAGGATCAGGCCGACGACGCCGCCGAGGAAGCCGATCACCGCGCCGCTGGCGACCGCAGCCGGGATGTTGAGCTGCTCCCGCCGCCGGATCGGGCCGCGCGGCCGGAGTAGGTCGACACCGAACGCGATCAGCAGGACGCCGATTACGATCAGCAGCGCCGTTCCCGGGAGCTCTCCCGAGACGAGCCCGCCGAGGACTGCTCCAATGACCGAAGGCGGCGCCATCCACCAGAACACACGCCAGTGGATCCGGCCGGCGCGTACCTGCGTGACGGCCGCCGTGGCGGCCGCAACGCCCGAGACCCCGATGTTCGCTCCGGCACCAGCGGCGGGGCTCGAGGAGATGAGCAGTAGGGCGGGCAGGCGGATATTGCCGAGCACGAGGCCGACGAGCCCACCTGCGAGCGCGGTCACGAAGCACCATGCCGCGACTGCGGCGAGCGCGAGCGCGTGCAGGGCCACACGGGTTGAATACCAGTGATGAGCAACCGGATGCGACGCGTCAACGAAGCCGTCCGCCAGGTGTTGTCGGAGGCGGTCGGTGAGCTCAAAGACCCTCGGATCGGGTTCGTCACCGTGACTGGAGTCGAGACGTCGCCGGATCTGCGGCACGCGCGGGTCTTCGTCAGCGTCCTCGGCTCCGAGGAGGAGCAGCAGCAGAGCCTGGCCGGCCTGGAGGCGGCGCACGGCGTCCTGCAGGGCCGGCTGGCCCGCGAGCTGCGGCTGAAGCGGACACCGCAGCTCGCGTTCGAATACGATCCGACCGTCGAGCGCGGGGTCCGCATGACGCAGCTGATTGATGAGCTCGCCCCAAACGACGAGTGAGGTAGCGGCGGTCGCGGACGCGATTCGCTCGCACGACCGCTTTCTACTCGTCACTCACGAGAACCCCGACGGCGACGCGCTTGGCTCGATCCTGGCGCTAAAGCTCGCGCTCGACCAGCTCGGCAAGGACAGCGTCATGTACCTCTACGGCGATGCTCCGCTGCCGGTCGAGTACGCGTTCATGCCGCTCGACGAGCTGCGGCGGCGGCTCCCGGATGACTGGCGCGAGCGTGTCTTGATCGCCGTCGACTGCGCGAACGAGACGCGGATCGGCCCGGAGCCGGAGCCGCTCGACGGCGCGCCGCTCGTGCTCGACATCGACCACCACCACGACAACACGCGTTTCGGCCAGATCAATCTGATCGCTCCGAACGCCTCGTCGACTGGCGAGGTCCTGCGCGACGTCTTCGCGGAGCTTGGTGTTGAGCTGACACCGGAGATCGCGGAGGCGCTCTACATCGCGCTCGTCACGGACACCGGGCGCTTTCAGTACTCGAACACGACCGCGAAGGCGCTGCGCCTGGCCGCCGAGTTGGTCGAAGCCGGGGCGGACGTCCACGCGATCTTCCGCCGCGTGTACGAGACGGTGCAGTTCGCGAAGCTCAAGCTGCTCGCCCGCGCGCTCGAGCGAGCACAGATCTATGACGGTGGGAGGTTGGTCGTCTCTTACCTGCTGCGGAGCGACTTCACGGACATCGGCGCGGCCGAGGCGTACTCGGAGGGGATCATCGACTACCTGCGCATGGTCGAGGGCGCGGACATGGCCGCTCTGATCCGTGAGCCGCGGGACGGGCCGGCGCGCCGGGTCAGCCTGCGCGCGAGCAACGACGAGCTCGACGTCTCCGCGATCGCGCGGAAGTCGGGTGGCGGCGGTCACCGGCAGGCGGCTGGCTTCTCGAGCGACGATTCGATCGAGGAGATCACCGAGTTCATCAAGCGCGAGTTCCTCGCGAGTGCCCCCACGCGGACGTAGTCCCAGCGGCCTGGTCCTGGTCGACAAGCCGGCGGGGCCGTCGTCGTTCGCGATCGTCGCAGGCGTCCGGCGTCGCACGGGAGCGCGGACCGGCCATGCCGGCACGCTCGATCCGTTCGCGACCGGTCTCCTGCTTGTGTTGTCCGGCGCGGCAACTAAGCTGGCTTCATGCTTCGTCGGACTGGACAAGCGCTACGTCACGGACGTGGATCTGAGCGCGCGCACGTCGACGGGCGATCCCGAGGGCGAGGTGATCGAGCGTTTGGAGCCGCCCGACGAGCAGGAGCTCGCGCAGAAGCTCGAGGCCCTCCGCGGTGAGATCGAGCTGCCGATCCCGGCCGCCTCTGCGGTCAAGATCGGCGGTGAGCGCGCCTACCGGTTGCACCGGCGCGGGGTCGAGGTGGAGATGCCCGTTCGCCGGTCGCGCGTGAACGCGCTCGACGTCATTGCGTATAGAGACGGTGTCGCACGCCTCGACCTCCGGGTCAGCTCGGGCACGTACGTAAGGGCGATCGCGGAGGCCCTTGGCGGGCACTGCGCGACGCTGCGCCGCACGGAGGTCGGGCCGTTCACGGTCGAGGAGGCCGACCCGGAGCGGATCGTGCCGCCCGACGAGGCGCTGGCTCGGATCGGGCTCGCCCCCGAGGGCGGCCCGGGAGCTGCGGGATGAAGGTCGTCCACGCTCCGGGCGAGCTGGAAGCTCGGCCGCGCGCGGTCGCGGTGGGCACGTTCGACGGCGTCCACCTTGGCCACGGGCGGGTGCTCGAGACGGCGCTCTCGACTGCGCCGGCGCTCACGCCCGCGGTGGTGACCTTCTGGCCCCACCCGAGGACGGTGCTCGGCAACGAGGTGCGGCTGCTCACAACGCTCGAGCGGCGGCTGGAGCTGCTGGCGGAGGCGGGCGTGGAGGAGACGCTGGTGGTCGGGTTCACCCTGGAGCTGGCGCGGATGGAGCCGGACGCCTTCGTGGACGAGCTGCTGCGGCCGATCGGGACCGAGCTCGTGGTCGCGGGGGCTGACTTCCGCTTCGGGCGAGGGCGGCGCGGCGATCTCGCGACCTTCGAGGAGCTCGGGCTGTCCGTCGAGCGCGTCGAGCTCGTGCCCGGAATCTCGTCGACGGCGATCCGCGAGCTGGTCGGCGCAGGCGACGTCGAGGCCGCGGCGCGGCTGCTCGGCCGGCCGGCGGAGGTCGAGGGAACCGTCGTCTCAGGCGATGCCCGTGGGGGGACGCTCGGCTATCCGACCGCGAACCTGCGCGTCGACCCGGATCTGCTCGTGCCCGCGTACGGGATCTACGCGGGCTCGGCGGCCGGGCACCGCGCCGCGGTCTCGATCGGGACGAACCCGCACTACGGAGGCAGCGAGCGCCGCGTCGAGGCCTTCCTGCTCGATTTCGAGGGTGATCTCTACGGGGAACGTCTGATCGTCGAGCTCTGGCGTCGCCTGCGCGAGGAACGGGCGTTCGCGAGCGAGGACGAGCTCGTGGCTCAGATCACACGGGACGTCGAGGCGACTCGCGCGGCCGAGCGGCCTGTCTGAGCGAACTTCACAAACGCAAGTTTTCGCAAAGAGCGGAATCTCTCGGTGTGCATGGGAGACCGAGAGAGCTCCAAGCAAGCGCCGAAGCTCGAAGTTCTGCACACCGTCCGCTGCCTCGGCTGCGGCACCGTCTACTCGAAGCCGGCGCGGGGGGGCACCGTGACGGTGAACCCAGGCTGCCCGGACTGCGGCTACCTCGGCTGGCTGACCACCTCGTCGGCTACCGCACTTGCGCTGCGGCACCGCTTCGCCGGGGATCCCCGGCGGCGTCACTCGGCGTAACGAGGCTGACGCCGCCGAAGAAGTGGTGCTGCGCGGGCCAGACGCGCACCTCGAAGCCTTTCCGCTCGAGGGCGCTCACGGTCGCATCCGAGAAGCCGGGCTCGAGCTGCACGCGTCCGCCTGCAGCATGCAGGCGCGGCCGCGCCACGGCCTCGCCCGCCGGCAGCCCCTCGTCGAGCACACCGGCGGCGACCTCGATCAAAGCGCTGCGAAGACGCGTCCCGCCGGCCGCGCCGATCGCGAGCTCCATGCTGCCGTCTCGCAGCACGACGCTCGGAGCCATCATGCTGCCCATCCGCTCACCCGGTTCGAGTGCCCCGCGGACGAGATCGGCCTCGCCGAGCATGCTGTTCAGGTGCAGGTCGAGATCCGGTAGGTAGTCGCCCGAGCCGAGGCCGAGGCTGGTGGTGAGGACGCACGCATTTCCTTCCGCGTCGACGACCGTGATGTTTGTCGTGTCGCCGGCCCCGTCGGTCCTCTCGCCGTCCAGAGCCTCCGCGAGCGCGACGGCTCGCTCGGCCTCGGCGAGCCCTCGGAGCCGGGGAACACGCGGCAGTGTCTCGGGCAGGCCCGAAAGATCGCGGCGGCTGAAAAACGTCGCACTCAGATAGCCGACCTCGACGGGCGGGCTCCACTCGGCGCGATAGGTCTCGAGGTCTTCGCCGGTGACGAGACCGCCGCGTTCGAGCATCAGCGCGAGCAGCGCGTCCGCGATCGAGCCCGAATACGCCGAGGCGGCGCCCTCCTCGGCCATCAGCTCGAGCGCCCGCACGAGGCCCGGCTGCTCCAGCCGGTTGCCGGTCTCGAGCAGGACGCCACCGGGCGCGTAGATCCGCGCGCCCTCGTTCATGGTCATCACCGGCGAAAGCATCGCCAGGCACGAGGCCTGTGCCGGCGACATCTCGACCCCGTCGCGGGCGAGCCGCAGCGCGGGCTCGATGAGGCGCGGCCAGTCGAGCCGGCCGTGGCGGCGCCAGAGCTGATCCAGGCCGGCGGGCATGCCGGGCACGCCGCATGACGCGATGCCGACCGCGTAGTGGACGAGCTCCGCGCCGAAGGGCACGTCGAGCTCGAGCAGCTGAGCCTCTCGCCGCTCCGCGCCGAGACCGGGGACAGCCACGAAACAGTCGAGGTTCTCGATCTGCCCGCTCGCGGCTTCGTAGTAGATGGCGTGTCCGCCGCCGAGCAAGCCGGTCATCACCGTCTCCGCCACGCAGGAGGCAAGCGAGGCGGCGACGGCGGCGTCTGCGGCGCCCCCGCCCGCCTGCAAGATCTCGATCCCCGCTCCGACCGTGGCGGGGTGCCCGGCTGCGATCGAGGCCGTCACTCGGTACGCTCGGCGAGCACGCCGATGCAGACGAAGCCGTCCCGCGGGAACGTGAGGCGCTCGCCACCCCGGTCGGCGTCTACGACCTCGAACTCGCGCTCGTCGACCGGTCTGGCGAGGAACGGGGGATAGGCGACGTTCTCGCCAGAGAGCGGGTCGAAGAAGGTCACCGCCACGCTCAGGCGGCCGTTCTCGGGCACGACCTCGACCTCGATGCCATCGCCGGCCGGACCCGCTCGTCGCTCCCGAGCTCGCAGACACCGTCGGCGGCGACCACCGTTTCGCCGTCGTGCAAAAGGCCGACCGCGAGCCCAGGAACGCTCCAGCGCTCTCGCGCCTGCGCGGCCCATTTCGCCAGCTGTTGCGCCGAAACCTGCTCCACCAGAGGGCTGCTACCCTACTGCGAGACCGCGGCCTCGGCCGTGCGCGTTCCTTGGCGCGCCGGGCGGAGACCGCGGAGACGCATATCTAGGAGGAAATCAGTGCCTCTCACCAAGGAAGCAAAACAGGAGATCATCGGCCAGCACGGCCGCAGCGAGGCGGACACCGGCTCGCCCCAGGTGCAGATCGCGCTCTTGACACGGCGTGTCAACGAGCTCACGGAGCACCTGAGAGCGCACCCGAAGGACCACTATTCGCGGCGCGGCCTGCTCAAGCTGGTCGGCCGCCGCCGGCGACTCCTGCAATACCTGCAAAAGCGCGACCTCGAGGGGTATCGCGCACTGATCCAGGAGCTCGGCCTCAGAAGATAACCGAGCCGAATCGAGGGTGGAAGTTTGAGCGAACGCGCCGAGGACGCGTTGACTCAAACCTCCACCTTCAAGAAAGAAGTGGAGGAACAATGAGCATTGCAACCCAGGGCCCGACCACCCTCTCGGTGGAGATTGCGGGCCGTGAAATCACATTCGAGACCGGCAAGCTGGCCAAGCAGGCCGACGGCGCCGTCGTCGTCCGTGACGGCGACACGATGGTGCTGGCGACCGCGCAGGGGAAGACGGAGGCCCGCGAAGGCGCGGACTTCTTCCCGCTGACGGTCGACGTCGAGGAGCGGATGTACGCCGCGGGCAAGATTCCCGGCGGCTTCTTCAAGCGCGAGGGACGCCCGACCGAGAGGGCGATCCTGACCGCGCGGATGATCGACCGCCCGATCCGGCCGCTCTGGCCGAAGGGCTTCAAGAACGAGGTCCACGTCGTCGCGACGACGCTCTCGGCCGACCTCATCAGCGCCCACGACATCCTCGCGATCAACGGCGCCTCGGCGGCGTTGATGATCTCGCCTCTGCCCTTCCTGGGGCCGGTCGGCGCAGTCCGCATGGGCCTGATCGACGGCGAGCTCGTCGTCAACCCGACGCTGGCCGAGGTAGAGCAGGGCGAGAGCACGCTCGACCTGATCGTGGTCGGCACGAAGGACGCGCTGACGATGGTCGAGGCGGGCGCGGGGGAGATCCCCGAGCAACTGCTCCTCGAGGCGCTCGAGCGCGCCCACGAGGAGATCCGGAAGCTCTGCGAGCTGCAGGAAGACCTGCAGCGGCAGGTCGGCAAGGCGAAGTGGCTCGACAGCGAGTTGACGGAAGAGCTCGAGCGCGAGCACGGCGACAAGATCCGCCAGCGCATTTCCTCGGACGGCCTACGCGAGGGCGCGACCGCGGTCGAGGAGATCGTCGAGGAGATCAACCCGCCTCTGACGATGGAGTCGACCGAGGACGAGATCATCAAGCGGATGCAGATCCGCGCCAGCCTGGCGCTGATCCTCGAGCGCATCCGCCTCGAGGCCGTTGACAGCCCGGTCCGCGAGCAGTTCGAGGACGACCTGAAGGCGCTGACCGATGCCGAGCAGGATCCGAAGGAGCTGAAGTCCGCGAAGCGGCAGCTCCTCTTCAGCCGGATCGAGGAGCAGGTGCAGCTGCCGTTCCCGATCGCACAGGCGGCCGGCGACGGCGACGAGCCCGCGGCGAAGGACTCGATCACCCGTCAGTACATCAAGAAGGCCGCCGAGGCGATCTACAAGGAGCTCGTCCGCCGCAAGATCGCGGTCGAGAAGCGCCGCCCGGACGGCCGCGGCTCAGAGGACATCCGCGAGATCACCTGCGAAGTCGGCGTTGCGCCGCGCCCGCACGGGTCGGCGCTGTTCACGCGCGGCCAGACGCAGATCATGACGCTGCTGACGCTGGGCACGGCCAAGGAGGGACAGCGGATCGACGACCTGTCGCTCGAGACCGACCGGCGCTACATGCACCACTACAACTTCCCGCCCTACTCGGTCGGCGAGACCGGGTTCATGCGCGGCCCAAAGCGCCGCGACATCGGCCACGGTGCGCTGGCGCAGCGCGCGCTCGAGCCGATGATCCCGTCCGCGGAGGAGTTCCCGTACACGATCCGCCTCGTCTCCGAGACGCTCGAGTCGAACGGCTCCTCCTCGATGGGCTCGGTCTGCGGCTCGACGCTCGCGCTGATGGACGCCGGCGTGCCGATCAAGGCACCGGTTTCAGGCATCGCGATGGGCCTCGTCAAGGAGGGCGACGACTACACGATCCTGACCGACATCCAGGGAGCCGAAGACCACCTGGGCGACATGGACTTCAAGGTCGCGGGCACGCGTGAGGGAATCACGGCGCTGCAGATGGACATCAAGATCACCGGCGTTACACAGGAGATCCTCCGGAACGCGCTCGAGCAGGCGAAGCGGGCGCGGGAGTTCATCCTCGACAAGATGCTGGAGGCGATCCCGGAGCCCCGGAAGGAGCTCGCGGGGCACGCGCCGCGCATCTCCTCGGTCAAGATCGACCCCGAGAAGATCGGGATGGTGATCGGCAAGGGCGGCGAGACGATCCGCTCGCTCGAGGCCGACTACGACGTCCAGATCGACATCGAGGAGGACGGCAACGTCCTCATCTACGCGACCGAGGGCGACAAGGCAGAGGCCGCGATCACCGCGATCACGCAGCTGACCAAGTCACCGGAGGTCGGCGACGAGTACACCGGCAAGGTCGTCAAGACCACCCAGTTCGGCGCCTTCGTCGAGCTAACGAAGGGCACCGACGGGCTCCTCCACGTCTCCAACGTCGGCCCGGGCCGAGTCGGGCACATCGAGGACGTGATGACCCGCGGCGACGTCGTGGACGTGATCGTCCAGGAGGTCGACAAGGACCGCGGCCGGATCGGCCTGAAGTTGGTCGCCAAGCACGAGAACGGCACGCTCGTTCAGCCCGAAGAGTTGATCGAGCGCGCCAAGAACGCCCCGCCGCGACCGCCCGAAGAGGACCGGCCACGCGGCGGCCGTGACCGTGGCCGCGGAGGCCGCGGGCGCGACCGCGAACGGCGGTAGGAAGAACGTGAGCGGCGGCGCGTCCCAAGGGCGCACCGCCGCCCCTTACCCTCGCACGGGAGTCGCGCCATGACTCATGACGTGATCGTCGCCCTGGCGGTACTCGGTGTCGTCGGGCAGGTCCTCGGGGCCGGGCTCCTCCTCACTGGGGCGCTCGCGCTCTTCGGCGTCCGAGGCCCCCTGCGGGCGCTGCGCAGCGGCGTCGAGGGCTACGAGCTATGGCTCGCGTTCGTCGTCGCCGCGATCGCCACCGGCGGCAGCCTTTTCTTCTCGGAGATCGCACACTTCGTTCCCTGCGAGCTCTGCTGGTACCAGCGGATCTGCATGTATCCGCTCTCGATCACGACGCTGCTGATGACCCTCTTCGACGATCCACGCGCCGCGCGTTACCTGCTGCCGCTGCCGGTCGTCGGCGCCGGCATCTCGGTCTATCACCTACTGGTCGAAAACCGCGTCGTCGGCGAGTCGCTCACGTGCCGGATCTCGGCGCCGGGCGGCTGCACGGTCAAGTGGATCAACGAGTTCGGCTACGTGACGATCCCGACGCTCGCGCTGACGGCGTTTGCGCTTGTGTTCGCGTTCCTCTTACTCGCCGCTTACGAACCGCGGGCTACCGTTGTTGTGAATGAGCGGTAAGCAAGCACGCCGTCGCAGGCAGCAGGTGGCTGCGCCGCCTTCCGTTGCTCGGAAGGGCGAACGCCGGCGCGCGTCGCCGAAGGTCCTTCTGATCGCGGCCCTGGCCGGGCTCGTACTCGTCGGCGCTGTCGTCGGGATCGCGCTCGCGGTCGGCGGTAACAGCTCATCCTCAGCGGCCACCATTCCGACCGTCGGCTCGCTGACGAACGCCTTGCCGGATGCCGCCGCCGTGCAACGCGAGTTCGCCGGCATTCCTCAGAACGGACTTGTCCTGGGCTCCGCGAAGGCGCCGCTGACGATGGTCGAGTACATCGACCTCCAGTGCCCCGGCTGTCGCGCGTTCGAGACGAGCGTGGCGCCGAGCATCGTCTCCGAGTTCGTGCGCGCCGGAAAGCTGAAGATCGAGGCGCGGCCGATCGCTTTCATCGGTCCCGATTCGATCCCAGCCCGCCAGGCGATG
>Ga0209239_1000743_pt1 | contig 19098 bp, 17 predicted proteins | sample GraSoi013_2_20cm_FD_185824 | JGI IMG/M metagenome (GOLD analysis project Ga0209239, IMG submission 185824) | Grasslands soil microbial communities from the Angelo Coastal Reserve, California, USA - Sample 10_02_2013_2_20cm (SPAdes) (version 2) | ecosystem: Environmental > Terrestrial > Soil >...
CCGGGCGGGGCGGCGGTGGCGGCGCGGGGACGGCCGTGGTGATGAAATCGATCCGGGTGGTGGGCCCGAGCGGCGGTCCGTTCGGCATCGCCACCGTGAGCCGATAGGTCCCCGGCGTATTGCCCGCGAGTACGCGGAAGGTCGCGACGCCGCGCCAGTCGGTGATCGCGACGGGATCCTGCGTGGCGCCGCCCGGGATGGTGCTCGCGCCCCGGAGCAGCAGCTCGAGGCCGGGCTGGGGGTCGGTGCCGCGGTACAGCTGCACCGCGACGTCGGCCGCCGTACCGGCAGTCGCCGCGATCTGCTGGCTCACGATCACCCGCAATGGCGCCACCAGCGGACGCGGGGGACGCGCTGCGGGTGCGGGCTGGGCCGGCTTGGCGGGCGCGGCGGCCGCGGGAGGAGGAGGGGGAGGGGGAGGGGGGGCGTTGGGACGCGCCGCGGTGCGCGTGCGCAGGCACTGATCGATCGCGGCGAGCAGCGCGTCGTCGGCGCCGGCGGCGCGCAGATCGGCGCGGTCGCGCTCCGATGGGCGAAACGTGACGCAGTTGCGGCGCACCAGCGCCATCACGTCGGCCCGGGAGCGCGTCTTGGTGGCGAGCAGCCGCACCAGCTCCGCCTTGCGCAGCGGCTGCGTGCCCTGCTGGTACACCAACCCCAGGGCCGCGAGCAGGACGAGCTTCACGGCCGCGGACAGCCCGAGCGCTCGAAGTCGGCCTCCACCTGGTCCACGTCCCCGGCCAGGCTGTCTCCCGCCGCTCCCGACGGCGCCGCGAGCGTGTAGCGCAGCCATGCCTCGTCCACGGCCGTGAGCCCGCGCGCCAGGTCGGCGCATGCCGTGCGCCGGGCGGCGAACAGGCTCGCCTGCTCGCGGTACCCGGCGATCGTCTGGCGCACGGAGTCGGCGCTGGTCGCCTCAGGCGACACGCGCGCCGCCGGCGCTGGCAGGGGCGACTCGCTCGGCTGCGACGGTGCCAGCCCCAGCCGCACCCCCAACGCCACGGCGCCCGTCACGGCGGCGAATGCGAGCAGCCACCAGCGCCACGCGCCGCTCCCCTGCCGGCGCGGCACACGCCACGCGGGGTCGTCGTCGTCGGGCTCGACGATCGGGATGAACCGGCCCGCGCCGGACGGCCGCCCCGACGGCGTCACCCGCGTCGCCCGCGCCGGCTCGGACCGCACCCGCCACACGGCCGGGTCGGGCGACCAATAGTTGCTCCAGGTGACGCGTGGCTGCTTCCAGCCGTCGCGGAAGTTCTCGGCGTCGAGCAGCTCGTAGAACGGCAGGTACGGCGCGGGGGAGCCGGGTTCTCTCGCCGGCCGGAAGCAGCCGCCCCGCGCACCGCTCGCCCGGATCGTCATGAGCAGCACCACCTGCCACGGGGCCGGGAAATGGCGCACGTGCGCCAGGTGATCGTCGGGGGAGATCTTGAGCACCCCGGTCGGATCGCTCCGATACCAGCCCACCACTACGCCGTCTTCGGGGGGCAGCATGCGCTGCGCCGCCGCGAGCGCCTGGGCCACCACCCGCTCGCTAGCGCCGTTCACGATCATCTGGGGCACCCGCACCGCGCCGTGCACGATCACGTACGGCATCCCCGTCTCGGGCGTCTCGAACACCCGTCCGACCAGAAAGCCGAGCAGCGCCTCGTGCGGCGCCGAGACCAGGTGGTCTTCCACCGCGGCGAGAGCGCGCTGTGCGATAAAGATGAGACTGGGGTCGTCGTCTGGGCGGGCCAGCTCCTGCACGGCCGGTCGCCACAGCACGGACTGGTCGGTGGGGAGGGGTTGGCGGGGGAAGCGCGCTCCCCCCACCCCGGAAGAGTCCCCCGCGGTCGAGCCCGTAAAGGGGCCGTCAGTGGTCATGGTGGTCCCCGTCGCATACCCGGTACCAGAGTGCGCATGGCGTGGCCGCAGCACAAGGTGCGCCCCGTGAGGCCGGAACGGTGCAGCGATGTAGCGTTGATGCGACAGTCGTGGGAGCGACAGTGACTCAGGCACCGCGCCAGCTCGGTTGCCGACAAGCCTAGGGACACCGCACGACGCCGATCGCCAAGCTTAGCCTCCCGCTCCGAATAGGGCAAACGCCCGATGTGAGGCCGGGCCACTTTATCGGAGCTTGACTGGCGTATGCGACACTCGTCCCCGACCAGTCAATCACCCCTGGAGGTGTGTATGGATCGCTCTCGCAGCATCGTTCTCGTCGCCGTGCTCGCTGCCGCTTCGCTCGGCCTCCTCGCTTGCGCCACCATCCTGCACGGCAGCTCGCAGGACGTCGGCATCGCGAGCCAGCCGACCGGCGCGAGCGTGACGGTGGACAACCAGATGCTCGGCCACACGCCGGTCGTGGCGAAGCTCAAGCGCAAGGACAAGCACACCATCGCCGTCGCACTCGACGGCTACCAGCCGTTCGAGGTCACCACCACCCGCAGCACCAGCGGGTGGGTGTGGGGCAACATCGTGTTCGGCGGCCTGATCGGGCTCGCGGTGGACCTGAGCACCGGCGGAGCCTACAAGATCCATCCGGAGCAGGTGAGCGCGCAGCTGGGGCGCGCGGCGGCGAGCGCGACGTTCACGGAGGGCACGCTCTATGTCGTGCTGGTCCGCGCACCGGATAGCTCGTGGGAGAAGATCGGGCAGCTCGAGCCGCTGCGGTAACGGGGGAGTCGCCCACCGGCAACCGCATCGCCTTCGTCTCTGAGCGCGACGGCAACTTCGAGATCTATGTCATGAAGCCAGACGGCTCGTTGCAAACGCGGGTCACGAACGACGCCGGGTGGAACGCCGATCCGGCGTGGGCCATTACGGTGACCCGGTAACAATATCGGGAGGAGGTCATGATGAACATTCGCACGCTTATTCGGTGGACCGGGCTCGCGCTCGTTCCCGTATTCGGCGCATGCAAGGATGCGCCGACGACGCCCGCGGCTCAAACGACGGGCGCGAGGGCGAGCTTCGCGACCGTCGCCGACAGCGGCATCGGCGGTGGGGGAGGGCCCGGGAATCAGAGCCATTTCGTCGCGAACGGGGATTTCGGATTCGCCACCTGGTTCTCGAGCGACACGATTGGCGGCGTGAGTCAGGGGTTCACCGTCGGACAGGTGAGCGTCAACCGCGGTGGCGCGGTGAACAACCCGCAGGCGTTTCTCTTCTACTTCATCGAGCACTGCAGCGACGCGTTCGTCTGCACGTTCCTGGGAGGCAGTGGCCAGATCCCGGCTGGCGACGTCGCAGGGGGCGGCAGAGCGTTGCGCCTGAGCACCAACACGAGCGGCAATCCCAACTTCTTCACCTTCGCCGGCTCGCCTGGTGTGATCGGGGTGGACTGGGCTGCCAACGGGCTGTTCACCCAGCGCTCCAGCGGAACATCGGAGGTGACGTTCTCCGGATTCCACCAGCACTCGAGCGGTGTGTCGACGTCAGCCTCCGCCAACCCGTCCGGAAGCGTGGTGGGGATCGTGATCTCAGGCGGAACGAGCGGCAACATCGGCACGAATCAGAACGTGGTCATCGACATCTCGCACTAGGAGCACGAACATGAAGCCTCTCACCCATGCGGTCCCCGTCCTCCTGGCGCTCACCGCGGCGTGCCAGGAGCAAAGCGCCGTCCCGACGGCCGGCCGCCCGCTGTTCGCGACGGCCGCGGCGAACACCTGTCCCGCACACGCGACCTTCGTCGTCTCGGACGAGGGCTCGCTGCTGTCGGCCATCGCCGCGGCGCAGCCTCACGACACGATCGCCCTGAACGGGATGGTCGAGATGACGTTCGCCGACGTCTTCGTCGAGACGGACAATCTGACCTTCACCTGTGCGACTCTGGGATCGGGCATCCGGGCCGCTCCCGCGACGATCAGCTGGCTCTTCGTGGTGCTGTCGAAGCATGTCACCGTGGAGCACCTGACGTTGGACGCCACCAACACGCTCAACGGCGGAGTCGTCGCATTCAACGGTGTGGAAGGGCCGTTCACGGGCTTCGCGGAGGACATTCGACTGGTCGGGAATCACGTCCTCTGCGCCGGACAGCACGTGGAAGCGTGCGTGTCGCTCCGGACCGATGCCGACGGGCTGCAACGGGCGCTCCTTTCGGGCAACTCGCTTGAGGCCGATCCGAATCAGACCACCATCGAGCTCATCGGAGTGATTAATGGCCGCGTGGAGGGAAACACCATCGAGGGAGGCTTGGGCGGGGTCGCCGACCCGGTCGACTTCATCGCCGGGTCCGCGGGCGGCCGCTTCACAGGCAACTCGGTGCAATGTGGAGGTTTGTGCGTGTTCGCCGACGGGTCCCCTGGGCTCGTCGTCGGCGCCAATCAGTTTCAGTCCGCCGGCTCGAGCACCGGCATCCACCTGCAGACCGGCACGGACGGTGACAGCGTCGTAGGGAATACGGTGGTCACCACGGTTCCGTCGTTCGCCATGGGGCTCGGTGGCATTCGACTGCGCGACGGCGCGAATACCGTCGTCGCAGACAACATCGTGCGCGGACCGTGGGCCAACTCGATCGCGGTCACCGACCTGACGGGTGGTGACGTCGAGCGGAACAGCGTCACAGGTGCGGCGCTGTATGGCATCCGACTGGCCAGCGGAGCCTCGTTCATCCCCGTCTCTATGACGGGCAACCGGTTCCTCACCAATCGCGCGACGGGCGCCGGCATCGCGGGGGTGCTCGCGCGTCTCGCCTGCGGCAACACGTTCGTCGGTAACAATCTGCAGGGGAACGTGGGGAACCTGGGACTCGTGTTCGACGCCTCGAGCGGCGCCAACACCTACGCGGGCGACCGCAGCGTCGTGGTGGACAACGGGGCGTTCGATTGCAACGGCGACGGCCTGAATGATCCCAACATCATCTCCGGTCCCGGCATGGCGCGGCACGGGCTCGGCGTGGGCGTGGGTGAAGCTGTCGGCGGCGCGCCGCACATGGTGCACGGGATCGTCGTGAAATAATGGAGCCTATGGCGGCGGAGCGCTGGGCCGGCCTGGGCTCGCAGGGGCGGGCAGTGGGACCGGCCTCACGTTCTTCAGGTACGGGTTCTCGATCCACACCTTGGGGAGGGCTTCTCGGCTGCGCGTCGAGCGATGCGGGTGATCGAGCACGTGCAGGTAGTAGATGTGCTTGATCCAATCGGCCCGGCGGAACACGCGCGAGTTCTCGAGGAACCGGTGCTGCTCGATCTGGCGCAGCCGGTGCGCCCGATTGAACTCGTCGATCGCGAGTAGCTCGCCGCACGCCCTGGTATGTCGTTCGTTGTTGACGTCATCGAAGAACATCACGGTGACGGGCAGGTATTTCTCGGGACTCGCCGCGAGCATGCGCAGGGCCGACACGGTCGAGGAGTGGTAGTCGACGTCGACCGACACGTAGCCGATCGGCTCGCTGGGGGACAACGCGTCGATGAACGGACGGACCGTGTGGGCCAGGTCGCCGAGCACGAGCTCGGCATTCGGGGGAAGCGCGTTGCGGAGCGCCACGACATCCATTCCACACTCGCCCTGCTGATACAGATCCGGATGGTCCCGGTAGTCGGTGGGCGGCGGCAGCCCCGCACCGGTATCGAAGCCGTACAGCCGGAACTGCACGCCGGTCACGTGCGTCACGCGCCTGGCGATCTCCGCCATGTTCATCAGGCCGGCGCCCGCGGCGACCCCGAATTCGACCAGCGACACCCGACTGATGCCGAGCGCCTTGGCCTGGTCGGCGGCCTTGAGGATGCCGTACGCGTTCCATTGTCGCACGACCAAATCGAACGCGATCTTGGCGCGGTAGGAGCCGACGGCCCAGACGAGCAGGGAGAGGCCGTTCAAGTGGAGCGGCTCGGTGAGCCGCTCGCGCAGAATTCTCTCCCAGACGTCCTTGTGCTGCAGCTTGCGCAGTAGGAATCCCATACCCCGGATACTAATACGCCGTACCTCGGCGCGGCCGTTGACGGGCGTTCCGTATCGAGACGTCGAAGGTCCCGCTACGGCACCATCAGCGGCCTTCACGCCGGGCCCGGCGCACCAGCGCGCGCAGCCGCGCGAGATCGCCGTCCGACAGCTCCTTGCCCGGCAGCTCGAGCAGCGCGGCCACCGCGCCGACGCGCGAGCCGCGGAAGAACGTGCGCAGCAGATGCTGCATGGCGCTGCGCTGCGCCTCGGCGTGCGGCACGGTCGGCTCGTACACATAGCGCACGCCGTCGCGCGTGTGGCGCAGGTGCCCTTTGCGCTCGAGGTAGCGCAGCATGGCCCGCACGGCGGAGTAGGTGGGGGGATCGGGCAGGCGGCCCATCACGTCGCCTACGGTGGCGCGGCCCAGGCGGTACACCACGTCCATGATCTGGCGCTCGCGGCGGCCGAACTCCTTCGAAGGAGCGATGCGCATGGCACAGCAAAGATGCTAATCCATTAGCATGACGTCAAGACCGGCACATGGTGTTGCCTCGTTCGCTGCACCACATCATCTTCCCGAATTATGACCCGCTCGTCCCTGTGGTACGTCAGTGCCGCGCTGACTCTGTCCTTCGTTCCCCCACCCAACATCGTCGAGTACCCGCTGCCGCGCCCCAAAGCGTTCCCGCACGACCCCGCCGTCGGCGCGGACGGGATCGTATGGTACACCGACCAGGCGAACAGCTACATCGGCCGGCTCGATCCGGCGACCAGCAAGGTGACCGACTACGCCACGCCGACCCGGATGTCGGGCCCGCACGGCATCGTCGTGGCACCGGACGGCGGCGTGTGGTATACCGCGAACTTCGTGGGCCGGCTGGGTCGGCTCGACCCCGCCACCGGGGCCATCAAAGAATTTCCCCTGCCTGCCGAGGCGCGCGATCCGCACACGCCGCTCTACCACGCGGGCAAGATCTGGTTCACCGCCCAGGGCGCGAATCTCTACGGCGTGCTCGACCCCGCGACGGGACAGGCCAAGCTCTTCCCAGTGCCGACCCCGCGTGCCCACCCCTACGGCCTGGTCGCCAGCCCGCGCGACGGATCCATCTGGATGGCGCTGTTCGGCACCAATCAGATCGGCCGCATCGACCCGGCGGACGGCGCGCTCAAAATCTTTCCGCTCCCGGAATCGGGAGCCCGGCCGCGCCGCCTCATCGTCGATGCCAAGGGCATCGTGTGGTACTCAGACTACGCGCGCGGGCATTTGGGTCGGCTCGATCCCACGACCGGGCAGGTGCGCGAGTTCGCCTGCCCGGGCGGCGACGGCAGCCAGCCCTACGGCATCGCTATCGGCACGGACGGGCGCATCTGGTACGACGAGTCGGGCACGGACGAGCTCGTTGCGTTCGACCCCACGACCGAGCGCGCTGAGTCGGTGAAGATCCCTACGCCGGGCTCGGTGGTGCGCAACATGGCGGTGGACTCGACGCGGCGGCGACTGTGGCTGGCGCTGTCGGGCGTGCAGAAGCTGGGGAGGGTGGATCTCAAATGACCAACGGGGCCATGCCCCGGGGACCCCGGGCTTGCGCCCGGGGTCAGTCCTGATCCCCGGAGCACGCCCGACCCCCGAAACTGTGATCCAGCCGACAGCCCCGACCACGTCCCGGGCGACACACTGAGCGGGCGCCCCGCAGGGTTTATCGCCTCGCGTTCGTCATCCGCCCTGGAGGGCGACCATGCCGCACACTGAACAATGGGCCCGCACGCGGGTCCGCACCTGCCGCGACTTGCGACGCGGCGCGTGGTATCGCGTGATGCGGGCCACGCCCGCCGAGGGTGTGCTCGAAGTGAATCGGCGCCTCGTCACGGTCCCGCGCCCCTTCCTGCAGATTCTCCCGTTTCGTCCCCAGCTGTGGTCCGTCGTCCCGCGCGTCGCCAATGCGCCGCAGCCGCCCCTCTCCTGGGGACCGAGCTACGGCGTCTGCCCGCAGTGCAGTGCGCGCGCGTCTCTGGGCCAGCATGCGCTCAAGGTCTCGTGCCCGCGCTGCAACGGTCTGTTCCCCGTCGCCTGGGAAGACTCCGGGTGGTGTGCGTTCGAAATGTCGCGGGAAAAACCGGCGGTGAGTCCGAAGCTCTGAGGGCGGAGCGGCTGAGTCAGCGCCGCCGCCGGTCCTGGCTGCCGCGGCGCTCGCCCCCGGAGCGCCGCAACATGTTCGTCCGGCGGTCGATACCGCTGCGCCGATCGACCGTTACCGAGACCGTTCGACGACGACGTTCCCGCACGATACGTCGACCGAGACTCTCCCGCCGGTCGACGAGACGCCTACGCTGCATAACAGGGATGTTTCCTCGCAGTAACGAAATCGTGACCCGCGGTTTGCAAACTGTATGCTCCCCGTCTCACACGGCATGGTCACCCGGCGGGCCTCACAAATGGCGCGGGCCCGCAACAGTTTTTGGCTCGCGGCCACATCGCGCCGGCCCCAATAGGCTGCAGCCCCGGTCGGCGCCTGCTACGATTGGGTGCGCCATGCGACCATCTCGGCTCGTGCTCATATTCGGACTGACGCTCCCCACCCTGGCGGGCGGGGCCGCGTACGCACAAACCCGCAAGATCGGCATTGCCCTGAGCGGGGGCGCGGCGCGCGGCCTCGCGCACATCGGCGTGTTGAAAGTGCTGGAGCAGGCGGGCATTCCGGTGGACGTGATCGCCGGAACGAGTATGGGCAGCGTCGTGGGCGGGCTGTACGCGGTCGGCTACAGTGCGGCCCAGCTCGACACGATCGTGCGCGGCCAGAACTGGTTTCGCCTGCTCACCGATCCCGTGGACCGGCGCGACCTGCCGATCGATCGCAAGGCCGCCGCGGATCACTTGCTGCTCACCCTCCCGATCTATCGCGGCGGCATCCAGCTTCCGAAGAGCGTCGTGCCGGGTCAGCGCATCTGGGAGCTCCTGACCCGGCTCACCTGGTCGGCGCACGGCATCCACGATTTCCGTCGGCTCCCCATCCCGTTCGCGGCCGTCGCGACCGACCTCGAGACCGGCCAGGCGGTGGTGCTGGACCGGGGGTTTCTCCCGGACGCGATCCGTGCCAGCATGGCGCTGCCGAGCGTGTTCGCTCCCGTCGAGCTCGGGCCGAACGTCCTGATCGACGGCGGCGTGGTGCGCAACCTGCCGGCGCGGGACGCGCGCGCCCTGGGCGCGGACGTGTTGATCTGCAGCGACGTGACCGACCCGCTCGAGCCGCGTGATTCCATCGTGTCGCTGGTGGACGTGCTGGCGCAATCGGTGTCGTTCCGCGTGTGGGATTCGGAGCGCGCCGAGCGCGGCGCGTGCGACGTGCTCATCGTGCCGGACGTGCGCGCGTTCACGAGCTTCGGCTTCGGGCGCGCCGGCGAGCTGATGGCGCGGGGCGAGGCGGCGGCGCGCGCCGCCCTCCCGGAGATCGAGGCCAAGGTAGGGCGCCGCCGGGTGGCGCCCCGGCCCCCGGCACCCGCGGCACCGGACTCCGTCCTGGTGACCAGCGTGCGGTTCGCTGTGTCCGGGGGAGCGACCGTGACACCCGCGTTTCTAACGCGCGCGCTCGGGCTCAAGCCGCCCACGTGGATTTCGCTGCGCGATCTGGGCGCGCGCATCGAGCGGCTCTACGCCACCGGGCTGTTCGCCAACGTGCGCTATCGCCTGGAGCAGGGCGAGCTGACGCTGTTGATCAGCGCGCGCACCGCCGGTCGTTTCGGGCTGGGGCTGCGCTACGACAGCCGCTACAAGGCGTCGGTGCTGCTGTCCGGCGCGCAGGGCGCGGTGGACCTGGACGCCCGCCTGGGTCAGCAGATCCGCGTGGGCTTCGGCGTGGCGCAGGCGCTGGGCGACGCCCAGAGCCTGGCGCTCGACGCACGCGTCGCGTATGCGCACGGCCCGTTCGATCTGTTTCGCGCCGGGCGCCGGGTGGCGGAGGCGCGCGTCGATCTGGGGGCCGTCACGGCGTCGCTCGAGCGGCGCCTGGGAACGGCCGCGGCGCTGTACGTGCGACTGAAGGGTGAGCACGCGCGCTGGGCGGACGCAGTGGCGGCGGTGGATTCGCCGGCGATCAACCGCACGTTCGCGGCGGCGGCGGGCGTGGTGGAGCTCGATACGTACGACAGCGGCGTGTTTCCGAGCCGCGGGGTCGGGCTGCGGGCGGTGTCCGAGTGGAGCGGCTCGTTCTCGCATCACGTCGGCGACGTGCGGGGGTACCTGCCGCTGGGGCGCCGGGTCTCGCTCTGGGCGGGCGCGACGCTCGGCGCCTCGGGTGGCACGCCGCCGCCCCACTACCTCTTTTTCCTGGGCGGCGCCAACGGCTATTACCTGTTTCCCGACCGCACGATCGCCTTTGCGGGACTACACGTGCAGGCGCAGAGCGGTCGTCACGTCCAGAAGGCGGAGCTCGGCGTCCAGTGGCAGGTGTCCGTCGCTCCCGACCTGTTCGCCCGCGTGCGCTGGAACGCCGGTACGGTGCTCGACCGCTGGACGTTTCAGCCCGCGGGCTGGGTCGACGGTGTCGGCGTCGAGCTGGGCGCCAGGACGGTGGCCGGCCGCTTCAGCCTGAGCGTGTCCGGAACCGCCCGCTCGACGCCGATCGTCGAGCTCGACCTCGGCTACCCCTTCTGAACCAGATCGCGCGCGGGCACGACCTCGGTCTCGGCATCCACGCGCACGTGGATGCTGCCGTTCACGGAGAGGTACGCGTTCACCAGATCGTAGATCCCCACCGCGGGGACCTGCAGACCCTCCAGCGTGACGTCGGTGGCGAGTGGGCGCTCATCGCCCCGCTGCATCAGCTGGCGCACCCGGATCGAGCCCATGTTGCAAAACATGAGTTGCGCCTCGCCTGTGGCGGCGAGCACCGCGACCCTCACGCCCGGCAGGTCCACCCGGGCTTCCTCGCCGTGCGAGACCTTCGCTTCCTCGAGTCGCTCCCGCAGGCGGAACGACTGCGACTGTGCTGTGATGCGGGCTTCCATAAGGCACCTCCTGTTGAATCGGTCCTACCGCCGACGGCGCACTCTAGTTCCTGTGCACGCCCCATGCCGCGGTGGCGAGGGCGCACCCGTACCGCCACGGTGGGGTATCGTGTTAGGTTGCAAGACTTGACCTCTGAAGCCGCTATGACCACTCGGCCGCGCCTCACGCGCCCGCCGCGCGTCCTCATCGCCAGCGATCAGAATCACGCCCTCTGGGACGTCGAGGGCACGCTCGGGCGACAGGGATATTCGGTGCTGCGTGTGTTCGCGGGCACTGCCGTGCTCGCGCGGGCGCGCGCGGCCTGTCCCGACGTGATCCTGCTGGACGCCAAGCTCGCCGACTCGGAGAGCCTCGACTTGAGCCGGCTGCTGCGCGCTGATCCGCTGATCGGCGCGAGCACGCCGATCCTGCTGCTGGTGCACGACCGTCCCAAGCGGGAGGACCATCTCAGCGCGCTGCGCGCCGGCGTGTGGGAGCTGCTGCGCGTGCCGGTGGACACGGGTGCGCTGCTCGCCAAGCTCGAGGTCTATCTGGTCGCCAGGCTCGAGGGCGAGCGGGCGCCCAAGCGCAGCCTGGTGGACGAGCTGACAGGGCTGTATACGCGGCGCGGGCTGGCGCGGCGCGCCTGGGAGCTGATCCTCCAGACGGCGCACCACAACACCTCCGTGGCGTGCGTGGTCGTCGCGCCCGAGGTGCGAGGGGAGCCCGGCGTGGGCGTGCTGCGCGACGTCGCCCGGCTGGTGCGCGCCACGGCGCGCCACTCGGATGCGGTGGGGCGCGTGGGGCTCACGGAGTTCGCCGTGATTGCGCCCGGGGCGAACCGCATCGGGGCGCGCCGCCTGGCGCAGCGCCTGCAAGGCGCTGCGCACGCGAGCGGCAACGGCGGTGGAACGGGAGAGGTGGCGGTGGGACTGCGGGCCGGCTACGACGCGCTGCGCCAACTGCGCACGGCGGCGATCGAGCCGCGCCGGCTGCTGGGGCGCGCCGCGCGGGCGCTCGAGATGGCGCGGGCCGAGGGGAAGTGGCTGCGCGAGGGCGCTACGGCGTGAGCACCATGAGCGTCAGTGCGCCGCCCTGGGCTGGGGCGCTCGGCGCCACGCGGCGCGCAGCGCCCCGGCGAGGCGCCGGCCGGCGGCGCGCACCACCTGCGCGACGAGGCGGCCCGCCACCCGCAGGAACGGTCGCAGGTCGTCGCGCGCAAACCACGCTCCCTCTTCCACGCCGGCAAGCGAGGCCAGCCAGCGCCGCGGCGTAAGCGTGCCGTCGCGCACGCGCGCCAGGCTCGAGTCCAGGTCGTGGTCCTCCACCAGCCACTTGCGTCCCTCACGGACGCGTCTGGGCCAGACCGGTTGCCGCGTGATATCGCAGTACAGCACGCGCACCACGTCCAAGCCCTGTTCGTCCACGAACAGCCGGAATGTGGAGCCAACGCGGGGGTTGGGGTCGAGCAGCTTGTACTGCGCGTCGCGCGCGTCGTAGCGATAGCCCACGTCGAGCACGCCCTGATAGCCTAAGGCCCACATGAAATCGATGGTGAGGCGCTCGACCCGCTCGTTGCGCTCGCACACCCCGAGGCTGGTCGTGCCGCCGTACACCGGGTGCTGGCGCAGCTTGCGGCCGGTGAAGGCGGCCACGCATTCGGACCATTCGTTGAATACGCCGTTGAACATCCACACCGTGTCGTCGCCGCCCGGAATGTGCTCCTGCAGCATCAGGTTGGGCGTGGCGCGGTCTTCCCATTCGAGGTAGCGGGTCAGCAGCGCCTCGGGCGTCGCCACGATCGCCAGGCGCCGGCCGGTGCGGCGCTCGAAGCGCGTCGGGTCGATCGGTTTGAGCACAACGGGGAACCGGGCGTCCGCCAGGAATCGCTCGACGTCGTGGCGCGAGCGGGGGAACATGGTCAGGGGAGTGGGCACCCCGAATTGGGTGGCGAGCCGGAACACCTCGCGCTTGTCGGCGAGCCGGCGCACCAGCGCGCGCGGCGGTCGGGGGAACAGGAACCGCGGGGCGAGCTCGTCCGAGTGCTCGGCGACGAGCACGGCGGTCGCGTCCGTGGTGGGGAGCAGCAGCGCGTGCCCGAGACGGCGCCCCAGGTCGTCGAGGAAACCCAGCGTATCGGTCACGCTCGCGCCCGCGACGTCCCACGTGTGGGCACCGCGGAGGTAGCGTGACGCGAAGCCTGCGGCCGCGGGGTCCGCGTCCACCGCGTACACCCGCACGCCCAGGCGACCCAGACTGCGCGCGATCCCCAGGCCGCCATAGCCGAACCCCAGCACTACGACCGGGAGCGAGGGGTTGATCCGCAGGCGGCTCATGCCGGGAGCGCCACCCTCGAGGGGACGGCGATCACTTCGCCGTGGTGCAGCTGGAACACGCCGCCGATCTCGCCCGCGAGGAGCGGCTGCTCGAGCAGGGCGGCGCGGCGGCGCGCCGCGGCGACGCTCGGCGCGGTGAAGCAGCGGCGTCCCTGGGCCACCGCGGTCACGGCCGTCGTGGTGGCACGTACCACGTCCACCACGACGATCACGTCCCCGGCCACGAGCGCGCCTACGGCCGGGTCGCGGAAGCACCCGATGACCACGCTGCCGGCGCTCATACTCGCATCGGCCCACCTTTCTGACGCAACATCGCCACACGCCGCAGCCCGCACGTCGCGGTCGCTCTGCATGTGGTGCGTCGGCAAATCGGGGGCCAAGACAGTCGTGAGCTAGATCACGCGGCGCGATGCTGCGCGCATCCAACGCGTCGCGATGAGTGTCGCTGGGCGGATGGCGGCGCGTGTCGCGACGCCGCCACAGAGGGAGGAGGAGCTAGTTCTCCATGAGGTACTGCTCTTCCCACGCGACGTCGAACGCGCCGTTGCAGCGGGTGCAGCGCAGCACGCTCATCCGCTCGGTGAGCGGGACGCGCTCGCGGCAGTTGGGGCAGACGCCGTACTCGGCCACGCCGGGGAAGCGGTTCGACTCCTTGGGGCGCGGCACGACCGACCAGCGGCGCGGCGGCTGGCTCATGATCTCCAGCTCGGCGCGCGGGATGCCGACCCGCTCGCCCACCACGTCCACGATCGCCTCGCGCGGCCCCAGCTTCTTCACGTGGTACCAGGCACCGCGGCGCAGCGGATAGTCGGACGGGGCCCGGAGCCGGGCCCAGAAGCGTCTGGGAGTCACGTTCCCCTCCTGGCCGTAGTCAGCGCTCCTCCGGGCTCAGCGGTCGGACGCGGGTGGCGGCGCGGCCGACGGCCCGGTGATCGGGTGGGCGCGGGGTGGTCGATGCGCGTCACAATAATAGCGCTCCAGGCGGTCGGTGCGCTGTGACCGCTGGTGCGTCACCCAGCGCGCCGGTCGGCGGCAGCTCTTGCGTGTAGCCCAGTCGTAGAAGTCGCAGCGGGGGTCGCCCATGCGGAAGCCCGAGGATGTCTGCCACTCAGCGACCCGTGGGGGCTGAGGCGTCCGTGCTGCGACCGTCCACGAGACTCAGTGGCTGCTCCGCCATGTCGCGGCCGATCCACACGAGATGGTCGCCGCACATGATCGCATCCACGGCGTAGGGCTGCATGCCGAACGACGCGGCGTCGGAGGTCCCCACGAACGTGCCCGGGAAGTGATACCAGCAGTTCTGGCCGTCCGGGTGGCTGTGCACCACGCCGACCGTGCCCGTCCACCCCGCCGCCTCGCAGCTCTGCGTCGGGAGCACGCGCGTGCGCGTGGAGCGGGCAGGCTCCACGTCGGCCGGAGCGATCCGCTCGACCAGCACGGTGCCCCGCGCGATGGTGCCGATCATACAGCCCATGAATTCCGTGGGATACGAGCGGTACTGCAGCTCGAGATAGCGGCGCGCCTGCTCGGACAGGACGAGCGCGTGCACCGGGATGGGAGCCGGGGCCGCTGGGTTCGCCGTGCGCGCCGTGCCCGCCCGAAGCGGCGACAGCCGGGGCGGGGCCCCCTGCTCGCCCGGCTGGACGGGCTGTACGAGCTGGGGCCGGATGGCCAACACCGCGACGATCCCGCTCGCCACGAGGCCGGCACGCACCATGTGCGCGCGGAGCGCACGACGCTGCTCCACTGCTCCTCCGAACTCGGGCGCGGGGTCGTGATCAGGGTGACTCCCGGCCTCGGCTTAACGCAAGAGCGGTGCCAAACCCCGCCCGACCCCCCGCCCCGTCGGGGGAGGTTGGGGGAGGTTTTGGAGGTTTTGGAGGTTGTGGAGGTGGGTGGAAGCGCGTGGAGGCTAGTGGCCGCTAGGGGAGCGACGCCACCACCGTGATGACCGCTGTGTCGGAATCGCTGAGACCGTGATTGTCGGTCACGGTCACTCGGACGTTGTGAACGCCAACCAGGTTGAGCCCGTATGAATGGGTCGCACTCCTCGGGCCCTGCGTCGAGGTCGTTCCGGTCTGCAGCGACGAACCGTCGCCCCAGTCGATCGAATAGCTCCATGGGGCGTCGTTGTCGGGATCGGTGAACGACCAGTTCACGGTGACCGAGCCGAACAGGATCGTCTGGTTGCCGCCGGCGTTCACGACCGGGGGATGGTCTTGCGGCGGCGCGGTGCAGGAGATCGAGAAGCTCGCCGGTGTCGTGTTGCCCGCCGTGACCGCGACGGTTTGCGGGTTGGCGCCGCTCACGCTGCAATTGGACGGGATCGGGCTGAGCCCCACCGAGTGGTTCCCGACGTTGAGGCCGTCGAACGTGACGGTGCCGCTCGCGGCGACCGACTGAGTCCGGCCGTCCACGGTGACGGTGTAACCCGACGGCAGGTTGCTGCCGCCGGTGGTGGTCGTGACCGCGATGCTGCCGGTCGTCGCCGCGCAGGCGATCGTGAACGTCACCGGAGTCGTCTGGTTCGCGGTGACCGGGACGGTCCGCGTGTTCCCTCCGCTCACGGTGCAGTTCCCCGGCACGCCCGACAGCGTGACCGTATGATCGCCGGCGGGAACGTCCGTGAACGGGACGTTCCCGCTCGCGGCGATCGGCCTGCTCGCGCCCGCGTCGACGGCGACGCTATACCCGCTCGGCTGCTCCGGCCCAGTGGTCACAGTCGTGACGGCGATGGTCCCTGTGGTCGGGGGTGGCGGGGTGCACGCGATCGTGAACGTCGCGGCCGCCGTGTCGCCGGCGGCGATCAAGACGGTCTGCGCGTTGCCGCCGGTCACCGTGCAGTTGGTCGGGACGTCGCCGAGCGTGACCGAGTGGTTGCCCGGTCCGAGTCCGGGGAACGTGACCGTCCCGGAGGGGCCGATTCCCTTGGTGGTGCCGCCGGTGCCGTTCACCGTGACGGTGTACCCGGCCGCGGGCGGGTTCGCGGGCGTGTTGGTCGTGACCGTCAACGCGCCAGTTGTCGGCGGCGGTGCCATGATGTCGAACGAATCACTCGGTTGTGTCAGCCCGCCCGCCCTGGCCTCCAGGGTGTAGCCCTTCCCGGCGTTGTCGAGCGAGAGATTGGTGAACGTCGCGACTCCGTTCACAGGGTGGGTGCTCGTGTCGCCCTGGAGCGTGGCGCTGCCCGGGTTGCTCCCGAGCGTCACGAAAACGGTGGTAGTGTCGACGCCCGCGACCGGATGCCCGGCGGAATCGACGACGCTGACCCGCACGGGACCGATCGGCTGACCCGCCTGCACGGTCCGAGGCTGCTCCGTAAACGCCAGGCCGACCGGCGTGCCGTGGGATGGGGGCGGCGATCCGCCGCCGGACCCACCGAGCAGCTTGTCGAGGTGGCAGCCGACGGCGAGTGCGCCGAGCGCCAAAACGCAGATCGTCTTCATCATCATTGGCCGCGCGTGCTGCAAGTGTCGCACCTAGTCAACGTCCCCTAGGGACTCACTACCCCAATCTGGCGGGAGGCGTTGCGAGGCCGGTAGCGTGGCGCGGTCGCAACAGCCCCAGCGCGCGCTAGTCGTGTCTCGGCGGGCCTTGCATGGCCTCTTCGACCGCCGCCCTGTTGTCGACTGCGTGTGCAGTCCGGGTAGGCCAACCCCGGGGCCATGCCCCGGGGTTCGGGACGATGAGCGTCTGTGGCCGCACGCCGGCTGGCCGCCCCGACGTCAACGGACGCGCCGCGGCTGCCGCGCTCGGCCCGGCGGTGTGGGGGTTGGTCGCGGTGAGCCCCGGGGTCGACGGACAACTCGTCCGGCCGTGCACGACCGTCAGGTGTGGGGGTTGGTCGCGGTGAGCCCCGGGCCGTGGGCCCGGGGTTAACCCACCCAAGCGAGCGCTCCGCGTCGGAGCGGACACCTCTGCAGAGGCCATGCGGGTCACGCGTTCCGGCGGCTGGCGCGCACGGCCTCTTCACTGTCGCACGGATTGCCAGCGCATGCAGGTCCGGGTGAGTTGACCCCGGGGCGGTGCCCCGGGGTTTAGGGACAACTCCTCCGGTGCCGTGCACGACCGTCAGGTGTGGGGGTTGGTCGCGGTGAGCCCCGGGCCGTGGGCCCGGGGTTAACCCACCCAAGCGAGCGCTCCGTGTCGGAGCGGACACCTTTGCGGAGGCCATGCGGGTCACGCGTTCTGGCGCAGCGGCGCCCTGCGGAATACCGCCAAGCACGCGCTTACAACGTGGTCACGCGCACCGTCTTCGAGGCCGAGCCGCTGAGCCCACCGGGGTCCGTCACCGTGATGGTGAGTGTGTAGGTGGCCGGCAGGAGTGTGATATAGGTGTGCGACCGGCCGATCGATCCTTCGCTCGCCGTGAACTGCGACGAGTTCCCGTCACCCCAGTCGATCGTCACAGTCCAGGGGCCGTTGTGGTCCGGGTCGCTGAACGAGGCTCCGCTCAGGTTGAAGAGCGCGCCGACCAGCACGTTCTGGTCTAACCCGGCGTTCACGACGGGCCGCTGGTTGGGCGGCGGCGGCGTGGGGCAGTCGATCGAGAACGACGCGCTGGCCGTCTGCCCCGCCGTCACGGTAACCGACTGGGACGGCCCGCCGCTCACCGTGCAGTTCGAGGCGATCCCGCTCAACGTCACCGTGTGGCTGCCGGTGGCGAGACCGTCGAACGTCGCGCTGCCGTCGGTGTTGATGTGTTGACTCGCCCCACCGCCCCCGCTCACGGTGACGGTGTAGCCGTCGGGGTCGGGAGTCCCGCCCGAGGTACTCGTGTTGACGGTCAGACTCCCGGTGACCGCCGCGCAGGTGACGTTGAACGTCGTCGTCGTACCGCTGATGGGCACGGTGACGGTGCGGGGGTTCTGGCCGCTGACGGTGCAGTTGGCGGCGATGCCGCTGAGCTCGACGGTGTGACTCGTCGCCGTGAGGGTGTAGGTGGTGCTCGCGTTGACGCCGAGGCTGCGGCTCTGACCGCCGTCCACGGTGACGGTGTAGCCGTCAGGGTCGAGGTCCTGCCCCGACGTCGGGGCGGTGACGGTGAGGTCCCCGGTCGGGGGCGGCAGCGCCGTACAGGTGACGGAGAACGTCGTCGTGGTGCCGCTGGTGGGCACGGTGACGGTGCGGGGGTTCTGGCCGCTGACGGTGCAGTTGGCGGCGATGCCGCTGAGCTCGACGGTGTGACTCGTCGCCGTGAGGGTGTAGGTGGTGCTCGCGTTGACGCCGAGGCTGCGGCTCTGACCGCCGTCCACGGTGACGGTGTAGCCGTCAGGGTCGAGGTCCTGCCCCGACGTCGGGGCGGTGACGGTGAGGTCCCCGGTCGGGGGCGGCAGCGCCGTACAGGTGACGGAGAACGTCGTCGTGGTGCCGCTGGTGGGCACGGTGACGGTGCGGGGGTTCTGGCCGCTGACGGTGCAGTTGGCGGCGATGCCGCTGAGCTCGACGGTGTGACTCGTCGCCGTGAGGGTGTAGGTGGTGCTCGCGTTGACGCCGAGGCTGCGGCTCTGACCGCCGTCCACGGTGACGGTGTAGCCGTCAGGGTCGAGGTCCTGCCCCGACGTCGGGGCGGTGACGGTGAGGTCCCCGGTCGGGGGCGGCAGCGCCGTACAGGTGACGGAGAACGTCGTCGTGGTGCCGCTGGTGGGCACGGTGACGGTGCGGGGGTTCTGGCCGCTGACGGTGCAGTTGGCGGCGATGCCGCTGAGCTCGACGGTGTGACTCGTCGCCGTGAGGGTGTAGGTGGTGCTCGCGTTGACGCCGAGGCTGCGGCTCTGACCGCCGTCCACGGTGACGGTGTAGCCGTCAGGGTCGAGGTCCTGCCCCGACGTCGGGGCGGTGACGGTGAGGTCCCCGGTCGGCGGCGGCACCGTGGGGCAGTCGACGGTGAACGCGACGCTCACGGGCGGTCCCGTG